>Ga0210400_10004150_pt1 | contig 12606 bp, 12 predicted proteins | sample IncBWH26MmetaG_FD_155456 | JGI IMG/M metagenome (GOLD analysis project Ga0210400, IMG submission 155456) | Forest soil microbial communities from Barre Woods Harvard Forest LTER site, Petersham, Massachusetts, United States - Inc-BW-H-26-M | ecosystem: Environmental > Terrestrial > Soil >...
CCCGCGCCGTCACTGGCCAGCGCGACGATCGGGTGGGGACCGGCGTCTGCCGCCCAACCGGCGAGGTTGTCGAAAACGACGGAGGCATCGGTGAAATTGATGTGCACCACCCACCGCTCGTCTCCGTGGACCCTGGTATAGGCGAGCACGCCTTCCGGCCCGGCCAGGAGGTCCTGGCGGCCCAGCACGAGCGCCGGGGCCCGCTTTCTGAGCTGGAGCAGCCGCCGATAGAGATGGAGCACCGAGCCCCGCTCGTGGCGTTGGGCGGCATAGTTGCGGGTGTCGGCGTCGGGCGGGAACGGCAGCCATGTCGAGCCGGTGCCGACGGGCCAGCCGTGGTCGGTCGATCCGTCCCAGGGGATCGGAGCCCGGCAGCCGTCGCGCTGGCCCGGATCGACCCGCAGCTCTTCGGGGACCACCGCATCGATGAGCCCCAGCTCCTCGCCCTGAAACAGGAACGGCGTTCCCCGCAGGGTTAACAACAGCACGGCCGCGGCCCGCGCCCGGGCCTCACTCCGACGGGCCCGGGTTTCACCGTCTTCCCCCACGAACGCGGCCCCCAGGTCATATCGGGACCGATGACGAGGATTGTCGTGGTTGGACAGCACCCAGGTGGGCCAGGCCTGGCGGGGGTCGAAAGCGCGGGTCGTGTCCTCGATGCACCGGCGCCACTTCCTGGCCTCCCAGCGCGCATAGAGGGGCGGGAAGTTGAACGACAGATGCAGTTCGTCGCCGTTCCCGTAATAGGTGGCGACGGCGTCGGTCGAGAGCAGGTAGACCTCGCCCACCACCACCCGGTCGGGGTAGCCATCGACCAGCTTGCGGATATGGCGCAACCGTTGGTGGGTGACGGCAACGTCGTTCAGGGCCGAATGGGGGATGCCGGCCACCTCGGGAGGATCGTCGGGAAGGGCGGGGTCCTTGCCGATGCAATGGATGACGTCGGCCCGGATCCCGTCGACGCCCCGGTCGAGCCAGAAGCGCAACACATCGTGCATGGCCGCCACCACCCCGGGCTCGTCCCAGTTGAGGTCGGGCTGGGCCCTTTCGAACAGATGGAGGTACCACTGCTCCGAACCGGGGTCGAGGGTCCAGGCCGGGGCTCCGGCCTCGAAGGCCGCCGCCCAGTTGTTCGGCGGAGCTCTGTCCTCCCTGACGTCACGCCAGACGTACCAGTTCCGGTGGACGCTGTCCCGCCCCGAGCGAGCGTCGACGAACCAGGGATGGGCATCGGAGGTGTGATTGGGGACCCAGTCGATGATGATGCGAATCCCCAAAGCATGGGCGTCGCTCACCAGCGCATCGAAGTCCTCCAGCGTGCCGAACAACGGGTCGACATCGCAGTAGTCGCTGACGTCGTACCCGAAGTCCACCATCGGCGAGGGATAGAACGGAGACAGCCAGATGGCGTCCACGCCCAACCAGGCAAGATCCTGAAGCCGGGCCCGGACGCCGGGAAGGTCGCCCACACCGTCGCGGTTGGAGTCGGCGAACGATCGTGGATAGACCTGATAGATGGCCGCGCCCTGCCACCAGGGAGGTGAGCTCACCACGTGAGGCCGAGCGTCTCTCGCATGGTGGCTTCGAAGGACGCGTCGTCGAGCTGTCGGCGCACGGCCAACACGGTCTCGGCATCTGTACCCACCTCCACCCGCAGGGGGGTGCCCGGATCGTCCAACGCGTCGGCAATGGCCGTGGCCACGATGCTCGGATCGGAGCGTCCCGTCGGTCCGGTCAGCGTGGAGGACACGCTGTCCCACTGCTCCCAGAGATCACCATAGACGTCGGGCCCGGGGTGGCCGCCGGCGTCCTTCATCCCCGGTGCGACGTAGCCCGGCTCCACGATGACCACTCGGATCCCGAAGTGGCCCAGCTCGTAGTGAAGGGTCTCGGAGATGGCCTCCAGGGCATGCTTGGACGCGGCGTAGGCCCCCTCGAGCGGGGTGGGAATGCGCCCTTGTACCGAGCTCACGTTGACGATCACGCCGCTGCCCCGCTCCCGCCAGGAGGGGAGCACGGGTTGGAGGAGCCGGAGCGGCCCGATGGCATTGGTGTCGAACGCGTCGTGGAGGCGTTGGAGCGGGTAGTCCTCCAGGGGTCCTTTGGAGGAGATGCCGGCATTGTTCACGATGGCATCGAGCTCGCCGCACGCATCCAGCGCCCGTCGGACCGATGCCTCGTCCCTGACATCGAGCTCGAGGCGCAGCGATGCCTCGACGGGCTCGAGGAGCGAGACGTCCCGGGCCGTGGCCACCACGTCGTGGCCGCGGGCGGTCAGCTCCTTGGCCGTGGCCTCGCCGATGGCTCGGGCCGCTCCGGTGATCAGCACACGCATGCCGACGAGTGTAGGGAACGACAGCGGGCTGGCGACGGGCCTACCATCGGTGACCGACGACGACGGGGGAGTGAGCATGAGCGCCGAGGCGAACCGGAAGCTGGTTACCGACTTCTGGAGCGCTCTGTACCAGCGCGACTGGGACAGGCTCGGAGGGTTCTTCACCCCCGAGTCGCAATACACCGACATGACCACCCCGGCCGACGAGGTAGCCATCGGGCCCGAGCAGATACTGGCTCGACTGCGGCTGGGTCTCGAGCGCATCAGCGCCTACGAGCACGACCTGCGCCTGATGGTGGCCGAGGGCGAGGCAGTGGTCACCGAGCACACCGAGACCTGGCACTGGCACACCGGCGAGGTGGTTACCCTTCCCTTCGTCTCGGTCCAGGAGCTGCGGGACCGCTCGATCATGCGGTGGTGGGACTACTGGGACCTGCAGACCCTGATGAACGGCGCCCCGGCCTGGTGGATCGAGCATGTGGCCCAGGGATACAGCTGACCCGAGATGTCGGTGCTCAGGCCACGCGTACCTGGTAGTCCTGGACGGTGACCACGTCGCCCCGATGGAGCTGGCGGCCCCTCCGGCGTTCCGATTCGCCGTTGACCCGGACCGATCCGTCCTCGAGCAGGATCCGGGCATCGGATCCCGAATCGATGAGGTTGGCCAGCTTCAGGAACTGACCCAGGCGGATCATGTCGTCACTGATGGGTACGTCCTGCATGCCCCCATCATGTCCGCTGTTCGGTCTGCGGCCGACACCGCGATGGGCATCGGCCGCATTTTGCCCCTACGCTCGATGTACGTGCCTCGTCTCGCCTGTCGCCCAAGGCTCGATCTCCGAGACGCGCCATCCCGACCTGGCCACCGATGACCATACCCATATCCCCACCACCCCACCCCGGGTTAGCTCCGGGTCGAGGCGTTTAGTGGCCATGGGCATCGGGCATCGTGAGGGCATGACGCTCGCGGTGGTATCGGCACCGGCCCCGGCGCCGACGGCGCGTCTGGCATCACGACTGGACCGGGCCTGGGCCACCGGGTCTGCTGCGCTCGACGACCTCATGGACGCCGAACCTGTCGATGCCCGCGACGGCGCGCTGACCCTGGCCGCGATCCACGATCTCTTCGTTGCCCCCATCGACACGGTGCGCCAGACGGTGGCCCACCAACACCACCCGGCCGTAGCCGCGTTGAAAGGCAGGCTTGAGTCAGCGTTGCTGGACCGGGTGGCCGATCTGGCCAGTGATGACGCCGCCCTCGGGGAAGCGAGCGCGGTCGAGTCCATCCGAGCGCTCGCCGCTCGGGACCTGGTCCCGCCCGTCTACCAGTGGGTTGCCGCCTCAGCCGGCTGGGCCGGGCTCCGAGCGTTCCTGGCCCTGGAGGGCGGCCCCGACGGTGGCTTCGATGACCTGGTGGCCCTGGGTCAGATCGGGCTGGGTGGCGAGCCCAAGTTGGAGATGGCCAGGAACTACTGGGACGAGATGGGTCGGGGTTCGCTCCCAGCCATTCATACCGAGCTGCAGCATCGCATGGCCGTCGCCGTCAGGCTGGGATCGACGCCCCGGGCCCTCCTGCCCCTGGTCGCGCTGGACCGCTCGTTGCTGTGCACCGTGTTCGCCACCAACCGTCGGCTGCAGCCCGAACTGGTCGGCGCCCTGGGTCTGATCGAGCTCCAGGCCGGGGCGCGTTGCCGCCAGGTGGTACGAGGGCTGAAGCGCCTCCGGGCCGGCGAGGATGCCCTGGCCTTCTACCAGGAGCATGCCGATGCCGATCCCCGGCACGGCAAGGCCTGGCTCGACCATGTGGTGCGCCCGCTGTCCACCGATCCCTGGTGGGCATCGGGCATGGTACGAGGGGCGATGTACCGCTCTGCGGTGAACGCCGCCTTCTTTGACCTGGTGGCCGACCGGGCCGACGAGGGCTTCGCCGGTCGGCGCCAAAGCGGTGGGGGCACCCTCCACCTCCTGTCCGGGCCGAATCCGTGAGGATGGGGCAGCGACCCCCCGCCGGCGAACTGCTGGCCGGCGCGGTCGGCCGCCTCGAGCGCCTGGAGGTGCTCGATGCCATGGCCGACCCGATCCGACGGCGGACCCGGCGGTTGTTCGGCCCCGGCCCCGTTCGCGACCTCCTGAGCGGTACCGCACTGGGGCACCCGGCCCACCCCGTCCTGGTCGACCTCCCCATCGGATTCTGGACCAGCGCCATGCTGTTGGACTTCACCGGTCGGGGGCAGCGTCGGGGCGCCCGCTGGTTGATGGGCATCGGCGTCCTGTCCGCCCTGCCCGCCATCGTCACCGGGCTTTCAGACTGGACGGACACCGACCTGGCCGAGAAGCGGGTCGGGTTGGTCCATGCCACCAGCAACACCGTCGCCCTCGGTTGCTTCACCATGTCCTGGTGGGCTCGGCGCCGGGGCGGTCGGGCCGGACAGGGATGGTCCCTGCTCGGTGCCACGGTGGCCACCGGAGCGGGCTGGCTCGGTGGGCACCTGGCCTACACCCTCGGCGTCGGGGTGGACACCAACGCCTTCGAGGTCGGGCCGGCCGAGTGGTCGAAGGTGTCGGGGGAGGTGGACCGCAACGGCGGCATCAGTGGCGTCACGGTGGATGGCATCAGGGTGGTCGCCGTGCAGACCGGGCAGACGGCTCGGGCCCTGGCCGACCGGTGCAGCCATCGGGGCGGCCCCCTGTCCGAGGGTCATCGTCAGGGCAACTGCATTGTCTGCCCCTGGCACGGGAGCCAGTTCGACCTCGACACCGGCGTACCGGCGCGAGGACCGGCCTCGTCACCCCAGCCGGTCTACGAGGCCCGTGTCGAGGGCGCCGATCTCGAGGTGCGTCGCCGCGAGCCGCGTGCACTGCGGCAGCGGGCGGTGCGGCCGCGGGCGGTGCGGCCCCCCAGGGACGCCTGAGCTCGATCGTCGGGCGGACACTCACGGTGCCGGTGCTCGTCGGAACGTCGGGGTGGCAGTATGCCGACTGGCGCGGGCGCTTCTACCCAGTCGGCCTGGCCCAGGCTCGTTGGCTCGAGCACTACGCCGAACGGTTCCGCACGGTGGAGGTGAACAATGCCTTCTACCGCCTCCCCGAAGCCACCACGTTCGAGGGCTGGAAGGAGCGGACCCCCGAGGACTTCATCGTGACCGTGAAGGCCAGCCGCTACCTCACCCACGTCCGTCGGCTGAAGGATCCGGCCGAGCCTGTCCACCGCCTCATGAGCCGCGCCGAGCATCTGGGATCCAAGCTGGGCCCCGTGCTCCTCCAACTCCCGGCCAACTTCCGCATCGATCTCGAAGCCCTCGACCAGACGCTTCGCTGCTTTCCTCCTCGAACACGCATCGCCTTCGAGCCGCGCCACGATTCCTGGTACACCAACGAGACGGCCTACCTCTTGGCCCACCATGGGGCCGCGTTCTGTTTGAGCGACATCCCGAGCCGTCGTTCTCCCCACTGGCGAACGACGGATTGGGGTTACCTCCGGTTCCACCAGGGGCGGGCCAGCCCAGCTCCGTGCTACGGGCGTACCGCCCTACGGTCCTGGGCTGAGCGACTGGCCGATCGGTGGTCGGCCGATGACGACGTCTACGTCTACTTCAACAATGACCACGGGGGATGCGCCGTCCGTGACGCCCACCGGTTCGCCCTGGCCGTCGAGCGGGTCGGGCTCGAGCCGTCACGAGTGCCCTCGGCCCGGGAGGCTCCTTTGGTTGCCTCCGAGTACAGAGGGCGAGCAACGCAGGCCTGATCCAGCGGGATCGATGATGTTCGGTCCGCGGCGTTGCCGGGTATCGCTGCGAGCCGGTCGCGCTGGGGGCCGGTAACCCGATCGCCGAGGTGGCCACGACCCTCCGCAATCGGGCCATGCTGCACCGGCTGATTCGTGTGGTCGAGTCCCGCGCTACCGAGCCGAGTCGCCAGCCCGATGGAATGCTGCGTCCGTCTCGGCCTGGTCAGTAACCGCGGAGCAGCCGCCCCGAGGCGGCAACCAGCGGCGAGACGAACATCCGCCCGAGGGCACTGTGGGCAGTCATGGCGGCGCGAGCGGCATTGGCGCCACAGGCGCCGTGGACCCCGCCGCCGGGGTGGGCCGACGATGACGCCAGGTAAAGGCCCCGAACCGGGGTCTCCGACCTCCCCAGCCCGGGCACTGGGCGGAAGACCAACTGCTGGTGGAGGGCGCTGGTCCCACCGTTGACGGCGCCGCCGATCAGGTTGGCATCGTGATCCTCCAGATCGCCGGGCCCCAAGAAGTGGCGGGTGGCGATGAGGGACGTGAAGCCGGGAGCGTACTCCTCGATGCGGCCCTCGATCCGGGCGGTGATGGCCTCCCGGTCGGCCTCGTTCCACGCCCCGGAGATCCCGTCGTCCCCGGCGTCGCCTCGCACGGTCCGGGGGACATGGGTGTAGGCCCACAGGACCTCGGTCCCCGTCGGCGACCGGGAGCAGTCGGACGTGGTCATCTGGCCGGCCAGGACGAAGGGCCGGCGGGGAATCCGTTGTGTGGCGATGTCGGCGCAGTACTGGGTCATCTCGTCGACGCTGTCAGCCAGATGGACGGTCCCGGCACCAGCCACCGACGGGGCCCGCCACGGGACCGGCGCCCGCAACGCCCAGTCGACCTTGACCGTGGCATGGTCCCACTGGAACCCACCCACGTCCCGGCGGAGCGGCCCGGGCAGGTCCTCCCAGGCCACCAGGTCCCCGAACAGCGTGGTGGCCGGTACGTCGGCCAGCACCGCCCGCCCGGCCGAGATGCTGTCACCGGCCTCGGTGACCACGCCGACCGCTCGGCCCTTTCCCACCACCACCTCGGTGACCCGCTGGCCGCACTGCACTGTGCCCCCCTTGCTCTCGAGCCGCCGGACCATGGCCGCACTCAGTTGTCCGGCGCCTCCTTCAGGGACGGGGAAGCCCACCTGATGACCGAGCATGGTCAGGAGCCATCCGTAGAACGCGCTGGTCGCCGACTCGGGCGACAGGTCGGTGTGCAGCGCACTGCCGGTCAGCAGCAAGGGGCCGCCCGGTCCGGTGAAGCTCTCCTCGCCCAGGTGCCGAACCGGCATGGTGGCGAACCGGGCGAAGCGCAGCAGCTCGGAGGGACCCAGTGCCGCACCGAGACGGAGCCCGGCCCGGACTGGGGGGAACGGATTGAACAGCGCGGCCAGTAGATCGTCGCTGACTCGGCCCCATAGTCGGTGGAGGCGCATCCATGCCTCGCCGTCCCCGGGAGCGAAGCTGTCGAGGTTGGCCGCCGTCTGCTCCACTTCGCGGTGGAGGACGACGGCGCGGCCATCGGGCCGCGGGTGGGCGAGGACGGCCGGCGCATGCCGCCAGCGCAGCCCATGATCCTCGAGACCGAGGCCGGTGATGGCGGGCGACGCCGCGGCCAGTGGGTAAAAGGCGCTGCAGACATCGGCCACGTACCCGGGCCCCAAGTAGTCGGCGCTCGCGACTGCGCCCCCCGGGACGGCCCCGGCCTCGAGCACGACCACCTCCCAGCCGGCATCGGCCAAGACGTTGGCACACACCAGCCCGTTGGGACCGGCCCCGATGACCACCGCGTCGGCCACGAGACCTCAGGTTCTCGCTTCGGTGGCCATCGTGCTCATTTCTTGGCCGTGGCCTGTCCGCCCTTCTTGCCTGCTTCTCGCTTCTGGGCCGTCGTCCCCCCTTGCTTGGGACTGCTTCCCGAGCCCGACTTCTTGCCTCCGCGGCTGGATGCTCCGGGGGAGTTGGCGATCTTCGCTGCCCGCTCCTTGGACATCCCCTTGTCCTTCAGGGCCTCGTACTGCTTGGAGTTCTTGACGTTGGCTGACTTCGATGGCATCTGCCCTCTCCTGGTTCGTCATCGACCATGGGGGTTGTGCCGAGCTGGCGGGTCACCTCGGTTGCACTTAGCTACCCGCCAGGGCCATGGGCTAACCGCAGGCGATGTTCGGTCCCGGGCACCGGCGGGTATCCCCATGTGGTGATGGACAACGGGGGAGGGGAGCCGGCCGACGACGGCCGACAGGAGTCGGAGAACGAACGTATCGACCGGAACGTGGCCGAGCTGCTGCAGGAGCTGCGGGTGGCCAGCCTCGGTGTCCAGGTGCTGTTCGGCTTCCTGCTCTCGCTGCCTTTCACCAACCGGTTCAGTCACCTCGACCACGCCCAGCGACTCCTGTACCAGGCCAGCCTGTTGCTGGCCGCCGGTGCCACCGCTCTGCTGACCGGTCCGGTGGCGTACCACCGGATCGTGTTCCGCCGCCATGAGAAGCGGAGGCTCCTGGCCGTTTCCAACGCGCTGGCCCTCTGCGGTCTGGTTGTCGTGGCCCTGGCCATCTCGGGCGCCGTGTGGCTGGTGGTCAGCACGGTCGACTCGGGCGCCGTTGTGCCCGTCCTGGCCGCGGTCATGCCCGTGGTCTTCATCGGGCTCTGGTTGGTCCTTCCGCTGGTGGGACGAAAGCCGCGATTGGACCGGTAAGCCCCGGGCGTCGGCGGCTACGGCTGAGGCTCCAGGGTGGGAGCAGCTTCAGGTTCTGGAGGAGTCCGGGGCTTCTCGCGGTGTCGGAGCAGGCTCTCGGATACCCAGCCCCGTCCGTCGGCATCGGCCCAGATCAAGATGGGCGGGAGCACCACCAGGGCGGAGATCAGGGCCACGGCTACATTGAGTCCCACGATGATCCCGAAGCCCTGCAGCAATGGGAACGAGGACGTGGCCAGCACGCCCACGCCGACCACCGCCGTCATGCCCGACACCATGAAGGCCCGTCCGGTCCGCGACGCGGTGACGTCGGCGGCCTCCCTCGGGCTCAGGCCTCGTCCCCGCTCCTCGACGAAGCGCAACAGGATGAGCGAGGTGAACTCGGTGCACACGGCCACCACCAAGGGGCCGGAGATCGCCGTCAACGGGCTCAGCTTGAGGCTGAGCGCCCAAGCGATGAGCGACACCAGTCCCACGGCGATGAGCACCGGCACCAGGGAGAGCAGCGACCGGATGAGGCTCCGGAGCCGTATGGCCAAGAACGCGCCGACCAGGATGATGGCCAAGTAGGTCAGCAGCGCCCGGGAAGCGTCCAGGTTCTCGAGCAGTCCTACTCCGACCACGGCGATGCCGCCGGGGGCGACGGTCATGCCCGGAGGCGGACGGACGTCGTTTTGCAGATTGTTGACCACCGGCTTCAGGTCGCTGAGCGCGGTGGTCTTCGACCGGAAGATGACGCTCAGGGCATGGCCGTTGTTGGCCACACTGGACTTGCGCACCTGGACCGGGGCGGCGGCGCTGACCGCCGCCACCTGGGCTCCGAGCGGCGGCACCGACGAAGCGCCGGGCACGATGATGAACTCATCGACCAAGTTGACCATGCCGGTGGCCGGGTACAGCAGGTCGGGGAACTTGCCCACGAGCTGGTTGGAGAACTTGCTCACGTAGGCCACGGTCTGGTCGCTGAAGGGATGGTTGGTATTGACCAGCACGCCGACATTGCTTTCGGTACCGATCCCCGCCTTCAAGGCGTTGACGTCCTTGACCGTCTGGGATTGAGGGTTGACCCATTGCAGCGGGTCGGTCTGCAGGGTGATGTGACCCTCCACGGCCAGGCCGCCGGCGAAGACCAGGATGCTGGCGAAGATCAGGGGGACGGTGGCCTTGGCCGGGAGGCTGCCCAGCCAGACGGTCAGCCGGCTGAGGCGGCCCTTGCTGAAGTCCCTGCCCTTGGTCGGGGATTTGTACTCCCGGATGCCCAGGATGGCCAGGGGCGCGATGATCCCGCAGATGCAGACGGCGATGATGCCCACCACCAGCAGCAGGCCGAATTGCCGGATCATCGGCACTCGGGCGAACAAGAGGGCGATGAAGGCGAAGACGGCATCGAAGGTGACCACCAACAGTGCGGGGCCGAGGTTCCGGGCCGTGGTCTGGATGGGGTTGGCCGCTCTGTCCAGGACGACCTCCTCTTCGATGCGGGAGTGCATCTGGATGGCGTAGTCGATGCCGACGCCGAGCAAGACGGGGAGCCCGGCCACACTGGCCAGGGTGAGGGGGATCCCGAGGAATCCCACCAACCCGAAAGCCCAGATGAGGCCGATGGCCACGATGATGAAGGGAAGGATCCTCCAGCGGACGTTGAACGCCAGGAACAGGATGACCACCATGATGAGCGCGGCCAGGGCCCCGAGCTTCAGCATGCCGGTCTTGAGGTAGTCGTTGATGGTCCGGAGCAATGCCGGTACGCCGGTCACGATGGTCGATGCATTCTGAAGATGGGCCTGGCCGACGATGTTCTGCACCGCCTGGGCGGCGGCCGACTCCTGGTCGATGGACAGGTTGGGCTTCAAGATCACGACCATGGCGGCGTGACCCGGATTGGGCAAAAAGGCGGCTGACGACTGCCGCATGGCTCCGTCGGTGGCGTGGGTCAGGAAGTGGACCCATTTCGTGTTGCCCAGCGTGCGCTGATCGACAGGAATGGACGATTCCGTGGCCAGTTGGGCCTGGATGTCCTTCAGTCGGGCTGCCTTCCCCGCCGCCGATGGATCTCGGTTGTAGGCCGACAGCAGCAGCGTTCCGGCCAGGCTGTCCTGGGGGTTCCCGTCGGTGCTGATGGAAAGATCGGCAGCCAGCTGGACGGCGTCGAGCGGTGTGACCACCGAGAACACCGACTTTTCGGCAACCAGCTTCTTCGACATGCTCGTGAGCTGGGCCTGGTTGGACGGTGTGAACAGGTTGTCCGTAGTGGTGCCCGGCTTCATGGTGAACATGACGACCACCGGGTCACCGCCGAAGCTGTTCGCGTAGTTCTGGTTCTCGATCTGAGCCTTGTCGTTACCGTTGAGGTAGCTGGCGTTGGTGGTCGTGAACTTGAGCTGGGTGATGCCAAGGCCCAGACCCACTGTCAGCACCAAGCCGATGAGCGACACCGTGCCGGCACGTTTGCCCAGGTTGAGCCCGAGCCACGACCACATGTTCGCCACGTTTTCCCCTTGTTCGCCGGTGCTTGATCGCCGGGCGACCGAGCCCCTCCCAGGGTGGCGTAGCCTTCGTCCAGCGACATCAGTCAATCAGGAATTTGCCCGGCCCGTGCCCCGGATGGGTCCCACCGAGGTGGGTCCGCCGCAACCCAAGCTCATGGGCAGTGGATGATGTGCTAGATGATGCCGGGGGCGGGTATACCAAAACGGGCACGGTCCGAACGGAGAGGGGCAGGAGATCATGGAGCCGACCTTTGAGGTCAATGAACAGGTCACCGACGGTGTGCCTGTCGTCGCCGTTGTCGGAGAGATCGACGTCGCCACCGCGCCGACACTGGCCGAACATCTCGGCGTCCACGAGGAGGCGGGTGCCGCCGTGGTCGTCGTGGACCTGCTCGGTGTCTCGTTCCTCGACTCCACCGCGCTGGGCGTGCTGGTGGGTTCGTTCAAGCGATTGGGCCAGTCGGGCGGCACCCTCAAGCTGGTCATAGCCGAACCTCGGATCCTCAAGGTCTTCGAGATCACCGACCTCGTTCGGGTCTTTCCCATCTTCGCCACCGTGGACGAGGCGCTGCAGGGATGAGCGACACCGTCGCGCTGTCACTGCCGGTCCGTTCCGAACTGTTGGTGTTGGCCAGGATCACCGCCGCCACCATGGCGTCCCGGGCCGATTTCGACATCGAGGAGATCGAGGACCTCCGACTGGCCGTTGACGAATTGTGCCTGTCGGTGGTGGGGGGGGCGAGATCGGGAACGGTTCGGCTCGAGTTCTCCGTGGACGAGGCCACCATCTCCATCACCTGTGAGCTCGAGTCTGATGGTGAGCCAGACGGTGACGCGCCGGGGGAGCCCGATGACCTGTCCATCCGGTTGATCGAGGCTCTGGTCGACGAACACGGACGCAACGCCGGACACGGTCGCCGGCGAGCTTGGCTGTCCAAGCGCAGGAGCAGGGTTGAACACTGATGGCCGATGATGCCCGGCGGCCACCCGTGCCCCGGGAACGCTGGGTGGAGTTCGCCACGACCCGCGACGAGCGGTTGCGGGACGAGTTGGTCAGCGAGCACATCGGCCTGGCCCGGCGGCTGGCCCACCGTTTTGCCAATCGGGGCGAGCCCTATGACGACCTGGTGCAGGTGGGCTCGATCGCGCTGATCAAAGCGGTGGATCGTTTCGACCCTGAACGCGGGGTGGAGTTCACCACCTACGCCACCGGAACGGTCATCGGCGAGCTGAAGCGGCACTTCCGGGACAAGGGCTGGGCCGTCCGGGCGCCGCGCCGGATTCAGGAGCTGTACCTGGAGCTCGGGCATGCCATC
>Ga0210400_10004151_pt1 | contig 12592 bp, 11 predicted proteins | sample IncBWH26MmetaG_FD_155456 | JGI IMG/M metagenome (GOLD analysis project Ga0210400, IMG submission 155456) | Forest soil microbial communities from Barre Woods Harvard Forest LTER site, Petersham, Massachusetts, United States - Inc-BW-H-26-M | ecosystem: Environmental > Terrestrial > Soil >...
GAGGGCGTGGGCTTTACTTTTACGCTGAATGTTTATCCTGAGTCCTTCAAGCGAAGGGCTTCAAGTGAAGCGTGGAACCCTGCGTAAAACGATATGGGACTGACAATGCCGATTGCCCAAACCATTCCGGTTTCTCACACTTTGCTCGCGCTGCTGCTCGGCTTGACCGCGGCTGCCGCCAACATTCTTGGCGGCATGTTTATCCTTCACCGCGAATGGTCGCGGCAGTATCTAAAATATTTCCTGGCACTCGGCGCCGGGTTCATGCTCGCTGCCGCCATTCTTGAGATTCTGCCTGAATCGGTGGCTTTGACGGGGGAGCGCGCTTATTTTTTCGTCTTGGTCGGCTACTTCATCGTTCATTTCTTCGAGCACAATCTGGCGCCGCACTTCCATTTCGGCGAAGAAACGCATATCGAGGAATTTGTGCCGGGTCACGCAGGGATTTCCGCGTTGCTCGGACTCTCCATCCACACTTTTTTTGATGGCGTAGCGATTGCTTCCGGATTTCTCGTTTCCGGTTGGTTGGGTGGCGTGATTTTTTTAGCCATTGTGCTGCATAAGATCCCCGAAGGTTTCACGGTCGCGTCGTTGATGCTGGCTAGTGGACAGAGCCGCCGCACGGCTCTGCTGGCCGCCATCTGGCTAGGTGTGGCCACGGTAGCAGGCGTGCTTCTGATGGGCTTGCTGCACTCGCAGGTGGGCTATGCCCTGCCGATTTCAGCTGGTGTCACACTTTATGTTGCTGCGACAGATTTAGTCCCTGAAGTGAACCGCGAGCCCGACACACGCATGGCGCTGCTCGTTTTTCTGGGCGTAGCGCTGATGCTGATACTCGGGAGGGTGTTTCACGCTTGAAGAAAAGTGTGGTGCGCTCGTATGTCCTTTAAATTGAGTTGTACAGGAGGAACCTCCTGAAACGCATTCACTGCTCGATTCTGTGTCGGATGAGGTAGAATTTGCAAGGCCACTTCCGAGGGCTCGATGCACGCGATTCTTCTGCAACTTTTAGACCCGACACGGGTTGTATAGGTGTGGAGGCTATGGCAAGGTCCGACGTCCAACTCATGCTGGACGTAAAAGCCGGGGACGAACAGTCCTTCGAGCTTTTGCTCCGCAAGTACAGGAGTCCCCTTGTCAATTTCCTCTACCGCATGGTCCGTGATTCGGCCGTTGCAGAGGACTTGGCCCAGGAAGTGTTTCTCCGCGTTTATCGCGCTCGCAAGGAGTACGCTCCCAGCGCGAAGTTCACCACCTGGATGTTCCGCATCGCCACGAATCTGGCGTTGAACTCCGTTCGAGACAACCGTTATCGCCAGATGGAAATCTCAATGGATCATTCGGTGGATGTCGGCGATGACGAGCAGCCGGCCATGGAAGTGCCGGACCGCTCGCCGACCGTGGAGCAACAGTTGGTTGCGCGAACCCGCTCCGAGGTGATCTTGCGGGCCATCCATTCGTTGCCTGAAAAGCAGCGGGCGGCCGTGCTGTTGCACAAGTATCAAGAGCTTGATTACGATGAAATCGCGCGCATTCTGGAGTGTTCGGAGAGCGCTTTGAAGTCACTGCTGTTTCGCGCGTATGAAACGCTTCGAGTAGAGCTTGCCTCGCTCATGAATTCGGTGGGAATTTGACGGTGCGCCCGGCGTGCCTAGGGAAGTGAGGGCCATATGAGCAATACGGATCGAAATACGAAACGACTTGCGAAATATTGTGCGGGAATGGAAGACAAATTAGTCGAGTACCTGGACGGGCGCGCCAAGCCTGCCGAGCGGCGTGCCGTTGAGGAGCATCTCGCCGTTTGTTCCGGCTGCCGCAACCGCGCTGAGGATTTCCGTGTCCTCTGGGACGCGCTTGAAGATCTCCCCGTGATTTCCCCCTCACTTGCGTTTGACGCCTCGCTGCGCGCGCGTATTGCAGCCGAACCCGCGCGGCGCGGCTTCTGGGGCTGGGTGCCTTCGCCGAGGCTCGCATTTGCCGTTACAGCATTGGTGGCCATGTCCGTCTGGATGGCTTCCATGCCGCGGGTCATGGACGATGAGACGTCGATGGCTCGTGTTCCTGCTGAAGCTGACTTCGGTATGATCCGCGATTTGCCGGTGCTCGAAAACTACGACGTGCTTTCTAAGTTCGACGCGCTTTCGGAACTGCCGGCTTCGCCGAACGCTACTGCTGCCGGAGAAGTGACGAACGAAACCAGGGAATGAAACGACGTTTCCAATTCGGGACTGCTTGGGCCGCTCTCTTAACAGCGAGTCTGCTCTGTTCGCCCACCTTCGGTCAAAAGGTCCGCAAGGTCGGCCAGGCAGAGGCGCCCCGCGGGCCGCGCCACCCGCCGAACGGCCCGATCATGCGTCCTGGAGGGAACCCTGGGAACATGAACAACTTGCCGCCCAGGGCTTTCGAGCGCCTCCGCGAGATGCCCCCGGAGAAGCAGGAACAATTTCTTCAGAATAACGAACGCTTCAGAAATTTGCCCACTGACCAGCAGGCGCGAATTCGCCAGCGTCTCGAGGCATGGAATAAATTGACTCCTGCACAACAGCAGGAATTCCGCGAACGCCAGCGAATTTGGGAGCAGATGACTCCCGACCAGCGGCGCGAAATCAAGCAGACATTGCTTCCTCGCTGGCAGCAGTTGCCGCCGCCGCGCCGTCAGGCGATCATGCAGCGCCTGCACCAGCTTCGCGATTTGAGCGAACCGGAGCGTCAAGCCAGACTGAATGACCCCAGTTTCGTGGAAGGCCTGAACTTTGAAGACCGCGAGATGCTCGGCCAGCTTGCCCATCTGCACGTCGGCATGGCTCCCGAGTAGCTTGCCAAACTCCAGGAATGGTGCCCGCCGAGCAATCCACATCAGTGTTTGAAGCCACGAACTGAATCCAGAGGCGACCCGGTAACTGATTCGAAACAATTGCGTGGGTCGTTGTGGGTAAACCTCTCTCTAAGCCTAGTCACAATTCATCCGACACCTACTACCTGTAGTGGTTTTCTCGAAGTGACCCACAACGTGCAACCAATTCCACAATAAATTTTTCTAACATTCGAGTTTTCACTTGACAAGTCTTCGAACCTGTCTAGAATCGTGGCACAAAGTGGAACAAAGTGGTTGTAAGTGAAGGTCAGTGGTGCAGTGGGTAGTCTCAGTGGTAGATTAGGCGACCAGTGGAGCAGTCCAGTGGTAAGGGGCGAGCACTTTTCATGCTCTTTGCGCAGACGACTAGATGCTACGGGGAAACATACCGGCAAAAGTGGACGAGAAGGGCCGTCTCAAGATTCCCGCGGCCTTTTTGGAGAAGCTCAAAGAGCACGGCGATCGCTTCTACGTGACCAGTGAAGAAGGGGACCACGCGCGGATTTACCCGATGAAGGTTTGGGGAGAGATCGAAGAAAAGCTGGCAAAAATCTCCTCCTATAACCGGGCGAAGCAGAAATTCCTGACCCGCACGAACTATTACGGTCAGGTCGTGGAAATCGACGGGCAGGGCAGGGTCCTGATTCCGGCGGTGCTTCGGGAAGCCGCGCAAATGAAGGGTGACGTGGAAGTGATGGGTCAATTGACGTATCTGGAAGTTTGGAATCACACTCGGTTCATGGACAACATGAACAAGAACCAGATGACGGAAGAAGACCGGAAGACGCTCTCTGACCTGGGCATCTAGATTGAACGCGAAGCACACGCCTGTGCTCATCGAAGAGACGATCCACTGGCTGGCAATAAAGCCCGACGGACTTTATGTAGACGCGACCGTAGGGCTCGGGGGACACGCAATCGAAATCGCCCGGCGGCTCGGAGCCGGGGGGCAGCTTGTAGGCCTGGATCGCGACGCGGCGGCGCTGGAAATCGCGCGCGGCAGGCTGGCAGAGTTCGGGGGCAAGGTGATTTTGGTGCACGCCAGCTTCTCACAAATCGGCGAGGTTTTCGCGGAGCGAAGGCTTCCGCCCGCCGACGGCGTGCTGGCGGACCTGGGTGTATCGAGCATGCAACTGGATATGGGCGAGCGCGGGTTTTCCTTCCGTGAGCGCGGCCCTCTCGATATGCGCATGGACCGCAACACGGAAGAGACCGCAGCAGACATTGTGAATACGGTGGAAGAGAAAGCACTCGCCGACCTGCTCTACCAACTCGGGGAAGAGCGGGATTCACGCAGAATCGCCAGGACGATCGTTCGCGCGCGTCCCATACGGGACACCGAGCACCTGGCAACGGTTGTGGCAGGGGCCCGAAAAGTAAGGGGAAGGCAGAAGCTGCATCCCGCGACAAAAACGTTTCTGGCGCTGCGGATTGCGGTGAATCGAGAGATGGAGGAACTCGGGCAGTTTCTTTCTAGGGTTCCTGCCACACTATCTCAGGGCGGCCGGTGGGTGATGCTCAGTTATCACTCGCTCGAAGACCGTCCGGTAAAGCAGTGTTTTCAGCGGCTAGCCCAGGAGGGCACGCTGAAGATTTTGACGAAGAAAGTAATACAAGCTTCGGACGCGGAAATTGCGGCCAATCCGCGAGCCCGCAGCGTGAAAATGCGCGTTGCGCAGAAAGTAGACTCCGACCAGCACGGGGCGCCGCTAGGGAAAGCGTGGCAGCGATGACCGAATTTTTCACCGTCAAGCAGATTGATAATTCGCGTCTGGTACGCCCGATGGCGCCAAATCGTATGCGTGAGTGTGCGCGCCTGGTTTTGCTGGGCGGATTGATCGCCTTGTGCGCTTTCCTGTATGCCTGGCAGCATTTCGAGACCATCCAGCTGCGTTACCAGCTCGAATCGCTGCGCGGCGAGCGTTCCCAGGCCGCGGAATTCAATCAGCAACTCAAATTGGAAGTGGCGGGCTTGCGCGCGCCCGGACGCATCGACATCATCGCGCGGCGTCAACTTGGCTTGACCGCACCCGTGCCCGGCCAGGTGGCCCCGATGGATCTGCCGCCCGGCGCTGTGTTGGCGGAAGCGCGCTCCGCAGGCGCACCGTCTGCGCAACGATAACGTTCTAACAGCGGCGTTCCTTCTCACTTCCGACGGCGCGGAAGGTAAACCAGGGCTGTCTGGTGACGCCGAAACGTCCGAGCCGGAACACCTTTTACTTACCCGGAGTCCCCGGCAAGAAAAATATGGATCTGCGCAGTTCCCGGACCCGATTACTGATAGTGGCTAGCCTGATCGCGATCTGGACCGGGGCAGCCCTCGGGCGCTTGGCCTACCTGCAACTTTTCCGCTACAGCGAATACTATTCACGCGCACAACATCAGCAACGATTGATTGTCGAAGTGGGCGCGCGCCGCGCGGAGATCTTTGATCGCAACATGAATGCGCTCGCCATGAGCGTGCCGGTGGATTCCGCCTTCGCCGTTCCATCGGAGATCGCCGATCCCGACATGGTTGCGCGGTTGATCGCGAAAGTTCTGGACGTTTCACCCGACGAGATCGCCACGCGCCTGGCGGGCTCACATTCCTTCGTGTGGATCGCGCGGAAGCTGCCGCCCGGAAAGGCGGAAAGAATTGCGGCGATGAATCTGCGCGGAATTTATTTCCAGCGCGAAGGCGGGCGTTTCTATCCCAAGCGGGAACTTGCCGCGCACGTCCTCGGTTACGTGGACATCGATGAGAAGGGGCTGGGCGGAATCGAGTATTCGCTTGACGACAACATTCGCAGCAAGCCCGGGAAAATGCTCATCCTCACCGACGCTCACCGCCGCTGGTATGACTCCACTGATAAGGCGCCGGAGACAGGCACAAGCGTCGTCCTCACGCTTGACGAAAAAATCCAATACATCGCGGAGAAGGAACTCGGACAGGCAATTCAAGACACGCAGGCGAAGGCGGGAACGGTCATCGTCGAGAACCCGAACACCGGGGAGCTGCTGGCCGTCGCCAACTGGCCGACGTTCAATCCGAACGCCGCCAAGGATATTAATCCTGAGGCGCGGATGGACCGCGCCGCGAGCGCACTCTATGAACCCGGGTCGGTATTCAAAATCGTGACGCTTTCGGCGGCTATCGATCAGGGAATTACAACTGCGGATGAGCTCATCGATTGCCAGATGGGCTCGATCTATATCGCGGGACACCGCATTCGCGACCACAAGCCTTATGGATTGCTCACCGTCTCTCAGGTCTTGCAAAATTCAAGCGACGTTGGAGCGATCAAGGTGGGTCTGCGCCTGGGCGCGCCAAGATTCTATGATTACATTCGGTCATTCGGTTTCGGCCAGCCCACCGGCGTCGACCTGCCGGGCGAGAGCCGCGGAATGCTTCGCCGCTTGGAAAATTGGACTCCGGTTTCGGTAGGATCGGTCTCCATGGGTCAGGAAATAGGCGTAACGCCGTTGCAAATGATTACGGCGATGTCGGCAATGGCGAATGGCGGGCTTATCGTGCACCCGCACGTGGTTCGTGCGCTGCGCCGCGGCACGCAGATGGTCGAATCGCCCCAGCCGCAGCCTCGCCGAGTGATTCGAGAAACCACCGCCGCAACGATGCGCCGTATGCTCGAAGGCGTCGTCCTCAATGGCACGGGCAAGCTCGCGCGGCTTGATGGGTACACTTCGGCGGGAAAAACGGGCACCGCCCAAAAATTTGATATTGCGACCGGGCACTATTCCGCACACCAGCTGATCGCCTCCTTTGTCGGCTTCGCGCCGATTAATACGCCCGCCGTGACGATATTGGTGCAGCTCGATTCGCCAGTCGGCAGGCACGAAGGAGGCCAAGTCGCTGCACCTACGTTCAAGCGCGTTGCGCAACAGGTGCTCGCATATTTGGACGTGCCGCATGATATTGCCGTCCCTACTGGCGTTCTTCAAGCGAACCGCCAGCATCGAGATGACCAGGATCTTTCTGACGTGAGCGACTTCAATCCCGTACAGGTCGACACGGGGGCTCCAGCCATTGATGGTGCGCTGCTGGTGCCTCAACAAGCTTACGGATCGGCAGCCCCGACCGTCGAACTAGCGGAAGGGGAGGGGATTCCTGTACCGCAACTGCAGGGGAAAACTGTGCGTGAAGTTACCGAAAAATGCATCAAACTTGGGCTAAGCCCTATATTGGTTGGTACGGGTGTAGCAATGGAACAATCTCCGGAGCCCGGTGCCACGATTCGCCGCGGCGGCCGCATCACCGTGCGGTTTGCGCGTGACGGTTCTCTCGTGTCTGCGGCGGACCGGAGGGGAGCTCGGTGAACGTGAAGGTGATGAGTGTGGCGGAAAAAAGCGAAGGCCCGGCGCAAAAGAAACTGCCTGGCACAGGCCGCGGTCCTATCCGGCTTTTGAAATTGCTGCGTGGCGTTGAGGCCGATGGCGCCGCCGCACACGGTGATCTGGAGATCGCAGAGGTCGCGTATGACAGCCGCAAATCAAAACCGGGTACGTTGTTTGTTGCCATTCACGGAGAGAAAACGGATGGAAACGAGTTTGTGCCGGACGCGATAGCGCGCAGTGCGGTTGCTATCGTGAGTGAACAAGCAAGACCGGAGTCGATTCCCGCTGAAGTTCCCTGGATCAAAGTTCCGAATGCTCGCACGGCGTTGGCATCCATCTCGGCGAATTATTTCGGACACCCCGCCGAAGTGCTGAAGCTTGTCGGCGTGACGGGAACCAACGGTAAGACAACGACATCCTATCTGGTGGATTCGATCCTTCGAGCAGCTGGCTGCGAGGTTGGTTTGTTCGGCACAATTGCGTACCGTTTGTTGCGGGAGACGCGGCCGGCGATCCACACCACCCCGGAATCGCTTGATCTGCAGAATTTCCTGGCGGACGTGGTCCGGGCCGGTGGCACCCATGCTGTGCTGGAAGCCAGTTCGCACGCGCTTGCCTTGGACCGATTGTGGGGATGTCCCTTTGCGGTGGCGATTTTCACGAACCTGAGCCGCGACCACCTCGATTACCACAGAACTTTTGACGATTATTTTGCCGCGAAGCGGCGCTTATTCGAAGGCACCGGCGCAAGAGCGCCGGGCGTCGGCGTCGTCAATGGTGATGACGCATACGGTAAACAGTTGGCCGGGCTCGCCGCACGGACGCTGACCTACGGTCTTGAACCCGGCGCGGACATTACGGCTCGGAAGCCGCCTCTTTCTTTTTCCGGCCTCGAATTCACGGCTGAAACTCCAATCGGAAAGATTGAGGTCCGCTCTCCTCTGGTGGGACGAATTAATGTTTACAATATTCTCGCCGCGATCGGCGCCGGCGTTGCTCTCGATCTCCCCCGGGAAGTCATCGCGACGGGAATCGCCCAGCTTTCCTCGGTGCCAGGTCGCTTCGAGCGTATCGATGCGGGCCAGCCTTTCCTTGTTGTCGTCGACTACGCGCACACCGATGACGCGCTGCGCAACCTGTTGTCCACCGCAAAGGAACTCAATCCCGACGGGCGCATCATTACGTTGTTCGGTTGCGGCGGAGACCGGGATCGAACCAAACGCCCGTTAATGGGAGAGGCGGCGGGACGTTCGAGTGACGTGGTGGTGCTGACTTCGGACAATCCTCGCAGCGAGGACCCGCTGCTCATCATCAACGACGCGGTCGTCGGCTTGCAGCGCACCAAGGCGAAGTTCCTGGTGGAACCGGATCGCGAGCACGCCATCGAAATCGCGCTCGATGAGGCGCGTCCCGGTGACATCGTGCTGCTCGCCGGTAAGGGTCATGAAACGACCCAGGTGTTACGGGACCGCACAATCGATTTCGACGACCGCGAAATGGCGCGACGGATGCTCCGCCATCGCGGCTATGGAGATTAGCGACGTTTGTCACGCTCGGTACCGAACGTGCTCTTTGTCAAGTGCGGGCTGTACTTGGCCTGCCGGAAAAACGTAAGGGATGTTGATCCAGGGGTGATACAAGACCAGTGAGGCCCAGCCCCTTGAGGACGCTATGCAGTGGACGGTTGAAGAAGTGGCTCGCGCTCTGGGTGTTACGACGGCCGGAGGCCTCGACCCCCTGGCCCGGCTGGCCGGTGTCTCGATTGATTCTCGGACCGTGGCTCGCGGCGAGCTGTTCGTTGCGATACACGGACCGCGTCACGATGGACACAATTTCGTCATGGCAGCCCTGGACGCCGGGGCGCTTGCGGCCATCGTGGCGCAAGATCGTTTGGCAGGATTTGCGGAACCGGTTCGCTCCAAGCTCCTCGCGGTTGGGGACACGCTCGCCGCGCTCCAGGGGCTCGCGCAGGGCGTTCGAACGCGATGGGGGCGGCGCCTGGCAGGTGTTACCGGCTCGGCAGGCAAGACTACAACGAAAGAAATTCTGGCGGCGCTGCTGGCCTCGCGGCTCCGCGTACTGAAATCCGAGGGCAATCTAAACAACGAGTATGGTCTGCCACTGCAATTGTTGCGTCTCGATAATTCAGACGAGGCGGCCGTAGTCGAGCTGGGGATGTCGCACGCCGGAGAACTGCGGGTTCTGGCGGAAATCGCGCGCCCGGACGTGGGTGTGGTCACGCGTGTCGCGCCGGTACATCTGGAATTTTTTGCGTCCATGGATGAAATCGCGCTGGCGAAACGCGAATTGATCGAAGGGTTAGCGGGACGCGAGAGCGTGGCCGTTCTGAACGCGGACGATCCCCGTGTGGCGCGTTTCGCCGAGGCCGCGCCGGGCCGCGTCGTGACGTTTGGGTTTTCGAGCGGCACTGATTTCCGCGCCGAGCGTATCGACGATCGTGGTGCGGATGGCAGTGAATTCGATTTCGTAGGACCTGCAGGCCGCGCACGTCTCACGCTGGCGCTTGCTGGGCGCCATAACATCTCAAATGCGCTCGCGGCTCTTGCCGCAGCGAGCATTTGGGGTCTGGGAGTCGACGAGGCGAAGGAAGTGTTCCCTCACCTCGAGCCGGCAGGAATGCGCGGGCGCGTGCTGCGCTACGATGCCGGGTTTTCCGTGATCAACGATTGCTACAACTCGAATCCCGTTGCGCTTGCGGCCATGATCGAAATATTGGAGCACACACCTGCCTCCGGACGGCGCATTCTTGCCGCTGGCGAGATGCTTGAACTGGGGGCATCCTCTCGCGAGCTGCACCGCGAGGCGGGGCGCGCGGCCGCGGCAACAGGGAGCCTCGATTGGATCATTGGCGTGCAAGGCGACGGCGAAAGCTTTGTTCGCGGCGCCGTAGAAGCCGGCCATCCGTCCGGGCGCGCAGAATTTATCGGTTCGTCGGCTGAGGCGGCCGGATTCATTGCGGACCTGCTAGCACCAGGAGACTTGATGTTGGTGAAGGGTTCTCGCGGAGTAAAGATGGAACGCATCGTCGAAGCGCTGGACGCCCGTTTCGCGCGGTCCAGCGTGACGCCTGTGGTACCTGTCGGGCGCGGCACGTCCAAGGAGCGCGGCTGAGATGCTTTTCTACCTTTTCTATCACGTGCTCCAGCGTTATTTTCACGCACTCAATGTATTTCGCTACATTACGGTTCGCACCGCTCTGGCGAGCATCACGGCTCTGTTGCTCGCGCTAGTGCTCGGTCCGTGGGTCATCCGCCAACTGCGTATGTTGCAGATCGAGCAGTTTATTCGGGAAGAGGGTCCGAAAAGCCATCAATCAAAAGCGGGAACACCCACGATGGGCGGCGTGCTAATTGTATGCTCGACTGTCATTCCCACCCTCCTATGGGGGGACCTAGAGAACGAGTACGTGTGGCTCGCCGTGTTCACAATGCTTTTTTTTGGAGCCATCGGGTTTATCGACGACTACAGCAAAGTAGTGAAGCGGCGGAATCTGGGCCTTAGCGCCAAGGGCAAATTTTCCTTGCAAGTTCTGGCAAGTCTTATTGTTGCGATCACTTTGGTGGTGCTAACGGCGACGGGCACGTATTCCACTCAGTTGAGTGTTCCATTCTTGAAGAATTTTCACCCGGACCTCGTCATCCATTCGCTTCTCCATCATCCCTACCTGTGGACAGTGGCTTATCTTCCGTTCCTGATCTTTGTTATTTCGGTCATTGTGGGGTCCTCGAATGCGGTGAATCTCACTGACGGACTGGACGGGCTCGCGATTGGCTGCGTGGTCGTGGCCGCAGGCGCACTCACGGTTCTTACCTACGTCACCAGCCACGCGCGCTTCTCTGCCTATCTTGACTTGCAGCATCTTCCTCAAGTTGGAGAGCTCACGATTTTCTGCGGAGCCTTAGTGGGCTCGGCGCTCGGATTTCTGTGGTACAACGCGCATCCCGCGGAAGTTTTCATGGGGGACGTCGGATCGCTCGCGCTCGGTGGATCCATCGGAATGGTTGCGGTCGCCATTAAACAGGAAATCCTTTTGTTTTTCGTTGGCGGCGTTTTCGTGCTGGAGGCGCTTTCGGTGATTCTGCAGGTGGCGTCGTTCCGCCTGACGGGGAAGCGCATCTTCCGCATGTCTCCGCTTCATCATCATTTCGAGTTGTCCGGATGGAGCGAATCAAAAATTATTGTACGGTTCTGGATCGCCGCGCTGGTCTTCGCGCTGTTTTCGCTGACGACGTTGAAACTGAGGTAAAGAGTTTGAAGCCGGGAATCGAACTCGCGGGTAAGCAGGTGCTGGTCGTCGGGCTGGCTCGTACGGGCATCGCCACAGCGCTCTTCTGCGCCGCACGAGGGGCGCGCGTCACAGCCACCGAAGAGCGTGCCGAATCGCAAATCCCCGAGACCGCCGCGAAGCTGCGAGCCGCGGGGGTTACCCTTGAGATGGGCGGCCACCGGCCTCAGACCTTTATCGAGCAGGATTTGATCGTGCCGAGTCCCGGAGTACCGCTGATGATGCCGGCACTTGCCGCCGCGCGTGTGACCGGAATACCTGTATGGAGCGAGATAGAGCTGGCGTGGCGATTCCTGCGTGGCCACCTGATATGCATCACAGGATCGAATGGCAAAACCACGACGACATCGCTCGTCGGCCACCTTTTGGAGACGGCGGGGCTGCCCGTGCAGATTGCGGGAAACATCGGCACGCCGCTGATCTCGCGCGTCGATGTCTCAAGCGACTCCGGCTTCACAGTGGTCGAAGCCAGCAGCTTCCAACTTGAGTCAATTTCTGCTTTCCATCCTGAAATTGCAGTATTGCTTAATATGACGCCGGATCACCTCGACCGTCACGGATCGTTGGAAGCATATGGCCGCGCGAAGGCGCGCATGTTCGAAAATCAGACTACGGAAGATGCCGCTCTGTTGAACGCGGACGACGCAGCCGCGACGCAATACGCGCCGTCGTGTCCGCCGGTGTTCTGGTTCAGCCGCAAGAAACGAGTGGCCTGCGGGTGCTTCCTGCGTGGCGACGAAATAGTCTTCCGCCGCGAGGGTTCCGAGACCGTCCTACTTCGCCGCGAAGACATCGGTCTGCGCGGCGACCATAACGTTGAAAATGTTCTTGCAGCTGCCGCGGCGGCGACACTGGCCGGCGTCGAACCTCCGGCAATTGCGGAAGGTGTGCGCAGCTTCGCAGGCGTGGAGCATCGAATTGAGTTTGTGGCCACAGTTTCCGGCGTGGAGTATTTCAACGATTCCAAGGCCACGAACGTCGACGCCACGCTCAAGGCGCTTGATGCCTTCCCGGGCAACCTGCTGGTGATCCTCGGTGGCAAAGACAAAGGGAGCGACTACACGATCCTTCGCAAATCGTTGCGGCAGCACGCGCGCATG
>Ga0210400_10004152_pt1 | contig 12587 bp, 13 predicted proteins | sample IncBWH26MmetaG_FD_155456 | JGI IMG/M metagenome (GOLD analysis project Ga0210400, IMG submission 155456) | Forest soil microbial communities from Barre Woods Harvard Forest LTER site, Petersham, Massachusetts, United States - Inc-BW-H-26-M | ecosystem: Environmental > Terrestrial > Soil >...
TGAAATGTGCCTTGGTAGTCAGAATATTCGTGTGAGGACCGCCACCGCGATTGCACCCACGGCTCTACAAGTCATTGAAAGAAACGAGATGCTGCGAGCACTCCGCGCTGACCATACGCTCTCCTCCACCTTCCTGTCTTACATGCTTTCGCGCAATATTCGGCTTGAGGAGGATTTAGTCGATCAGGTTTCTCAGTGCAGCGAGAGGCGACTTGCCCGCACTCTTCTGTTGCTCGCGGGCAAGGGGAATCAGCGCAACCTGCACAGATTTGCCGGAATATCGCAGGGGACCCTGGCAACTATGATCGGAACTACACGTCCGCGCGTCAATTTTTTCATGAATAAGTTCAGAAAGCTCGGCTTCATCAAGTATCACGGCCGTTCCGACCAGAACGGCGAGATGTACATTAACACTTCTCTGTTAGCTGCCGCGTTGCGCAAATAGTAGTTCCGTCTCCAATCTTTGCGATAGAATTCATAGCTATGAAGCGCCGCAAGCGCAAACGAAGCTCGAAAGCTGCGAGGTCCTCCAAGATTCCCGTTGATGCGGAAAAGGTTGGCCCTTCCACGGCGCTTGCCGAAGCAGACCGCCAGACTCATCCTAGCGACGAATTTACTGCCGCTGGTGAGGGGAAAAAGCCCGATAGCGATCCCAGTGCACTTGCCGGGGAAGACTACGTGATTGATCTCGGCGACGAGTTCATTGCCGCTGTTGAAGAGGAAAAGCCTGCAAACGATTCCGTCACTCTTTCAGAGGCAGACGATCAGACTCATTCTGACGACAGATTCACTGCCACTGTTGAAGAGGAAAAAGCCGCTGGCTCCTCCGGCGCGCCGGCCGGAGCTGACCGCAGGACTCACCCTCGGTACGAGTTTATCGCCCCCGCCGAGGTAGTAGCGCCTGAATCCGGCGTGCGGATTGAAACGCGCATCCGTGACTTGAGCCAGCAAGGCTGCTATGTGGATACGACCAATGCCCTTCCTTTGGGGACGGTGACGGAAGTACACATCACAAAAGGGGCACAATTGTTTGAAGCCCATGCGAGAGTCGTCTATTCGCGAGCAAGCAAGGGTATGGGTCTGGTGTTTACCGGCATTGAGCCGGAGCAGCGTGGGATTCTGGAAACATGGCTTACTGAGTCCCGCGAAACCTCCTGGCTGGCGGCGAACCGCCGAAGGAGTCAGCGAGTCTTGATGACAATCCCCGTGCGCGTCTCCGGGAGGACCGGCACGGGATCGCCTTTTGAAGAGGAGACTCACACCCGGGCCATCAATGCTCACGGGGCGTTGATTGTCGTGTCAGCGCAGGTGCACAGAGGACAGCGGCTCACCTTGTCGAACGCCCAGACAAAAGCCGCATTGGAGTGCGTTGTGGCGCACATTGAGAGGCATCAAGGCGGTCATCCTCATGTGGGAGTGGAGTTCACGCTGCCTAATCCCATGTTCTGGCACGTGGCCTTTCCGCCCAAAGACTGGACGCCACGCCACCCGGATGCGAAATCCCGCTTAAGAAAGGGTGGATAAGAGACGCGCGGGGATTACGAGCAGTAAATCGATAATTTTCAAATGCGCTTCGGCTGTTGCGCCCTCAATTTTAGGGACAGTCCCCGGGTGCCCCAGACGTCGTTTTTACGCCCGGGTCCTTCTTTTGCCACCTGAATCGGACCGGCGCTCCCCCCATCCGCCATAGCTTGAGCCAGCCAATCCAGTCGCCGTGAATTTTGGCATTGCCATTCTCCCTTCCCACACATCCGCTGCCCATGTTATCAAGTCTGCACGCGGTAGAATCTGCCCAAAGGAGCGCACCATGCCGTCGACACAGTCCGAACTGGAAGATGTCGCGAAGCTGCGCCACATGGCCGGCGAGTTCGCCGAAGGCTTCAACACCGGCGACGTGGATCGCATCATGCGTTTCTACGGGGAAACTTACGTGGACATCAATCTTCGCAACCCCGTTCAATCCCGGCGGGAGCGCCGGGAATACTATCTCCAAGTGATCCGGAAGGGTGGTTTTCGCGTGCAGGTGCACCCCGACGAGATTCTCATCCGGGGAGATTTTGCCTTTATCCGCGGTTCCATCGAACTCTGGCGTGCCTCCCCGGCCGGAGATTCCGGACGCACGGAGCTTCGTTATCTCGAAATTGCCCGCCGGCAACAGGATGGTTCCTGGCAAGTAATGTGGGGCATGGACGGCCCTGTCCAAGAATACACACCTTCTCCTTCATAGCCTCTCCGCTAAGTACGACGGAGCAGGCGCCCATTGCAGGTGTTCACGAAAATGGAAATTCCAGAAAAAGAAGTTTTGAAAATGGCAAATGTTTGCACATCCCTTGGTGGTCAGATTCCGGGGTCACGCCTCTAAGTTCCTGACCGATAACAACTTCTTTGACTGGCATGAGGACTCGGCTTTGGAACAAGGATTGCGTGGATCAACAAGGGGTAGTCTCTGAAATCGGTAGATCGGGCTAAGGGGTGAATTCTGCGTTCGCGGGGAGGCGACAATGCGAAACATGCTGGAGATGTTGCGTCAAAGGAAACTAGCATTACTTTTGGTAGGAGCTGTGACCGTTCTGTTCCCGTTGCTTTCAAAGGCTAACAACCTGCCTCCAATTATAAGCGGACCGGCCATTGCCACAACGGTCGAGGGTTCCACGCTCGAAGTCTCGTTCACAGTAACGAATCCCAGCGGTAACACATCGCCCGACGCGTTTGCTATCGCCGCCTCTCTTCCCACTTTTTCTTTCGGGGATCAGACAGACATAGTAACGAACATAACCGACATTAACCAAGTTGCTTGTGGCGGACTTTTACCTGTTGGCAACTCCTGTACGGTTACGGTCTCTTACGCAACCGCTTCTGATATCGGCGAACTAGTTGGAGACAGTGGAACTAGCATAGGCAAGGTGACCGTATCAGACCAATTCGGAAACGGGCCATCCTTTGTTAACGTCGCCATCGAAGTGCAGGACACACCCGAGCCTTCGTCGCTACTCCTCGCAGTCACCGGTTTGGGCCTGCTAGGGGCTAGCCTAACTAGGAGACGGTTCGCCGCCTCATATTAGCTATTCAATCGAGTCATCTGGCGGGCCGGGTGCCCCTTCATGCACAGCATGAGTGGGGATTTTCTTTTTCCCCCACCACTTCCCCCCGTTACTTCCCCTAAACTCTTTCCCTCACTTCACTTACGCCGTCTCATCTCACCTGTCACGCCATCTTTCGGGCGGATTCGAACGTACCCACAACAATAATTCCCTTGACAGTAAAAAAACCTGTGCTAGAATGGTGTATGGTTTCGGTGGTCTCCGCGTTGGGCAATCGCCCCTGCGCTCCCCCGACCCGCCAGACTATTTGCAAACTAGTTACCTCTAGCCCTCGAAACGCCACTTTCTATCCCTTTTCTTTTCAATCTCTTCCGCACTCTTCGGAAATCAGTGGGTTTCGCAACTCTTTTAGATTCATATCGTTCCGCACTCTTTGCAGAAAAGACCGGGGGTGGGTACCTCCCCCATCCTCTGGCCCTTGTTTTCAAGGGCTTCCGCACTTTTCCCCGAGCGATTTGTGCGAGGGGCTCTTCCCATTGGCACCCCGTCCAGGCCCCGTTGGAGCCCCGTTGTTGTTCAACGGAAAACACGCTCTATCTCTTTTCCCTTCATATCGTTACCGGACTCTTCTCTTCACAACGAGGGGGGGTGCACCCCCTCCCCGTCCACTTCGTCCTTCCGTGGGCTCTTATCTCCGTGCCTCTGTGTCTCTGTGGCCGTCCCATTCTTTGCCTTCTCTTGGGAAGGAGATTCGACCCGTGCAGCGACCGTCATTTGGCGTCGTTGCTTCGTCACTCGTCCATTGTTTCGTCGTTACTTCCTCGTCTCCTTGCTTCCATACCGCCGCGGGTATACCCTTCTTTGTCGGCAGCTGGTTTGCTCTCCGCGGGGACCCACAAGTCTCTCCCCGCCCCGGTGCAAATAACCTGCCCGCCACGGCGGGCAGGCACCAACAAATTTCAGGAGGTTTTTCAAATGGCTACAGCAACGACCGTAATGGAACCTACAGTAAAAGTCAGGGCGACGAAGCTCTTGATCAACAATCAATGGGTGGACAGCGTATCCGGGAAGACGTTCCCTACCATCAACCCGTCGACCGCGGAAGTGATTACCCAAGTGGCGGAAGCGGATGCCGCCGACGTGGACAAGGCAGTGGCGGCCGCACGCGCCGCGTTCGACAAAGGGCCTTGGCGCAAGAAAATCACGGCGTCGCAGCGCGGCGTCTTGATGAACAAGTTGGCCGACTTGATCGAGAAGAATGCCGATGAGTTGGCGCAGCTCGAAGCTTTGGACAACGGCAAACCGTATTCCGTGGCCAAGGCGGGCGACGTGGCCCTAACGGTGGCGTGTTACCGCTACTATGCGGGCTGGGCGGACAAGAATCAGGGCAAGACCATTCCGGTGAACGGGCCCTATTTGTGTTACACGAAGCACGAGCCGGTGGGTGTGGTCGGGCAGATTATTCCATGGAATTTTCCCATGCTCATGCAGGCGTGGAAGCTGGGGCCGGCCCTGGCAACCGGCTGCACGGTGGTGCTGAAGCCCGCGGAGCAGACGCCGCTGACGGCGCTGCGCATCGGCGAATTGATACTCGAGGCGGGATTTCCGCCGGGCGTCGTAAACATTCTGCCGGGATATGGTCCGACGGCGGGCGCGGCCCTCGCGCGGCACATGGACGTGGACAAGGTGGCGTTCACCGGCTCGACCGAAGTCGGCCACCTGATCCTGAAAGCGTCGGCGGAATCGAACCTCAAGCGCATAACGCTGGAGCTGGGCGGAAAAAGCCCGAACATCGTGTTTGCCGACGCGGACATGGACAAGGCTATCGAGGGCTCGCACTTCGCGCTGTTCTTCAACCAGGGGCAATGCTGCTGCGCGGGTTCGCGCACGTTCGTCGAGGACAAGTGCTACGACGAGTTCGTCGAAAAGAGCGCGGCACGCGCGAAAAAACGCACTGTGGGCAATCCGTTTGACAAAAATACGGAGCAGGGCCCGCAGGTGGACCAGGATCAATTCAACAAAGTGATGGGCTACATCGACGCGGGGAAAAAGGAACACGCCAAGCTCGTCGCGGGCGGCAGTCGCGTCGGCGACAAGGGCTACTTCATCGAGCCGACCGTGTTCTCCGACGTGCAGGACAGCATGAAGATCGCCAAGGAAGAGATCTTTGGGCCGGTCATGTCGATTCTGCGCTTCAAGGATATTGGCGAGGTCGTCGAGCGCGCCAATAACTCTGTGTACGGGCTGGCCGCCGCGGTTTGGACCAAGGACATCACCAAGGCCCATGCCATCGCCGACGGCGTGCGTGCCGGCACGGTGTGGGTGAACTGCTACGACGTGTTCGACGCGGCTGCACCCTTCGGCGGGTTCAAGCAGTCCGGACTAGGCCGCGAGCTCGGCGAGTACTCGCTGTCGAACTATACGGAAGTGAAGACCGTCACCGTAAGCCTGTAGTGGCGCGTCGGACTTTTTGAACGAAAATGGCTGTGCGAAGCGTAGAATCCCGGCATGCCGCTGGTGCTGCGCTCGTACGAACCGCACGATTTCAATGCGCTGCACCGGCTCGACCAGTCGTGCTTCCCTGCCGGGATTTCGTACTCGAAAACGACGCTGCGTTATTTTCTGACCATTCCGTCGGCGGATTGCGTCGTCGCGCTCGACGAAAATAAAATCGCCGGCTTCATTGTGTCGGAAGAAAATCCGCCGCTGGCGCACATCATCACCTTGGATGTTAATGCAACTCACCGCCGCCGCGGCATCGGGACGGCGCTGCTGGAAAAACTGGAATCCAACCTCGCGGCGCGCGGCGTGCGCTCGATCTTGCTTGAAACGGCAAGCGACAACGAGGCCGCCGTTGCCTTCTGGAAACGGCACGGCTATCGTATCGAAGCAACTTTGAAGCGCTATTATCTTGGCCGCATCGACGCGTATGAGATGCGCAAAATCCTGCCGGCCGCGACGCGAGCGAGGCCGGCGCAAAAGGAACTGTAGCCCACATGTCCCTGATTCACGCGATTATCCTGGCCCTGGTGCAGGCGTTCACGGAATTTCTGCCCGTAAGCAGCACCGCCCACCTGATTTTGTTTCCGTGGCTGCTGCACTGGCCGGATCCGGGTGAGGCGTTCGACGTGGCGCTTCATGCAGGAACGCTGCTGGCGGTGATTCTTTATTTTTTCAAGGACTGGTGGACGCTGATCGTTTGCGGGCTCGGGGGGAAATATCCCGCGAGCGCGCCGCCCGCGGAAGTGGCGCAGCACAAGCGGCTTTTTTGGTACATGGTGGTGGGGACGATTCCCGGTGGAATCCTGGGCAAACTTTTTGATAAGCAGATTGAAGAGCATCTGCGGACTCCGCTGATTATCGGAGTCTCAATGATTTTGGTGGCGCTGCTGATGTGGTGGGCGGACGCGAAGGCCAAACTGACGCGAAAGATCGAGGAATCGAATCTGGGCGATGCGATTGGAATCGGCACGGCGCAGGCAGTGGCGCTGTGGCCGGGAGTGTCACGATCTGGAATTACGATTATCACCGGGTTATTTCGCGGATTCACGCGAGAAGCAGCGACGCGATTTTCATTCTTGCTTTCCGCACCACTGATCGCCGGCGCGGTTGCTTCTAAGCTGCCGGCGCTCATCAAACTGCACAAAGTGGGTGGACTGGATTTGCCGCTGTCTACGCTGGCGATCAGCATTCTGGTGTCGGGCGTGGCGGGCTACTTTGTGATCGCATTCTTTTTGCGCTATTTGCAAACACGCACATTGAAAGTATTTGTTGTTTACCGGCTCGCGTTTGGTATCATCGTTTTGTTGTTAGCGTTCCTCCAGGCGGGCGCGCGCTAGCGCCAACGCACCCGCGGCTCTCAGCCTTCCCCAAAAGCTGAGGTGAAAATTCGTGCGCTTTCTGACACCGACTGAAAACAAAAGATTCAATGAGTTGATCGGTTTTTTGTGCATCACGCTTGCCGTGCTGATCGCGCTGGCGTTGATTTCCTACAGTCCACACGATGTGGCGTTGAATGTCTCGGCGCCGCCAGCCGAGAGCGGACTCGCGGGGAATTGGATCGGTCCCGTGGGAGCCTACGGCGCGGACTTGCTATTCCAGGCGCTGGGGTTCGCCGCATTCTTGTTACCGGCGGCGCTGCTGGTGCTGGGCTGGCGCTGGTGCCGGAGCCGGGCGATCGATTCGCAGGCGGCGACGCTGGCGGGTTATGTCTTGCTGCTCTTGTCGCTGCCATCGCTGCTTTCGTTGTGGCATTTCCCCGAAGTGCGTGGAGCTCTGCCTCCCGGGGGAATGCTTGGCTCGCTGATTTCGTCGGGCCTGCTGACAGGATTCAATTCGTGGGGAGCGAATCTTGTCGCCGTGGCGCTGTTCGTTACCGCAGTGTTCATGACCACGCGGTTTTCGTTCAGCGGAGCGCACGCATGGGCGCACGGACCGAGAGGACCGATCGGCGCGGTCGAACGATTGGGGATTTTGCAAAAGGCGCAGACAAGGTGGCGCGCGTGGCGCGAAGAACGCGAACAGAGGCGAATGCGGAAGCGCGTGGAAGAGACGAGGATTTCCGGGCGTAGACCCGTGACACCGCAATTGGTGGGGAATGTCAGTGTTTCGAACGAGCCACCTACATCGATCGAGTTGGATGGTGAACGCGAGGAAAAAGAACGCGGAAACAGGGCGCCAATTTTATTTTTGAATCCGGATAAAGCGGAGAAGGCCGCGGCAAAAAAATCCGGAGAACCGAAGATCGCCCGCGGGATTGCCAGCTACAAACTGCCGCCAGTGACTTTGCTGCGCGAGGGAGAGCGCAGCCAAAAATTGGATGAAGATGAATTGAAGATTCGCGCCCGAGCGATCGAAGCAAAATGCCAGGAATTCGACATCCAGGGGCGCGTGACGCAAATCAATCCGGGCCCCGTGGTCACGACATTCGAATACAAACCCGAGGCCGGCATCAAGTACAGCCGGATCATCGGCCTGACGGAAGATTTGTGCCTGGCGCTGCAGGCGGAATCGATCCTGATCGAGCGCATCCCGGGAAAATCGACGATCGGCATTGAAGTGCCGAACATCAACCGGCAGACGATCGCGCTGCGGGAAATCCTTGAGGCGCCGGAATTCATCAATTCGACGAGCAAGTTGACGCTGGCGATGGGGCGCGACCTGCACGGACGGATGCGTGTAACGGATTTGGCGCAGATGCCGCACCTTTTAATCGCAGGTTCCACGGGAACGGGCAAAAGCGTGTTCATCAATTCGCTCATGATGTCGATTCTCTACAAGGCCAGTCCGGATGACGTCAAGCTGGTGTTGGTCGATCCGAAACGGCTGGAACTCAGCTTGTATGCAGACATTCCGCACCTGCTGGCGCCAGTGGTGACGGACCCGCGAATCGCTTCGAACGTCCTGCGCAACGCGACGAGAGAAATGGAGAACCGGCTGAAACTGCTCGCGCAGCGCGGTGTGCGGAATATCGACCAATACAACCGGACGTTTCAGAAGGGGCAGTCGCTTTCACTGTTTGAGAATCTGGAGGAAAGCGAGCACAAACCACTTCCCTACCTGGTGATCGTCATCGATGAATTGGCCGATTTGATGATGGTGGACACGAACAACGTGGAAGAATCGATCACGCGGCTGGCGCAGATGGCGCGCGCGGTAGGAATCCATTTGATCTTGGCGACGCAGCGGCCGTCGGTGGACGTGATTACCGGATTGATCAAGGCGAACTTCCCCGCGCGTATTTCCTTCCGAGTCGCGAGTAAGGTGGATTCGCGGACGATTCTGGATTCGAACGGCTCGGAATCGCTGCTGGGCAGAGGAGATATGTTGTACTTGCCTGCGGGATCGGCGCGACTGCACCGAATCCATGGACCGCTGGTCACGGAAGACGAGATCACATCGGTTTGCGATTTTTGGCGGAAACAGGCGCAAGCGAAATATAACGAGCAACTGCTGGAGGCGCCGAAGGAAACAACCGACGAGACGGCAGAAGAAAGCGACGCGGCCTCCGCAGGCGGAGAGGATGTGGACGACGAGTTGTATCAAGACGCGATCCGCGTGGTGTGCGAAGCGGGACGCGCGTCGACATCGACTCTGCAACGCAGATTGCGCATCGGCTATGGGCGCGCCGCGCGATTGATCGATTTGATGGAGAAGGATGGAATCGTCGGCCCGCCGGACGGAACCAAGCCGCGCGAGGTGCTCAAGAACCGCAACTGGATGAAGGAATTCGACGATTCGGCGCAGTGAGGGCCGTTCCGTCAGCCCAGACGTCCTCCGCATAGTTCCCTAGCGGGCTGTTTTCAGGAAATTTGACACATCCTGACATCGCCCCTACAATTTTATGACCATGCGTGCCGGGGTAGCTCACTGGTAGAGCGCCGCCCTGAAAAGGCGGGCGTAGCCAGTTCGATTCTGGCCCCCGGCACCATTTTTGCTTCTTGTTTGCCTTTATTCAGTATTCCTCTTCGGCAGATTACATTCAGTCGTCGATTCAAACCGGGTCCCTGCAATATGATTCCCTTCCGACAGTTCCCAATAAGTTAAAGCTCTCTGAAACGTCAAATTGGGGGGATTGACGAGCATTGCGCCCCCCTCCCAAAGGCCCGTCTCTCTCATGGGGCGCCATCCGCAATCATTACCACGCGATTTGTCCACAGAAAATTAAAGCCTTGACTCTGGACTATACTCCAGGGTGTAGCGTCTAAGAAGGAGCCAAGGCCATGCAGATTGGCATCGTCGCGAAAAAGATCGGTCTTAGCGTTGACGCGATTCGCTTCTACGAACGCAATGCTCTGCTGCCGCGACCACCAAGAACCCAGGGTGGATTCCGTCAATATGCAGAAAGCGACGTGGAGACGCTGGCTTTCATACGCCGAGTACAGGGTCTGGGATTCAGACTCAGCGAGATTCGAGCGCTTTTGAGGTTGCGAGGGAATCGCTTGCAGCCGTGTGCGCCGGTCCGCCGCCGATTGGAAGAAAAACTGGTTGATGTACGACGGAAACTTGCGGACCTTCAGAAGTTGGAGCATGAGCTGCGTTTGGCTCTGCGCAGTTGCAACAGAGAACTGCGTAAGCGTCCCGCTCATTGCCCAATTTTAAGAGAGAGAAATTCACGGAAAGCAGAGAAGGGATAATGAAAGTCGAAGTCCTGTATATAGCGGAATGCCCCTCTTATCCGGCGGTGGTGAAGCTAGTCAGAGATATCTTGGCTACCGAGGGTGTCGAGGCGAAGGTCCATGAAGTGCTCGTCAGGGACGAAGGAATGGCCAGCGAGCTCAGGTTTGCCGGTTCTCCAACCATCCGAATCAATGGGCGAGACGTCGCTGGAGAATCGCAGGACGATCAGGGCTTTGCGCTGAGTTGCCGCCTGTATCCCGGATCGAAACAAGTCGGTCTTCCACCAGCGGAGGTGATTCATCGGGCAGTGCTGAAAGCCTGGCAAGAGACCAGCCCGTGAAAACCGAAACGATTAGCCCGAAGGAAAAGCCCTCTTCGAGTGGGGCCGTTGCCGCGGCGCTTTCGGCAGTTGGAAGTGTTCTTGCTGCAGCGACTTGTTGCCTGCCGGTGCTTCCGTTTGTGCTGGCCGCTGGGACGGCAGGGACCGCTACGTTCCTGTCTTCCTTCATCGGCGCCCTTCGGCCATACCTTTTGGGGGTTTCCGTTCTCTTCATTGCTTTTGGGTTCTATCAAAGCAGACGCGCCAGCCAATGCAATTGCAAGCCGAGTGTTCTCAGTCAGGTGGTTCTGTGGCTGTCGGCCCTGATTGTCGCCGTCTCGATTCTGCTTCCTCAGGCGTTCGCAGATCTCGTTGAGAGGCTGCTATGAAGCGCACGACTGTTGCTTTGGGCCTTGCTTCGCTCGCCATTTTTGTCGGCCTGTTTTACCTGTACGGTGGACACCAGACTCCGAGAGGTCAGGAGCGTCTTGCCGATCTAAATGCGGCGAACCTCAGTGAACTCAAGAATGAGTTCAACGCCAGCCAAGCAAGCGTGCGCATGTTGGTGCTTCTTTCGCCGACTTGACCTGTCTGCGTGCGGGGGGCCTCCGCACTCGAATCGTTGCTCGAAACACAAACAGACTCGCATCTGCGTGTGTTCGTAGTATGGGAGCCGGTGCTGGCTACAGACCTGGGCGCACCTTCGACCATTGCTCTTCGGCGAATTCACGATGCCAGGGTCAAGCAATACTGGGACCAAAACCGAGTCCTCTCCCACGCGATGGGAGAGCATGATCGTCCGAGCGTCGTCTGGGACTACATCGCGGTCTACAAGCCCGAACAAATCTGGACAGACTTGCCGCCTCAACCCGAATTCAAGGGCCGCCCAGTGGTGCGCTTCATCGAGGGTGCACGGAAGGCATTGGAGACTATCTATTCAGAACCGAAGAAGTAAATTGATGGCCGTTCCCGAGATGAAGAGGCTGGGATCAAGATTACTTGCACGCTCGAACGGGCGTAGCATCCGTTTTTCCTGGTCCTGCTTATTCACCGTCAGGCGGCGAACGATGGGCTGAACTCGGTGGTACGCGCGGTGCAAATCGGGCCCCCGACACCACGATAGTGCCACGCCTTGGGAAATTCCACTGCACGCGCGGCGCGCACCCAGCGCGGGAACTACGGGCGAAAGTTTTTCTGGTTCTTCTGGCGCGCGGCCTCGAGATCATCCGTTTGTTTCTTTTGACGGTCGGCTTCCCTTTGCGGGCCTTCTTGCTTGTCTAATTTCACGGCTTCCGCAATGGCAAGTTCGGCTTCGGCATTTACTTGCTTGGAGTAAATGACGAGCCCAAAACGATCCGTAAAGGAGGAACGGACGAGTTTGAAGGAATATTGCGCATCTTCCCAAGAAGCGACAGGCTTTCGCTCGGCGTCATACGGGTCGATCTTTGGATTGTCCATCGCCAAAACTACATTTGCCGGCGGACCGTATTTCGCCGAAATGGAGTTCACCATATCGGCTTCCGTGAGCCCTTGGGTGGAATTTTGATCATAGGTCACAGAAATCTTGTAGAGCGCCCCGTTGTAGAAGGACAAGAGAATCTGCTCGACCGTATCAGACCGGAAGGAAGCCCCGGGAAGACTCGGAGGCCACCAAGTCAGTTCCTGAATCAGCGCCGGACGGCCATGAATCACCTTTACGTCAGCAATCTTTTGATCCGTACGCTCAAGCACTCTCGTCAAGCTCATTCCAAAGCTAAACTGCCGATACTTGGAAAGATCCTCTGCACGAAGCAATGGCGACAAAAGGAGTAAAGCAACAAAACAAAACATCATACTGCGCAGCGTTTTCATTTTCATACCTCTCACCAATTCCTAAAAACCTAAAATCAGAGCAGGACAACGCCCGGTGGCCACTTCTTTGTTTGGAAAGGCAAAGGGGAGCCACAAGCCAGCCTTGCCATACTTCTCCGCTAAGGCCGCTCTTTCTTGGCGGCTATTCGTGGATGTTACAGATTATGAAGATAAATAACTGTGCCCTTTGAGACAGTCTCGCGAACAGGCTTCCCGGCGGAGAGTCATGATCGGGAGAAATGAGCCGCACATTCATC
>Ga0210400_10004154_pt1 | contig 12585 bp, 7 predicted proteins | sample IncBWH26MmetaG_FD_155456 | JGI IMG/M metagenome (GOLD analysis project Ga0210400, IMG submission 155456) | Forest soil microbial communities from Barre Woods Harvard Forest LTER site, Petersham, Massachusetts, United States - Inc-BW-H-26-M | ecosystem: Environmental > Terrestrial > Soil >...
CTGTTCGTCATAGGCCTTTTGCCATTCCGACGGACCGTTGGAGGGCGATATCTGCACCGCCGTGACCTTGTATTCCGGGCAGTTCGTGGCCCAGTCGGAATACTCCGTGGTGATGACGTTGGCCTGCGTGTCCGGATGGTGGAACGTGGTGTAGACCACGCCCGGCGCGACACGCTCGGTAAGCAGCGCGCGCAACGTGGTTTCGCCGGCGCGGCTCGTCAGCCTGACCCAGTCGCCATCGCGGACACCGCGCTGCTCGGCGTCGTGGGGATGCATCTCGAGCCGGTCTTCCTCATGCCAGATGATATTGCCGGTGCGCCGCGTCTGGGCGCCGACATTGTACTGGCTGAGAATGCGGCCGGTGGTCAGCAGCAGCGGATAGCGCGGACCGGTGCGCTCGTCGGTTGGGATATATTCGGTGATGACGAACTTGCCCTTGCCGCGCACGAAGCCGTCGATGTGCATGACCGGTGTGCCGAGCGGTGCCTTTTCGTTGCACGGCCATTGCACCGAGCCGAGCTCGTCGAGCTTGGCATAGGAGACGCCGGCGAAGGTCGGCGTCAGCGCCGCGATCTCATCCATGATCTCGGACGGATGGCTGTATTTCATCTCATACCCCATCGCTTTGGCGAGGCGGATGGTGACTTCCCAGTCTGCAAGCCCGTTGCGCGGTGATGTCACCCTGCGGATGCGCTGGATCCGGCGTTCGGCGTTGGTGAAGGTGCCGTCCTTCTCCAGGAAGGTCGATCCCGGCAGGAAGACATGCGCGTAGTTCGCGGTCTCATTGAGGAAGAGATCGTGGACGATGACGCATTCCATCGCCGACAGCGCCGCCACGACATGCTTGGTGTTGGGATCGGATTGCAGGATGTCTTCGCCCTGCACGTAGATGCCCATGAACGTGCCTTCGATCGCGGCATCGAACATGTTCGGAATCCGCAAGCCCGGTTCGTTGTTGAGCTTGACGTTCCAGATCGATTCAAAGGACTCGCGCACCGCATCGCCGGAGATGTGACGGTAGCCGGGCAGTTCGTGCGGGAACGAACCCATGTCACAGGCGCCCTGAACATTGTTCTGACCGCGCAACGGATTCACACCGACGCCGGGCCGGCCGATATTGCCCGTCGCCATCGCGAGGTTGGCGATCGCGATGACCGTGGTCGAGCCCTGGCTGTGCTCGGTGACGCCGAGCCCGTAATAGATCGCGCCATTGCCGCCGGTCGCGAACAGACGTGCCGCGGCGCGCAACTCCTTGGGATCGACGCCGCTCATGATTGCAGTGGATTCCGGGCTGTTCTTCGGCAGGGCGACGAACTGCGCCCAGTCCTGGAACTCGCTCCAGTCGCAGCGCGCGCGCACGAACGCTTCGTCGACCAGGCCCTCGGTGACGATCACATGGGCCATCGCGGTGAGCACGGCGACGTTGGTGCCGGGCAGCAGCGGCAGATGGTGCTGCGCCTCGATATGGGTGGAACGCACGATGTCGGTTCGGCGCGGATCGACCACGATCAGCTTGGCACCGCCGCGCAGCCGCTTCTTCATGCGCGAGGCGAACACGGGATGCGCGTCGGTCGGGTTGGCGCCGATGATCATCATGACATCGGTCTGCTCGACCGAGTCGAAGTCCTGGGTGCCGGCCGAAGTGCCGAAGGTGGTGGCGAGGCCGTAGCCGGTCGGCGAGTGGCAGACGCGGGCGCAGGTATCGACATTATTGTTGCCGAAGCCGGCGCGGATCAGTTGCTGCACCAGATAGGTCTCTTCGTTGGTGCAGCGCGACGAGGTGATTCCGCCGACGGAATCGCGGCCATATTTGGCCTGGATACGCTTGAATTCGGAGGCGGCGTACTCGAACGCCTCATCCCACGACACTTCGCGCCAGGGATCGGTGATCTTGTTGCGGATCATCGGATTGAGAATGCGCTCCTTGTGGGTGGTGTAACCCCAGGCGAAGCGGCCCTTGACGCAGGAATGGCCGCGGTTGGCCTTGCCGTCCTTGTAGGGCACCATGCGCACGACTTCCTCGCCGCGCATTTCAGCCTTGAAGGTGCAGCCGACGCCGCAATAGGCGCAGGTGGTCACTGCGGAATCTTCGGGCTGGCCGATTTCGATCACCGACTTTTCAGTCAGCGTCGCCGTCGGGCAGGCCTGCACGCAGGCGCCGCAGGACACGCATTCGGAGCCTAGAAAACTCTCGCTCATGCCGGGTGAGACCCGGCTGTCGAAGCCGCGGCCCGAAATGGTCAACGCGAAGGTGCCTTGCACTTCCTCGCAGGCGCGCACGCAGCGCGAGCAGACGATGCATTTCGAGGGATCGTAGGTGAAATACGGGTTGGATTCATCCTTCGGCATCCAGGCCGCATTGGCGGCGCCGTTCGATTTGGCGAAGACGTGGTTCCCGCCCTCATAGCCGTAGCGCACATCGCGCAGGCCGACCGCGCCCGCCATGTCCTGCAATTCGCAGTCGCCATTGGCGGCACAGGTCAGGCAGTCCAGCGGATGGTCGGAAATGTAGAGTTCCATCACTCCCTTGCGGAGTTTCTTCAGTCGCTCGGTCTGGGTGTGCACCACGAGGCCGTGCATGGCTGGTGCGGTGCAGGACGCCGGCGTGCCGGCACGGCCCTCGATCTCGATCAGGCACATCCGGCAGGAGCCGAAGGCATCCACCATGTCGGTGGCGCACAGCTTGGGGATTTGCGTACCGGCTTCCATGGCCGCGCGCATGATCGAGGTGCCCTCGGGCACCGTGACGCTCTGGCCATCGATGGTCAGCGTCACCGTCTTTTCGGATTTGGAGAGCGGTGTTCCGAAATCGATTTCTTGGATCAGCGACATGGCGATCGTCCCTTATTCTATTCTGTATTCTATTCCGCGGCCTGAAGGCGCGTCGGGGCGGGGCCAAAATCTTCCCGGAAATGCGTCAGCGCGCTCATGACGGGGTAGGGCGTAAAGCCGCCCAGCGCGCAGAGCGAACCGAATTTCATGGTGTTGCAGAGGTCTTCGATGACAGCGATGTTTTCGGGCACGCGGTTGCCGGTACGAATTTTGTCGATGGTCTCCACACCGCGGGTAGAACCGATCCGGCATGGTGTGCACTTGCCGCAGGATTCGATGGCGCAAAACTCCATCGCAAAACGCGCCTGCTTCGCCATGTCGACGCTGTCGTCGAACACCACGATGCCGCCATGGCCGATCAGGCCGTCGCGTGCCGCGAAGGCCTCATAATCGAACGGCGTGTCGAACAGCGCACGGGGGAAGTAGGCACCGAGCGGGCCGCCGACCTGCACGGCGCGAACCGGACGTCCCGTAAAGGTACCGCCGCCGACACCGTCGACCAGTTCGCCGAGCGTGATGCCGAAAGCGACCTCGAACAGCCCGCCAAACTTCACGTTGCCCGCGAGCTGGATCGGCATGGTGCCGCGGGAACGGCCCATGCCGAAATCGGCATAGGCCTTGGCGCCGCCGGCCAGGATGAAGGGGATCGCGGCGAATGACAGGACGTTGTTGATCACGGTCGGCTTGCCGAACAGGCCCTTATGCGCCGGCAGTGGCGGCTTGGCGCGGACGATGCCGCGCCGGCCTTCCAGGCTTTCCAGCAGTGAGGTCTCTTCGCCGCAGACATAGGCGCCGGCGCCGACGCGCACTTCGAGATCGAAGCTGTGAGCGGAGCCGCCGATGCGTGCGCCGAGATAACCGGAGCGCTTCGCGGCCGATATCGCGGCGTTCATCGCCTCTACGGCATGCGGATATTCCGATCGGATATAGATGTAGCCCCTGGTGGCGCCGACCGTGATGCCCGCAATGGTCATGCCTTCGATCACCACGAAGGGATCGCCTTCCATGATCATGCGGTCGGCGAAGGTGCCGCTGTCGCCTTCGTCGGCATTGCAGACGATGTATTTCTGGTCGGCGCTGGTCTGGGCGACGGTCTTCCACTTGATGCCGGTCGGGAAACCGGCGCCGCCGCGGCCACGCAATCCGGAGGCGGTGACATCGGCGAGGATCGCGTCCGATGTCAGCGTCAGCGCGCGCTCAAGCCCCTTGTAGCCGTCATGGGCGCGATAATCCTCGACCGAGCGGGGATCGATGACGCCGCAGCGCGCGAAGGTCAGGCGGGTCTGCCGCTTCAACCAGGGAATTTCGTCCGTGATACCCAGCCGCAACGGATGCGGGCCGTCGGATATCATCGCGTCGAGGATGGATTTAGCATCGGCCTCGGTCGCCGGGCCGAACGCGACACGCCCCTGCGGCGTCGCGACTTCGATCAGCGGCTCCAGCCAATACAACCCGCGCGAGCCGGTCCTGACGATCTCGATTTCAACGCCGCGCTCGCTTGCCGCCGACCCCAGCGCCAGAGCGAGTTCATCGGCTCCGACCGCCACCGCACCCGCATCGCGGGGAACAAAAATACGCAGACTCATCGTTGCGCCTCCGCCACCAGCGCGTCGATCCGCGTTTCGTCCAGCCGCCCGACCACCCGGCCATCCAGCATCGCCGAGGGCGCCGTGGCGCACAGGCCGAGGCAGTAGATCGGTTCCAGCGTGACCCGCTGATCGGCGCTGGTGTTACCCATGGAAATCCCCAGCTTTGCTTCGGCACGTGCCGCCAGCGCATCGCCGCCGGCCGCCTGGCAGGCTTCGGCGCGGCACAGCTTCAGCACATGCCGGCCCGCAGGCTTATGACGGAAATCGTGGTAGAATGTGAAGACCCCATGCACTTCGGCGCGGGATAGATTGAGCGCGTGAGCGATCATCGGAATCGCCGGCTCCGGCACGTAGCCGAACGCTTCCTGCAGCGCATGCAGGATCACCAGCGTTGCGCCTTCCAGCTGGGTGTGCTTCGCAATAATTTCGGCGCCACGTGTGGCGTCCCACGGTTCGTAAACTGGCGCCATCTGCCTTCTCTATCAGCGACTTATTACCGAACACGTGAATATTGGAATCGATCCAAATATCAATAAAGCTGTCTGATGCTGCGATACGGAAACACGATCGATACAGATATCAAATCGGCCAATACGAAAATAGAAATGAAATGGGGGTTAATACGGCAGCAATCGCCGATCGAAAGCGGCTTTTGGCGTACTTGTCCGACGGCGACCGTGGTAGTTATTAGCTGAAATAGTGAGGCTTCTTTGATCGACAAGCTTGAACTGCTGCTCGCGCTGGCCAAGGAACGTCATTTTGGGCGCGCCGCCGAGGCCTGTGGCGTCACCCAGCCGACGATGTCGACCAGCCTCAAGCAGCTCGAGGAAATCCTCGGCGTCATGCTGGTGCAGCGGGGATCGCGGTTCCAGGGCTTTACACCGGAAGGGGAGCGCACGCTCGACTGGGCGCGGCGCATCGTCGGCGACGCCCGCGCGATGCGCCAGGAAATCAATACCCTCAAGGACGGTCTTTCCGGAGAAATCGCCATCGCGGCGATTCCGACCGCGCTCGGCATGGTCGAATCGCTCACCACGCCATTTCGGGCCCGTCATCCGAACGTGCGCTTCCGCATCGTGTCCAGTACTTCCATCGCGGTGCTTGGCTTGCTGGAGAATCTGGAGGTCGATGCCGGCCTGACCTATCTGGAAAACGAGCCGCTCGGCAAAGTCCGATCGATCCCGCTCTACAACGAGACCTACCGGTTGCTGACCTCGCCGGATGGAATGTTCGGCGACCGCGATCAGGTCACCTGGAAGGAAGTCGGGCAAGTGCCGTTGTGCCTGCTGACCCCCGACATGCAGAACCGCCGGATCATCGATCGCGCGCTTCGCTCCGCCGGTGCTGAAGCGACGCCGACCCTGACCTCCAATTCGATCATCGTTCTCTATACCCACGTCAAGACAGGGCGCTGGGCGAGCGTGATGCCGGCACAATTGGCGCAGACGCTGGGCCTGTCGGACGCGGTGCGCACCATTCCCATTGTCGATCCCACCGTCACTTACAGCGTTGGGCTGGTGGTTCCGCAGCGCGACCCGTTGACGCCACTTATCGCCGCACTCGCGCAAGTCGCGCGCGAAGTCGCACCGACGCTGGAGCCTTAGAGTCTCATCGGTTCTGAATCAGAACCGAGGCTCTCATCTTTTGTTTGACGCGTTACTTCACGCCAACCGGTGTCCACCGCGGATCAAGTCCGGGGCAGGCTCTCGCTCGAAGGCGCGCTAGGAGGCCAGCGCTTTTTCCTGGGGCAAATCGAATTCGACCGTGCCGGAAGGCACCCAGGGCAGCGCGGCGACTTTTGCTTCGGGGTTCCGCGCGTCGCGCGGCAGGGTTATACAGACCACGGTGCCGGTGCCGAACTTCGAGCGCAGTCGCATCGATCCGCCGTGCAGATTGGTCAGTGATCTCGCGATGGCCAATCCAAGCCCGGAGCCGTGATAGGTCTTGGTGAGCTGACTTTCGACCTGTTCGAACGGTCTGCCGAGCCGCCGCAACGAATTCGGAGCGATCCCGATCCCGGTGTCGGCAATCATCAGCATGATCGAATCGCTGAGCAGCCGGCTGCGGACAACGACCTTGCCGCCGTCAGGCGTGAATTTAACCGCGTTGGACAGCAGGTTCACGATGATCTGCTTGGTCGCGCGGCGATCCGCGACTACGGGAATCACGCGCTCGATATCCGCATCGAGCAGCAGATTTTTGTCGTTGGCGCGCCCGGATACCACGCGCAACGATTCCGCCAGCGTCTTCGACAGATCGAGAGGTTCCATGTCGAGCTTCATGCGGCCGGCTTCGATCTTCGACATGTCCAGGATGTCATTGATCACTTCGAGCAGATAATGACCGCTGGTGAGGATGTCGTGACAGTATTCCTGGTATTTTTCCGAGCCGAGCGTTCCGAACATCCCGCTTTCCATGATCTCGGAAAATCCGATGATGGCATTGAGCGGTGTGCGCAGCTCATGGCTCATGTTGGCGAGAAACTTGGATTTGGTCTGGTTGGCTTCCTCGGCGCGGTTTTTCTCCTGGGAATATTTTTCCGCGAGATCGGCGAGTTCGATGGCTTGCCGCTCCAGCGCGGCCTGTGAACGTTTCAGATCGATCACGGTGGCGCGCAGCCGCAGATCGTTGTCGACCAGCTTCTGTTCGTGTTCCTTGATACGGGTGATGTCGGTGCCGACCGAGACGTAGCCGCCGTCCTTGGTGCGGCGTTCGCTGATATGCAGCCAACTGCCGTCATCGAGTTGCGCCTCGAAGGTGCGCGCTCCCGGCGCCTGCGCGCCGGATTCGTGCAGCCGGGTGCGGACCTCCGGCATGCTGCCGACCTCGATCACGGTTTCATAGGATGTGCCCGGCGTCACGGCCGAATCCGGCAGCTTGTGCAGCCGCTGGAAATGCGAGTTGCAGAGTACCAGGCGATCGCTCGCATCCCATAACACGAAGGCTTCCGGGATAGTCTCGATCGCATCGCGCAGCCTCAGGTCGGCCTCCACGGTCCTTTCGGCCAGGCTCTTTTGCTCGGTGATATCGACGGCGATGCCGATCAAATGCAGGCCGGCATCGGCCGCGCCCTGGCTGAGCTCGCAGCGAACCCGCAACCAGATCCAGTGGCCGTCGGTGTGCTGCATGCGGAAGGTCTGGTCGATATGATTGATCTTCGAGGTAATCAGTTGATCGGCGATGGCGAACAGATCGATGTCGTCGGACTTCACGAGCGCATTGACCTCGCCGAACGTCAACAGGTCGCTACGGGTGTCGAGGCCGAGCATCGTGAACATCGATTGCGACCAGAAGATCCGGCCGCGCGACAGATCCCAATCCCACAATCCGCAGCGTCCGCGATTGAGCGCGGTATCGATACGCCCGCGCACGGCGTCATTGATGAGATCGCCTTCGCGTGCGCGGGTCGATTGCCAGTGGAACGCGAAGCCCAGGATCAGCACGACAAAGCCAGTGGTGGCCGAAAGCGTCACCGAGAGGGCCGCGTCCGACCGCCACAGCGAATCGACCTTTTCCTGGATGATAATGACCTGGCCGGGCAGCGATTTAACGATGTGCTGAACGGCCAGCGCTCCGTTGCCGTTCGGCAAGGTGATATCGGTCACGCCGCCTGGCTGCCCCGGGGTGGTCAACGACGGCGCCGCGCTGATGGCGTCGAGAAGGCGGCTGGTGTCGCCAAGTGCTTCGTCGATCGGGACACGGGCGAGAATGCGCCCGTCCGCGCCGGCGACGATCACGTGCCGGCCCGCCGCAACGGCCCAGGACGGAATGAGGCCGGGCAGCAGGAGCTGCAGGCGCTCAAAGGTTGCGGCGCGGTCCTGCCGGACCGAAGCGATGCGATCGATACGCTCGGCCAGCAAGTCGGCGACGGCCGCAAGGTCGCGCTCGATGGCGGCGTGTTTTTGCCGGCTCTGATCGATCACCTGCACGAAAGCGCCCAGGCAAATGGTGATCAGGAACGCGATGATAAGGGTAGGCACGGCCCGGCGAAGCGCAGGCTCCGCTATCAACAGTCTATGATAGGCCGGTTTTGCGATCGATTGCGCCAATCCTTTGATCGAATCGGATTGGACGCACGCGCTCGCCGCGTGTGCACGCGCCATGCCTTTAGCCCCCTTGGAAAACTTGACTTCACCCCGTCCGGAAGAACCCCAGCCGCTTCCGAATCAAGTGCGATTTGAATCCAGTTTTCGCGGGCTGTCGAGAGTCAACAATTCGTTAATGCAAATAAATCTTGTCCACGAGGAATTAGCACTCCGAAATGTCCGCAAAAATACTTGCGACGTGAGTCCGAAACGGGAACGCGCCCGGTATTGCAGATCTCACGCCGCGTGCGGCGGCTCGGCGTGACTAATGACGCGCTTCACGGTCGGAAACGCGCGCCGTAACGCGCGCTCGATTTCGTCGACGTTCTCGTGAACCTTGATCACGCTCATCGACGGCGCAGCGCGGCAATGAAAATTCACGATTTCACCGGCGTCGGTATCGCGGACCCGGACATTGTGGATGTCATGGATTGCGCCACCTGCGGCAAAGCGCGCCAGCGCCAGCCGGATCGTTTCGACACGGTCGGGGGCCGCATCCGTGCCGAGCGGCAATTCCGGTTCCAGCGGTTCGATATGGGTATCGACTTCGACATCCTCGCCGAATTCTTCGCGGATGTTGCGTTCCAGTTCATGGGCGATGTCGTGGGCGGCCGTAAGGGCCATATCGCCATCGACTTCGAGGTCGATGCTGACGCTAAGCTTGCCGCCAAGATCGTGCACCGTGACATGGTGAATGGCGAGACCGGAGTTGCGGGCGATCACCATGATGCGTTCGCGGACGCTCTCATTGTCGCGGGCAACCGGCACCGCGGTAAAGGTCAGGTCGGCATCGTCAAGCGCTGTGGAGATTGCTTGCTGCGCCTTTCGTTTGATTTCATCGACCCGGTCGATCGGATAGGTGCGCGGCACCTGCACGATGGCGTCAATGAAGTGGGTCGAGCCCACCATCCGCACCCGCAGCCGTTCGACGTCGACCACACCGGGCACCGTCCTGATCGCCGCATCGGCCTTTTCGGTCACGCCCTCAGGCGCGCGATCGACCAGGGTTTCGACGGTGGAGCGCGCCAGCCGCATGCCCAACACCGCGATCATCGCCGCGACGCCGATCGCGGCGGCCGAATCGCCCCAGGCATAGCCCAATCCTGAAAGTAACAGTCCGATGATGACGGCGACCGAGCCGAGCACGTCGGAGGTAAAATGCAGCGCGTCGGCGGCCAATGCCTGGCTCTTGGTGTCGTGCGCGGCCCGGTGCAGCGCCCGGGCGCGCCAGAAATTCACGGCAATATCGACCAGCAACACGACGAACGGGATCGCCGACAGCGTCGGCGGTGGCGCGCCTTCGCGCAGACGGCTGTAGGATTCGACCAGAATGCCGCCCGCCAGCACGTAGAGCATCGCGATGATGCCCAGCGCCGACACGCTCTCCAGCTTGCCGTGGCCGTAGTGATGTTCCTCGTCCGCCGGGCGGTCGGAAACCCGTACCACCATCCAGGTGATGATAGTCGCGACCACATCGACCGAGGAGTGCAATGCTTCGGAGATCAGCGCGAGACTGCCGATGGCGGCGCCGACCGCGAATTTGGCCGCGGCCATGCCGGCGCTGGCAAAGATCGAAATCGCCGCGACGCGGGATTTGACGGTGTGATCGGGATGACTCATGGGCGCGGTTTAGCAGCCCATCATGCAACATTAAAGACGCGCGCAAAGGACTGCGCCGAGGCGCAATCGCCACTCACTTGCAACAGCGCATTGCGAGTTATTCCTACTCTAAGAAAGTCGCTGCTCAGGGATTACCAGCACCGGGAATTTCCACATCGACGGCGTCGATGCGAGCAGATGACTTGCCTTGCCGCAGTTCCTCATGTGACGTTACCGCGCTAAGGCAGAACAGCGTCCGCTGCTCCGGGCCGCCGAGAACACAGGCAATGGCACGACGGCCGGCCACTTCAATTCGCCGCAATTCGCGCCCGTCGCGATCTATCCGAATGAAGGCGTCCTCATCGAAGGATGCGACCCACGCGGCTCCCTCGCGATCGAGACAAATCCCGTCTGGAGCTTTCATGTTTCCGAATCGACGACGAAAGTTCAAGCCGCCGTCGGCCTCTATATGATACTCGGTCAGGCATTCGCCATCCATCTCGGCGACGACAAGCCGACTGTTATCGGCCGAGATCGCGATGCCATTGGGAAACCGTAATCCCTCGGCTACGACGCGTGCCGCGCCGTCGGGCATCACCAGAATAATGCGGCCGGCAGGGCCTCGATCCGGCGGCGGCGGAAAATCGAAGCCGAGATCTCCGACGTAAGCGCGCCCCAGCCCGTCAACGATCATGTCGTCGATCGTACCCTTAGCTATCCTAGATAGGTCGGCGTAGAGTGAAAGTCGGCCGTCCACGCACGACATCAGATGCTTGCGGAACATCGTCAACACGACGATTTTGCTATCCGGCAAGATGCCAAGGCCGCACGGTGTGTCATCATCGAACTTCGCGTGTTGTTCGCACGTGCCTGAGGAACTGAGACTAAGCAGTGTCCGATTCATACAGTCGACGAACCAGAGCCGGCCGGAGTGCCAACGTGGTCCCTCGAAATACCGTCCACCATCGAGCAGGCAACTTAGCTTGATCCGCGCCATCAACACCGCCCCGTGTCGTCGCGGCGCCTTAAACCGGATTGACAGGCGCCGCGCCTAGTCTCGAATTTAGAATTATACTCTACAGGGTCACAACAATCTTGCCGAGATGCTTGTTGGCTTCCATGTGTTCGAACGCCTTGCCGATATCGTCGAATGCGAACACCTTGTCGATCGGCAGTTGCAGTTTGCGCGATTCCACCGCCGGCCAGATATCCTTGCGGACCTCGTCGAAAATCTCGCGGATTTCCTCGATCGAACGGGTGCGGAAGGTCACGCCGATGTAGCTGATCCGGCGCGCGGCGTGCAGGTCGAAGTTGAAATCGGCGTGGGTGCCACCGAGCCTGCCGACATTGACGATCCGGCCCTTGATCCTGGTGGCCTTGAGATTTTGGCTCGCGACCTTGCCGGACACCTGATCGACGATCAGATCGACGCCTTCGCCGCCTGTCGCCTGCAACACCTGATCGACCCAGCCGGGATCGCTGGAATCGACCGCCAGATCGGCGCCGAACTCCTTGAGCCTGCCGCGGCGCGCCGCGTCGGTTGAGGAACCGATCACGAGTTTTGCGCCCTTGAACTTCGCGATCTGCATGGCCATCAGGCCGACGCCGGAGCTGGCGCCCTGGATCAAAACGGTCTGGCCGGGCTGCAACGCGCCGTTGGTCACGACCGCGTTGTGCATGGTGGAGATGGCGATCGGCAAAGTGCAGGCTTCCTCGACGTTCATATTCGAGGGCGTGCGAAACAGCCGGCCGTGATCGGCAAGCGTGTATTCGGCGAAGGCCGCGCTGCCCGAACCCATCACCTTATCGCCAATTTTGACGCCTTTTGCGTCGGGGCCGAGTTCGGCGACTTCGCCCGCCCATTCCATCCCCAGCACGGTGCCGGCGCCGCCAGCGCTGCCATGCGCGTGCCCCTTGGTCATGCCGAGGTCGGCGCGGTTGAGGCCGCAGGCGTGGACGCGGATCAAAACCTGCGTGCCCTTCGGAGAGGGCTTGGCGACATCGGTGATTGCAGCGCCGTTGGCGCCGTAGACATAGGCCTTCATGCGATCATTCTCGGTTGGTTGGGAAGGTGAATCAGTCTACTCGGCGGCTTGACGGCGGTTGCCGGACATCATGCCTTCGAGCCGGCTTTGAATTATGGCTTCGGCGTCGCGCATGATGCGCGATACCAGCTCCGCGCAGCTCGGGATATCGTGGATCAAGCCCTGCACCTGTCCCGCGGACCAGATACCCTCATCGGCATCGCCGGTCGCGTAGACCATCTTGCCGCGGGCGCCGGCCACGAGATCGCGAACCTGCTCGAAGGTCGCGCCTTCCTTTTCCATGGCGACCACCTTGGTGCTGACCGCATTTTTGGCGACGCGCGACGTGTTGCGCATGGTGCGGAAGATCAGCTCGGTTTCGCGCTCGTCATTGGCGACGATTTTCTCCTTGATCAATGGATGGATCGGGCTCTCTTTGGTGCACATGAAGCGCGT
>Ga0210400_10004155_pt1 | contig 12581 bp, 6 predicted proteins | sample IncBWH26MmetaG_FD_155456 | JGI IMG/M metagenome (GOLD analysis project Ga0210400, IMG submission 155456) | Forest soil microbial communities from Barre Woods Harvard Forest LTER site, Petersham, Massachusetts, United States - Inc-BW-H-26-M | ecosystem: Environmental > Terrestrial > Soil >...
GCCGAGGTCATCCGCCAAGACGCCGTCCGTAAAGACGCCGTCCGACGTGATGGGTGTGGTGATCTCCAAGCCCGACAAGGCGCTGTGGCCGGATGGCGGTGACGGCGAGAGCGTGACCAAGCTCGATCTGGCCCGCTATTTCGAGGCGGTGGGCGGCTGGATGATCCCCCATTTAAAGGGACGGCCATGCTCGGTGGTTCGCGCGCCGGATGGTATCGGCGGCGAGACATTCTTTCAGCGCCATGCGATGCCGGGCACGTCGAACCTGCTCGAGCTGGTCAAGGTCTCCGGCGACCGCAAGCCCTATCTGCAGATCGACCGCGTCGAGGGTCTCGCCGCGGTGGCGCAGATCGGCGGTCTTGAGCTGCATCCATGGAATTGCGCGCCGGACGCGCCTGATATACCGGGGCGGCTGGTGTTCGATCTCGACCCGGCGCCGGAGGTTGAGTTTTCAGATGTCATCGAGACCGCCAAGGATATGCGTCAGCATCTCGCGGATGTGGGCCTAGAGAGCTTCTGCAAGACCACGGGTGGCAAGGGGCTTCACGTGGTGGTGCCGCTGACCTACGGCACCAGGGACAAGGTGACCTGGAAAGAAGCCAAGGCCTTTGCGCAGGGCGTTTGCCAGTGGATGGCCAATGAAAATCCCGAACGCTATCTGCTCAACATGTCGAAGAAGCTGCGCAAGGGAAAGATATTTCTCGATTATCTCCGCAACGACCGGATGGCGACCGCGGTCGCGGTGTTGTCGCCACGGGCGCGCGAAGGCGCCACCGTCTCGATGCCGCTGACATGGGCGCAGGTGCGCGGCGATCTCGATCCAAAGCGCTACACGGTTCGCACCGTGCCGGCGCTGCTTACCAAGACAAAGGCGTGGGAAGGTTACGACGATGCGGCGTCATCGATAAAGGTCGCGATTAAAAAATTGAAGGAGAAAATGTGAGCCACACTCTACGTGGACCGTCATTCCAGGATACGCCGCTTGGCGCAAACCCGGAATGATTTACCTTACAGCCTCCCGAGCAATAGCAAGATCAGGAGGATCACGATCACAAGGCCGAGTCCGCCACCGCCATAATACCCCGTCCCGTAGAATGGTCCGCCTCCGATGCCGCTGAAGCCGCCAAGCAATGCAATAATAAGAATGATGAGAATAATCGTTCCAATTGACATCTAACGTCTCCTCCAGCCCGGCAGTCGGCACCTGTTGCTCTGCCATCGGTGGAAAAAACAAACGGGTACTCATAAGGTTCCACTTTCAGGCGGCCGTTATCCGGTGTCCCCTGTTTTTCGAACCATGTGGCAGTTCAGTTGTTAGGCTTAGGGAGGATCCAGCAATGTCCGCACCTCTCATTGTTTCGATTCCGCACCGGCTGGGCCGCGAAGAGGCGACCCGCCGACTCAAGGCGGGTTTGACGCGCGCGGCCACCAGCATTCCGGTGCTCACGGTCGATGAGGAAAGATGGGAAGGCGATCGCATGGTCTTTCGCGTGCGTGCGCTGGGGCAGGCGGCGTCCGGTCATCTCGATGTCGCGGACGATCATGTCCGGCTGGAAGTGACATTGCCGTGGCTGTTGCAGCGCTTTGCCGACGTCGCGCAGCGAGCGATCAAGAGCCGCGGCAATTTGCTGTTGACCAAGCGGAGTTGAATTCTTGAGCAAGACTCAGCTTCGCATGCGTTTGTGCACCGGCTTCGCGGCGCCGGCATATCTGGCCTGCAACACCGTGACCGGCAGGTCACGAAACAGGATGGAGAGGGGCACGGCGCCGGTCTTGCTGACGATGTCTTTCACAGCATAGCCGCCAAGCTTCAGCGCCGCGTCGAAGGCGTCTGCGCGGGGCCAGCTCCGGCCACCTTGCGACATCGCGGCGAATGATTTGGCGACGACCGTGATCGCGGCGTCGCGGCCACGGCGCCGGGCAAAGGCGATGACATGATCGCGGTGCGGTCCCACGACCTCCAGCGGCTCGTAATCGCCGCGCGCGAACAGGTCGGCCAATTCGGTCCGCAGTTTCAGGAGATGGCGGGTCCATGCCAGCTTGATGTGGCCATCCGGCCAGTGCTGCGCGAGGCCTTGCCAATCCGGATGGTCGAGCGACCCCAGCACGGCAGCGCGCTCGGAAAAATCCACCGGCCGCCGGTTGTCGGGATCGACCAGTGACAGATCCCAAAACTCCGTGCCCTGGTAAAAGTCAGGCACGCCCGGCATCGTGGCCTTCAGCGTGACTTGGCTGAGCGAATTCAGCGCGCCCAGCAGCGCGACGCGCCGTGCCAGATTTTCCAGCGAGCTGACGAATTCGGTGGAAATCGAACGGTCCAGAATCCGCTCGATGAAAGTCCGCACGCCGGCTTCGTAAGCTTGGTCGGGATTGAGCCAACTGGTTTCCTGCTTGCCCTCGCGCGCGGCCTTCACCGCATAGGCCTGCATCCGCTCGGAAAGCGCATCGTCGCGCTGGCCGAGCGGCCATCCGCCCAGCAGCGCCTGATACAGCATATATTCGAACGTCGCGGAGGGCGCGCGCAGGGCGCCCTCGATGGCCAGATGCGGCGCGTTGAGGATTTTCCATCGTGCCACGGCGCTGGTCCATTCGCCGGGAATTTCCGCCAGCGCCATCAATCGGGTGCGCGCATCCTCGCCGCGCTTGGTGTCGTGCGTCGCGGTTGCCGTCATGCCGTGCGGCCAATCCATGGCGCGAATCTTCATGGCCTCGTGAAAGGCGGCGACGGAAAGCGCCGGCGCTGACGGCTCGCCGCCGACCTCATTGAGGGCGAGCAGGCGGTGGTAGCGATAGAAAGCGGTATCCTCGAGCGACTTCGCCATCAGGGGACCGGTGAACTGTTGCACCTTCAAGGCGAAGCGGCGTACCCGAGGCGGGCTGTGCAGCGCGCGGTCCGGCCGGATCAGGTTCATCGTCAGCGTATCGCGCAAAAAATCAAAAATTCCCTCGTCGGCGGCGAACCAGTCGGCGCGCGCCTTTTCGATGGTTTCCGAGATTAACGCGCGGTCATTGCCGGACGCGCCGGCCGAGGAAAGATAGGTTCGATAGATTGGAAAATGCAGGACGTAAAGTTCAAGCGCCTGCCGCAGGCTGTCCGCCGAAAAGTCGCGCGTGGAGTAATGACCGGCGGCGATGCGGGCCAGCAGCCGCGCCAGCACCGTGAATTCACTGGTCAGCAAGGTCTCGAGTACCCTGCGTTTGGCGTCCATCAAGACCGGCGCCAGCCTCGGGGACGTGTTGCTGATTTGCCGCCAGACCTCGTCGAGCGGTTCAAGGCCCTTGCCGTCGATCAGCACCCTTGTGATGGTGTTCAGCCATTCGTAACCGGTGGTCCCGTGCACGCCGGTGAAGGGATGCAGATCTTCGTGCTCGCCGAGGATCTTCTCGACGACGACGTAGAACGCATTATTGGTCTTTCCCTGCGCCTCCCGGATCAGACGGCGCAGTCGCTGAAAATATTGTGCGGGATCGCGCAGGCCATCGATGTGGTCGAGCCGCAGCCCCTGAAGCCTGCCTTCCGCAATCAGCTTTTTGACCAGGCGATGCACGGCATTGAACGTGCCGGCATCCTCGACCCGCAATCCTGCCAGCGTATTGACGTCAAAGAAGCGCCGGTAATTGATGTCGCTGGAGGCGAGCCGCCAGTGACCGAGCTTATAGTGCTGGCGTTCGAGCAGAGAGTGCAGCGAAAGGGTTTGTGCGGCGCGGTCCGGTCCGGCCCGATAGGCAGCCAGCCCGCGCGCAATCAGGTCGGCACCGCCGTCGATGTCCCGGATCGCTGCCTTGAAGGCGGGGGCTTCCTTTCGATTGGGATGACGCAACCCCTTGTAGCGCGACGCGAGGTCGATAATGCGTTTGCCCGCCGCGCTATTCTCCGCCGCGGCTTCCTTGACGACCGTGTACAAAATCTCGCTGTAGCGCTCGGGGGCGATCGGCAGGCGATGCTCGAAATACCAGGCTGAAAAACTGCCATCGCTCGCGTCGTAGCGGAGCTCGATCTCGCCCTTCTCCAGTGCTTGCCCGTAGGACGAGCCGATGATCGGCAGCAGCACGCCGCCGCGGGCCCGATACGGCAACTGCTCCCAGTCAATGTCGAAGGACACTGCATGGGGCGAGGCCTCGCCCCATTCCAGCACGTCGAGCCACCAGGGATTATCCGCGAAATGCACGCCGACATGGTTGGGGACGAAATCAAGAATGAGACCGAGGTCATGCTGCCGCAGCGCTTCGCTCAATCGCCCGAAACCGGTGTCGCCGCCGAGCTCCGGATTGATCCTGGTGTGATCAACGACATCATAGCCATGGCTGCTGCCCTTGCGGGCTTTCATGAACGGGGACGCATAAAGATGCGTGATGCCGAGCGCCTTCAGATACGGGACGATGGCAGCGGCGGCGTCGAAATCGAAGTCAGCGGTGAGTTGCAGGCGGTAGCTGGCGATCGGAATGGCCGGAGGCATCAGTGCTCGTCCAGACGCCAAAACACCGACAACGGCCTCACGATATCACCGGGCGCGCCGCCCCAGATCGGGGTGCCGGTTGTTTCACTGGCTTGGTCGGCAACCGCGGCGTTCGACAGATTTGCCGTCAGCTTCAGCGCAGCGCCATCGCCCAGGCGCCAGCTTGCCGTCAGCAAGCCGTTGTCGGCAGCGAGCGCGTCACCAAAGCGCGCGCCCGCAAGCCGTGGAACGATCTCGCGCGCGCGGATCGAAAGCAGGTCGCGCACCAGCGCCAGCCGCTTTTGTCCAGCGGAGTCGCGCGATTCCCAGTCCAGCACGGCGGACCGAAATGTCGATGGCGCCAGCGGATCGGGAACGTCATCGCCATACTTGGCATAGGCCCAGGCGTATTCCCGGCGCCGGCCCTTGCGGACGGCTTCCGCGAGATCGCCCTTGAAATCGCAGAAGAACGGAAACGGCGTCTTCGAGCCCCATTCTTCGCCCATGAACAGCATCGGTATGGCCGGTGCCAACAAGGTAATCGCCAGCGCCGCCTCGATCGCTTCCGGGCCTACGATGCTTTCGAGCCGGTCGCCGAAGGCGCGGTTTCCGATCTGGTCGTGGTTCTGCAAAAAATTGACGAAGGCGGTAGGAGCGAGTCCGCCGCTGGGTTCGCCGCGCAATTGCCCGTCGCGATGCGCCGACGCTTCACCCTGATAGACAAAGCCGGAGCCCAGGGCCCGTGCGATGTCGTGCAGCGGTGAACGCTGATAGTCGCGGTAATAGCCCTGGGTCTCGCCCGTCAACAACACGTGCCATGCGTGATGATAGTCGTCGTTCCACTGCGCGCGATATTTGCCGCGCGGGGGGGCTTGCCCGGCATCCAGCACGCTGACGCGGTTGTCGTCGTTCTCGAGCACCAGATGGATGTGACGGCCGGTCTCCGCGGCAAGATCACCCACCGCGGCGCTGAGATCGTGCAGCATCGAGATTTCACCGAGTTCGGCGATGGTATGCACCGCATCGAGCCGCAACCCGTCGAAGCGGTACTCGCGCAACCAGTACAGGGCATTCTCGATGGCAAAGGCGCGAACCTGCGGCACCCGGTAATCGATCGCACTGCCCCACGGAGTCTGCGCTTCGGTAAAGAAGCCTGGCGCATAACGGCCGAGGTAGTTTCCCTCGGGGCCAAAGTGATTATAGACCACGTCGAGAAACACCATCAGCCCGCGCAGATGAGCTTCGTCGATCAGCGCCTTGAGATCGTCAGGACGCCCGTAGACGCTGTCGGGCGCATACCACAATACGCCGTCATAACCCCAATTGCGCGCGCCCGCGAAATCCGCCAGCGGCAGCAATTCCAGCGCGGTGATGCCGGACGACACCAGATGATCGAGCTTGTCGAACATGGCCCGATAGGTGCCTTGCGGCGTAAAGGTGCCGACATGGCTTTCGATCACAACGGTTTCCTGCCAGGGACGCCCACGCCAGTTTGTCGCTCGCCACCGGTAACCTTTGTGGTCGATCACCTCGCTCGGGCCGGAAACGTCGTCAGGCTGAAACGCGGAGGCTGGATCGGGAACGTCGATCTCGTCGTCAATTCTGAATTTGTAGCGTGCGCCGGCCTTGATGCCCGGGATGTCGGCGGAAAACCAGCCGTCCTTGCCGCGCCGCAGGGGATGAGGCTTATCCAGCAGCAGGTCGACACGTTTTGCCGCCGGCGCCCACAACCGAAACGATGCGCCGTCCGCCGTCAGCGTTGCGCCGAAATGCCGTTCATTCATGTCGATCCCGAAAAGGCCAGCACCGAGCGGGGAGGCGCTGGTGTCTCACCACCCGATGCGAAATCCGCGATGGTTTGTTTAACGTCGGCGGTGTTCAATAGTTGCTGCCAGCTCTTGTATTCCGGCATCTTCGGCAGCTTGAACGTGATCGCTTCGGGGGCGGCGTTGAGCACGATGAAGATCGGAGGCTGCCCGTGTTCGATCGGCCCCAGCACATAGGCAAGGAACCGGCCTTCCGGGAACTTCCAATCCTGTTCCTTCATCTCATCGGCTGAAGGCGTCATCCACAGCACGCCGTAAGACCCGTCCGCGCGCCGTCCGTCGAGCCAGCGGCGGGCACGGATTTGCGGAAAGCGCTGGCGCAGGGCGGTCATGTGGCCGATGAAATCGGTGAGATCGTCGCCTTCGCGGTTGAGACCTTCCCAGCCGACCCAGCCAATTTCATTGTCCTGGCAATAGGCGTTGTTGTTGCCGTTCTGGGAATTGCCGACTTCATCGCCGGCCAGAATCAACGGCAGGCCCTGCGCCAGCAGCAGGCAGGCCAGCTGATTTTTCCGCAACTGGCGGCGAAGCGCTACGATCGCCGCATCGTCGGTCGGGCCTTCATGGCCGCAATTGTTGCTGTGGTTGTCGTTGGCCCCGTCGCGGTTGTCTTCGCCATTGGCCTCGTTGTGCTTGGTGTTGTAGCTGAACAAATCCGCCAGCGTGAAACCGTCATGCACGGTGATGTGGTTGACACCGGCGCGCGGCACGCGGCCATCATGATTGAACAGATCGGACGAGCCGGTCATGCGGCTGGATACCTCGCCGATCAAACTGCCTTCGCCGCTCCAGTAGCGCCGCATCGCGCCCCGATAACGGTCGTTCCACTCCGACCATTGCGATGGAAAGCCGCCGACCTGATAACCGCCCAAGCCGAGATCCCAGGGTTCAGCCACCAGCTTGACCGATGCCAGCACCGGATCCTGCCGGACCGCGGTCAGGAATGCGGCACTGCGATCGAAGCCGTTCGGTCCGCGCGCCAGCGTGGTTGCCAGATCGAACCGAAAGCCGTCGATGTGGCAGACCTCGACCCAGTAGCGCAATGAATCCATCACCATCTGCAGGACGCGCGGATGGGCGAGATTGACCGAACTGCCGCAGCCGGTGAAATCGTCGTAAAAACGCGGATTGTCGGGCTTCAGCCAGTAGTAGGAGGCGTTGTCGATGCCGCGGAACGACAGCGTCGGGCCCATATGGTTGCCTTCGGCGGTGTGATTGTAGACGACATCGAGCATCACCTCGATGCCGGCATCGTGCAGCCGCGCCACCGTGGTACGGAAGGCATCGAGCGGATTGTCCTGTGCGTAGCGCGGCTCGGGGGCGAAGAATGACAGCGTGTTATAGCCCCAGTAGTTCGTCAGCTTCTTTTCGACCAGCGTGCGGTCGTCGACGAGGCCGTGGATCGGCAATAGCTCGATAGTGGTGACACCAAGGCGCTTGAGATGCTCGACCATCGCAGGCGAAGACAGGCCGCCATAGGTGCCGCGCAGACCGGGCGGCACGTCGTCGCGCTTCTGGGTCAGGCCCTTGACGTGCGCTTCATAGATGATGGTGTCTTCCCAGGGAACGTTGGGACGCATTTCGCGGCGCCCCCAGTTGAAGGCCTCGTCGACGACGACGGCCTTCGGCATGCCACGGGCATTGTCGCGCCGGTCGAATGAGAGATCCTCGCGCGCGCTTCCGGTGCGGTAGGCGAAATGGGCATCGCTCCATACCAGCCGTCCGGCAAGCCGCCTGGCATAGGGATCGAGCAGAAGCTTGTTGGCGTTGAAGCGGTGGCCGTGTTCGGGTTCATAGGGCCCGTACACGCGATAGCCGTAAAGTTGTCCGGGGGAAACGTCGTTCAGATAGCCGTGCCAGACATCTTCGGTGCGTTCGGGTAATTCAATGCGTTCGAGTTCGCGGCGGCCCTGGCCGTCGAACAGGCAGAGTTCGACCTTTTGCGCATTGGCGGAAAACAGCGCAAAATTGGTGCCCCGTCCGTCCCAGCTTGCACCGAGACGTGCGGACGAACCGCCGGTTAATCGCATGCTCAAGCTTCCGGTACGAGAAATATGGCCGCCAAAGGCGGGACGGTGAGATTGAGCTCTGGCACCAACCCATCGAGTGTCCGGACTTCGCCGACGTTCCCGACATTGCTGCCGCCGTAATATGCGGAGTCCGAATTGAGAACTTCGCGCCATTTGCCTGCAAACGGCGTTCTGACCCGGTAATCGTGATAGACGTTCGGCGAGAAATTCACCACCACAAGACAGCGCGCGCGGGCGTCGTTGCCCTTGCGGATCCAGCCGAAAACATTGCGGTCTGCATCGTCCGTCACGACCCATTCAAAACCGGCTGGATCGCAATCCAGCTCATGCAGCGCCGGCAGCGCGCGATAGAGATTGTTGAGATCGCGGATCAGCGCCTGGATGCCGGCGTGCCTGTTCTGGTCGAGCAGATGCCAGTCGAGCGCGCGATCGTGATTCCATTCGCGCTCCTGGCCGAATTCGCAGCCCATGAACATTAGCTTCTTGCCGGGATGCCCGAACATGAAGGCGTAATAGGCGCGCAGGTTGGCAAAGCGTTGCCAGTCGTCGCCGGGCATTCGCCCCAGGATCGAGCGTTTGCCATGGACAACCTCATCATGCGACAGCGGCAGGATGAAATTCTCTGAAAACGCGTAATGCAGGCCGAACAGGATGTCGCCGTGATGATATTTACGGTGGATCGGATCCTTGCTGATATAATTCAGCGTGTCGTGCATCCAGCCCATATTCCATTTATAGCCAAAACCCAGCCCGCCGAATTCGACCGGCCGCGACACCTGCGGCCACGCGGTGGATTCCTCCGCAGCTGTCGTGGCCTGCGGAAAGCGCGCGAACACTTCGGTGTTGAAGCGGCGCAGGAAATCGATGGCCTCGAGATTTTCACGGCCGCCAAATTTGTTCGGGACCCAGCCCCCTGCGGGCCGGCTGTAGTCGAGATAAAGCATCGAGGCGACAGCATCGACGCGCAATCCGTCGATGCCGTAGCGTTCCAGCCAGAACAGCGCGTTTGACACCAGGAAATTGACCACTTCCGTTCGGCCGTAATTATAGATCAGCGTGCCCCAGTCGAGCTGGCGCCCCTGTAGCGGGTTGGCGTGTTCGTAAAGCGCGGTACCATCGAAATTGCCGAGGCCATGCGGATCGTCGGGAAAATGCCCGGGCACCCAGTCCACCATCACGCCGAGACCTTCGCGGTGGCAGGCGTCAACAAGCGCAGAAAAATCCTGCGGCGATCCGAACCGGCTGGTGGGCGCGTAAAGGCCGGTCGGCTGGTAGCCCCACGAGCCGTCGAAGGGATGTTCGTTGACCGGCAAAAACTCGACATGGGTAAAGCCCAGATCCCGGACATAGCGTGGCAATTGCTCGGCGAGATCGCGATAGGTCAGCCACTCATTGTCGCCCTTGCGCCGCCAGGAGCCGAGATGAACTTCGTAGATCGACATCGGCGCGCCCAATGCATTGACGTTAGCCTGGGCGGGGCGTGGATGCGGCAGCTTTGTCTCGTCGAAAACAATCGACGCTGTGCTCGGGCGCAACTCCGCGGCAAACGCGAACGGATCGGATTTAAGCGGTAAATGCTGGCCCTGCGGTCCGATAATATCGAATTTATAATGATCGCCCGCAGTGGCATGGGGGATGAACAACTCCCAATAGCCGACGCCGCGCACTCGCATCGGATGCCTCCTGGCATTCCAGAAATTGAAATCGCCGACCACGCTGACCCGCCGCGCATTGGGTGCGAGCACGACGAACACCACACCATCGACGTCCTCCAGCGTCATCGGATGTGCGCCGAGCTTGTCGTAGAGCCGTTGGTGGGTGCCTTCGCCCAGCAGGTAGAGATCGAAGTCGGTCAGAACAGGCGGAAAACGATAGGGATCGTCGAGATCGACCACGCGCTCGCCGAAGCGGGCGCGCAACTGGTAACGCTTGGAGCCGTTCGGCAGCGCACCGGCGAACAGCCCGTCGTCATGAATGCGCGCCAGCGCCGCCGCTTCGCCGTGCTCATCGATGGCGTCGACCTTCGACGCTTCCGGCAGGAACACGCGCACCATCGTTTTGTCGCCCTCGGCATGAAGGCCGAGATAATGAAAGGGGTCGGAGTGGCGGCCTTCCACGATTGCATAGGCCTCCGCGGGAAGTTTGGTCATGAGGCCTCGTTGGTATCCTGAGACAAAATTCGAATCATTCCCGTCAGGGGCAGGCGCAGCCAGTCGGGCCTGTGGGCCAACTCGTAGCCGATCTCGTACAGCACTTTTTCAAGCAGGAAGAAATTCAGCATCCGTTCCGCCGCTTGCGGATTAGCGGGCCAGATCAGCGCATTCGTCATGGTCTCGCGATAGGCGGCAAGAAACGCGGCGGTCGAATCATCGCGCCATTCCGCGAGCGCCGCGGCAAGCCTGCCGTTCTCGTCAGGGGCCAGCTTCAGCGTACGCTCCAGGGCGGCGGTTGCAGAATAGTCGATCGACCGTATCAAGCCTGCGACGTCGCGCGCCGCGGGGGCCTTGCGGCGCCGCTCGTCCAGCGATCGGCGCGGTTCACCCTCAAAGTCGATGATGAAGATGTCGTCCTTGACGATCAGCATCTGGCCGAGGTGGAAGTCGCCGTGGTGACGGATCTTGAGGCCGTCGATGTCAGGCGGGAGCAGGGCACGCAGGCGCTCGTGCAAGGTTGCCTGGTAGGCCAATGCTTGATCAACCAGCGCGCGATCGGCCTCCTTGAGGGTTTCGCGCTGCTGTTTCAAGGCGTCGAAGAGGAGTTCCGCACGGGCCGTCACATTTTCGATCCACTGCTCCACATCCGCGGGCTGCACCGGTTCAGGCACAAAATCCGCAATTTCGCTGGCGCCAGCAAGCGCGAGGTGCATTTCGGCGACACGTCTTCCGGTCTGCGACATGTAGCGCAGATACGGGACCTGCTCTTCGCTCTTGCTCGGGTGCTCGCTCGCCGCCAGCAGCCGCTGTTCTTCGACAAAGCGGTCGAGGTAGGCGGAGGTGACTGTCCAGGCGTCGCCCTGATTTGCAACGAAGGCATGTACGACGGCGACGGCGCTTCTGGTGTTGCCTTCGATGATTGTGACGCTGCCAAGCAGTGCCGGCGTATTCGCAAAGCCCGCGACCTCGGTCAGGAATTCGCCGACCTCGATCTCGGGATTGATGCCGGCTTCCAGCTTGCGGTATACCTTGACCACATGCGTGCTATCGACCAGCGCCGTACTGTTGGACTGTTCGGTCTCGACGGCGCGGACATGCTGGGGCGGCTTTACCGGTTCGTCCGAGAACTTGCTGGTCGGTCTGAATTCAAGGCGCAAGCCGTTTTCTTCAATGGTCAAGGTTTCGCTGAGATTGCGCAGCAGGAGCGCGATGAAGATCGGGTCGGTCGCAACGTCCAGCAACGTTCCTTCCCGCGCGCCCTGACGCACGGCCGCAAGGGCGCGAGGATTGTAGCGCTCGCGATCGAAGCGCATCCATTCGATCTGCATCGGCAATACATAGCGCGTCGTGGCGGCGCGCTCCGTCGTTTCAAAGAAGGCAAGCCAGGGCCGGTTGTCGCCTATATCGCAAAACGGAATGGCCGAGATCAGGGTCGGATGGATGGCCTTCGCCGATCGCTCCGGATACCAGCGGGTTCGTGCCAGATGTCCCGGCAGCACGTCACGCTCGAAGACGCTGCGGGTACGGGCCAGCGACACCCAGGTCGCACCGAGCGGTACGACGAGCGTCTCGAATTCGGGTACCACCGATGGCGCGACGTGCTCCGACTTGTCGCGCTCCTGAAGATGGAACCAGTAGAAACCATACGGCGCCAACGTGATCATGTAGGGCAGTTCGCCGATCGGCGGAAAGAGGGTGCGGCCGAGCATTTCCTGGGGAATGCGGTCCTTCCAGGCCGACAGATCGAGTTCGGTGGCTTGCGCGGAGCGTGACAGGTTGGCGACGCAGAGAATGACCTCGTCGCCGAGCTGCCTGACATAGGCGAGCACCGCGCGATTGACCGGGCGGATGAATGTCATGCTGCCGCGGCCAAATGCCAGGGTCGACTTGCGCACCGCAATCAGCCGCTTGGTCGCGCTCAGCAACGAAGACAGGCTGCGCGATTGCGCCTCGACATTGACCGATTCGTAGCCGTAGACCGGATCCATGATGGTGGGAGCATAAAGCCGTGCGGGATCGGCGCGGGAGAATCCGCCGTTGCGATCCGGCGTCCATTGCATCGGTGTGCGCACGCCGTTGCGGTCGCCGAGATAGATATTGTCGCCCATGCCGATTTCGTCGCCGTAATAGATGATC
>Ga0210400_10004156_pt1 | contig 12580 bp, 13 predicted proteins | sample IncBWH26MmetaG_FD_155456 | JGI IMG/M metagenome (GOLD analysis project Ga0210400, IMG submission 155456) | Forest soil microbial communities from Barre Woods Harvard Forest LTER site, Petersham, Massachusetts, United States - Inc-BW-H-26-M | ecosystem: Environmental > Terrestrial > Soil >...
TGTTGATCTATGCGGTGGTTAGTGGCCGTGACCGAAGTTCACGACCTCGTTGAGATACACGGTGGCCAGCGCCACGAAGACGAAGGCCTGCAGGACCGCCACCACCAGCTCCAGGCCGGTGAGCGCCACGATCATCGCGAAGGAAAGTACGCTGGGTACGAAGGCGAGGGTGGCCAGGCCGCCATGCAAGGCCAGCAGGCCGAGGGCCACGACGAAGGAGCCGAACAGCGCCATCACCACGTGGCCGCCCAGCATGTTGCCGAACAGACGCATGGCCAGCGTCACCGGCCGCACGAAGTAGGACAGCATCTCGATCGGGACCATGAAGACCAGCATGACCTTGGGCATGCCCGAGGGCGCGAACAGGGTCAGGAACTTCGGCCCGTGCTTCACGAAGCCCAGGATGAAGACGCTGAAGAAGGTCAGCACCGCGAGCGTCGCGGTGATCGCCAACTGGGCGGTCACCGCGAAGGTCAGCTCCATGCCGCCGATGTTGAAGATCGCCAGCACCACGCTCATCAGGTTCAGCACCAGGATGACCAGGAAGAGCGAGAAGATGTAGGGCACGTAGGGCTTGCCCTCGTGGCCGATGATCGGCCCGACCAGCACCCGGTCGATGATGTTGTAGAGGCTTTCGGCCAGGGCCTGGCCGCGGTTCGGCACGATCTCGCGCCGCGCGGTGAGCGCGAAGAACAGCACCAGGACGATCGCCCCGGCGATCATGCTGGCCACGGAATTGGTGATCGACAGGTCGAGGGCCATGCCGCCGATGTGCACGACAGGCAGGTCCACGATCTTGTGGACCATGAACTGTTCCATCGGCTGGATGGCCGGTTGGTTCGCCATAAGGGCCTTAGTCCTCGTCTTCGTCGTCGGCCGCGACGGGAACCGTCCCGTGCGCGTCCACTGCCATCCTGTTCGCCCTCCCCACGGCCGTGACCGCGGTGAAGATCGAGAACCCCGTGCCAATCAGCAGACCGCCGACTATGCCCCAGGGCGCTGTCACTTTGGCGTAGTGGTCCAGCAGCCAGCCAAGGCCGACGCCACCGAGCACCCCGCCAACCACTTCCCCTACGAAGCGGTACCCCTGCGCCATGGCCGCGTGAGTCTCGGGACTCACCTTGCGGGCCTGCGCGGCCTCCGCCGCTCCCAAGCGCTGATCGAGGCTGGCTAGGGCCTCATCTGGCGGCTCATGGGGGTGTGGCATACGTCGGAAGGCCTAATGACCGCGACGTCGCCGCCACGGCGGGGGCTTTTAGGTCGCGCGGAACCTATAGACCGTGCTGCGGCGCGTCAAGGCTGGGCGGATGCTCTATATCATATTGTTTTTGCACGATATTTGTGACGTCGCGACACATGGTCCGCGACCTGGGTTCAAGAAGCACGGCCGGCCCACTGCCCGACTCCCTTATTGGGCCGCCATGGCCTCCGCCTGGCAGAGGTCGACGCTGACCAGTTGGGAGACGCCGCGTTCGGCCATGGTGACGCCGAACAGCCGGTCCATGCGGGCCATGGTGACCGGATTGTGGGTGATGGCGATGAAGCGCGTCTCGGTGCGCCGGCGCATCTCGTCGAGCATGTTGCAGAAGCGATCGACGTTGGCGTCGTCCAGCGGGGCGTCCACCTCGTCGAGCACGCAGATCGGCGCCGGCTGGGCCAGGAACACCGCGAAGATCAGGGCCGTGGCGGTCAGCGCCTGCTCGCCCCCGCTCATCAGGCTCATGGTGGCCATGCGCTTGCCGGGCGGGCAGGCGTAGATTTCCAGGCCCGCCTCGAGGGGGTCTTCCGATTCGACCAGCCGCAGCTCTGCCTGGCCGCCCTGGAACAGGGCCTGGAAGAGCGTCTTGAAGTGCTCGTTGATCACCTCGAAGGCGGCCAGCAGGCGCTCGCGGCCCTCGCTGTTCAGCTCATGGATGCCCTCCCGCAGCCGGGCGATCGCGCCGGTCAGGTCGCTGCGCTCCGACTGCATGGTCTCCAGCCGCGCGGCGTGCTCGGCGGCTTCCTCCTCGGCGCGCAGGTTCACCGGGCCGATGGCGTCGCGCTGGCGCTCCAGGTTGTAGAGGTGGGCCTCGATTCCCCCGGCGTCGGTGGGGATGGCGACCGCCTCGTCGGCCAGCTTCTGGGCCAGGGCCTCGGGTTCGATGCGGGCGGTTTCGCGGATCTGGGCGGAGACCTCGGCGAGGCGGGCCTGTGCGGCCTCGGAATGGGCGGCGAGGCTGGCGCGGACCTCGCGCGCCTCGGAAGCCGCGGCTTCCGCCCCGCGCAAGGCCCGGTCGGCCTCGGCCCGCTCATGCTCGGCGCCGGCGAGCGCGTCGGAGGACTTGGCGCGGCGGGCCTCGGCCACCGCCAGCTCGTCCAGCAGGGCCGCGCGGCGGGTCTCCAGGGTCTCCGGCGCGGCCTTGGCCTTGGCAAGCTCGGCCTCGGACTTGACGCGGGCCGCGGCCAGGGCCTCCAGGCGCTTGGCGGCGGCGGCGGAGCGGCGGGTCCAGTCCTCGCGGTCGGCGGTCAGCGCCTCCAGGCGCCGCGCGCGGCCGCCCTTCTCGCGGACTTCCACGTCCAGCGCCGCGCGGGCCTCGGCGGCGGCCTCGCGGGCGGGGCCGGCGGCGGCGCGGGCGGCGGCCAGACGCTGGGCGAGGTCCTCGCCGTCGGTCTCGCTGGAGGCGGCGGCCTGGGCGGCGGCGAGGGCCTGTTCGAGCTCGGCCATTTCGGCGGTGAAGCGGGCGATCACGTCGTCGAGCGAGGCGGCATGGGCCTCCTTGCGGGCGGCCTCGCGGTCGAAGCGTTCGAGGGTCGCGCGCGCGGCCAACGTCTTCTGTTCCGCGGCTGGGGTCTCCCGGCGCGCGGCGCGGAGAGCCTCCTCGATGGCCGCGAGCCTCGCGGCGGCCTCCTTCTGGGTCGCCCGAGCGGCCTCGGCCTTCGGCGTCAGGGCCTCGATCTCGGCCTCGACCTCGGCCAGCCGGGTCTTCTGCTCCAGGCGCACGGCGGCGGCTTTGGGCGCGTCGGCGCGGGCGGTGAACCCGTCCCAGCGCCAGAGGTCGCCTTCCTTGGAGACCAGCCGGCAGCCGGGCGCCAGCCCCGCCTGCAGGGCGTCGCCCTGGGCGCGGTCGACCAGGGCGGTGAAGGCCAGGCGCGCGGCCAGCGCGGCCGGCGCCTTGACCAGGCCGCTCAGCGGGGTCGCGCCTTTGGGCCACATCGGCGCCTCGGCGTCACGGCCACCCCAGAAGGACGGCGCCTGCCTGTCGAGGGCGGCGTCGAGGTCATCGCCCATGGCGGCGGCCAGAGCCTTCTCGTAGCCGCGGTCCGGCGAGACCGCGTCCAGGGCCGGGGCGAAACCGCCGCGCTTGGCCTGGGCCACGAGCGCGGCCAGCGCGCGGGCCTCGGCGGTCAGGCGGCCGAGCTGCTCGTCCAGCTTGCGGGCGGCCTCGCGGGCGGAGACTTCGGCGCCTTGCGCGGCCGTGCGGTCTTCCTCGGCCTTGTCGAGGGCGGCGCGGGCGGCGGCGAGCGCCGCCTCGGCGGCCTCCAGCTCGGCCTTGGCCTGCGCCGCTTGCGGATTGACCGCGATGCCCAGGGCCTCGCGCTCGGACTTGGCCTGGTCCAGGGCGCGGCGGGTGCGCGACAGGCGGGCCTGGGCCTCCTCGACCCGATGGGCGGCGGCTTCGCGCACGGCCTCCTGGGCGGCGACCTGGGCGGCCAGGGCCTCGACCTCGGCGTCGGCGGCGGCGCGGGCGGCCTCGGCGGCCTTCGCGGCGGCGTCCAGCTCGGGGATGCGCTCGGGCGCGGCCTTGATCGCGGCCTCGAGGGCCCCGAGGTCGTCCGCGAGGCGGGCGAGCGATGCGCCGGCGTCCTCGACGATATGCTCCTCGCGGGCGCGGTCGGCGTCGATGCGGGCGAGGTCGCCGGTCAGGCGCTCCAGCTCCGCGGCGTGGGCCTCGTGCTCGCGGTCCAGGCGGTCCTTGTCGATGGCCAGCTTGTGCAGGATGGCGGCGGCGATGGTCTCGGCCTCGCGCAGCGGCTTGATCGCCTCTTCCGCAGCCGCCGCGCGCGTGGTGGCCGCGGCGGCGGCCCCGGCCGTGTCCTCGACCGCCCGGATGGCGGCGGCGGCCTCGGCGCCCAGGCGCTCGGCGGCGGCCCTGGCCTCGGCCCAGCGGGCGTAGAGCACCGCGCCCTGCAGGGCGCGGATCTCGGCCGACAGCCTCTTGTAGCGTTCGGCCTGCCGCGCCTCGCGCTTCAGGCGGCCGAGCGTGGTCTCCAGCTCACGGGCCACGTCCTCCAGCCGGGCGAGGTTGGCCTCCGCGGCGCGCAGGCGCAGCTCCGCCTCGTGGCGGCGCGAATGCAGGCCGCTGACGCCGGCGGCCTCTTCCAGGATCATCCGGCGGTTCTGCGGCTTGGCCGCGATCAGCTCGCTGATCTGCCCCTGGCGGACCAGGGCCGGGGAGTTCGACCCGGTGGAGGCGTCGGCGAACAGCAGTTGCACGTCGCGGGCGCGGACCTCGCGGCCGTTGATCCGGTAGGTCGAGCCCTCGCCCCGGTCGATGCGGCGGACCACCTCCAGCACCGGGTTGTCGTTGAAGGCGGCCGGCGCGCGGCGGTCGGAATTGTCGATGGTCAGCGCCACCTCGGCGTGGTTGCGCGAGGGCCGCTTGGCGGCGCCGGCGAAGATCACGTCGTCCATGCCGCCGGCCCGCATCGCCTTGGCCGAATTGGCGCCCATCACCCAGCGCAGGGCCTCCAGCAGGTTCGACTTGCCGCAGCCGTTCGGCCCGACGATCCCCGTGACGCCGGGTTCGATCCGGAACTCGGTCGGATCGACGAAGGACTTGAAGCCCGAAAGGCGCAGCCGCTGGAAGTGCACTTTGCTCTAGCGCCCTCCCTTGCTCGATGACGGGCCCTTGGCGGCCGACGCCATGACCGCGTCGAGGTCTTCCGGCGTCAGCGGCACGGTGTCGATCTTCTTGCCGTTGACGAACAGCGTCGGCGTCGAATTGACCCCGTCCTGCTCGGCGGCGCGCTTGGCGCGGCCGACCACCGCGTCCACCGCGGCCTGGTCCTGCAGGCAGGCGTCGAAATGGGCGGCGTCGACGCCGTTGGCGGCCCCGATCTCGGCCAGGATCGGCTTGACGTTGCCCTCGGTCCAGCGCGGCTGGCTGCGGAACACCTGGTCGACCACGGTGAAGTACTTCCCGGGCCCGGCGCAGCGCGCCAGCAGGAAGCCGGCCGCCGCCACATTGGCTGGCTCGGTGAGCATCTCCTTGAGCGTGTAGCGCACCTTGCCGGTATCGATGTACTTGGCCTTCAGGGCCGGGAACACCGCCTCGTTGAAGTGGCCGCAGTGCGGGCAGGAGAGCGAGGCGTATTCGATCACCTCGATCTTGGCCTTGGGATTGCCCAGGCTCATGTCGTCCGGCAGGGGCGCGGGCGCGCTTACGGCCGCGCCGGCGGCGAGCGCGGCGGCGGCGGCGATCAGGGCGGAGCGGCGGTTCAGCATAGGGCTCCTATCCGGCGGCCTTGGCGATGGCGGCGTCCAGCTCGGGCAGGCTCATCTCGCCCTCGAAGCGGACGCCGTTGATGACGAAGGTGGGAGTCGAGTTGATCTTGTCCACATGCATGTGCCGGTCGGCGCGCGCGGCCAATTCCTTCTCCGCCGCGGTGTCGCGCATGCAGGCGTCGAGCTGCGCCGGCGTCATCCCGCCCGGGTCGGCGGCGATGCGGCTCAGCACCCCGCGCGGGTCGCCGGTGCGGACCATCTCCTCCTGGCCCCGGAACACCGCGTCCAGCACCGGGAAGTAGCGGCCCGGCCCGGCGCAGCGCGCCAGGAGGAACCCGGCCGCCGCCAGGGCCTGCGGCTCGGTGAGGTATTCCTTCAGCGTGTAGCTGACCTTGCCGGTGTCGACGTACTTGGCCTTGAAGGCCGGGAAGACCTCCATGTCCCAGCGGGCGCAGTGCGGGCAACTCGCCGAGGCGTATTCGATCACCTTCACCCGCGCGGCGGGATTGCCCAGGCTCATATCCCCAGGCTGGGCCACCGACGCCGGGTCCGCGGCCCTCTTCGCGCAGCCGCCCAAGCCCAGCCCGCCGGCCGCCAGGACGGCCGCCAGGGCCGCGGCGAGGATGGGACGGGCGAGGGTCATGGCGGGCAGGATCTCCTGGCGAAGGGCGAGTAAAGCCCGATTCCATCCGGCCCCACCAACCGCGCGACAGGCGGCGAGGATCGCGGCGCTTGTTAGTCCAAGGCCCGGCCGCGGCGCAGGACGCCTCGGCCGAGGGCCAGGAGGGCGGTCTTCAGCTTGCCGTCGGGGGCGGCGGCGAGGTCGCTCTTCAGGCCGGCCTCGGCCGCGGCGTCCAGCGGCGGCAGGCGGCGGCGCGGCTTGGCGGCGGGCTCGTATTTGTGCTGCAGCGGGCCCTGGACGATGCGCAGCTTCTGCACCGCGTCGGCGCCCAGGAAGAGGTTCACCCGCGCCAGGATCTCGTGGGCCTGGTGCTGGATGAGCGCCGCCGCCGGCCCGGCCACGCGGATCTCCAGCGACGAAGGGCCGCCGTTGCGGCCACGGGTCAGCTTCACCGGCTCGGTGCGCTTGGCGATCTCGGCGCCCACCACCTCGCGCCAGCGGGCCTCCAGGGCCCCGGAGCCCTGGCCGAACTTGGCGTCGAGCTCCTTCAAGGTCCTGTTCAGCGCCCGGCCGAGCGGCGGCGGCGGGCGGCGCGGCGGCCGCGTGCGCTTGGCGGTCAGGATCCGGAGCGCCTCTTGCGGGCTGGGCAGGTCGCGGCGGGGCATGGCTCCTACCTTATCGTCATCCTCCGGTCGTCTGAAGGACGATCCGGGGCGCTCAAGCTGAATCTGGCAAGATGGCGCGTCTGCCTGGGTTCCCCCGGGATCGCGCTCGCGCGCGACCGGAGGATGACGATATGAGGAGGAGTGAACCCCGCCGCCCTCCGCGCCCAACTGCTCGCCTGGTACGACGCCAACGCCCGCGACCTGCCGTGGCGGGTGGGGCCGAAGGCGCATGCGGCCGGGGTCCGCGCCGACCCCTATCGGGTCTGGCTCTCGGAAGTGATGCTGCAGCAGACCACGGTGCCGCACGCCACGCCCTATTTCCTGGCGTTCACCGCCCGCTGGCCAACGGTGGCGCACCTGGCCGCGGAGGCCGACGGCGAGGTGATGGCCGCCTGGGCGGGGCTCGGCTACTACGCGCGCGCCCGAAACCTCCTGGCCTGCGCCCGGGCTGTGGCCGCCGATCATGGCGGGGTCTTCCCAGACACCGAGGCAGGTCTGCGCGCCCTGCCCGGCCTCGGGCCCTACACCGCCGCCGCCGTCGCCGCGATCGCCTTCGACGAGGCGACCAACGTGGTCGACGGCAATGTCGAGCGGGTGATGGCGCGGCTGTTCGCCGTCGAAGAGCCCCTGCCCGACGCCAAGCCGGAGCTGAAGCGCCTGGCCGGCGGCCTGGTCCGGGATGACCGGCCCGGCGACTGGGCCCAGGCGTTGATGGACCTGGGCGCGACGGTCTGCCGCCCCAAGGCGCCGCTCTGCGACCGCTGCCCGGTCGCAGGTCATTGCGCGGCGCTCGCCGGCGGCGCGCCGGAGAGCTTTCCGCGCCGCACCGCCAAGACCGCACGGCCGCATCGGCACGGCGTGGCCTATGTGCTGACCCGCGGCGACGAAGTGGCCCTGGTCCGGCGTCCGCCCAAGGGTCTGCTGGGCGGCATGCTGGCCCTTCCGACCAGTGACTGGCGCACGGGACCCTGGAGCGAGGCCGAGGCCAGGGCGGCCGCGCCGGCGCCGGCGGACTGGCGGGGCGTGGGCGAGGTGGAGCACGGGTTCACCCACTTCACCCTGACGCTCAAGCTGCTGCGGGCGGAGGGCGAGGCCGACGGGATGATCTGGACGCCGCGGCGCGGCCTCGCCGCCCTGCCCAGCGTCTTCCTGAAGGCGGCGCGGGCCGGGCTCTCGAACCTGCTTTAGTCGGCGACCGCCTCGGCGAGCTTTTCGAGGATCTTCGCCCAGGTCTTTTCGTAGTCGGCCTGGCGGGCCTTATCGGCCTCGGTCACCGAGCCGTCGGCGTTTTCCTGGGTGACGGTGACCTCGGTGCCGGCCTGCTGGGGGGCCAGCTCGATGGTCACAAGATGGGTCCGGTCCGGCGCGGCGGAGCTGGTGTGGGTGTAGCTGAGCCGCCGCCAGGGCTCGAAGGAGCGCACTTCGCCGCGGTCTTCGAACTGCCGGCCGTTGTATTCGCCGCGCATCACGATAGGGCCGCCCACGCGCCACACCGCCTCGACCTCCGCGCCCATCATGTAGGCCTTCATGCCTTCGCGCGAGGTGAGGGTTTCCCATACCTCGGCCTTGTTGGCCGGGATCACCCGCGAGGCCTGCGCCATGGCAGCCATCTTCACCACTCCTGATTGCTGGGAACCGCTTCACAACGCGCGAGGCGCCAAAGGGTCGCGTCGGAACTACGGTGAATGATCAGGTTTGGACGCGCACCCATGGCGTCAGCACCTCATAGACCGGCGGGTTGGTCGCTCCCGTCCGCGTGATCGCCAGGAGCTTCCGCCGAGTCGTCAGTTGGCGCACCGAATTCTGCACCGAGGATTTCGACAGGCCGGTCTCCAGGGCGATGGCCGAGAGGCTGGCGGCGAACCGGCGCTGGCCCCCGTCGGTCCGCGCCCAGAGCCACAGATAGACCAGGAAGGCCGAGGGCGTGCGGTCGTGGCCCACCAGGTCGCGCATCAGGACATCGACGACATAGGGGTCGAGGGCGATCTTTCGAGTCATCTTGGTTACTATAGCAATCATTGGACGAATTGTCCGTCCCGTGGCCGATCCGGCAAAGGTGGGCGGAACAAGCGGAGGCTCCGATGATCACCCACCTGAAGTTCGCCGGCGTGGCATGCCGCGATCAGGACCTGCAACTGAAGTTCTGGACCGAGAAGATGGGCTTCCGGGTGACCACTGACCAGCCGATGGGCGCCCAGCGCTGGATCGAACTCGCCATCGCCGGGAGCCAGACGGGCCTGGTCCTGTTCACGCCGGAGGGCCACGAGGACCGCGTGGGAACCTTCTTCAACGGCTCCTTCGCTTGCGACGACGTCGAGGCGACCCACCGCCAGCTCAGCGCCCGCGGCGTCGAGTTCCGCGGGCCGCCGGAGAAGCAGCCGTGGGGGACCTTTGCGATCTTCAAGGACCCGGAGGGCAACGAGTTCGTGCTGAGCTCACGCTAGGCGAAGGGCCTGGCGGCGAGCCAGATCATGGCCGCGAGGGTCGGATAGAAGGTCAGCCCCAGGCCGAACGCCCGCGCCCAAGGGGCGTAGAGGTAGCCCAGGAAGAAGGCGGCCCGCCCCGCCGCGAACAGGGCCGCCAGCGCCGGGATCAGTCCGAGATCGCGTGGCGCCACGGTCAGCGCCAGCCCCGTCCAGGCGATGGCCGCCAGGACCGTCTGCTCCAGCGTGTTCTGGTTGTAGCGAAGGTTGATCTCCAGGAAGCCCGGCTTCGCCGCCGGTCCCCCGTCGATGGCGTCGGCGCGCAGGAAGCGCTGGTTGGCGGTGAGGCCGAGTCCCGCGAGCAGGCAAAACCCTGGGACCAGGAGCCATCGCCCCGCCAGCGCCAAGCGCTCGGCCGTCGCAACCGCGCCGCCGTCGTGCGAGCCCAGGGCGCGTGACGCCACGACGAGGCAGACGACCACCGCCGCCAGCATGCCGAGCGCGATCAGGACCTGCTTTCGAAGCATCGACCAACCCGGCGCCAGCCTAGGCCCCTATGGCGCCTGCAGCTAGGCCACCAGTTGCTGGCGGACCTTGGCGCGCAGCACGTCGATGGGCGCCAGGCCCTTGTCCGACTTGAAGTGCCAGTAGGTCCAGCCGTTGCAGGCGGGCTGCGACTGCACCATGGCGCCGACCTTGTGGATCGACCCGGAAAGCTCGCCCACCACCAGGCTGCCGTCGGCGCGGACGCGGGCGGCGTGACGGCCCTTGTCGTCGTAGAGCACGTCGCCGGCGCGCAGCAGGCCCGCCTCGACGATCTGGCCGAAGGGGATGCGCGGCTCGGACTTCTTGGAGCCGGTGACGACCATCTCCTCCGCCGTCGCCGGAAGCACCTTGGCGATGCGGTCCTTGGCGAGCTTGGCGTAGGCCTCCTCGCGCTCGATGCCGATGTAGTGGCGGCCGAGCCGCTTGGCCGCCGCGCCCGTGGTGCCGGTGCCGAAGAAGGGATCGAGGATCACGTCGCCGGGCCGGGTCGACGCCAGGATCAGGCGGTGCAGCAGGGCCTCGGGCTTCTGGGTCGGGTGGGCCTTGCCGCCGGTCTCGTCCTTCAGCCGCTCCTCGCCGGTGCAGAGCGGCAGGCTCCAGTCGGAACGCATCTGCAGTTCGTCGTTGGCCATCTTCATGGCGTCGTAGTTGAAGGTGTAGCGCTTGCCGCCCTTCGACTTGGTCGCCCAGATCAGGGTCTCGTGGGCGTTGGTGAAGCGCGTACCCTTGAAGTTCGGCATCGGGTTCGACTTGCGCCAGACGATGTCGTTGAGGATCCAGAACCCCAGGTCCTGCAGCGTCGCCCCGACCCGGAAGATGTTGTGGTAGCTGCCGATCACCCACAGCGCCCCGTCATCTTTCAGAATGCGGCGGCATTCTGACAGCCAGGCCTTGGTGAAGGCGTCGTAGGCGGCGAAACTTTCGAACTGGTCCCAGTGATCGTCGACCGCGTCGACCTTGGAATTGTCGGGCCGCAGGAGGTCGCCGCCCAGTTGCAGGTTGTACGGCGGATCGGCGAACACCAGGTCGCAGGAGCGGTCGGGGAGCTTCCTCAGCGCCTCGAGACAATCGCCCAGGATGATGGTGTCGATGGGAACGGCCATACTCGCCTCTCGGATTCACGAAGCTGAATCGTGGGGCCCTATGGTGAAGGACCCGTTTCGGAACATGGCCAACAGAAGGTTAAGGCCAGATGGCCGCCCAGGGCCTTCCGCACGGCCAAGCTCCAATGTGGCCAAATGCCGGACTCCAATGTGTCGGAAAATTGTCTGTGTAAAATCAATAGCTTAACCTTGGGAGCCTTTTCACGTCATCGCGGGTTTGGACGGCGATGCAGACCCGAGTTACGCCTGGAACCATCTTGCAGAGCGCCCGCGCGGCGGGCCGCGCATGGGGGCTGGCCGCCGCCAGCGGCCTGATGGCCGGCGCAATCGCCTTGGTGCTGATGGTCGGCAACGCCTACACCTTGGACATCGGGCAGGCGGACCCAGGCGCTGATGATGCGGCGCCCGCCCTGAAGACGATCGCTCCCCAGGGGCGCGTGGAGCGCGCGGCATGGTCTTCCGGTCCCGTCGCCGTCGCTATGCCGGCCGGCGCGGCCTTGCACCCTGCGCACAGGAGCGGCGCGCCGCACGCCCTTCTCCTCTCCCTGCAAGGCGTGAGAGACGCCGTCGAGCCCGCGGAAGAGGCGTCCGACGGCGTCGAGGCCGACGCGCCGGGCGTGCTCATCCCCGCGGCGTTCGAGTTCAGCGGGTCCGCGGACGCCGGTTCCTCGGCCGACGATGGGAGCTTCTTCGCCGGGGGCGGGAACAGCGGTGAGCTCGGTCCGCCCTCGGGCGGCGGCGGTTTCCTGTCGAGTCCTTCGGGCGGCGGCGGAGGCGGCGTGGGTGCAGGCGGACAGGCGGCCACCACGACCTCCCAAGGCGTTCAGCCGTTGCTGGCCGCGCCCGGCGTGACCGGGCCGGCCCCCGAGCCGTCGACCTGGGCCTTACTGGCCCTCGGCCTCGGCGGCGTGGGCGCGGCGATGCGCGGCCAGCGGCGCCGGCGCGCGGCCTAGCCGCTCACCGCCTTGGCGGCCAATTCCAGCTTCGTCTTCCTCGCCTGCACGCTAGGCTGCTGCCTGGGCATTCGGTTCCAGGCGTCGAGGGCGGCGACCTTGTATGCCTCGGCCAGCGTCGGATAGTTGAAGGTGTTCTCCACGAAATAGTCGAGCGTGCCCTCGAGGTTCAACACCGCCTGGCCGATGTGGATCAGCTCGGTGGCGCCTTCGCCGACGATATGGACGCCCAGGAGGCGCCGCGTCTCCAGGGCGAACAACATCTTCAGGAAGCCGGAACTGATGCCCATGATGTGCCCGCGCGAGGTCTCGCGGAACCGGGCGACGCCGCACTCGTAGGGAATGCCCCGCTCGCGCGCCTGCTCCTCGTTCATCCCGATCGTCGAGATCTCCGGCACCGAATAGATGCCATAGGGGAAGAACTCCGGCGCCGCCTGGGCGGGCGCGTCGAAGGCATGGCAGGCGGCGATCCGGCCCTGCTCCATCGAGGTCGAGGCCAGGCTCGGGAAGCCCACGATGTCCCCTGCGGCGTAGATGTGCGGGACCGCGGTCTGGAAGCTGGCCTTGTCCACGCAGAGGCGGCCGCGCTCGTCGGTCTCCAGGCCGCAGGCCGCGAGGCCCAGGCCATCGGTCGCGCCTTCCCGGCCAGCGGAGAACAGCACCATGTCGGCGGCGAGCTCCCGGTCGTCGGTGAGCCGCAGGTGGCAGGCCTGCGGGCCAACGACATCGGCGGAGACCACCTTGGCGCCGAAGCGGATGATCACGCCGCGCTCGCGCAGGTCG
>Ga0210400_10004157_pt1 | contig 12579 bp, 15 predicted proteins | sample IncBWH26MmetaG_FD_155456 | JGI IMG/M metagenome (GOLD analysis project Ga0210400, IMG submission 155456) | Forest soil microbial communities from Barre Woods Harvard Forest LTER site, Petersham, Massachusetts, United States - Inc-BW-H-26-M | ecosystem: Environmental > Terrestrial > Soil >...
ACCTGTTCCATCGCGACGAAGACGTGCTTGGCGCAGGCCGCGAGATCCATCGCGCCGCCGATGCCGCCGCCCTTCTGCCCGGCCATCTTCCAATTGGCGAAATCGCCGTTCTCCGCGACCTCATAGGCGCCGAGCACGGTTACGTCGATGCGGCCACTGCGGATCATTCCGAATGAGTCGGCATGGTGGACGATCGCCGCGCCGGGGTGCAACGTCACGTGCTGGCCACCGGCATTGACGAGGTGCAGATCCTCGCGCCCCGCCCCAGTCAGTGGGCCATAGCCGATGACGCCATTTTCCGCGTGGAAGATGATCTGCTTGTCGCCGAAATCGAAATTCGAGCACAAGGTCGGAATGCCGATGCCGAGATTCACGACCCAGCCGTCCTGAAATTCCATCGCCAGCCGATCGCACATCTGCTGGCGGGTCAGGCCCTTCGCGCCGTCGCTCATCGCGCATTCCTTTCGGCTTCAAGTTTCGCGACTTCGGCGGGGCGCTGCGGCCACCAGCCCTCGGGCGGCGGCGGGATCTTGACGAGGCGGTGCACGAAGATGCCCGGCAGGTGCACATCGTCGGGGTCGATCGTGCCGAGCGGCAAGATGTCCTCCTCAACCTCGACGATCGTCACTCTCGCCGCCATCGCCATCAGCGGGTTGAAATTGCGCTGCGAGCGGCGGAACCGCAGATTGCCGAACGCATCGGCCTGATAGGCGCGGATGAACGCGTAATCGAGCGGCAATGCCTCCTCGAGCAGGTATTCCCGGCCGTTGAACACGCGCGTCTCGCGACCCTCGGCCAATTCGGTGCCGACCGCGGACGGCGTGTAGAAGGCCGGGATGCCGGCGCCGGCGGCGCGCATCCGCTCGGCCAGCGTCCCCTGCGGCACCAGCTCGGCGTCGATCAGCCCCTTCTCGTAATACTCGCTGAACACGAGCTTTTGCGACGCGCGGGTCGGCGCGGTGAAGGAGCAGATCACTTTCTTGACCTGCCCGTTGGTGATCAGCCAGCCCATATCCGGCCCGTCGCCCGGCAGGGTCGCGCCGGCTCGGGTGCCGTTCGAGACGCAGGTCAGCCCCTTTGCGCCCTGTTCGGCGACCGCCTTGTACAAATTGATCGGCATGCCGACGACCGCAAAGCCTCCGAAACCGATCGTCGAGCCATCGGGGATGTCGGCGACGGCGGCATCGAAAGCGGGAAAGATTTTCGATTTGGGCATCGTCCCTCCGAACCTACGTTGTCACACCGGCGCAGGCCGGTATCCACGGCGCAGTGGGTCCCGGCCTTCGCCGGGACAACGGAGTTTATCGCAGCTGCTGTCCTTCGGCCGCGCCGCCGAGAAAGATGTTCGGCTTCAGGAACATCGACAGCACCAGGGCGCCATGCGGCGACTTCGCGATGTGGCGGTTGCCCTTTGGGCGCCAGACGTAATTGCCGGCGGTGACCTCGCCCTCGTCATCGATCAGGCTGCCCTCGATGACGAAGGTCTGCTCGACCTCGACATGCTCGTGCAACGCGAGCTCGGCGCCGGGCTGCCAGCGAAACAGCGCGGTCATCAGCCCGGATTCCTTGTCTTCGAGCAGGATCTTCATGTCGATGCCGGGACACGGGGTCGGCTTCCACGGCAGGCTGTCGACCGCGACATAGCGCGAGTCGAGCGGCCCGAGCCTGTCCTCGTCTTTCAGAAACGGCGTCACAGCTGTCATGCTGTCCCCCCTATTTCGCCGCCGCGATGCGCGGCCATTGGTCCATCTGTACGCGCGCGACCAGCGTGTAAGTGCCGTTCGCCGGGAGGAAGATCGATGCTTCGCCTTCCTTGACCTCGGCCCAGTCCTTGCCGAGCGCATCGACAATGTTCGGCTTGTGCGTCACCTAGACCGTGTTTGTGCCGGACTGCGGTGCCGTGCCGAGCATCTTGCGAAAGGCCTCGGTTTGGTCGGTGCCCGCACCGGGCAACATTCCCGGCCCGGCATCGGTAAGCTCGGATATCTTCTCGGCCTGCTTCAAGCCGGCTAGCGTTGCCGTCTCGTAGGCGCGGTTGAACCGGCTCGTGTACACCTTGCCGACTGGAACCCCGATCTGACGGAACGCATCCCCCAATGCCGCAGCCGCGGCTTTGCCCTGGTCGTTGAGATTGCGCTGAGCGCTGATGTTGTCAAAGTCGATCGGCTTGGCATCGACCTGGTCGGCAAAGGTGGCGCCGTGGCGAAGGACGATCACGAGACCGCCGGTGCGCAAGGCCTGCGCGAGCTCCTTGTCGTCCGCCGCGGCAGGGCGCGGCGCTGCGATGCCGAACAGGACGAACAAGCCGGCGGCAAACGCCAGCCTGTTAAAAGTCCTGCGCGAGCCCCCGAGCATGCCAGGCCTCCCTCCCCTCACATCAGGAACACGCCCTTGCCGGTGGTCTGGGTGTCGAACAGCTTGTAGGCCTCGTCCGCCTGATCGAGCTTCCAGCGGTGGGTGAACAGCTTTTCGACGTCGAGCTTGCGGTCGACGACGAATTGCGCGCATTCGGCCTGGCCCATTTGCGAGAAGGTCCAGGAGGCGACGATCGTCAGCTGCTTCCTGAGCATGTCGGGGCTGACGTCGATCGTCACCTGGTTGCGCTCGCCGACAAAGCAGGTGGTGCCCCACAGCTTGGTGGCGCGCACCGCGGCGATGCGGCCCTCGGGCTGGCTCGATGTGTCGAGGGTGAATTCCGCGCCATAGCCGTGCGTCAAATCCTTGATCGCGCCGACCGGGTCGTTGGAGCGCGGGTTGACAGTCTCGGCAGCACCAAACTCCTTGGCGCGCTCGAGCCGCTCCGGGCTGACATCGAGGGCGATGACGCGGGCGCCCATCGCGCTCGCCAATTGCGTCGCCGACAGCCCGACCGGCCCCTGCCCGAAGATCGCGATCGTGTCGTTGCCGGAGATCCTGATCCGGCGGAGCGCACCATAGGCTGTACCAGTGCCGCAGGAGATCGCCGCGCCGGTCGTGAAGGACAACTCGTCAGGCAATGGCACCAGCGTGAAGGCCGGCACCTTCAGGTATTTCGCGTGGCCGCCATGGGCGTTGTTGCCATAGACCAGCACCGCCTGTTCCTGGCACAGCTGCGACCAGCCCGAGCGGCATTGGTTGCACACCGTGCAGCCCTTGTAATGATGCACCATGACGCGCTGGCCGATCTGCGCCTGGGCGGCGCTGACCCCGGGACCGATCGCCGCGACGACGCCGCACGGCTCGTGTCCGGCGATGACCGGCTCGGTCGGCGCCGCCAGGCCGCCGATCGCCTCGCCGCCTTTCGGCCGGCGGTATTGGTGCAGATCGCTGCCGCACATACCGGAGGCCTTCATCTCGACGACGACCTCGCCCTCGCCCGGTGTCGGGTCGGGGAATTGCATCATTTCGAGCTGGCGTTCGCCGGTAAACACAACCCCGCGCATCGCTTCGCCTCCCGGCTGACATTCCGCTACTCGCGATGCTAGCATGAGATCCCATCGGGGGGTCAGGCAATCGCGGGCCAGGGCTGAGGACGCGGGGGGCAGGAATGCGGCGGTCGCTGTGCTTTGTTGCCGTTGCCGGCGCGGCGTTGGCCGCGCTTTTTCTGCCCCTGCGGCAGAGCCTTGCCTGGGGACCGGAGGCGCACCGCGCGATCGCGCTGATCGCCGACAAGATATTGCAGCAGAGCGACGCCGCGGCGCGCGGCAAGGTCCAGGCGGTGCTGGCGACCGACAAGGACAGTCGCCTGACCAAGAGCGACATCGCCAGCGAGGCGACCTGGGCCGACGTATTGCGCGACAAGAGCCAGGAAGCGCGGTTCGCCACTTCGGGCTGGCATGCCGTGCGGCTGCGGCCGGACAGCCCCGATCTCGCCGCCGCGTGCGCCGGGCGCAAGCCTTTGCCGGCCGGCTATCCGGCGAGCCGCGGACCGCCGGATAATTGCGTCGTCGACAAGATCCTGCAGTTCGAGAAGGAGCTCCAGGACCCGGGCACCTCGGCCGGCGAAAAGCTCGCGGCCTTGCAGTTTCTCTTGAACCTCGTCGGGGATGTGAACGACCCGCTGCTCGCGATCGATCGCGGCGACCAGGGCGGCTATTGCACCGCCGTGCAGATCGGCGCGAAACCGCCGGTGCGGCTGTCGACCTATTGGCAAAGCACGCTGGTCGGCGAGGTGGTGGGCCGCGATCCTGCTGCCGGCGCGGCGCGCATTCTTTCCTCGGTGCCCGCCGCCGATACCCAGAAATGGGCCGCCGGCAACCCGGAGAGCTGGGCGCTGGAGAGCCACGAGATCGCTAAGACCGTGGTCTACGGCTTTCCCGCGGACAGCGCCGCCGGCAAATACACATTCCCCGGCGGCAAGGGCGAGCAGGAGGGCTGCGCCGAGGTGACTCTCTACCGGGCCGGCGCCGATTACGAGACAAAGGCGCTGGGGACGGTCAAGCAGCAGCTCGCCAAGGGCGGCATCCGCCTCGCCCAAATATTGCGCGACAGTTTCAAATAGCGCCGTCGAGGGCATCGCGGCAGCCGATGCGGGTTCTCGTGGTCTATGCGCACCCTCTGAGCGACAGCTTTGCGGCGGCGCTGCGCGACGCGGTCCTGAGACGGCTGCGCGAGAACGGCCACGAGGTCGATCATTGCGACCTCTACGCCGAGGGCTTCAACCCGGTGCTGACCGCGCCGGAGCGGCGCGCCTACAACACCGCGCATCCCGACCTCACTGCGGTCGAGCCGTACGTCGCGCGGCTGCGGGCGGCTGACGCCCTGGTGCTGTGCTTTCCGACCTGGTGGTACGGCATGCCGGCGATGCTCAAGGGCTGGTTCGACCGGGTATGGGTGACCGGAGTCGCCTTCACCTTGCCCCTGGGCGGCGGCGCGATCCGGCCGACGCTGCACAACATCCGGAAGTTCGCGGTCGTGACGACCTACGGCTCGCCATGGTGGCTGATGAAGCTGGTATTGCGCGATCCAGTGCGCGCGGTGCTGATCGGCGGCTTGCGGCGGCTCTGCGCCAGGGATTGCCGGTGGGTGTTTCTCTCGCTCTCCAACATCGATGCCGCGACCCCGGCGCGCTGCACCCGATTTCTGGCGCGGGTCGAGCGGACCATCGCCCGCTTCATGGGTCCGGCCTCCTCAGGTTGAAGGACGCAATTCGCGGGAATTTCACCGGATATTAGCGATTTGCGGCCTATCAGGAGGCGGGGCCCCAGACGAGAGCAGACCATTGACCCGGCGCGCTGCCGCAATCGCCTTCCTGGAATCGCGAGAGGGTTTCGGGTGGATCGTGATCGTCACCTTCGCGGCCGTGTTGGCGGTCATCGCCGGGTGCGGCTTCTATAAGGTCAGTCTGGACGCCTACGTCGACAACAAGACCGACGAGAAGGGAACCGCGCTCGAGCTGGTCGACGCCTTTGTCAGCAACTACTCGAATTTGCGGCGGGATCTCGGGGGCGACAGCGCCCCGGTCCCGGCGACATTCCGGGCGCACTCGATCGAGCTGTTCAACCGGACGCGCGGCGCCAGCAATGCGCTGAGGCTGCGATGGATCGGCCGGGCCGGGCGCGCGATCGCAACGCCGCCGGCGGACCCCAAAATGGCCGCCACGATCGAGTCGTTCGTCGGCCGGCCCGACCCCGCCTCCGTCTCGCAATTCCTGACGATCGGCGAGGAACAGGTCTTCAGAACGGTTTATCCATCGGTTGCCCGGGAGCGCAGCTGCGTCGATTGCCACAACCGGCTGCAGCCCGACCAGAATTGGCAGCTGAACGATGTGATGGGCGCCTTCTCGATCGACGCGCCGGTCGGGCAATTCCTGCGCGATCTTCGATTCGAATCCACCGCCATCGCGCTGGTCGCCTTTCTCCTGATCGGCGGGGTCGGGCTGTGCGTTTCACTCAGCCACTACCGTCGCATCGTCGAGCGGGAGGCGGCCCGCGAGCAGGCCGAGACGGCGAACCAGGCGAAATCGGCATTCCTCGCCGGCGTGAGCCACGAGCTGCGCACCCCGCTGAACGCGATCATCGGCTTTTCCGAGATGATCCTGGGCGAAATACTCGGCCCGTTCCCGAACGAAAAATATCGCGCCTACGTTGCCGATATTCACAACAGCGGCGCGCATCTGCTAGAGGTCATCAACGATATTCTCGACCTGTCGAAGGCCGAGGCAGGCAAGCTTGATCTCAACGAGGGCGTGTTCGACCTGCGCGACGCGATCCACTCGACCACCCAGCTCATGAGCGACCGCATCCGTGGCGCCGGTCTCACGCAAAAGATCGAGCTTCCGCCCGAGCTGCCGCTGCTGCGGGCCGACGAGCTGAAGACCAAGCAGGTCCTGTTGAACCTGCTCGCCAATGCAATCAAGTTCACGCCGCCGGGCGGCACGGTGGAGCTGTCTTGCCGGGTCGACCCCGATAGCGGCCTCGCCATAACGATCGCCGATACCGGCATCGGCATCGCGCCCGAGCATGTGAACCGCGTCCTCGAAGCGTTCGAGCAGATCGATTCATCCTGGAGCCGTCAGCAGCAGGGCACAGGCCTCGGCCTCGCCCTGGTCAAGGCGATCATGGAATTGCACGGCGGCACTCTCGAGCTGCAGAGCACGGCCAGCGTCGGCACCGAGGTGACGATCACCTTTCCCGCCGATCGCCTGGTCTTCGATGCACTGCGCTCCGCGGCGTAAAGCGCCAGCCTCTCGCGGCGCGGCCGCCGGCGTCCGAATGATGAATACGGGTGCTACCCCTGGCGGTGGATCGGATCGATCCAGCGCACCTCTTCCGGCTTCTCGACCGGCTCGATGTCGAGGTTGACGACCACCGCCTCGTTGTCGCTGCGCACCAGCACGCATTCCAGGGTCTCGTCGGTCGAAGCGTTGATCTCCTGGTGCGGCACATAGGGCGGGATGAAAATGAAGTCGCCGGGATTGGCTTCGGCGACATATTCCAGATGCTCGCCCCAGCGCATCCGCGCCCGCCCCTTGAGCACGTAGATCACGCTTTCGAGCGAGCCGTGATGGTGCGCGCCGGTCTTGGCGTTGGCGTGGATGTGCACCGTGCCGGCCCAGATCTTCTGCGCCCCGACGCGCGCGAAATTGATCGCCGCGGCGCGGTTCATGCCGGGGGTCTGCGGCGTGTTGGTGTCGAGCTGATCGCCCGGGATCACCTTGACGCCATTGGTCTTCCAGTCGATCCCGCCGGTATCGTGCTTTTCGCTCATATCGCGTTCCCGAAATTTCGCTGGGTCTGGGTCACGAAATCGTCACGCCGCTGTCAACCGGCAAGACCTGCCCGGTGACCATGCGCGATTCGTCACTGGCGAGATAGAGCGCCATGCGGGCGATGTCTTCCGGCTCGATCAGCCCAAGGAGGTGCGAGTCGGCGAGCTTGGTCAACGCGGCGTTGCCGGCCACCAGCTTCTTGACCCGTTCGGTCATCGTCGCCGAGGGCGCGATCGCGTTGACCCGCACCCGCTGCGGCGCATAGGCGACCGCCAGCGAGCGGGTGATCGCGGCGATGCCGCCCTTGGCCGCGGTGTAGCAGTCGCGACCGGGCACCCCCATTAGCGCGACGTTCGACGACATGTTGATGACCGAACCGCCGCCCGCCTTGATCAGCTCGGGGATGCCGAAGCGGCAGCCGAGAAAGGTGCCGTAGAGATCGAGCTTGATGGCACGCCAGAACTCGTCGAGCGGCGCCTCGACGGCGGTGTTGTCGGCGGCGGTCGAGCCGCCGGCATTGTTGTGCAATACGTCGAGCCGGCCGAAATGGCCGACCGCCGTCTTGATCGCGCCCGCGATGCTGTCGGGCTCGGTGACGTCGGTCGGGATTGCGATCGCGCCGCCGCCGGCGAGATGCGCGGTCTCCTCGCCCGCCGCGGCGTCGATCTCGGCGATCGCCACCCGGGCGCCCTCCCGCGCGAACAGAACAGCGGCCGCGCGGCCGATCCCAGTACCGGCGCCGGTGATCAGCACGACCTTGCCGTCGAGACGCGGCATCGCTCTCTCCTATTGATGCGAATAGAACACGGGCGAGGCTCCCGATGCTGGTGTGCGGCGGCGAACCTTAGCGCTGCGCTGCCGGCGAGGCCATCCTAGGCTGCCTGACGGCCTCACTTAAATGTGACGCGACCGGGCGCGTGGCCGAGGTCATTTTCCCGGCATTCGCCGAACCGGCGACAGTGAGGACATACCATGCGGAAGGCAGCATTTCTGGCGGCGGCGCTGGCCGCGCTTGTCGCCGGCCCGGCGGTTGCGCAGGCGCCGCCCGACGGCACGCCGATGCCGGTGCGCGGCACCATCGAGAAGCTGGACGGCCAGAACCTGACCGTGAAACCGAAGGAAGGGCCGGCGGTCACCATTGCGCTGGCGCCGAATTTCACCGTCTCGGGCGTCGCGAAGCGGAGCCTCGCCGACATCAAGCCCGGCGATTATGTCGCCAACACCTCGATCAAGGGCAGCGACGGCCAGCTGCATGTGGTCGAGATTCACATCTTTCCCGAGGCGATGAAGGCGCAGGTGACCGAAGGCCAGCGGCCATCGAGCCTGGTCCAGGGCGGGCTGATGACCAACGCCTTCGTGGAGGAAGTGACCGAAGCGCCGCACGGCCGGGTGCTCAAGGGCAAGTGGAAAGACGGCACAATCGAGACGATCGTCGACCCTGACGTGCCGATCGTCACCTATGTCCCAGGCGATCCGAGCCTCTTAAAGCCCGGCGCCGCGGTGACCATCTTCGCCCTGAAGAAGCCCGACGGCACGATCACGTCGGCGCGGGTCACCGCCGAGAAAGACGGCGTCAAGCCGCCGATGTAGGATTTCGGCCGGGCTAGGCGTCCCGCCACACCGGCGGGCGCTTTTCGAGAAAGGCGTCGATGCCTTCCGCCGCGTCATGCGCCAGCATGTTCTTCGTCATGACCTCGGCGGCATAACTGTACGCCGCGGCGAGGCCCAGCTCGGCCTGGCGGTAGAACGCTTCCTTGCCGATCGCCAGGGTCAGCGCCGATTTCGCGGCGATCTGCCGGGCCAGCGCGAGGGTCGCGGTCGCAAGCTGCGGCCGCGGCACGACTCGGTTGACGAGGCCGATCGCCTTCGCGGTCGCGGCGTCGATCAATTCGCCGGTCAGCAGCATCTCCATCGCCGGCTTCCGCCCGACCGCACGGGTCAGCGCCACCATCGGGGTCGAGCAGAACAGGCCGATATCGACCCCCGGCGTCGCGAAACGGGCGTCCGCGGCGGCGACCGCCAGATCGCAGGTCGCCACGAGCTGGCATCCGGCGGCGGTGGCGGTGCCGTGCACCTCCGCGATGACCGGCTTCGGCAGATGCACGATCTGCAGCATCAGCGCGCTGCATTGCGCGAAGATTCGCTGGTACGCCTCGCGCCGGTTGTCGCGGTCGAGCGCACGGAACTCGCGCAGATCGTGCCCGGCGCAGAAGGCCGGGCCGGCGCCGGCGATCACGACGACGCGGCACGCCTTGTCGGCGGCGACCCGGTCGAGCGCCTCGCTCAGCGCGGTCATCAATCCAACCGACAGCGCGTTGCGCTGCGCCGGCCGGTTCAGCACGAGGCGCAACACGCCGTCCTCGCAGGTCTCGGTGAGAAGGGGCGCATCGCCGCCCACACTCGCCGCTCCGTCCATCGCCGCCTCCGCTTCTCTCCGCGCGCCGCCGCCACTCTCGCGCCCGGCTGCGGCTCTCGGCAATAGGATATGGTGATCACGCACTGCACAGGCGGTCATTCCGGGATCGCCCGCAGGGCGAGGCGCGGAATCCATGAACCCAGGCCTCTGGAATATGGATTCCGGGCTCGCGCTGCGCGGCGCCCCCGAATGACGATCTGGGGCACCACAATGATGTGGTATTAGGATACCTCAAGGCAAATAGCGTTGTTTCGCAATGCTTTTTGCTTGACGCTACGACGGCGATTGCCTAAACGAAGCGCCCCTGAATGCCGCCCTTGCTGTCTTATCGGCGGCGCAATCGGGCCCCAGAGATTCCGCCAGATGAAAACCTTTTCCGCCAAACCGTCCGACATCGACAAGAAGTGGCTGCTGATCGACGCCGACGGGCTGGTGCTCGGCCGGCTCGCCTCGCTGATCGCGATGCGGCTGCGCGGCAAGCACAAGCCGTCCTACACGCCGCATATGGATTGCGGCGACCACATTGTCGTCGTCAACGCCGAGAAGGTGCGGCTGACCGGCAACAAGGCGGCGGCGAGCATCTTCTACTGGCATACCGGCTATCCCGGCGGCATCAAGGGGCGCAGCAAGGGCGCGATCCTCGCCGGCAAGCACCCCGAGCGGGTCATCGAGAAGGCCGTCGAGCGGATGGTGCCGCGCGGACCGCTGGGGCGCCGCGTCCTGCGCAATCTGCGCGTCTATGCCGGGCCCGAGCATCCGCACGCGGCGCAGGAACCCCAGCCGCTCGATATCGCCGCGATGAACCGTAAGAATGTGAGGGCATAGGGATGTCCGATAACGATACCCCCGACAAGGACGCAACCGAGCAGCCGGAAGGCAAAGCAGAAGAGCCCGCGGCGCCCCGCCCAAGGACTCGGAGCGCTGGGACTCGAGCCACCGGGGCTCGAACCGCCGGCGGCCGAGCGGCAAGCGGCCGAGCGGCGAGCGGCGGCGCGGAAGCGAATCCCGACGAAGCGGCCGGAAACCGCGCGGAGACGAGCGCCGAAGGAACCGCCGAGGCCGACGCGACCGCCCAGCGGCGCGGCGGCCAGACATTCGAGGGGTTGGGCAGTCTGCGGCAGGCCATGGCGCAGGCCACTCGTCCGACGCCGACCCCTACAGCGGCGCCGCTTCTCGCCTCGGCCCCCGAGGACGTACAGCCGAAACGCGACGCGTTCGGCCGTTCCTACGCAACCGGCAAGCGCAAGAACGCGGTCGCCCGCGTCTGGATCCGACCAGGCAACGGCAAGATCGAGGTCAATGGCCGCGACAGCCCGGTTTATTTCGCCCGTCCGGTCCTGCGCATGCTGATCAGCCAGCCCTTTGTCGTGACCGACCGGCTCGGCCAGTTCGATGTGTGGTGCACCGTGTCGGGCGGCGGGTTGTCGGGCCAGGCCGGCGCCGTGCGGCACGGCATCAGCAAGGCGCTGACCTCCTACGAGCCGGGGCTGCGGCCGGTGCTGAAGCATGGCGGGTTCCTGACCCGCGACAGCCGTGTCGTAGAGCGCAAGAAATACGGCCGCCACAAAGCCCGCCGGCGCCCGCAATACTCCAAGCGGTAGAAATTCACCACAGAGACACAGAGGTCACAGAGTTAAGGAAAGAAAGAAGGTCTATTAGCCGCCAAATTTTCCTTCTCTGTGCCCTCTGCGCCTCTGGGGTGAATCTGCAAAAAGGCCGCACGCGGCAAGGGGAGGGACGGATGCGCTTTGCGATCGCGGTCGCGACGGACGCTGATTCCTGGCGCGTCGTGCGGCGCGCCGAGGAGCTCGGCTTCAGCCGGGCCTGGTTCTACGACACCCAGATGCTGAGCGCCGACCCGTTTGTGGCGATGGCCGCGGCGGCGTTGAAGACAACGCGCATCCGGCTCGGCACCGGCGTTCTCGTGCCGTCGAACCGCATCGCCCCGGTCGCGGCCAATGCCTTCGCCTCGCTGAACAAGCTGGCGCCAGGGCGGATCGATTTCGGGGTCGGGACCGGCTTTACGGCGAGGCGGGCGATGGGGCTCGGCGCGGTCAAGCTCGCCGCCCTCGAAGAATACGTCCGCGCCGTCATGGCGCTGTTGCGTGAGGAGACGATCGAGGCCGAGCTCGAAGGCCAGTCCCGTATGATCCGGCTGCTCAACCCGGAGTTCGGGGTGATCAACACAAAGGACCCGATCGGTCTCTACGTTGCCGCCGGCGGCCCGCGGGCTCGCAAACTCACCGCCCGGCTCGCCGCCGGCTGGATCAATGCCACCGCCGATGTCGCGGGCGCCATCGCGGCGCTCAACCAGATGCAGGCGGACTGGACGGATGCCGGGCAGGACCGCGACGCTCTGGAAGCGGTGGCGCTGACCGGCGGCGTCGTGCTGGCGGAAGGCGAGCCTGCCGACTCGCCGCGCGCCATTGCGCAGGCCGGACCGCGCGCGGCGATGCTATTGCACCGCGCCGCCGACGCGGCGCTGATGGAGTTGCCACCGATGGCGGCGTTCCCGCCCGCCGTCGCCGATGCGGTGGCCGGCTATGTCGCGCTGGCTCGGCAGTTCCGGCCGCAAGGCGCGGCCTATCTCGAAAACCATCGCGGGCATCTGATGTTCGTCAAGCCCGAGGAGCGGCCGTTCATCACCGCCGATTTGGTCCGGCTGACGACCTTTGCCGCCACCGAGAGGGAACTCAAGGAGCGCTTCGCCCGGCTCGCCGCAGCCGGTTACAACGAGATCGCGATCCAGATCCTGCCCGGCCAGGAGCATGCGATTGAGGATTGGGGCCAGATCCGCCGCGCGTTCACTTAACCTAAAGAACACCGGCAAAAGCTCAGCCTAGACCAGCCGACCTCTGGTAGGATCGCCTCCCGACCAAACGATTCCAGGGTCGGGTGTCACATGCGAGAGACTCTCTCTTGGCCGTCACTGACGTAACCCCGCGCAGGATCGGTCCTTACGAGGTCCAGGGGC
>Ga0210400_10004158_pt1 | contig 12577 bp, 11 predicted proteins | sample IncBWH26MmetaG_FD_155456 | JGI IMG/M metagenome (GOLD analysis project Ga0210400, IMG submission 155456) | Forest soil microbial communities from Barre Woods Harvard Forest LTER site, Petersham, Massachusetts, United States - Inc-BW-H-26-M | ecosystem: Environmental > Terrestrial > Soil >...
CTGCTGAGTCGCCGCCTCTGCCCCGCCCGATGAGCCGCGAAAGAGCTTCATGAAATTCTGACTAACGGATGCCATCTGACCTTACAGGTCGCCCTGCCCCCGGCGACTACGATCCCAAGACCTCAAATCGATACCTAAACCAACACTTTAACTCATGAAGGGGCCAGGCGGGAGTTACTTTCCTGCCGCCTTCTCCGACTTGCCCTGAATGTCCACTTTGCCCTTCAGGTAAGCGCCTTCCTCAATGGAAATTCGCTGCGTGGAAATGTCTCCCGTGACCACCGCGGACTTACGTAAATCCACGCGGTCGCTGGCCTGCACGTTGCCCTCGAGCTTGCCCTGTACCACAATGCCCTTGGCCTCAACCGTGGCCTTCACCGAGCCATTGGGGCCGACGGTCAAACTGTTGTTCTTGAGCGAGATACTGCCCTCCACCTGACCATCGACGTAAAGGTCTTCGCTGCCCGACAATTCGCCTTTGATAACTACCGACTTGCCAATCTGCGCCAAATCTGCCGACAACGGAGCACTCATGGATGTTCTCCTTAAGGGAAGCGGAATACTGCAGTACCACGAAATCTGGGAAGGCAGGTACCGGAAACAGCCGCGTCGCTTGCAACGACTATACCCAACTAAGCGAGCATGCGGCAAGCGAGGCTCTGCGGTAATGCCAACTCGCTAGTCCCCGCCGAAGAATTACTCCCTACAACCCTGTGGGCAAGATTGCTACACTAACTAACTAAGATGCGGGGCGTGAAGCAGGCACGACTCTCAGCAAGAGTGGCGAGAGCGACGACAGGAGCGCTCGCCGCTCTACTGGCGGCCGCGTCGGCGCTGCCGGCGCAGGAGGCCAAGACGCCGGAACTCGCACCCGGTGAACTGGTGCGGCTGGCGGTGGCGAATGAAGTCGCAGCGGCCAACCAACGCGAAGGTCTGCACATGTTCCGCTCGCGGAAACAAACCCCAAAAGGCTCGCAGACCCGCCTCTATGTAGAAACCAAAGACGCTCTCGCCGCCATGCTGGTTGCGCTCAATGACCAGCCGCTGACCCCGCAGCAGCAGAAGGGCGAAGCCGACCATCTGGCGTGGCTGATGAGCGATCCTGATCAATTGCGCAAGAAGCGTGCCCGCGAGAAAGAGGATGAAGAGCGGACGTTGCGGATCGTGAAAGCCCTGCCCGACGCTTTTCTCTACGAGTACGCCGCCGCGGAGAGTGGACCAACGGGACTTGGCGAAGCCGGTGACCACATGGCCAAGCTGAACTTCAAACCCAACCCCGCGTATTCGCCGCCCTCGCGCGTGGAGCAGGTGCTGGCCGGGTTGCAGGGTTATCTGCTGGTCGACACTAAAGCCCGGCGTCTCGCGAGAATCGATGGCACGCTCTTCCGCGAAGTTTCATTCGGCTGGGGCATCATCGGCCATCTCGACCAGGGCGGACATTTCCTGGTGCAGCAGGCTGACTTGGGCCTAGGCGACGGAGCATGGGGGATCACCGAGATCAACCTGAACGTTACCGGCAAACTGCTCCTGTTCAAGAGTCTAAGAATGGTGACGGATGAAGTTTTGACTGACTTCAGAAAGATGCCGGAGAATCTCACGTTCGCGCAGGCGGTGGAGATGCTGAAGACTGAACAGGAAAAGCTGGCGCACAACGCTCATCCGGATCAGCCGGCCGAAGCGCAGAAGACTCCGCAATAGCGGCGATTCGCATCAGACTCCCATCAGATTCGCATCAGATTCGTATTCAGGTTCGCATCAGATTCGTATCAGATTCGTATCAGGGCACGGCTTCAGCCGTGCCACAAGCCATCGCGAAATGAATCGCGGCTTTAGCCGCCGGCTGACGGCATCGCTCACGCGAATCGAAAATTTCACGCACGCAGCGTTTCTTTCCGCACCGTCAACTTCTCAATCAAATCTTCTTTGACACGGTAGCCGGTCCCCGGCTGATCGCTGATGGCGATCATACCCTGCGGCGAAACTTCCACTTCAGGCTCGATAATATCTTCCTTCCAGTAGCGCTTGGAGGCGGAAACGTCGCCCGGCAGGCTGAAATTTTCCAGCGATGAGAGCGCGATATTCTGGGAGCGGCCGATGCCGGTCTCAAGCATCCCTCCGCACCAGACGGGAATGTTGTGGGCCTGGCACAGGTCATGAATTTTCAGCGCTTCGGAGAATCCGCCCACCCGGCCGACTTTGATGTTGATGATGCGGCAGGCGTTGGTTTCCGCGGCGAAGGCGGCGCTGCGCACGGTGACGATCGATTCGTCGAGGCAAATCGAAGTGCGCAGCTCTTTCTGCAGACGCGCGTGATAGTAGATGTCGTCGTTCCAGAGCGGCTGCTCGATCATCAGCAGATTGAACTGGTCGAATTTGCGCAGGTGCTCGACCTGGTCGAGCGTGTAGGCGGAATTGGCGTCGCAACTGAGCGTGATGTCGGCCCAGCGCGAGCGAATGCGTTCGAGCACGTTGACGTCCCAGCCGGGCTTGACTTTGATTTTGATGCGGCGGTAGCCGGCGGCCAGTTCGATCTGAATTTTATCGAGCAGTTGTTCGATCGAATCCTGAATGCCGATCGAAACGCCGCAGGGAATCTGCCTGCGCGTGCCGCCCAGTAGCTTCCAGAGAGGCACTTTTTTCTGCGCGCCTTCGGCGTCCCAAAGAGCGTTTTCAAGTCCAGCCTTCGCCATGCGGTGGGCGCGCACTTTGGCGAAGAGCGCCGGGCATTCGCGGGCGGAATCGATGCGTTTGCCCAGCAGCGCGGGGATCAGATACTGCGTGAGTGTGGGCCAGGCGCTGTCGATCCATTCGCTGCTGTAGTAGGGATCTTCGCCGACCACGCTTTCGCCCCAGCCGTCCGCGCCCTCGCTGTGGACGGTGACCAGAAGAATGCGCCGGCTGTAGGTGCGCCCAAAGCTCGTCTCAAAAAAATGGACGAGCGGCATGTGAATTTCGCGGAGCGTGATAGCTTCAATTTTCATAGGGAAAGAAACTATTTCACCACAGAGTCACAGAGACGCAGAGAAAACCTCAAATCATCGCAAAAACGAAGAATCGAGCAACCTCTGTTTCTGGCTCTTTGCTTTCTGCCTTTCTCTGTGTCTCTGTGACTCTGTGGTGAATCGATCTTGTGAATCAACCTTCCGACGCATACGACCAGTTTTCATCCCAGCATCCCAGTAAATATTTGCCGTTGCCAGCGGAGTCGCGTTCATAACCCAGAACGGCCAATCCGCGGGAGAACGCGCGCAGGAACTGTTCGCGATTGCGCTCCTGTACCTGCTGGGCTTTGGCGCGGGTTTCGGGTGCGGATTTCCAATCGTAAATTTGCCCCGGCACTTCGATGCCGGATTCGGTGACGATGGGCGGATTTTTTCCCGCGTCGAGCAAAGCTTCGACTCGCCTGGATTTCAGCCACCACTCGGCAATCAGCCGATCACTGGGCAGGCCTCCCTGCAGCGGCGACGACGTGATGCCATATTGGTTGATGTTATAGCGCCGCGCGATGGCGCCGAGTTTCTCGATATTGAGATAAGCGTTCTTGATTTCGAGCGGATCGAAGGTCCACTCGATCAGTTCGATACCGCGGGAAAGCGCTTCTTCGCGCTGCAGCAGTTTCAGGCGGCGGCCGAGACCTCCGTTGCGATGTTCTTTTTTTACAGCGAGCATGTGCGAGTGCAGGTAAATGTGGCCGGTCCGCGTGCCGGGAACAGAGAGCGCGAAACCGACCATGGTGTTGCCATCAAAAGCCCCCATCACCTGCCCGCCAACTTTGTCGGCCACGACGAACATGCGCAGCGGGACCAGTTCGGCGTCCGAGAAATTCCAGACTTCTTTTTGCAGGGCGACGCAGGCGCGGAACTCGTCGATGCCCCGGCAGCGGCGGAGAATGATAGAGTCGGCGGTCACGCCCGCTTCTCCGCGGCATCCCGCTCCTGCACCTTGGCTTGCTGCCAAAGCGATTCGAGTTCTTCCATCGGAGCCTGATCTGCAGAGCGGCCGGACTCGTGGAGCCGCGCCTCCATCCACTGAAAGCGCCGCTTGAACTTTCGGTTGGTTTTGCGCAGAGCAGATTCGGGATCGAGCGAGAGGTAGCGCGCGATATTGACCAGCACGAAAAACAAGTCGCCGACTTCGTCTTCAAGTCGAGCCTGCAGGTCTTCAGGGACGGCGGTTCGTCCCGATCCGGCAATGCCCCGGCCTTGCGGTCGCGGACCGGGCGCCGGGAATTGCTGGAGTTGCTCGCGCAGTTCGTTGGTCTCTTCGCTCAGCTTGTCGAACAACCCTTCAACGTTGGGCCAGTCGAATCCGGCCTGCGCCGCGCGGGAGCTGAGCTTGTAGGCCTCGAGCAGGGAAGGCATGGCGGAGGAGACTCCGGCGAGGATGGAATGCCTCTCTTCTTTCGCCGGAGCAGCATCGGCTTCCAACCCGGATGCTCGCCGCTTCTTCTCTTCTTCGAGCTTTCTTTCTTCTACTTTAATGGCTTCCCAGTTGCGTTTGACGTCGGCGGAAGTGTCGGCTTTCGCGTCGCCGAAAACATGGGGATGACGATTAATCAACTTGGTCGAGAGCCGGTCCAGGACGTCGTCAATCGAGAACGAGGATTGTTCTTTCGCCAGCTCGGCGTAGAAGAGCACCTGCAGCAGCAGGTCGCCGAGTTCGCCGGCAAGTTCGGGCCAGTCGCGATTGTCGATGGCTTCGATGACTTCGTAGGTTTCTTCGAGGGTGTACGGCTTGATGGAATCGAAGGTCTGTTCGCGATCCCACGGGCAGCCGCCGGGGGCGCGGAGGCGCTCCATAATGGCGACCGCCCGCTCGAAACGTTCTCCGGTGGAGGACATGCGGCAACCAATGTAAATGAGCGCGAAGGCGGGAGGCAATGCGCGATACGGATGTGTAGATGCAGCAAGATAATGTCACCCCCTAACTGCAACGCGATTCTGTCACCCTCGAAGGATGGTGACGATGAGTCAGAAAAAATTGCAACGAGTGAAGGTGATTGAAAATGCCGGCAGGCAGGAGGCTGCTGGCTTCGGGTGTGGGGGAGAGAACAGAGGTCGGAGGGAGGCTCGGCTGCCGTTGCCGCGCGAACCGCGGAGGCGGTTACGAGCAGTATGGCACCGATGAACGATTACTTGAATTTCATGTTGCACTCCTTTCGTACCCAAGGGTGGTCAACAATCTTCATGCTAAGTTTTACACCTCAGCTTCCCGCGGGATGGGCCCCCCCTCCTGCTGCCCAGGGGGGACGCCGCTGACACGCACCCGATCCAGACCGACGACCACTGTGGATGCGAAGCTGCACCCCCACCGCAAATTGTTTCATCTTGACGCGGATCGGACGGGGGCATAGACTTCCGCGAGTCTTGGGGGGTGGAGAGCACTGTCTCGTCGCTTCTGACCCTTCGCGTGCCTCCTCGTTTCTCCCTTCCGAACTTACGAAACAATGACACCAACTGGGCGGCTGAGATGCCTAGGATCGCGATTTAGACGATACAGGAGATGAATATGAAGAACTTCACTGCGATGTGTGTTCGACACTTGCTCGTTGGGTTGTTTGCTTTCGCCATCTTGGGCCTCCCGCTGAATGCCGCGGCACAGCAAAATTGGCATGCGAAGGTTGGCGCGGAAACCCCAGACATGGGCAGACAGGCGCTGGCTTTTCTACCTAACGAAATTTGGATTCATGCTAACGACAGCGTTACATGGACCTTCAACTCGGATGAGATTCACACGGTTTCGTTTCTGGTGGTAGGACAAATCTTCCCACCCTTCCCTGTGGGTTGCCCAGGATTTTCGTTTGGGGCGGCCAGCTTCGATGGCACGATATGTGTTACTACGCCGCCCTCGGTGAAAGGTAATCCAACGTTCACTGTGACTTTCCCGACAGCCGGGAACTACAGGATTCAGTGTCTGGTTCACAGCACGATGAACGGCACGATACACGTTCTTGATGCTTCCGTCGCTCTGCCGCATAACCAGGCTTTCTATGACAAGGAAGCGGCGACTCAAACACAAGCTCTGCTTACCGATAACGACCACGCAATGAGTTCGGACATGGATAGTATGACGACTGCGCATTCGGACGATATGGTGTCCGTTCGCGTGTTAGCTGCGACGAACCGGCTTGCAGCAGGAAGCAAAAAATTGTCTGCTTCCGCGGGTGCGAATGTGCCCGCGATCGGCCACGTCACTGCGGGTGTGGGAGAGATCGTCTCGACTACGGGCGGGGTGCAGACCTCATCACTTGTCCGATTTGTTAAGGGAAAGATCGTGATTCACGCAGGCGACACTGTGGAGTGGGGCAACAACGATCCACAGGAGGCGCATACGATCACCGTTGGGCCGGAACCTCAGGACATGTTTGATCCTTCCTCTAACGTGACGGTAGATCCCGATGGAGGGTTACACGCGGTCCTGAGCTCGCCGAGTGACGCGGTGCATTCGGGATTTATATTGCAGGCGCTTCCAGACCAGCCTGGCATGCCGGTGAATTCAAACCCCGACAACGCGATAGCGTTCAATCCTACGATTTTCCGGGTCACTTTCATGGGGCCTGGCACCTACAACTACAAGTGCGTATTGCATGACAATTTGGGAATGGTGGGACAGGTAGTGGTGTTGCCTTAGTGACTTCTCTAACAAGTGAGCTTAGCGTCGAGTACGTAGGAGTTTGTGTGGGTTCGCTCGCATTGATCCGAAAAGTGCCAAGGGACGCTTCGGTGGAGGTTAGCGAACGCCCGACTGGGTGGGGCGGACTTGGTCTGCGGGGTGGGGTTTGTGGGCGGGATCGCGATGAGCCTTGCGCGGGAGTAGGTCGCGGCCGAAGGCGGTTAGGGTGAGCCCGGCGACGACTACGATCCAGGCGGCGAAGAAGAGGGATCCGGCGTTGAAGAGAAACGTATCGGCTGTCATGAGAGTTCCTCCGACGGCTCGAAGCTCGCGCGAGCCTTATCCGACCCCTAACGGGCTAAAGCCCGAGGATTGATCGGGTCCGTGGTGGCCCGGCTGGAAGCCGGGCCCTTCCCGGATCGTTCGTGAAGCGAAACCCCTGTTGCTCGTTCGTGAAACGAAACGCTGGCGCTTCGAAGGCTATTGTTCTGGAGCCGGCGGGGCTGCCTGCATGTGCTGCTGCATGCGGGCTTGGCGTTTCGCCTCGATCTCCTTCAGCTTTGACTGCTGGTCCGGGGTGAGGACCTGGTACATCTGGCTGTGAATGCGGGTGTGGGCCACCGTGAGTTCCGTCTCGACCTGCGATCTCTGAGCGGCGAGGGCGCGAACTTTGGCTTCGTCGTAAGGGCCTTCGACGTACTGGCGAAGCTGCTGATCGATCTGGTGTTCCTGCTGCATCAGAGGCTTCACGGTGGGGTGTTCTTTCTGCATGATGGCCTTCATCTGGGTTTTCTGGTCATCGGTGAGATTGAGCGCCTTGCCAAAAAATCCCATCTCGTGGCCGTGCATGCGATGCATGGCGTATGCGTGATGTTGCGGGGGCGCTGCAGGCGCGGTATCGGCGGTCTGCGCCTTGGCGAGAGCGCTGCCCAGCAAAACCGCCATGGCGGCGATCAACAGACGGAAACGAATCGATTTCATAGGTGACTCCTGGCATTCTCCGGGATGTCCCGGGACTGTGCGTACTCTGATAGGAACACGGAACGGGGGAGAAAAGCGGTAAAAAAATGGTCAACCAGAGTAAAGTTTTGTCAAAGGGGAATCGGGGGGACAGCGGTTTCGATCTCCTGGGAGAAGAGAAAATCCCCACTTCTCGCAAAGCACGCGAGAAATGGGGAGCCCGCCGTTGGATTTGACAATTCTTTACTACGGACTGATGGTTGCAGGTGCACAATGATGAGGTTATGGAACGAATATTGGTAATTGACGATGATGTGGAGCTCTGCCATCTGGTGGGGGAATATTTGCGGGCGGAGGGGTTCACGATTGAATGCGTGCACGATGGCGAGAGCGGGCTGAAGAAGGCGACGGCGGGGGAGTATCTGCTGGCGGTGCTGGATGTGATGCTGCCGGGGATTAACGGATTTGAAGTGCTGCGCAGGATTCGAGCTACATCGCGGTTGCCGGTGCTGTTGCTGACGGCTCGCGGCGAGGATGTGGACCGGATTGTGGGGCTGGAGATTGGCGCGGACGATTATCTTCCGAAGCCGTTTAATCCGCGGGAGCTGGTGGCGCGGATTCGGGCGGTGTTGCGGCGCACGCGCGGGGATAGCGGCGGAACTGCGCCGGAAGTGGTGAGCGTAGGCGATGTTGAGCTGGATCCGGCGACGCGGACTGTGCGGCTGGAAGGCAAGCCGGTGGATTTAACTTCCGTCGAGTTTAATTTATTGGAAGTGCTGTTGCGGGAGGCGGGGCGCGTGGTGCCGCGGGAACGGCTGGTGAATGCGGTGTTGAGCCGAAAGTTTTCGCCGTTCGACCGGAGCATCGATATGCATGTCAGCAAGGTGCGGAAAAAGTTGGGCGATTCCGATAGCGATGAGCATATAAAGACGGTGCGGGGTGTGGGATATATTTTCGCGCGTCCGCGGGAGAAGGTGAAGGCGTAGGTGGCCGGGGGCTAAAGCCCCGGAGTTTTTTGATGCTTTACGCGGTCCCCTAAAGGGCCGCTCTTCCACAAGGGCGCGCGCGATTTGAAAAGCGGGTTGAAGAGTCGACCATGAAAAGTCTTTTTCTACGAATCTTTCTTTCGTTCTGGATCGCCTTTGCGCTGTTTCTGGTAACGGCGATTCTGGTGACGCTGGCCCTGCGCCCGCGCAGTTCGACCTGGGAGGCGCTGCGCACCACGGTTTTGAACGATGCGGTTACCGCGTATGAAGAGGGCAACGAGCACCAACTCCGTCAGTACATGGAGGAACTGGAAGCCACGCAGCACGTGCGCGCTTATCTTTTCGATGAGCAAGGTGAGGAACTCTCGCACCGCGCACCACCGGACTGGGCCATTCGAGTCGCCAACGGCGGACCCCGCGTTCCGCGCGATGGATTTATCATTCCCGCGCCGCCGATGCAACGGGATTCGCGCGCCTCTTCCGATGGAAAACATCGCTACACGCTGGTAATGGGCCTGCCGCCGGGGCCGCGGGTGTTTATTGGTCCTCGTGGCATGCCGCTGCCTGCTCTGATCATCCTGGTGATCTCTTCAGGAATCGTGTGTTATCTCTTGTCGTGGTATTTGACCAAGCCGATTGTTCGGTTGCGTGCGGCGGCCCGGCAGTTGGCGGCTGGTGATCTCAGCGCACGCTCGGGAGCACCCGCGACGGGAAAGCGGAATGAAGTCGCCGGCTTGATGCGTGACTTCGACGCCATGGCGGAACGGCTGGAGATTCTGATGAAGGCGCAGTCGCGTCTGCTGAACGATATTTCGCATGAACTGCGTTCGCCGCTGGCGCGCTTGAATGTGGCGCTGGGACTGGCGCGGCAGCGGGCTGGCGTGGAGAGTGCGGACATGTTGGACCGCATCGAACTGGAAGCCAGCCGGTTGAATGAGTTGATCGGCAGGATTCTAACGCTGGCGCGACTGGAAGATGGAGAACAGGATGTGGCGCAGACTCCTGTGCCCTTGAACGAACTGGTGGCGAATGTGGCCGAGGATGCGGAGTTTGAAGCGCAGGAGCGACATTGCCATGTGAACACGGTGATTCCGGAGGGCGCTTGGGAAGTGCGCGGGAACGATTCGCTGCTGCACAGTGCGGTGGAGAACGTGGTGCGCAATGCGATTCGCTACACGGCGGAAGGCTCGTCAGTGAAGATTGCGTTGACCAGCGAAGAGCGGGGCGGCGGCCGCGAGGCGGTGCTCCGGGTGAGCGATGCGGGGCCGGGAGTTCCGGCGGATGCGCTGGGGAAAATGTTTGAACCGTTCTACCGGCTGGATGATGCGCGGGGACGGCTGACCGGAGGAGTTGGGCTGGGATTGGCTATCACGGAGAGAGCGGTGCGATTTCATGGGGGGAAGGTGGCGGCCTTCAATCGTGCGGAGGGTGGGCTGATGGTGGAGATTCGGCTGCCTTTGATTGCGGGAACTGGGACGGTTCAAGTTCCCGGACAAGTTCGGGTCGTGGTTGAAACTCCCTGACGGGCCGCTGGTGCTGCGGGCTGCCCGGGGTCCCTTCGGCTGGTTCGGGGCAGGCTCCCGCGACAACTGGCGGAACGCTCGCGCTACTTAAACAGTCGAACGTCTCGTATACTGTGAACTGCTGGGGAAGCGGGGCAACTCCGCGGCCTTCCCAGGGTTCCAATAACGGTTGTGGGAGTTTGCTCTTCCTGCATATTCCTGATACACAAATGGGTTGAGATTTCCCGCGTAATTTTCAGAGTGCAGGACCCGTACTGGCGGGGCGCCGGGGGTGTGTGCACCCTTAGACCTCACATAAAACATGGAGATCAAGCAGAGAATGTCGAAACGATTGGGGTGGCTGCTCGGGGTGGTTGTGCTGATGGCAATCGGGTTGCTGGTGGCATGCGGGAGCAACTATCAGGCTTCGTCCGACGGGCTGCTGCTAGTGGGCAGTCAGGGCTCGGGGCTGATTGAGACGTTCAGCTTTAGTCTGGGAACCGGCAGCATTGCGGCGGTGAGTAATACGCCCCAGGACACGTCGAACGAGGTATGCGTGCTGGGCGGGCTGCCGTCGTCGCTGGTGATGGACCCGGCGGGAGCCTACGCATACGCCATCGTCGACGGCTCCACTTGTGGCAACAATGGGAGCGCCATCTTTGCCTTCAAAGTGAATTCTGACGGGACGACCACTGTAGTCGGAGAGCAGCCGGTGGGGTTCAATCCGGAAAATGTGTTGGTACAAGGTACGACCACCCCGGTCGTCCCTCCGGTGCCCGTGGTTCCGAGCGTGATGGTGATGGACCCGTCGGGGAAGTTTCTGTTCGTGGCGGATCGGGCGACGACAACTCCCCCCCCAACTCCCCCGAATACTCAACCGGTCCTTTACGTGCCGGGCGCGGTTTCAGTGTTTGCCATCGGAAGCGGTGGGATTGTGACGGAAGTGGCGGGCTCGCCTTTCTTCACATCCACATCTCCGTCGACGCTGGCGCAGTCGGGTTTAGACATCGTCAGTGTGGCGCCTACTCCTACAGTATTCCCGCCGATCCTCATCAATGGAGTGCAGAATTCGGTATGCTCGAACCCGGCCCTCACCCATCCGACTTTAGAATACCTCTACGCGGTGGATGGATTGGGGAACCAGGTGTTTGAGTTTGTGGTGAATACTACAACGGGAGTTTTGACCAATCCCGGCAACGGAAACTCCATGCCGTCGTTTGCTACGGATCAGACGCCAGCCGGCGTCGCGGTGGATCCCTGCAACCGATTTGTTTACGTGAGCGACAGCCTTTCCGAGAAAGTCAGCGCCTATGCTATTTGCAATGGTTCTGTTACCAGCCCCATCGTGCCGTGCTCGCCACCTGCTCCTCCTGGCGCATTGGCGGAGGTCAAGGGTTCGCCGTTCGTTTTGTCGGGCAGCGTGAACGGGGCGGGGCCGATCGTGGTGGATCCCTACGGAAATTATGTGTACGTATTGGGTACGTTGTCGAACACGATCAGTCCGCTGAAAATCAGCCCGATTTCGGGGAGTTTGGTGGCGTTGAGTCCGCCGACGGTGCCCACGGGGGTCGGGCCGAAGTCCATGGTGATTCGTGCCGACGACAGCTGGATGTTTGTGAGCAACTTCGGATCGACTACGGTTGGAGGCAACACGGTAACGCAATATGCGATCACGCCAGCCACCGGGGCGATTTTCGCGGAGTCGACGCCGATCCAAACGGATAATTATCCGTGGGGCGTGGCGGTGAAGTAGGGCGGGGGCTGGGTGGTAGTTTGATTCACGCCGCACCTGCGGATTCATTGTCGTCGCCTTTCTTCCGCCCTTGCTGGGTTCGCTCATTTTCCTCTTCGGCCCGCAGGCTTTCGCGGCTGACGTTCCCATTAGAAACCGTCCTCACAACTGAGCTGCGGTCGACTAGCGCCAGCGATCATCGACGGCTCACCGAGGTTCCGCCTCTGCCTTCTTAGGTCGGGACTTTCAGGAGCAGGTAACCTCCGACCAGGACGAAGATCAGGTCTGGGGACCAGGCGGCCAGGGCCGCGGGCAACAAGCTTTGATCGCCCATGGCCTCGAACAGACGGGAGACGACGGTGTAGAACACGGCAATGCCCACGGCGACGGCGACTCCAGTGATGGCTCCCTTTTTTCCGGCGGACAGGGAGAAGGGGATGGCGAGGATGGCCATGATCAGCGTTATGAGGGGATAGGACAACTTTTTGTTCAGTTGCACGCGCAGGCGAACTACGTCGAATCCGCTCTGCTGGAGGTCGCGGATGTAGCGCCGCAGCTCTTCGTAGTTCATCTCGGTGTATTGCTTGACTTCCTTCTTGAAATAGGACGGGGTTTCACTGATCTCGGGAAAAGTGGAGACGTCGAATACGCGGAAGCCGTCGGGTGCGATGGCTGCGCCGTGGAGAGTGCGTTGCCAGCCTTGTTCGTAGACCCAGCGATTCAGATTATCGGCCCAGTGGGCGCGCTCGGCGTGGATGCGGCGGGTGATGGAAAAAGTGGTGCGG
>Ga0210400_10004161_pt1 | contig 12574 bp, 26 predicted proteins | sample IncBWH26MmetaG_FD_155456 | JGI IMG/M metagenome (GOLD analysis project Ga0210400, IMG submission 155456) | Forest soil microbial communities from Barre Woods Harvard Forest LTER site, Petersham, Massachusetts, United States - Inc-BW-H-26-M | ecosystem: Environmental > Terrestrial > Soil >...
CTGAGCTTCGAGCGCGATAAGCTGCGGCGCACCACGACCAGGCCCTGAGAATCGACCGCGTGCACGGAAAACACATTCTTTGCCAAGTCGATGCCAACTGTAGAAACTATGCTCATGGGACTTCCCCTTTTCGAAGAGAGATGGATGTTGCAACCCAATCTTGGCACCTCGGTGCCACCTCGGGACGGGGAAGTCCCTTACATTCGTTAGACGTCAGGCCCAGCGACTCACGCCTCGTGCAATTCATCGAAAATAACGTCCTTGGGGTGCGGGCCGCGCTATATAGCCTCGCGCAAGATTCGGGCGCACCCCGTTTCCTACTGTTTCCGATGATCCATATCGGCGGCCCCGACTATTACGCCCAGATTCGACAAAAACTTGAGAAATGCGATGTAATTGTGTTCGAAGGCGTGAATACATTTCGTGCCCGGGTGGTAACACTTTCATATCGCCTGCTTGTGCACCGGCGGCGCCTAGGGCGAGTGGTTCAGTCAAGCTCACTGCTGTTTTCTGGGCTTCGCGAACGACTAATTCACGCGGACGTTGCAAGCGCTGAATTCAATGACAATTGGGCGAGAGTTCCGTGGCGATTTCGAATAGCGATCTTGATTCTAGGCCCGCTGTACGGGGCCTACCTGTACCTGACTGCATCCAGGGAATCTCTTGGCAGCAAAATGAAGACCGAGGATCTGCCCTCCTCGGATGAGGTCATGTCCGGGGACATTGCACCGGGGTTTGACGAGGCAACTCTCGCGAGTCGCGATCGGAAGCTCGTTGCGACAATCGAATCGCTTATGACCAAACCGGCTCCTCCCAGTACGGTTGGGATAGTTTACGGCGCAGCGCATATGATGGCAGTCACTGCCGTGCTCATGGAAAAGTATCGGTACCGCATTGACGGATCCGATTGGTTGACGGTCTTTGCATATTCGGACGTCTAACATGCGTTTGAGCGGACGCGCCGTGAATAAAGTGCCAGGTCCGTCAATTCGTGGTACGTGGACAATAGAGCGGTGCCGCGCCGCTCAACTTTGGCGTTAGATCACAGCTGGTGGAGGTGGCAATGATGAATGACAGTCGTCGCACCGTTCAGTCTCTCCGCCGTCGCCGTGGCATTTGGAGTGCCATAGTCGTGGGATGTGCCGGGATGTTGGGAGCAATTGCGGCTCGTCCACTTGTAGGTGCCTTTCGCGGTTCCTCTCCATGGCTTCTTCCAGTGATAGCGGCTGGTACGTTGGTCGTCTTGTTACTGGTTGCATTGCTAGTGCTACCCAGGATCACCCGCCGTGCGTAGCGATCTAACAATCTTTTGAGCGGACCGCCCATGAATAAACTGCCAAGTTCTGTCACCGTGTTTACGAATTACGATGGCTCGCGCGCGGCCGCTCAACTTTGGCGTTAGGTGGCCTTTCGCCGCCAAGCCACCGTTGCGCCCCCAGGTTGTTGTAGGTACAATAACCTATGCGCATTACCTTCGATCCGGCAAAGAGAAAGAAGACTCTTGCCGAGCGAGGGTTAGACTTTGAGGATGCTGCTGAGGTCTTCGCTGGTCCGACGCTCGAAGTGGAGGACAAGCGCAAGGCCTATGGTGAAATGCGCATTATCTGTTTCGGATATTTTCATAACCGTCTCGTGGTAGTGGGATATACGCCTCGTGGCCCGGACCGTCACGTATTTAGTATGAGGAAAGCCAATGCCCGCGAAGAAGCGCGCGTCGCGCCGCTTATTGAAGTCTGATCTGGCCCGGGTGGATGCCCATGTGATCCAGCCGCATGAGTATGACGAGCTTCCTGAGTTGACGGATGAGATGTTGGCGCGCGCGACTCTCAAGAGAGGCGGTAGACCTGTCTCAAGTAATCCGCGCAAGCAAGTGACGATTCGGCTTCCTGCAGATGTTCTTGCACGTTGGAAAGCCACTGGGCCGGGCTGGCAGACGCGCATGGCAGAGCGTTTGAGCAAATCCCGGTAGCACCACCTAACATGCGTTTGAGCGGACGCGCCGTGAATAAAGTGCCCGATCCGTCAGTGCGAGCAATTTGCGCAATGACGCGGTGCCGCGCCGCGCAACTTGGGCGTTAGGCGGCAGTTCTATGTCCTTCCAGTGCTCGACCTGTGGCAAGACCCATGACGGCCTCCCGGACGTCGCCTTCCGCTGGCCAGACCCGTACTTTGCGGTGCCGGAGGCCGAACGGACGGCTCGGGTCATGGGCGATAGTGATACCTGCGTTATCGATACCGACGCCTTCTTTATTCGGGGCGTAATTCTGATGCCGATATCTGGAACGTCAGATCATCTCGGACTGGGCGTTTGGGTGTCACAGAAGCGTGAGAATTTCATTACCTACATGGAAAACTACGACACTGCAGACATTGGCCCATTCTTCGGGTGGCTGAGTAACAGGATATCCTTCTATGAAGAAGACACCTGGGCAATTAAGACTATGGCGCACTTCCAGGGAAATGGACGCCGCCCACTCATCGAGCCAGAGCCATCCGATCATCCGTTGCACTTAGACTACTCACGGGGCATTAGTCTGGAACGAGCATGGAGCATTGCCCATGGCAAACGCTGAGAGGATTCGCCTAACATGCGTTTGAGCGGAAGCGCCGTGAATAAAGTACCAGTCGGATGTTGCGGCGCGCCGCTGAACTTTGGCGCTAGACGTCAGAGTAGCCATATAACAGTATGGCGATATAACCATATCGTTGGTATACTTTCCCGCCATGGCGCCAAGCTTTGAGTGGGATCCGGCCAAGGATGCGGAAAACCAACGAAAGCATGGATTGGGTTTTGCGGACGCCCAGCAAGCGTTCTTGGATCCACGTCGTGTCATTGCTAGAGATCTGTCACATAGCCGCTCTGAGCAACGCTTTTACTGTTTCGGCCTCGTTGGTGGTGGAATCGCAACGGTGCGATTCACGTATCGCGGTGGGGTGATTCGAATCTATGGCGCCGGATATTGGCGCCGCGGGAAGAGGCATTATGAAGCGCAAAGTAAAGTATAGAGACGAGCCACTAGGGCGGATTGAAGTGGTGAGTGACTTCCTTCCACCTCCTGATCAATTGGTGCTGCGCGACGACGGTGTCAAGGTCACGATTGCCCTGAGCAAGCGGAGTGTCGAATTCTTTAAGCGGCACGCAGCGAGGTCCAAGGTGCCGTATCAGAAGATGATCCGGAGTCTGCTGGATGGCTACGTCAAGCACCACGATTCAGAGGTCTAACATGCGTTTGAGCGGACGCGCCGTGGATAAAGTGCCTGGGCTGCCACCGCGCTCGATCTGCGCAATGATGCGGTGCCGCGCCGCTCAATTTTGGCGTTAGATTCTATGAGATACCTCATCATTGTCGGTTTGGCGCTTGGCAATCTTGGTGCCGAAGCGTGCGACGCGAAATGTGCCGGATTTCCCTTGCGCTCACATGTCGAAGCCACCGTCGAAGTTTCCTCTTGCGTTGCCGTCACTCTGGGCGGATCGGATTCGAAAATATACGGCATTGGGCGCATGTACCCGGAACACGGGAGTCTGTCGGGGTCGCTTCTCGGCGTTGAGGTGAAGAAAAGCCACTTAGTGAGGGATGATCCCAATAGTGGGTCGGGTGTCGACGCGCATCAATGGAAGCGCGGAGAACAAAAAACTGTATTCGTTGCAGCGCCCATCAGGAATGTATGCCCAAAATCACTGCCATCAACTATGACGGTTTCGTTCAGAGAGCAGTGTTGCGACGTCGTGCCAACGAATGGCAATTGCCTCGTTCCGGGTTCTGTATACGTGGTGGAAGTCGTTAATGGTAGTCGATGAATCTAACGTGCGTTGGAGCGGACGCGCCGTGAATAAAGTGCCTGGACTGTCAGGGCGTTCGACAAGCGCAATGATTCGGCGGCGCGCCGCTCAACTTTGGCGTTAAAGGGAGGATTGTACCCGTGACGTCCCGGTCGCGATTCCTCCTGGTTGCACTGATAGGCTCCGCTGCCTACTTGGCTCTGCTAGGAGTGTGTCCGAGTAACAGATCCGCTAAGCTTCTTGCAGCAAATTTGCCGAGGATCAGCAGGCATGGCGAAGACCTTCCGTGATTGGGACGTTGAGCAGCGTTGGTTGCTGCCACCCTCGGTGATGGATTTCGTGCCGGCCGATCATATCGCGCATTTTATCCGCGACACGGTGCGTGAGCAGCTGGATCTGTCCGCGGTTCTGGCTCCGTATGAGAAGGAGGAGCGAGGTTACCCGCCCTATAACCCGGTGATGATGACAGCGCTGCTGCTGTACGCGTATTGCCAGGGGGTGTATTCGTCGCGGCGTATCGCCCGGGGATGCGAGGAGCGGATGGACTTCATGGCGGTGACGGGCCTGAACCGACCGGACTTCCGGACGGTGAGTGATTTTCGCAAGCGTCACCTGGATGCCCTGCAGGGACTGTTCGTGCAGGTGTTGACGCTGTGTCAGCACGCTGGTCTGGTCAAGCTCGGGCATGTGTCCTTGGACGGTACGAAGGTCAAGGCGAACGCGAGTAAGCACAAGGCGATGAGCTATGACCGGATGCGGGAGACTGAGAAACGTCTGAAGCACCAAGTGCGGGGGTGGTTCCGCCAGGCGAAGTCGGCCGACGAGACGGAGGATCATCAGCACGGCGGTGCGCGGCGCGGGGATGAGATGCCCGGCTGGGTCGCCGACAAACAGCAGCGGATCACGAAGATCCGTGAAGCGCGCGAGGCGCTGGAAGCCGAGGCGCGCGCGGCGGGTCAGGCAGCTCCAGAACCCAAAGCACAGCGCAACTTTACCGATCCGGAGAGCCGCATCATGCGCAAGTCCGGCAAGGAATATGTGCAGGCCTACAACGCACAGGCAGCGGTGGACTCTGAGGCGCAGGTCATCGTGGCGCAGAGCCTGAGCAATAGTGCAACCGACGTGCAGCAGTTGGCGCCGACCTTGAAGCAAATCAAACAGAACACCGGACGGCAAGCGCTGGAGTTCTCTGCGGACGCCGGGTATTGCTCCGAGGGCAATCTGGCCGTCCTCGCCCGCCATCATGTGGATGGCTATATTGCCACTGGGCGGCAGCGACATCATGAGGCAAGCGCCGCCGGCCGACGCCGCATCACCCAGGGTACGCGGGTAGCGGCGATGCGTACCAAGTTGGCGCGGGCCGGGCGGCGCAGCCGGTACCGGCTGCGCAAGTCGGTGGTTGAGCCGGTCTTCGGCCAAATCAAACAGGCTCGAGGGTTCCGCCAGTTCATGTTGCGTGGCATCCGGAAGGCTCAAGGCGAATGGAGCTTGATCTGCACGGTTCACAACCTGCTGAAACTGGCCAAAGCGATGAAAACCCAATGAGCGTCTCGCCGCCAAAGCCATCAGCCGTTCGGTTCCCATCATCTTCGTGAGAAATATGCACGTGAAACACTTACGCGACGGCGATCGGGCACGCCCATCAACAGTTACTCGGACACACTCCTAGAGGCCAGCTATACCTTGCTCCAAGATAGCTTTGTCCCCGTGCCACAGTGGTGGTTCGATCGTCTCCATCCACGGTCGATGGCGACGGCTTCGTGGTTTGTATTCATAGATGCTGCGGGCGCTGCCTTGGCCGGAATACCCGTCGCAATTGGCGTTACCCTTTCCGTGAAGGCTCATAGGCCGGCATTGGGCCTTCTGATAGGGATTCCACCAAGCCTTTACATTATTGGTAACGGCCTGATTACTTACGGACCGCCAAATTACGCCGCGGCATGGGTGGTCGAATCATTGCAATTGTTGTCGATCGGCGCGGCGGTTTCGCTGGCGGCTGCACTGCTATCGCGCCTCCCTCGAACTTTCGTTCGAGCGGACGCGCTGTGAATAAACTGCCAGTGGCAATGCAGCGGCGCGCTGCTCAACTTTGGCGTTGGATGGGTACATGAAGCCGCCATCGGCTGTAGTCGTATTGATGGCCATTGGGATACTTGAAGTAGCCGCCTACTTTGGGAATCCATTTGGCGTGCCGAGCTATGATCCGCGCCTTCGGCTGTGGGGTGTAACTCTCTTTCGCAATGCGTCGCGAAGCATGGAACCGACGATTGCAGAGGGCAACGTCTTTCTAGTGTCCGCGTGGAGCTATCTTCGACGCGCTCCAGGAACAGGGGACATAGTGGTGTTTCGGTATCCACCAGATCCAGACGTTGAATACGTAAAGCGAGTGATCGCCTGCTGCGGTGCGTGGGTTGAAATGAGGGACGGGGCTGTTCTTGTAAATAATAAGGTTCTTGCGGAACCGTATCTCGCGAGTGGTCGAGTCGTGAATGAGAAAGCGGAGACGATGGCGCCGCTTCGCGTCCCGGAAAACGGCTATTTCGTGCTCGGGGACAATCGGGCCAATAGTTCGGACAGCCGATACTGGGGATTCGTGCCGCGACGCAACATTCTGGGTCGGGTGCTGCGGTAGAATGTGGTTCTAACTTTCGCTTGAGCGGACGCGCCGTGAATAAAGTGCCTGGACTGTCACCAAGCGACGCGAGCCCAGTGATGCGGTGCCGCGCCGCTCAACTTTGGAGTTAGAGGGACACTTGGATTCCCGCGACGTTGCGGTACTTCGCGCACGGGCCCGAAGGCTGCGCCGGATGCGCTCCGTTGCGAACTTCGGCATCTCGATTTTCTTCATCATGGTTGGGGGCGCGGTCATATCGAGTTCTATTTTCGGGCCCCGTACGGATCTGAAGTCGCCGTTTTGGATTGTGGTCTTTCTTCCGCTCTTTCTAGTGGCCTGGATCGGTGGCATCGTCAATATTGTGTATTTTGTCGGATGGTATCAAGCTCGTTGCCCATATTGCGACGAGATTTGGGCGCCGCGGTTTTCAATTTGGATTGAGGCCAGATGCCAACACTGTGGCTTCGACTGTGTGACATGTGGTCGTGAGGGTGGCCTCTAACATTCGTTTGACCGGACGCGCCGTGAATAAACTACCAGTCGGAATGCTGCGGCGCGCCGCTCAACTTAGGGGTTAGGCCGCAAGAGGTGCTCGAAACCATGCAGGTATATTTGGAGCCAACGCAGGAGCAGGGCCGCGCCTTCTTCACCCGCCATATTGAGGGCAGCGTTGTCATGTTGAACCTGCTCCGCTTTCGGGCCGCCGCGGACTATTCTGGGGCGCCGGCATTGGAGCCGGATTTGCCAATCTCTGGGGAGGAGGCATACCGCCTGTATATGGAGCACACACTTCCATTCTTAACGGCGTCCGGCGGCGAGATATTGTTCTATGGCCGCGGTGGGGACTATTTCATTGGCCCTAGCGATGAGCGCTGGGATGCAGCCATGCTTGTGCGTCAATCCAGCGTTGAGTCGTTCCTGGCGTTTGCATCAAATCCGGCCTATCTTGCCGGGATTGGGCACCGGGCCGCCGCGTTAGAAGATTCACGACTACTGCCACTGGTTACTGCCCAGGCCTAACATGCGTTTGAGCGGACCCGCCGTGAATAAAGTGCGAGAGTTGTCAGCGCGTGAGGCAGAAGCAATTTCGCGGTGCCGCGCCGCTCAACTTTGGAGTTAGGCGGATGTAGCCAACGGGGAACTTATGCGCGTTGCAACTGCATGGATAGTCACGATCGCACTTTTTGGGGCTATGGTCCAAAACGCCCGGTCGGCCGATCGTCTCCTTAACAGGATTCCCGTTGAATTTCAGGGGCTGTGGCAATCTAAGTTGGACCAGTGCCAATCGGGGCATGAAGGTTGGCTATACATCTCTGATCTTCAGATCCGGGACGCGGGGGGTACGGGGAGCGTCGTCTCCGTCAAGTACCTAGGCGCGCGCGAAATCGAGGTTGATATGGGTTGGCTATCTCGCCCTAAAGGACGTGACGATGGGCGAAAATTGAGTCGCTTATTGCTTTCGCAGGATGGACGGGAAGTTACTGAGACGCGAGATGGAAATGCATTCTCCCGAGTTCGTTGCGAGTAGTCGACGAAATGCAGATGACCATTTCGACGCCTAACATGCGTTTGAGCGGACGCGCCGTGAATAAAGTGCCGGTCGGGTTGCGGTGCCGCGCCGCGCAACTTTGGCGTTAGGCGCCACTTGATGAATCCCGATCCTATGAACGTCGACGCAATGCGGAGTGCTCTCGCGGAGTTCCGAAGCGCTGCGGATGAGCGAGGTGCCGAACTCAAGGATTCACAGTGCGCCCTGGAGGAACTGAGTCGCCTCTACAAGTGTCTCGATGATGCCGAGCGCGCTCTTGCGAACGCCGTGATTGCTGAATGGGTGGCTTCCGACGACGAGAGGCTGCGCTTCGATGCGCTCGCCCTGATCGATCGATATGCTATCGGCAGCGCTGCCCGGTCGTTGAAGGGACTCGCAGTGCACCTCGGTGTTATGAAGACACCCGGAGCGCCTTATGAACTCCAGAAAGTCGAGCGCCTACTTAAGAGGCTTCGTAATGCATCTTAGGTTGTGCCAAGCGCCTAACATGCATTGGAGCGGACGCGCCGTGAATAAAGTGCCCGTAGTTTTGCTGCGGCGCGCCGCTCGACTTTGGCGTTAGATTGAGGAGACTCAGTTGCCACGCATCAGAGTGCTCCAAGGATATGCGACAGGCGTACGGTGTGGCGAAGGCAGCGTTTCGGTTTCCTTCAATATCGGCGAGCCGCCAGAATATGTGACAACAGCTAGACCCGGTGGAGGCCCTGGATTTCCCGTCAGAGAGGGGGAATACCTAGCCATTGCAGTGAAGCGGGAGATTCTCGGGGACAAGAGGAATGTGATTCTCGCCTACAGACTTTTGGGCCAGCGTGGGGAGGCCCAACCGGCCGGATATTTGGCCGCGACGACTGCTGCGGTGGCCTGTTGCGGCGGGTTGATTTTCAGCACCGCAGTCATATTCCGATCCTCGAATATAGTTGGGGCAGTTACGTTGGTTTTGGTCTCTGCAGTCGTTGGTAGTGCGGCATTCTGTAGACTAAGGGACATTCGAGCAGCCATGCGTGCGCTTTCGAATTGCAAGTCCATCTAACTTGCGTTTGAGCGGACGCGCCGTGAATAAAGTGCCTGTCGTGTTGCGGTGCCGCGCCGCGCAACTTTGGAGTTAGGCGTCGTGATTACCTCGACCCGTGTCCTTCTAGGCGGCTATTACGTAGCTTTGGCGCCGACCTTTGCGGCGGGATTCGAGCATCCACGGCACTTCGATTTCTCTCATTGGGGGCAGTTCCTATCACGAACAAACACACTGGCATTGGCGCTCATTGGCTCAATCGGCGTTAGTCTTGTCGCCGTCATAATTCCTAATAATCGATTCCTTGTACTCACTGCAGCAACTATAAATATCTTCTACGCCGTTGGAGGCATTGCATTGATTGTGTGGCTCCTTCTCCTACCGGGATTCCAAGGTTGGTCAGCGGCGGAAGATCCAATTCTAATCTTGGGCCTCGTGTTCGTGCCCGGAGTAGCCGCGGTGTGCTTCTATCGTACTTACCGCGGTATACGCCTAACATGCATTTGAGCGGAGGCGCCGTGAACAAAGTGCCTGGCCTGTCAACGATAGCAGTGTGCACAATGATGCGGTGCCGCGCCGCTCAACTTTGGAGTCAGACGCCGCATCTGGGCGAACTGGAGCCCTACCATGGGAACTCGACGGCAAGTCATTGTAGGTTTCGTCTCGCTACTAGGCGCAATTGCGCTAGGGCTCGTGGCGCTGTTTCTAATAGTAGAGGTGCCGATTTGGGTTCTTTACGCGGTGGGTGGAGGAAAACATGCATTTCTGAGTGCCGGAGGAGACGGTTTTGTATTCGCATATTGGATTCTTGCGCCGTTTATTGGGTGGATAGCCCTCCTGATCCTTGTGCCGTCACTGACTGTGTTCTTCTATCGGCGGTTGGGACGCATCGTGGGCTGGCGAGACCTTTGGCGTCGTCTAACATTCGTTGGAGAGCACCGCCCGTGAATAAACTGCCAATTTCTTTCGCCGACGCGCCCTGTCTCTCAGGGCCGCGCGCGGCCGCTCAACTTTGGCGTTAGACATCAGACTTGACTGGCCCTACATTGTAGTTACACTGTAGGTATGCGTGAAATCCGCTTCGAGTGGGATCCCCGCAAGAGCCGTGCCAATAAGGCAAAGCACGGGGTGTCGTTTGAAGAGGCACGAACAGCATTTCTCGATGAGAATGCTAGGATCATTCGTGACGAGGAACACTCGATACAAGAAGACCGGTTCATTCTTCTTGGTCTGAGTGTAGAACTAAAACTATTGGTCGTCTGTCACTGTTACCGGGAGTCGGACTACCTGATACGGATCATATCCGCGCGACGCGCCACAGCCAGCGAACGTCGCGAGTACGCAAGGTACCTACCATGAAAAGCCAATACGATTTCTCAAAATCCAAGCCAAATCCTTACCTCAAGAAGGCGAAAAAGCAGATCACGATTCGCCTTGATGCCGCGACGATCGATTACTTTAAGGGTCTTTCGGAGGGGACGGGCATTCCTTACCAGAACCTGATTAATCTCTATCTTCGCGACTGCGCAGCAGAGAAGAAGAAGCTGAAATTGGACTGGGTGGCCTGACGTCTAACTTGCGTTTGAGCGGACGTGCCGTGAATAAAGTGCCCGTGTTATCAGCACGCGCGTCAAGCGCAATGATGCGGTGCCGCGCCGCTCAACTTTGGCGTTATGTATCGAGAACTCCGCGGAGGTTGCGTCATGGCCGGCTATCAGCTCGCCCAATTGAACATTGCCAGAATGAAGGAATCGCTGGAGTCACCATCCATGGCGGACTTCGTGGGTAATCTGGACAAAATTAATGCTTTGGCGGAGCGCTCGGCCGGATTCGTGTGGCGCCTCAAAGATGAAAGCGGATCCGCCGTAGCGATCCGTGGCTTTGGCGACGAATACATCGTCAATATGTCGGTTTGGGAGGATCTGGCTTCCTTAAGCAACTACGCCTTTAGGTCAGATCATGTGGAGGTTATGCGCCGGCGCCGAGAATGGTTCCATCCAATGGCAGAGGCATATGCCGTGCTCTGGTGGGTCCCAATGGGTCACCGCCCTTCAGTTATGGAGGCGAAAGAGCGGCTCGATCACCTTCGCGCACACGGAGCCACAGAGCGCGCGTTTAACTTCAAACAACCGTATCAGGCGCCGGGCAGCCGATTGGAACCGCTGCCTCAACGACCGGAGGCCGCGTGTCCCGGGATCTAAAAACAGCATGGAATTGCAAATTCCATGAAACCTAACTTGCGTTTGAGCGGACGTGCCGTGAATAAAGTGCCCCGTTCTGACAGCAAGCGCGACGCATACTATGATGCGGTGCCGCGCCACTCAACTTTGGCTCTAAGGACTTCCCCGTTGTGTCAACAGCATTGAGGGACTCTGTTTCTTCGACTGCAGTTGGATAGGGCGGGAAGGACAGACTGCGTGACTCTAATCGGCCTTGTATGAGTGCTGTGCACTCTGGCCCGCGTGTAAGCCGCGCGCTCGCGCCTCGATCGTTAGGCAGCGATTTCCGCTCGAAAGTTGATCTGGTTCCGCGAGCGCCGGTCTGACCTGTTTGCTCTACCCGTGCAGTGCTTGGATCTCCTAATCGATGAGGGAGTCTCGGGCGCCGCTTTTCAGGCGACCGCGGCCTCCTTGGCCAACAGAGCCCATGCGACCCGGGCGTTCTTCGCCGCGATGGCGACGCAGGCCCGGTGATAACCGCGCCGCTCTCGAACTGCTAAAGCCCATCGCGACATGGGATCGGTGAGGGTTACCGCTCGTTGCAGCACGGCTCGGGCTCCCATGACGAGCAAAGTCCTCAGGTACGGATCGCCTCGTTTGGTGATGTGTCCGAGACGCGTCTTGCCACCGGTGCAGTATTGACGCGGAACCAGGCCGAGCCAGGCGGCGAACTGACGCCCGTTCTTGAAGTCACGGCCGTTGCCGACAGTTGCCACCAAGGCGGATGCGGTGATGGGGCCGATGCCCAATCGGGTCTGCGCTCGGCACGCCAGTGCGTTGGTGTGAGCGTGCAGTTTGATCTCGCCCTCGTACTGGAGAACCTTCTCCTGCAGCCCTCGAGCGTGCTGCAGCAGGTCCTGCGCACACGTGGCGACTCGAGCCGGCAGCTTCTCTAGCAGCTGCGGCACGCGCCGATGTAGCTCGCTGGGCCGCAACGGCAGGACATGACCAAACTCTGCAAGCAGGCCGCGAAGGCGGTTCAGTGTCGCGGTGCGCTCCTCCACGAATCCCTGGCGCACGCGGTGCAGCGTCAGGTCGGATTGCTGCTCGGTGGACTTCACGGGGACAAAACGCATGTTCGGACGGGCGACGGCCTCGCAGATCGCCTCCGCATCGTTGCCATCATTTTTGCCGCTCTTGCGGTACGGAGTCACGAACTTCGGAGCCATCAGCTTCACCACGTGGCCGAACATGGTGAACCGCCGCGCCCATTCATGGGCACCGGAACAGGCCTCCATACCGATTAAACAGGGCGGTAGCTGGGCAACGAGCTCACTGAGCTTCGAGCGCGATAAGCTGCGGCGCACCACGACCAGGCCCTGAGAATCGACCGCGTGCACGGAAAACACATTCTTTGCCAAGTCGATGCCAACTGTAGAAACTATGCTCATGGGACTTCCCC
>Ga0210400_10004162_pt1 | contig 12574 bp, 11 predicted proteins | sample IncBWH26MmetaG_FD_155456 | JGI IMG/M metagenome (GOLD analysis project Ga0210400, IMG submission 155456) | Forest soil microbial communities from Barre Woods Harvard Forest LTER site, Petersham, Massachusetts, United States - Inc-BW-H-26-M | ecosystem: Environmental > Terrestrial > Soil >...
CAGGGAGCGTGTTTTGGGCGAAAGCGTTTTTATCCGTACGGTCCGAGGTGAAGACTTTCCGCAGTGGAAGCTGCTTTGGGATGGATACAACGCTTTCTACGGTCGCAAAGGGGCCACAGCCTTGCCAGAAGCGACCACTGCAATGACATGGGCTCGTTTCTTCGATAGCTATGAGCCCGTGCATGCACTGGTAGCCGAGCACTCGGATCAACTACTCGGCCTGGTGCATTTCCTCTTTCATCGCAGCACGATCTCGATTGCCCCGGTATGCTACTTACAGGACTTGTTCACGGTCGAATCTTCCCGCGGAAAAGGTGTCGGTCGGACACTGATTCAGGAAGTCTATCGGCGCGCCGCCGAAGCGGGCTGCAGCAGAGTGTATTGGCTTACGCACGAATCCAACGCGACAGCGATGAAGCTATACGACAAGATGGCCGAAAAATCCGGCTTTATCGTCTATCGTAAGAATTTCTGAGATAGCGGCGGCCTTATCTGATTCAGCCAAATCCACACTCAACCATCCAGGAGCGTACTCATGAGCGCGGTTACCGGCCATCCTCACATCACGCCTTTCCTCTGGTTCAACAACAATGCTGAAGAAGCCGTGGATTTCTATCTTTCGGTCTTCCCCAACTCGCGGCGCCTTGAAGAATTGCGCAACCCCGGCGAGGCGCCAGGCCCCAAGGGTGGCATCCTCACCCTCACCTTCGAGCTCGACGGCCAGAAGTTCATCGCTCTCAACGGCGGTCCCGATCATACCTTCAACGAAGCCGTGTCGTTCGTGGTGAACTGCGCAACGCAACAGGAGATCGACTACTACTGGCAAAGCCTCCTTGAAGACGGCGGCAGCGAGATTGCCTGCGGCTGGCTCAAAGACAAATTCGGGCTGCGCTGGCAGGTCGTCCCCACGCGCATTGGCGAGCTGTTGCGCCATCCCGCGGCTATGAAGGCTATGATGCAAATGACCAAATTTGACATTGCGGAATTGGAGCGCGCAGGCAAAGCCTGATCTGTCCACAAAGAGAGCGCGCCCGCAGCAGTAAACTGAGAACACGAGACTATAGATTCCCCAGTTCCTGTATCCGGAAGCCATTGCCGCTGAGTGGATTATTCCTTAAGAAGAATCCACCTTCCTCCGAGGCCAGAAACAGGCTATGCCAACCGCGGAACCGCTCTCAAAACACGATCGGAGGCTCATGAAGCGTGTCCTTCTCTCATGGAGCAGCGGCAAAGACTGCGCCTGGGCACTTCACCTTCTTCGCCAGCAGTCCGACATTGAAGTTATCGGACTGCTCACCACTATCAATGCGGAATTCGACCGAGTCGCCATGCACGGAACCCGCCGCACAATCCTTGATGCACAGGCAGCTGCCGCCGATCTACCGCTCTGGACGGTCCCGCTGCCCTGGCCATGTTCGAACGAAATCTACGAACAGCGTATGGCCAAAGTTTTCCTCCGCGCCGTCGATGAAAAAATCGATGCCATTGCATTCGGCGACTTGTTTCTACGCGACGTGCGGACCTATCGCGAGGAACAGCTTCAGCCCACCGGGCTCGAGCCGCTGTTTCCTCTCTGGGACATTCCCACTGCAGAACTCGCTCGCTCCATGATCAATGGCGGCCTCAGGGCAAAGCTTGTCTGTGTCGCTTCCCGCCAGCTCGACCCCTCCTTCGCTGGCCGCGATTTCGATGCGGATCTGCTCAACGATCTCCCCTCATCCGTCGACCCCTGTGGCGAGAACGGTGAGTTTCACTCCTGCGTCTACACCGGCCCGATGTTCTCAGGTCCGATCGAGCTAGAAGCCGGAGAAACCGTCGATCGCGACGGCTTCATCTATGCAGACTTTATGCCTGTAGCGCCCCCAGTCGCGATCCCAACCTGTTAGAAGTTGGTTGAAACTTGCCATCCTTTTAGATCCGCATCCAGCAGCCCGAACCGTTGTCATAGAGATCAGCTAATACGTAGCCCGTCTCTCATAGGCGGGTCTGGTCGCATATCCTATGTAGATCACTACTTGACATGCCTTATGTTGAATGCTACATAGGTACAACGCTGAAACTCAAAAAGCTTGCAGCGTCCAGAACCATTCCACGGGGCTAGCATGCTCGAATTGCGCCGCGTCTCCAAGCACTTCTCCGGAATACCCGCCGTCGACGATGTCAGCTTCTCCGCGCGCCCCGGCGAGGTCACCGGCTACCTCGGACCCAACGGCTCCGGCAAATCCACAACCATCAAAATGATCACCGGCCTGATCGAAGTCACCTCGGGCCACATCCTCTTCGATGGCAAATCGATCGAAGACGATCTGATCGCATACAAGCGACGCATGGGCTATGTCCCCGAAGAGCCGTATCTCTACAACCACCTCTCCGGCGTCGAATACCTCACCATGGTTGCCGATTTACGCGGCATTCCCCCTCGTCTTGCGAGCAAGCGCATCGACGGCCTGCTCCGCCTGCTCTCCCTCTACGACGATCGTCATGCCGCCATCTCCGGCTACTCCAAAGGCATGCGCCAGAAGGTCCTTATCGCCGCCGCCCTCATGCACAATCCCAACCTCGTGCTCCTCGACGAACCCTTCTCTGGCCTCGATGTCGGCTCGGCCCTGGTCTTGCGCAGCCTCATCACTGAGTTAGCCGTGCGCGGCAAAGTTGTCCTCTTCAGTTCCCACGAGCTCGACACAGTTGAACGCATCAGCAATCGCGTCATCATCCTTCATCGTGGCAAGCTGGTCGCTGACGATTCCGTCGCGCGGCTTCGCTCGCTCATGGAGCTGCCCACGCTAGAAGCCATCTTCTCGCAACTCGCCGTCGAGCAGGACACGGACTCTATGGCGCGCCAGATCGCGGACTTGATCGATGCGTAAACTCATTCAGACCCTCCTCGATCACATCGGCGCGCGACTACCCTTACCCTTCCGCGTGATGCATCAGCAGTTTTTGCTGCGAGTCGTCGATCTCGAAGCCCTCTCCATCGAAGCTGATATCCCCAGCTTCCTCGGCCAGTTCGCCGGCATCCTCATGATGCTCAGTTTCGTCCATGGACTGGGAGTCCTTTGGTTCCCTCCCCACCATCGCAGACCTGGCAATATGAGCAGGCCCGTGTATCCGATGTGCTCCTCGTTATCGGCCTCTGTTCCGTTCTCATGTGGGATACCACCTTCCCCGACAAGCGCGATGTCATGGTTCTCGCACCGTTGCCGGTCTTCCCGCGCACGATTCTCATGGCCAAGCTTGCAGCCTCAGCGACCGTTCTCGGAATCGCCGTTATTGCCCTCAATTGCGGATCGAGTTTGGGCTTATCCGTCGTCTTCGGCGCACCCGCCGGAGGACTCCTGGGCATGCTGAGGTTCTTCCTCGCCTATTGGTTCACAATGTTCGCTGCCGCCGCATTCCTCTATGGGGCAGTGTTGACCATTCAGGGCTGCGCGGTCCTCTTCCTGTCCCGGAGGATGTTTCTCCGGGTTTCCGCCATTCTTCAACTCGCCGCATTCGGAGTCTTTCTCGGCGTGCGCTTCCTCCAGCCATCGCTGACGACACACGCAGAAATGACCGCACCAGCCAACCACTGGCTGGTCGTCGCTTCCCCCACATTCTGGTTCGTCGCGCTCCTCAATCAACTGAACGGTTCCTCGCCATCAGATCTTCTCTGGCTCGCGCATCGGGCATGGATCAGTCTTGGAATTGTTGCGGCCGGAGCCCTGACTTCCCTGCTCCTCTGTTACATGCGCAACATGAAGAAGACGGTGGAGGATCCTGACCTCGAACCGGGCACTGGGGGCCGTCATTGGATTCCGCGTCTCGGCGGTTCCCTGCAAAACGCAATCGTCATCTTCTGCCTGCGCTCCATTGCACGCAGCCGTCAACATCGCGTCGCGCTCGCCCTCTATTGGTCAGTCGTGTTCGCCGTCGCGCTCTCATGGATACGGCGCGAAATCTCGAACCCTCCGGAACCAATCGCGCTCGACTTCATCATGTCCTCCTTCGTCATGATGAGCTTTGCAGTGCTCGGTCTTCGCGGCATCTTCGCGCTCCCCGTTTCGCTCCAGGCCAACTGGATGCTGCGCGTCACCCAGCTCCAGCCGACCGGACAATACGTTGCCGCAACGCGCCGCTGCCTCCTGCTCTTCGGCGTGGTTCCCATCTGGACGATGGTCGCCGCTCTATCGCTCCACCTACGCCCGTGGCCGCAGACTGCTCAGCATCTCGCCTTCCTTGCACTCTTCGGGGCGGTCCTCGTCGAGTTGTGCCTGGTCCGGTTCGACAAGGTTCCCTTCACGTGTTCCTACTTGCCGGGAAAGACAAATATTCAGGCGATCTTCTGGGGATTTGCCTTCATTCTCCTGGCCCTAGGATTGCTCCTTGGAACCTTCGAAGTCGACGCCTTTGAAAATCCACTCAACTACGCACTCATGATGCTTTGTGCCTTTGCCGCAATCACGGCTTTACGGACCATCAATTCTCTTCATGCACGATCCGCCGTCCTGTATTTCGAAGAACAGCCTCCCGAAGTCTTAACTCGCCTCGGACTCATCTTCGTTCCGCCCGCCCCAAAAATCTCTGATCTTCCCAAGTCAAGCCAGCCTTAACGAGTCGACCAGTCGTAACACTCATCGGCTGGGAAGATTCCTTTGTGCTCCCTCACTGCTCCTTTCGTGCTACTTTCCTCCTGACTCGTTTACGATAAAGTTTCTCAAAACAACCTCATTCCCCGTGATTCCGGTTCTGCACGACTTTTCAGTCCCCAACGAGCCAGCTTATGGAAGATTTTCTTGGATCGCCCTCCGCCCAACCCGCGACATCGGTGCCCGCCATCGAGATTTCCCATCGCACCAGTGCATCGCAATTGTCGCGGCCGTTGATCCTGGCTCTCACCACGCTTGCAGCAGTGCTCGTATGCTCCATCCATGCGGCGATCGCGGGCGCGAACACCGTGCCAGCGGCCGGCATCGGCTATCTCTGTCTCACCCTCGTCATGTTCGGCTGCGCATCGGCCTTCTGGACACGCGCGCGTTCAGCCCAGGGCACGTTGTATATTCGCTGGTCATTCATGTCCGCCGCCACGCTGGCGGCGTCAATCGGCTATTTTCCTTCCTGCACCCAGGGCTTTCTGAACACCACCCCCGCAAGGCAGTTCCAAACCGCCTGCTTCAATGCCAGCGAGGCTCTGTTGATGCTGGCGGCCGTGCTCTTCTTCGCAGGCGTCGCCCGATCTATTGTCATCGTGGATGTGTTCCAGGCGCTGCTGTTCACCGTGCTGCGCTTCAATCTCATCTACTCACCGATCACGCGCGATCACTTCAATGTCTACCACCTGCTTATAGGCCAGCTCATGGCGCTCTTCCTGTTCCTCGTCGCCATGGTCGCCTGCCTCGGAGCGGCCTCCCGTGCCGAACTGAAATTCCTGCGCACGCTTTCATGCTTCCTGGGTCTTCGACTCGTTGCTTTCTTCCTGGCAAACCAGGTTTCCTACACGTGGCTGCACTATGAACACTGCAGTCTGTGGGATGTGCCCGGAGAAGCGCTTCTCGCCGGATTCGCGCTCTACCTGCTCTACTCCAGCCGCTCTGCCGAGGCTGAGGCCATCGAAACCGCGCCATTCCGCACTCCGAGCATCACAGTGCGCAGCCTCATGCCTTCATTCCTGGCGCTCGTCAACTTGATGCTTGGCCTCTTTCTCTTACGTGTCTCATTTCCGTTGTCCGCCGCCGCCATTTCGATGTCCCTGGTTTGCTACATGGCGCGCACGGTGCTGCTGCAGGCTCATTCGGTGCGGGAGAAGGCGCTTCTCGAGAGCCGTAACGAGCAACTCGAGGGCCTGGCCGTGCGCGATCCCCTTACCGGCATCGGCAACCGCCGCTCGCTCGCAGAAGTGTACAGCCGTCTTCAATCGTCGAGGGGCGGCCAATGCTTGTCGCTCCTGTTGATGGACATCGATTACTTCAAGCAGGCGAACGACCTCCACGGTCATCTTCACGGAGACAAAGTACTGGTCGCTCTCGCTAGAAAGCTCGAAAGCCTTGTATCCAGGGTCAATGGCAGCCATTGCGCTCGATTCGGCGGGGACGAGTTCGCCCTTCTGCTGTTGAATGTTTCCCCGCAGCAAGCATTCGTGCTCGCGGAAGAACTGCGTATTCGATTCAGCGCGCGCGCGTTCGAGGCGGAGAATGGCGAGGTAAGTCTCAGCATTGGCATTGCGTCGCTGAACACTGCGCACGACCTGCCGCTCGAATCTCTGGTCGCCCACGCCGACCAGGCTCTCTACCGCGCGAAGATAATGGGCCGCAACCGCGTAGAGGTTCAGCCCGTTTGGGAACCCTGGAGGATTGCTGAAGATCCCTCCGCGCCAACACCGCCGATGGAACTGCAGGAGATCGCCCGATAAACAGAAAAGCGAGGCCGAAGCCTCGCCTCCCGCCGATCAATCAATTTCACTCTAACGCCAATGCCCCTCGACCAGCACCCAGCCGCCTTGACGGTGAACCCAGTGATGCGCGACCCACACCTGGTGCGGATGAGGGGGACGATCCCAACGCCCCGGAACCCAAACGTAGCGCGCACCATCCCATCGATGGTAGCCCTCAATCCACACAAATCCCGGTCCCGGCGCCACCGGACGATGTTCCACGATTGGTGCGGGGGGACCGACGCGGACATAAACCTGCGCGTTTGAAGCAGCAGGAAGCAAAGTAATGGCAAGTAAAGCTGCCAGTGCAAACTTTTTCACAAGTACACTCCTTCAGAAGTGAGATTGCCGGACCTCCACAGCCTCTCCGGCTTATTGTTCATTCCAACAGGAGTTCCGCCAAAAAGTTGCGTGCCGAAAGTAACCTCCCTGAGTCTCGAACAGTCTTCAAAGAGCTCCTGCACGCGTGTTCTCGGCTTATCGCCGCATGTTTCATTTTGCTATGTGATGCAGATCATATGTGCCCCAACTGCCTACATACACAAAACTTATCGAATACGTGATAGCGATCACAGTCAACCGTTGTCGCAAATGCCTACCTTCACCTCGTTCCGCATTACTTCGCACCACGCAAAAGGCGAGCGAAAAAGGAACCACTACGGGAACGCAAAAATCTGAACGAATTGAAATAAGGATGAGGGATCGACTATGGCATTGGCAGAAGAAGTTTTTGGGTTTTACATCCCGACAGTTTCACTGATGGGAGTCGGCTGTGCGAAAGAGACGGGAACGCAGGCAAAGGCTCTCGGCGCAACCCACATGCTGATTGTTACCGACGCGGGCATGAACAAGCTTGGCGTCGCCAACCAGATAAAGGAAATGATCGAAAGCGCCGGTCTTCGCGCGACCATCTACGATGGTGCCGAGCCGAATCCAACCGACAAGAACGTCCACGACGGCGTCAAGGCATACGAGCAGAATGGCTGCGATGGCATCGTCTCTCTCGGTGGCGGTAGCTCGCACGACTGCGGCAAAGGAATTGGCCTTGTCGTCGCAGGCGGCGGACACATCCGCGACTATGAAGGCGTCAACAAGTCTTCAAGACCTATGCCTCCGTTCCTGGCTATCAACACCACGGCCGGTACGGCTAGCGAGATGACGCGCTTCTGCATCATCACCAATACTGACACGCACGTGAAAATGGCCATCGTCGACTGGCGTGTAACTCCCAATGTCGCTATCAACGACCCCGTCCTCATGGCAGGAATGCCCCCAGCGCTCACCGCCGCTACCGGCATGGACGCTCTCACGCACGCGATCGAAGCCTACGTCTCAACCATCGCGACCCCGATCACAGATGCTTGCGCCATCAAAGCCATCGAGCTCATTCGCGACTACCTGCCCACCGCTGTCGCAAACGGCAAAAACATGGAAGCCCGTGATCGCATGGCATACGCCGAATACCTCGCCGGCATGGCCTTCAATAACGCGAGTCTCGGCTATGTTCACGCCATGGCGCACCAACTCGGCGGCTTCTACAATCTGCCGCACGGTGTCTGCAACGCCATCCTGCTTCCGTCGGTCTGCGACTTCAACCTTATAGCCTGCCCCAAGCGTTACAAGAACATCGCGATCGCCCTCGGCCAGGATGTCACCGGCCTCTCCGATCTCGATGCAGGCGCCAAAGGCATCCAGGCAATTCGCCAATTGTCGTCCCTTCTCGGCATTCCCTCCAGCCTGACTGAACTCGGCGTCCAAGAGGACGCTCTGGAAGTTATGGCTACCAATGCAAAGAAGGACGCCTGCCAGCTCACCAACCCGCGTACCGCAACCCTGCAGCAGGTCGTCGGCATCTTCATGTCGGCCATGGGCACGCATGCAGTCGGCGCGCAGGACATTCGCGCTGTCGCATAACAACATCGCCCAGTCTCTCTCAAATAAGGCACCCTCACCGAAATCATCGGTGAGGGCGTCTTCATTTCCGTCTCGATTTTCTTAGATCAAACCTAAGCCGTAACTTGCACCTCGGCGCTCAGTGCTTCAATCGCCGCAAGACAATCGCCCCGGCTCACATCGTGATGCGTAACCGCGCGAATCGCATCCGGCCCCACTGTGCTCATCAACACGCCACGAGCCTTCAGCTTTGCCACAAGCTCCGTCGCGCTCAATTCGCCCGTCAGTTTGAAGATCACGATGTTGGTTTCCACCGCATCCAGATCGATGTCGATACATTCGATATGCGACAGCGCCTCTGCCAGCAGCCGCGCATTCGAGTGGTCCTCGTGCAGACGCGCCGGCATTTGTTCCAGCGCAATCAGCCCTGCCGCCGCTAAAATTCCCACCTGCCGCATGCCCCCGCCCAGCGCCTTGCGATAGATCCGCGCCTGCTCCATCAGTTCCGCGGAGCCCACAAGCATTGATCCGACGGGCGCGCACAATCCTTTTGACAGGCAGAACATGATGGTGTCGAATCCGCACGTCAGTGTTTTTACATCTACACCCAGCGCCGTCGAAGCGTTGAAGATGCGCGCTCCATCCAGATGCACCGGCAGCTTGCGTTCCTTCGAGTTTGCCCAGATCTCTTCCATCACCGCCAGCGGCGTACAGCGCCCACCCGTAAGGTTCGCAGTGTTCTCGATCTCGATAAGTCCCGTCGCCGCGCGAAACGATCCGCGTTTGTAGATCACCGGCTCGATGTCTGCCCACTTCAGCCAGCCACGCTCCGTCGGCACCGCGCGCACCAGGCAGCCTGAAAACACCGCCGTCGTCGCCATCTCCCAATCAAGAATGTGCGAGCGCGATTCGCAGATCACTTCCTGTCCCGGCTGGGTCAGCAACCGGATCGCTATCTGATTTCCCATCGTGCCTGTCGGCACAAACAGCGCATCTTCGCGCCCGAAGATCTGCGCAGCCCGCTTCTCCAGCAAATTGACGGTCGGATCTTCGCCGTACACGTCATCGCCCACCTCTGCCGCCGCCATCGCCGCACGCATCTCCGGCGTAGGTCGCGTAACCGTATCCGACCGCAAATCAATTAACTCAGGCAAACCTCACTCCTCGCTTCCACTTTTGATCAGTGACCACTTGTTCACTATTCACTTCACTGTGAACTGTGAACCAAGAACTGAAAACTGTCTTCAAGGTATCTGCCCCATTGGCAGTTCCATCACCGGCGTCACTTTACCGTTCGTTGACGCATACGCCCACATCCCGTGGAAGTTCTCACGCAGCCCCGGCTGGGCCTTCAGCAGCGCGCCGAGCACGGCAATCGCCTCGGTACGCAAAACCGCCGGGTCGGACGACCCCGTCGACTCGTAGGTGACCCCCAGGTCGGGCTCGTGCAGCGAAGCGTCCAGCCGCACTCCATCAATCTTCCACGTACGGTCGCCGCTGGTCACCGAATACGGAAAAGTGTCCTCCGTCGGACCGCCTTTGATCTGCCCTTGTTCCTGGACCAGCTTATCCAAGTTCGGCGAGGAGAGAAAATCAACCGGCAGTTCCAGGTAGCGCGCCGTGTCAAAGCAGTACCACGCAGGCCAGGGCAGATTGCTGCGTGCCAGTTCGCGCGCCCGGGTCCAGTACCACACAGCGTCGTGACCGCCGAAATTGCCCTGTCGCGCCGAGAATCCGCCCAGCTTCCATCCCGAAGCACCGGTCGTATCCCAAACCAGCACGAAACCCATCTGGCCGCCCAGAGCCGCGCCCGCTGCATCGGAAAGGATCAGCGCATACTTCCCCGGCGGCAACGCGTGCATGCTGATTGTCACCGTCAGTGCCCCATTCGCATTCGAGCAGAAGAACTGCGTATCGGACGGCGCTGTCAGCGTGCTGGCGTCCAGCATGTACACGTTGCGCAGCTGAACCTTTCCGCCCTTGACCAGCGGTGCAGCCTGCTCCACGGCGCCCCTGATTCCGTCCCATTGCCCTGACATGGCCGGCAGCAGCACCGTCTGCAATGCGCTCGTATCCTGCCGCAGAACAGCATCGGAAAGCTGTTCCCCAAGCGAGGCCAGGTTGCCTCGGTCCGTGGGCGTTAACTCCGCCTGTGTTGTGCAACTTGCGGCGAATCCCGCCGCCGGGGCCGCAATCAAAACCGCGGCGATGAAACTCCTCAAGCAGAGGCGCATCACTTGCGTTTCCTCTCTACAGCAAAATCTCTATATGAGCGTTCGACGGCCACTGATAGTCTAATGCAGTGGGGTGGTTCCAAACCGGTGCTGCCGGGCGCGCGCAACCCCGGGGAGCAGATTCGCATGCGTATATTCGCCACACTGCAATCCCGAATGATTTCATCTCCCGCAATGCGGTGTGTGATGCTCTCGGGCGCGCTACTTGCAACTGCCTTTCCCTCGAGCGTCTCAATTTCAGCGCAATCTCCATCCCAGCCCACCTCGGTTCCGGCAACCTCCGCGCCAGCTCCGCTGCCTCCCCACAAGTCCCGCATCCGCCAACCTGTAAAGAAGCAGGAGCCCGCTCCGGTCGCCGTGACTCCGCCCCCGATGCCCAATTGGCCGGTGAACGACAAGCCAAATCCCGCTTCCGTCGTCTGGGATGCCAACGGTCTGCGCATCAATGCCACCAACTCCAGCCTCCAGCAGATCCTCAGCGAGGTCTCTACTGAGACGGGAACCAAGGTCGAAGGTATGGGTGCGGACCAGCGTGTTTATGGTCAATATGGACCCGGGCAGGCGCGCGATGTGCTCTCACAACTGCTGCAAGGCTCCGGCTACAACGTTTTGCTGGCCGGGGACCTCGGCCATGGCGCCCCGCGCGAAATCGTACTGAGCCCACGTCAGGGCGGCCCGACCAACGCACCTGCTGGCATGAATCGCCCCCAGCAAGACGCGGATGAAGACAACCCAGAGCAGCCCGAAGATACGCCCGTCCAGCCAATTCAGAATCCACAGACTCAAAATGGGCCGCGTCCCGGCTTTGGCCCCAACGGCCCTATGCGCACTCCCCAGCAAGTAATGGAAGAAATGCAGCAGCGACAACTGCAGCAACAACAGCAACAACAGCAACAACAGCAACAGCAGCAGCAGCAGCAACAACAGACCGTTCCCCAGCCCAACCCGCAATAATACAGGCACATAGCCCTAAAACCGACACAGCAGATTAGGGAAGAGATTATCCAGCACAGTGGGACGGCTGCGCTGCTGAACACTTGTCAGATCGGGTTTGGGTTATTCCGGAGCCAGTTGCGTTCGCACTTTAAGGGGAGCTCGCGTGGTTCGCGGCCTCATCAGCGCAAAGCCGACGCGAAAAATTCCATAAGCCGCAAGTACTCCAAACGCCATCGATCCTATTGCGGCGCAAACCAGCATCACTAAATTAAGAGCGTCAGCCATTTCTTTACCCCCCCGACGAAAGTTGCTGGGGAATGTGTCCTCAATTTCTTCGCTTCATGCCCCTTACGAATAGCCTTAGATGCCGAAGCTTTGTCTCCAGGATTGTCGCAGAAAATCGCGCGCGTTGACCCTGCTTTCTATTGGCAAATAGAATACCTCTAGTACGACAGTAATCCCGGCCGTTGCTCATAACGAAAGTTCACGGCGCCCACAACGAAAGTTCACCGGGACTCCGGCGTCAGGTCAATGTCGCCGGGATGTCTCCACCGCACCCGCCTTCTTCGTTTCGCCTGACCATGTCGATCACACACATATCGGTGCGTGGGGCGCGCCAGCATAACCTGCGCGATATCAATGTGCGCATCCCGCGCAACACGCTAACCGTGGTCACAGGCCTTTCCGGCTCCGGAAAGAGCTCCCTCGCCTTCGACACCATTTATGCCGAGGGACAGCGGCGCTATGTTGAGACGCTCTCGGCTTACGCCCGCCAGTTCCTCGACCAGATCGAGCGCCCCGACGTCGATTCGATCGAAGGCCTCTCGCCGGCCATCTCGATTGAACAGAAAACCACGAGCCGCAGCCCGCGCTCCACCGTCGGCACCATCACCGAGATCTACGACTACCTCCGGCTCCTTTACGCCTCGGTAGGCACTCCCCACTGCCCGAACTGCGGTCGCCCCATCACCCGCCAGACTGCCGAACAGATCGTCCAGCGCATCCTGCAACTGGGCAAGGGAGAGCGCGTTACCGTCATGGCCCCCGTCGTCCGTGGCCGCAAGGGCGAGTTTAAGGATTTGCTCGATCAGCTTGACCAGCAAGG
>Ga0210400_10004163_pt1 | contig 12570 bp, 10 predicted proteins | sample IncBWH26MmetaG_FD_155456 | JGI IMG/M metagenome (GOLD analysis project Ga0210400, IMG submission 155456) | Forest soil microbial communities from Barre Woods Harvard Forest LTER site, Petersham, Massachusetts, United States - Inc-BW-H-26-M | ecosystem: Environmental > Terrestrial > Soil >...
ATTTTTTCATCTTCACTGAGAGCAACGCCATCGGTAGTTGAACCATTTGGCGAATTCGGATACAAAGCCGCATTCAGGGTTTCAATAACCCGGTTTTGTTTTAAATCTATTACCGAAACAGAATTATCATTTGCATTAGCAGCAAAAAGAAGGCTACCGGCCTTATTAAGAACCATATCATTGGGATTATCACCGACAACTACAGAATTTTTAATTTCGAGGGTAGTGGCATCAAACAAAATTATTTTATCGCAGCCCCAACAAGAAACGTATAAGGTTTTTTTATCGGGAGAAAGTAAGCAAGTATACCCTTCTCCGCTTAAAACAATTTGTTTTATGATTTTCTTTGTCGTCAGATCAATTTTATATAGTGAGTTATTCTCCTTTGTTACTGCATACAAAATCCTTTTCTTATCATCAAGGGCAATGCCTGCAGGAGAAATTTTTTCCGGCCATGGTTTCCCGATAACAATAGTATCTGCTCCAAGTAATTTATTGTCTTTAATATCATACCGTATTATTTGATTATCATTTCCACCGGAAGCATAAAGAGATTTGGAATCGGAGGAAAAAGCGAGGCCCAGCCATGATTTTGCAATTTCACGTGTATCTAAAACTATTTGATTCCGGACATCGATAAGTTGTATGCTTTGGGTACTCTGCCCGTTATTGGTAACGGCCATATATTTTTTATTTGGAGAAATAACCAGATTCAATGGTAAGTCACCAAGTGGAATACTTTTTCCTACAGGTGTTAATTTCCATTGATTAGGAAGAGTGATACGTTTTGCATCTAATTCCTCAAGAGTCTGAGCCTTGAAACAAAAAGTATTAATTAGCAAGAAGAAAAATGTGGGAAATTTAAAATACTGCATAAGCATAGATTTTGTAAAAAGTCACAATTAATAATCTCAAAAAAGGTTACTCCATAAATTAGAATACTTTAAATAATTGTTATCAATACATCACGTCATTAATCCCATAATATTAGTGATCATTTAACGGAAGCCCCCTTTTCTGAAACTCAATCCAATTAAGGTATTCATCGCCTTTACGGTGTTCTTCCATTGTAATGCAATCATCAACCGGACAAACTATTTTGCACAGATTACATCCTACGCATTCTTCTTCTTTTACAGTATAAGTATTGTATGGGTTTCCCTTTTTAATATCAATGGATTGATGTGAAGTATCTTCGCAAGAAATATAACATAACCCACAGTGAATACATTTATCCTGATCAATTTTCGCAATGATATGATAATTAATATCCAACTCTTCCCATCTTGTAATTTTGGGAACAGACAAACCCACAAAATCATCAATTGATTTATATCCTTTCTCATCCATCCAATTACTTAGTCCGTCGCACATATCACGCACAATTCTAAACCCATAATGCATGGCTGCGGTACATACCTGCACATTACTTGCACCCAATAACATAAATTCTACTGCGTCTTTCCATGTGCTGATGCCACCAATACCCGAAATAGGAACATTTCTGGTTATTTCATCCTGCGATAAAGTGGTTAACATTTTTAAGGCAATAGGTTTTACTGCCGGCCCGCAATACCCACCAAATACAGATTTTCCACCTACATTTGGATTGGGAACTAATGTATCCAAATTAATTCCCGTTACAGATTGAATGGTATTTATTAATGACAAACCATTTGTACCTGCAGCTATCACTGCTCTTCCGGTAGGGACAACAGAATGTACGTTGGGAGTAAGCTTTGTAATAACAGGTATTTTGGCTACCTCCATCACCCACTCAACAACCATTTTTGCAATTTCCGGATCTTGTCCAACCGATGCGCCCATTCCTCTTTCTACCATTCCGTGCGGACAACCAAAATTTAATTCAATACCATGCGCGCCGGTATCTTCCGTTTTTTTGACTATGTCATGCCAACTTTTTTTATCATTGTCTGCCATTAAAGAAACAACCATCGCGCGATCAGGAAATTCTCGTACTACTTCACGAATTTCCTTTAAATTAATATCTAAAGGTCTGTCGGAAATAAGTTCAATATTATTAAAGCCAACAACTTTTTGTCCGTTATAGTCTAATGTAGAATATCTTGAAGAAACATTTTTTACTTGAGAACCTAAGGTTTTCCAAACAACGCCACCCCATCCTGCTTCAAAAGCACGCAGTACATTTATTTTTTTATCGGTTGGCGGAGCAGATGCTAACCAAAAAGGATTAGGTGATTTTACTCCGAGAAATGATGATTGCAAATTTGCCATTGGAGAAATGTTAAATGTGTTTAGTTATTTTTTTAATGCAAGGTTTTCTTGCGATGTTTTTACAATTTTTGTAAGAATGTTAATGATATGTTCTATTGCTATGAGATAAGATGAATAATCATAATCAACCAATTTGCTTTTTTCCAAAAGTCTAAGCCAATATCTTGCCTCTCTTGATTCTTTAGAAGCAATGGACATTTTCATTGTAAAGTCTTTTTTTGTTTGAGCAGCATTTGCCTCCTCAACATTTGCACCGATACTGGTAGCACTTCTTAATAACTGTTTTGAAATAACATATTCTTTCTGCTCAATTAAAATTTTATACAAATTGATAATTTGCAGAGAAAAGTCGAATGTAAGCTTCTGAATTTTATTCTCTTCCATTTCATTTACAATTTAACATTCAACACTTAACATTAAGAAACTCTAAAATTCCCTTAGCTGCGTCTTTTCCCGCCTGTACTGCATCAACCACTTCTTTTCCACCGTTCACCGCATCACCTCCAGCGAACACACCTTTTAGGTTTGTTTCACAGGTATTGCTGATGGAAATTTTCCCGCTTTTATTTTGCAGAGACGATTTGGCAACCAATTCTTCAAATGGAATTTGGCCGGCTGCCTTAATAATCATATCAACCTCAATGGTAAATGTTTCTCCGGTATCTACCGGCGCTCTTCTGCCGGATGCATCCGGGTCTCCAAGCTTCATTTTAGAGCATATTAATTTTTTTGCTTTGCCGGCTTCACCAATAATTTCTTTGGGAGATGCTAACCAAACAAAAGTACACCCATCTAATTTGGCTAAATCTAACTCTACATCTGTACAGGGTTTTTCGTTTTCTGTTCTCCTATAAATCATTGTCACTTCCTTAGCACCAAGTCTTTTAGATTGCGTAGCGGCATCAATCGCCGTCATGCCCATTCCAATAACAGCGACTTTATCTCCAATAGAAATTTTAGAATAATCGTTTGTTCGCAGATCATATATAAACGAAATAGCATCCACTACCCCATCCAATTCTTCTCCCGGAATACTTAATTCGCGGGCAACCCCAACACCTATGCCTAAAAATACTGCATCATAATTTTTTTGAAGCTCAGCAATAGTAATATCCTTCCCCAATTCTTTTTTATATTGAATATCAATTCCACCAATAGAAGTAATATAACCTACTTCTTCTTTACACGCCTCCGGTGTAACCTTATAAGCTGCCACGCCGTAAGTCATTAATCCTCCACCCTCTTCTTCTTTTTCGAAAACAGTTACGTTAACTCCTTGTAAAGATAATGCATGTGCACAGGCTAATCCTGCCGGGCCGGCACCAACAACAGCCACTTTTTTTCCGTTGGAAGGTTTACGTTCAAACAATTTCCATTTTTCATGAATAGCAATTCCTGTAGAATATCGTTGAAGTTTAGCAATAGAAATCGGTTCTTCTTCACGTAAATTATATACGCAAGCCCCTTCACAAAGTTTTTCTACAGGACAAACTTTAGAACATCCTCCACCCATAATATTGGATGAAAAAATAGTACGTGCAGAGCCCTTGATGTTATCTGACGCAATTTGTTTAATGAATAAGGGGACGTCAATACTTGTTGGACAAGATTTCGTGCAAGGAGCATCATAACAGTTGATACACCTGTTAGCTTCCAGTATCGCGCCTTCTGCATGTTCAAAAGGCGGATGTATATCAGAAAAATTATTTTTTAATTCTTCCTTTGATAAACGATTGTTTTTGATCATTTATTGATTTATTGATTTGTTGATTGATTGAATTTTTGATTTAATCTACAATTATCTATTTCTACAACTCTATAATTGAGTTAATACCCCATAAGTTTCAGGTCTTCTGTCCCTGAAAAATTGCCAGGTATTTCTTACTTCTTCAATCATGTCAAGGTCAAAATCTGCGATCAACAACTCATCATTATCTCTTGAAGCCTGCGCAAATATTTGTCCACGTGGATCAACAAAATAAGATTGCCCATAGAATTTACCAAGGTTCCATGGTTTTTCTTCACCCACACGATTGATACATCCCATAAAATAACCATTAGCAGCAGCATGTGCCGGTTGCTCTAATTTCCACAAGTACTCGCTCAGGCCTGCGACAGTTGCTGATGGATTGTAAACTATTTCCGCACCATTTAATCCTAAACAACGAGCGCCATCAGGAAAATGTCTGTCGTAACAAATATATACACCTATTTTTGCGTACTTAGTTTGAAATACAGGATAGCCAAGGTTTCCGGGCTTAAAGAAAAATTTCTCCCAGAATCCTGATGTATGAGGAATATGATTTTTTCTGTATTTACCCAGATAGGTTCCGTCTGCATCGATCACTGCAGCTGTATTATATAATACCCCGGCTTGTTCTTTTTCATAGATAGGAACAATAATAACCATATTATATTTTTTCGCATAAGTAGCTATTAAGTCTGTAGTTGGCCCGGGCACAGCCTCAGCTGATTCGTACCACTTTCTGTCTTGGCCCGGACAAAAATAAGGTGTATTAAAAATTTCCTGAAGGCATAATATCTGAACACCTTTTTTTCCGGCTTCTTCTATAAATGGAATGTGCTTTTGCACCATCGCGTTACAGATTTCCTGTATAGTTCCTTCACCTTCCGTTTTTGGCAGACTCATTTGTATAAGCCCTGATTTGATCATTCTTGGCATGTTGTTAATTTTAAGAGTTTACAATTATTAAATTATTGATGATACTTTATTTCGTTTTATAAATTGTCCGTAACCTTTTTCAATTAAAAGTTTATTGTTGTCGACTGCCACTTTTCCACGTAAAATAATTGTTTTGCATTTACCGCTAAGTTCCCATCCTTCATAACCGGAGTAATCGCAATTCATGTGATGTGTTTTAGCGGAAAGAATATGTTTTTCAGTTGGATCTAAGATGACAATATCGGCATCAGACCCAATTGCTATTGTACCCTTTCGGGGATACATCCCAAATATTTTTGCGGCATTTGTAGAAGTAACTTCCACAAATTTATTTAAACTGATCTTTCCTTTTTGTACCCCTTCTGAAAATAATAATTCCATTCTGTTTTCTATTGCCGGATGACCATTTGGAATTTTTGAGAAATCCTTTTCTCCCATTTTTTTTTGTTCCCACATAAACGGACAATGGTCAGTTGCAACAACCTGCACGGTTCCCTGATTAAGGCCTGCCCATAAGGCTTCCTGATCTTTTTTTTCACGTAAGGGCGGGCTCATTACCCACTTCGCTGATTCAAAACCTTTATCGTAAAGTGAAGCATCCAGCACTAAATACTGTATACAGGTTTCTACAAAAACTTTTTGATTTCTTTTATCCGCATCTCTTATTTGATTGAGTGCGCCTTCACAGGTCATATGCACTACATAGGCAGGAACGCCGGTATGAAAAGCCATATCGGCAAATCTTCCCGTTGCTTCACTCTCTGTAATTTCAGGTTGCGATAAATAATGATACAAAGGAGAAAGTTTTCCTTCCGCTTTATGTTTTGCTATTAAAAAATCGATCATATCGCCATTAGTAGCATGTACGGTAACCATTCCCCCTTGTTTTTTTACTTCATTCATCAGGCCCACCATTTGCCTGTCATCTATCATTAATGCGCCTTTATAAGCCATAAATGTTTTGAATGAAGTGATACCTTCTTTTTCTATCAGGTCTTTTATTTCTGATTTAGTATTGTCATTGAAATCGGTAACTGCCATATGAAAAGAATAATCTCCAACAGCATTTCCATCAGAACGGCTTTTCCATTCCTTAAGTGCATCGTGCAATGATTTACCTTGTGTTTGAAGAATAAAATCAATTACCATGGTTGTACCACCGAATAATGCCGCACGTGTTCCTGTTTCGTAATTATCGCTGGAATAAGTTCCCATAAAAGGCATATCCAAATGTACATGCGGATCAATACCGCCCGGAATTACCAATTTGTTTTTCGCATCAATAGTTTGAGTGGCTTTAACATCCAGGTCTTTACCGATGGTAGTTATTTTATCCTCTTCAATAAAAATATCTGCTACGTAATCATCTGCCGCAGTTATTATTCTTCCGTTTTTAATTAAGATCGACATTTTACTAAGTTAAAAGTTTATTTAAAATTTAAATTCAATGTTAATCAACTCCAATATCTTCGTTCCAGAGCTCAGGGTTTTTTGCAATGAAATCATTCATCATGTCAATACATTCTTTGCTGTTCAGATCAATTACTTCAACACCATGCGACTCCATAAATTCTTTAGCACCCGGAAAAGTTTTCGATTCGCCGGCGTACACTTTTTTAATCCCGAATTGTACTACAGCCCCGGCACATAAATAACAAGGCATCAATGTAGAGTACAATACAGTTCCCTTATAATTACCTACACGGCCGGCGTTGCGCAGACAATCAATCTCCGCATGTGTCATTGGATCGTTATCCTGCACGCGTTTATTATGGCCACGCCCTACTATCTTTCCGTCTTTTACCAAAACGCTTCCAATTGGAATTCCTTTTTCACTTAATCCTGTTTTTGCCTCATCAATTGCGGCATTTAAAAATTCATCCATATTTTTATTTTTTAATTATTTTTTTCATGAAGATATAATAAGAAGCTCCCGCGACAAAAAATCCGACAAACCATGCATAATGATACAAGTTTGAAATCCAATGCCACACCGCATCTTGCGGTATTACTTTTATAGTGGTTAAAAATCCGGGGATATTTGGTACGATTGCGATCACCAGGGCGATAATAGCATAACAATTAAATCCGCCTGTATAAGAATATTCGCCCTTTTCCTCATACATTTCTTTTACAGTTAGTTTTTGTTTGCGAATAAAATAATAATCAACTATCATAATGCCCCCTATTGGCCCCAACAAACTTGAATACGCTATAAGCCAGGTAAAAATATAACCGTTAGGATCTGCAATTAATTTCCACGGAAAAATTAAAATCCCGATCAATCCGGTAATATAACCGCCTGTCTTAAAATTTATTTTTGAGGGAAATAAATTTGCAAAATCATTTGCCGGGCTAACAATATTAGCCGCTATGTTAGTTGCTAATGTTGAAATAGCAACTGCTGTCATTGCAATGCTCACAATAAGTTTGCTTTGAAATTTTCCCGCAAGTACTAAAGGATCCCAAATTGTTTCTCCATAAATAATAAACGTTGCCGATGTTACCACTACTCCGATAAACGAAAACAAAGTCATAGAAGTTGGCAGCGCAATAGCTTGTCCCATAATTTGAGCTCGCTGACTTTTTGCATAACGTGTAAAATCGGGAATGTTAAGTGACAGAGTGGCCCAGAATCCAACCATGCCTGTTAAAGCAGGAAAAAAATAATTCCAAAAATCTTTGTTTGTTGTAAATTTAGAAGGTTGCGCAAGTATAGGTCCTAATCCATTTCCAGCAGATATTGCCCAGAATAACAATGCCAATGCGGCTATAGGAAGAAAAAACGCTTTGAATACCAACAGTTTTTTTATACTCTCAACTCCCAGATAAACAACAAACATATTGAGCAACCAAAATAAAATAAAAGTAATTGCGGGGCCTGTTTGTAATCCGAATGAGTCAGGAAAAATTTGCGGAAGTGTTCCAAAAGAAGGCATCCAGATTTTTAGCATTAAGTAAATTGCATAACCGCCAATCCACGTTTGAATACCAAACCAACCGCACGCAACAATGGCACGTAACATCGCCGGAATATTTGCTCCTCTAGTGCCAAAGCTTGCTCGAGCAAAAACAGGAAACGGAATTCCGTATTTAGCGCCGGCATGTCCGTTTAAAATCATTGGCACAAGAACAACCGTATTGCCAATAAAAATAGTTAGTATGGCCTGCCACCAATTCATGCCGCCATCAATGAGTGAGCTTGCCAGCATATAGGTTGGAATACATAGACTCATACTTATCCATAGTGCTGCATAGTTCCATGTATTCCAGGTACGCCCGGAAAGAGGCACTGGTGCAAGGTCTTCGCTACATAGCGAAGAGTAGGCAAGGTTTTCCGGTATGTCAACTATTTCTGCGTTCACAAAATTTTTTGCGGTAGTAGCTTTTAAAATTTAATTACAATGTTCATCAGCAATTGAAATAGCTTTCGAAATAATATCCAATCCTTCATCTATTTGATCTTTCGTAATGATTAAGGGAGGTGCTGTAAAAATCCAGTTCCAGCGAACAAAGGTGTACATGCCTAATTCGTTTAATTTTGCGGCAACTTTATTCATGATTTCCATTTCACTGGGGACAGCGTTCCAGGGAGCCATTGGTTCTTTGGTTTTTCTGTTCTTCACTAATTCAATACAACCTAATAGACCTGTGTTTCTAAAATCACCGATACTCGGATGTTTATCTTTTAATTTCTCTACCTGTTTATCTAAATAATGCCCCATATTAGCAGCGTTCTCGATCAGATTATCTTCCTCATAAATGTTAATTACTGCATTTGCGGCAGCACAAGCTACAGCGTGAGCAGAATAAGTTAATCCGATTGGTAAAGGTTTATCGTTAAAATGTGTTGCAATTTTTTCTGTAACAATCATTCCACCCAATGGAATATATCCCGCTGTGATTCCTTTTGCCATACATAAAATATCGGGCTCTACGCCATGATGATCTATACCAAACCATTTTCCTGTTCTTCCAAAACCACTCATTACTTCATCGCAAATAGTAAGAATACCATACTTATCGGCAATGGCTTTTATTTTTTTCCAATAGCCTGCCGGATATTTAATGCAACCTGATGAACCACTTTCGCCTTCCATTAAAATAGCGGCAACACTTGAAGTACCTTCATATTTAATTAAGCGTTCCATATGAGCTGCTGCGTGCTCTGCACATTCTTCGGGAGTGGCACTGTTCCACGGACAACGATAAAAATATGGATTCTCGGCGTGAATAATATTTGGTACTCCCTGGCTATCGTGTGGAATACCGCGCGGATCGCCGCCTGCACACAGCGCGCCATAAGTAGCACCATGATAACTCTGGTAGAGTGTAATTATTTTATGACGCCCTGTATATAAGCGCGCTAATTTAACCGCATGTTCAATTGCTTCGGTTCCGCCATTGGTAAAAAAAGTCCTGTTTAATGTTCCGGGAGTAATCTCTGCTAATTTTTTCCCTAACAAACCTCTTGCTTCAGTGGCCATTCCGGGATTAACATAACTTACTTCGTTCATCTGTTTCACAACGGCTTCGGTAACTCTTGGGTCACCGTGGCCTATGTTTACATTCATTAATTGAGAAGTAAAGTCCAAATAACGTTTACCACTTCTATCGGTTAAATAAACACCTTTAGCACTTGCAACATTTATTGGGTTCAAGCCACTTTGCTTGCTCCATGAAAATATTGTATGCTCTACATTATTTTTTAAAATTTCTTCTTTGGTGGACTTAGATAATGTTTTTGTACTCATATTTGTAGTAAATAGTTATTTGTTAATAGTTATTAGTAAGCTTTTACTGATAACAAATTACTGATGACTGGTTAGCTCATCCAATTTGTTTTCGCTTCTGCATTCCACTTGGTAGTTGTTTTTTTCAGTTTTGTCCAGAAAGCAATAGAGCTTTTTCCGGTAAGATCACCCACACCAAATTTAGAGTCGTTCCATCCCCCAAAAGAAAATGGTTCACGAGGTACCGGAACACCGATGTTCACTCCAATCATACCGGCACTTGCGCGTTCAATTACATAACGAGCAGCTCCACCGCTTTGTGTAAACACTGCCGCCGCATTACCGTAAGGGTTGGCATTCTCTATTGCAATTGCTTCATCTATATCTTTTGCTCTCATAATAGAAATAACAGGGCCAAAAATTTCTTCGCGGGCAACACTCATTTCAGGTGTAACATAGTCTATCACTGTCGGGCCAACATAAAAACCATTTTCCTTTCCTTTCACAATACAGTTTCTGCCATCAACTAATATTTTTGCGCCTTGCTTTTCAGCTTCAGTTATATAACGCTCTATCCTTATTTTCGCTTCTGCAGAAATTACGGCTCCTAAATTTTCTCCGGGAACAACTTTTTTTGCCTCAATACAAATTTGATCGATGATGTGATCTACCGAACCAACTGCAACCATTGCTGAAGCGGCCATACAACGTTGTCCGGCACAACCTGACATAGATGCCGCGACATTAGTTGCAGTCATTAACGGATGTGCATCGGGCAAAACCAATAAGTGATTTTTTGCTCCGCCTAATGTTAACACTCGTTTAAAACTTGCCGATGCCCTTGCGTAAACCAATTTTGCAACTTTGGTAGAACCTACAAACGATACAGCTTCTATACCGGGATGATCGCATATTGCTTCTACAATTTCTTTATCCCCGTTAACAACATTCAATACGCCATCAGGTAATCCTGCTTCTTTTAACAGCTCAACAATTTTAATACAACTTAGGGGAACTACTTCAGAGGGTTTTAAAATCATTGTATTTCCAAGTGTCAAAGCATTTGGAATGGTCCAGTTAGGAACCATGCTCGGAAAATTAAAAGGAACGATGCAGGCAACAACACCAATAGGATAATAGTCAGTACGACATTCTACACCTTTACTTACTTCCAGTATTTCTCCTCCCACTAATTGTGGAAGAGAGCAGGCAAATTCAGTTAGCTCAATACTTTTTTCAACTTCGGCACGGGCTTCATCTAATGTTTTCCCGTTTTCTTCCTGTACAAGTTCAGAAAGTTCTAATATGTTTTTTTCAAGCAATGTTTTATAACGAAAGAAAATTTGCACACGTTCTTTAATGGGTGTTTTAGACCATGTTTCAAAAGCTTTTTTTGCACATATTACTGCTTCGTTTAAGTCTTCCTTTGTTGATACCGGAACTTTTGATAACAGGCTTCCATCCAGCGGAGATAATACATCGAGGTATTTAATTGCCTTTGACGCAATAAATTTTCCGGACACATAATTTTTTACTTCGGGGTACTTCATGGTTAATGTTTGCATTGTTTTTATTTTATTAAAATAGATAATTTATAACGAATATAGCTTCCTGTTAAGTTAAACTAAATTAAGAAAAGGTTATTATTAGAAAAAAAGAGTCTTTTAAGAGGTGTAGGGTGTTATGAGAATTATCATGTTTAATTCTAAAAGACTCTTAACAAAAGTAAAAATATTTTCCTGAATCCAAAGAATAAACCAAAATAATTTTCATTGATTTAGCTTTGATAATCAATAAGTTACTCTGAAGAGTATTTAATCAATAAGTTAATGAAGACTGCATTAAAAAGTTTGAAGTGTTTACTTAAATGGTTGAAAAAAGAATTTGATAAAGCAAAGGAAGAGAAATATTTTTTTGCTTTGCTCAACCAATGCCTTTATGAGCCTTTAAAGGTAGATATTCGTCGTGTACCCGAAATATGTAAATTTTCGGCTTATATCAGCCTTGAGTTTGGAGCATATTAAAACACTTTTAAAGTGCGAAATTTTCTATTCTTTAATAATGCGTTGAATAAATTTGCCCGTGTTATTGCTTACTTCCAGTAAATAAACTCCGCCTGCCAGTTTGCTAATATCTAATTGAGTAGTGCTTTCGTTTAAAATATCTGTGATAATAATTTCTTCGCCAAGCAAATTTCTTAATTTAATAGTGGTTTTATTTGCTTGCGGAAAAACAACAGTTAAAATATTTTGTGCAGGGTTAGGATACGCGGCCACCGAATTATTATTTAATTTAGTGGTAATACCTGTTGTACGGTTATTAGTAATGTTTGATTTTGATTTAACAATTGAGGTCTGTGAAGAGTTGTTTCCGTAACGGGCGGTAGGAGTACAGTTAAAACCGTTAGCCTGAACACGCCAGTTTGCTACAAATTGAAAAGTAGAATATTGCGGGTCGTTTAATATATTCGCGGTTCCGGCTGCTGTTCCTATTGTCTTCCAATATCCGGTATTATTACTGTCTCTTTGTAATTGAAACGTTGTTACAGGCGTTACAGACATACTTTCTATTGTATATGTATTCCATGTAAATGCTCCGGTATGTTGGTCATTAAAATAAATGCTCGTGTGATACGGGCTTTTAGTTCCTTCGTTACCACAAGTATCTTTTACAGAAATTTTGTAGCGATAGGTTGTAATATTAGGGTTTCCGTTTGCAGGACCGACACTTCTTGTTGTATCGGTAAACATACTTAACGAGTCTTTTGATACAGACCCAATTTGATTATAGACTCCTGTTGTAACTTCGCGGTAAATGATAAAACTTTTGGCATCGGGGTTTATGGTTTTATTCCAATATAATACATTGTTTTTCGAAAGGCTATCAACCGTAACCATA
>Ga0210400_10004164_pt1 | contig 12570 bp, 13 predicted proteins | sample IncBWH26MmetaG_FD_155456 | JGI IMG/M metagenome (GOLD analysis project Ga0210400, IMG submission 155456) | Forest soil microbial communities from Barre Woods Harvard Forest LTER site, Petersham, Massachusetts, United States - Inc-BW-H-26-M | ecosystem: Environmental > Terrestrial > Soil >...
GTTGTCTCCCGTGCTCATGTTGGCGCAGCTGGGACCGGCTGACGCTGCGGTTACTGTGATCGGCACGGAATAGAACTTCGTAGAGTTCGCAGTGGATGTCGCAGTGATGGTTACGGAATCTGCGCCGGTATTGGCTGGGGCGAATGTGACAGGCGTCCCTGAACTGATGCCCGTCGCATCGCTCAAGGTTCCCGCTGCAGTCGGGCTCAGGGAAAGATTCACGGTGTTGGTGAATGCTCCTGTGCCGGTAACGATGGGAGTGCAGGATGTTGTCTGGGTGTCGGTGATGGAGGACGGGCTGCAGGCGAGAGAGACACCGGTGATCGTGGGTGGTGTTACGAGGGCGGTGATGGTGATCTTTGTGGTTCCCAGTTTTGTGGAGTCCTCGGTCGAAGTTGCCTTGACGCTATCGGAACCGGACGCGGGCACTGTCGATGGAGCGGTGTAGAGCCCAGAACTGGAGACAGCTCCTGAGGATGCCGACCAGGTCACGCCGGAGCTGTAGCTGCCTGTTCCAGAGACGGTTGCCGAACACTGGCTGGTTTGTCCGGTTTGGAGACTGGTTGCCGCGCACGATACGCTGACCGCGGTTACGGCGGGGGATCGAGGAGGGGGCGTGTTGGCGACATTGCCGCTAACCCCACAAGCCACAAAACTCAAGGATCCGAGAAACGACAGGCCCAAAGTCTTGCATCTCATGGCACTTGTCCTCGCTCGCTGCCCGCCCTGTCTTGTATCGATGGGGTGATTTTATTCGCTTCAACGTTCAGGGTCATTTCGAGTCTTGTGCGCGTTCCGCCTTTGGTAATATCCCCTCCCGCATGAACTTTCTTTCGTTCCATGCGTACCTTTTGCATCCCGAACCGCGTTCGCCTGCGGATAAGAAGGTAGAAGCGAAACCCATGGCCGAGAAATGGCACCCGGATTTCGAACGACTGGTGGACGAGCATCAGTCCATGGTGTTTTCGCTCGCGTGGCGGATGACCGGAGATCGCGGACTGGCGGAAGAAGTCGCGCAGGACGTTTTTCTGGAGTTGGACAGACATATGGACCGGATCGAAAGCCCGGAGCACGCGATGTTCTGGCTGCGGCGCGTCGCAATAAATCGCTCGGCCGATGCCCTGCGGCGGCGCAAGGTGCGCGGCGTGGACCTGTGGGTGGAGATCGAAGAGAACCACGGAGCACCGGCGGAAGAACGATCATCGCCCTTGAGCGCGCGACTGGAGCAATTGCTTTCAACGTTGCCCGAAGCGCAACGTGCAGCGCTGGTGTTGCGGTATCAGGAAGATTTGACGCCGGAGGAGATTGCGGCCACGGTGGACGCGCCGGTGGCGACAGTGAAGAGCAACCTGCAACGCGGATTGAAACTGTTGCGGTCGAAAGCGACAACGCATTTGAAGGAGTACATCCGTGGACTTTGAGAAGCCTGAACAGACTCGAAAAACGGTTCAGCCAGAACAAATAGACGAGTTCGAACGCGAACTGAAGCAGGCAATGGAGCGCCGGCCGGCGCCTCCCAGTCTGAAGCGCAGAATCATGCAGAAACGGAGCATGCTTCGCACGGAGCGCGTACACAGTTACACCATCTGGTGGCAGCGGCTGGCGGCATCGGTGCTGCTGGCAGGGGTGATCGCCGGCGGTTATAGCTGGCGGCAGGCGGAGGACCGGCGCAAGGGTGAAGAGGCAAAGCAGCAGGTGTTGACGGCGCTGCGCATTACGAATCGCGCATTGAACGATATGAATCGGCGGCTTGCTGTACGCAATCGCGAGGAGAAGTAAGGCAGCTTAGCGCGGGATCGTGCTATTCCACCCTTGCTTTGGAAGGATGCGGCACTCAAGAGCTTTGAGGGACTGGAAAGGAAGATCGATGAAGAATTGGATTGCAGCTTTGTTTTTGGTGATGGTGGGGTTGGTTGTTCCCGCGGTGGCACAGAACTCGCAGCTGCCGCTGCCGTCGCCTGTCGAGAAAGAACTTGCTGCAAAGGCCTCGAATGTGACCGAGGTGACGCTGGGCAAAAACATGCTGGCGTTTGCCGCGAAGTTCATGAATGGCAAGGATGGGGACGAAGCAGCGACGCGGCACCTGATCGAGGGGCTCGACGGGATCTACGTGCGCGACTACGAGTTCGACAAGGAAGGCCAGTACTCGATGGACGACATCCAGAAGCTCCGCTCCTATTTTGAAACGAGCGACTGGTCGCCAATTGTGCGCGAGCGCGACAAGAAGAGTGGCGAGAGCACCGACGTGATGATGAAGATCGTGAACGGCGAGACCCGTGGCATGTTCATTCTCGACGTGGAGCCCAGGGAACTGAGTATCGTGTTGATTCTCGGGCCGGTGAAGATGGAGGACCTGGGCAAGCTGGGAGGGATCGGCGGACTCGGCAAGCTGGGTGATATCGACAAGGAATCCCATAAGGACAAGGCGAAGGACAAAACCAAGAAGGACGGTGACGAATGAGACGTCTCGTACTGATTCCGATTTGTTTTGCAGCGCTGGCCGTGCCCGTCGTAGTGCTGGCGAACGGCGCGCAGGGTGGGTTTGACAGCGTGGTGAGTTCGATCGAGTCGCGCTACCACGTGCATGCGCAACGAATTCCCTTTCTCGGCCTTATCAGCTTTATTTCGCACAAGGCGACAAACGGCGGCGTGAACGGGATGCATGTGGCCGAGATCGACGACTTCCACGCGGATGTGGACGGCGATGAGCTGAACAAAATGGTCGAACAGAAACTGGGATCGGAGTGGGAGCGCGTCATCCGCGAGACCAGCCGCAGGGGCGATAGTCAGACGATGATCTATATGCATCCCGAGGGACCGCGAATGGGCTTGTTCGTACTTGATCTCGATGGACACGAGATGGACGTGGTGCAGATTTCAGTCGATCCCAACCACCTGAGCGAGAATCTTGGCAAGTACGAGCATCATCATCACGACGGTGATGCCGAGAGCAGCGGCCGCGGCGTGTCAGAGTAGATGGAACGCTGCGGGCGCCTTACTCAGCCCGCAGCGTAACCATTGGATCGGAACGTGACGCGCGTCGTGCCGGCACATAAGACGCAACCAGTGCAACCGTCAGCACAAGCAGAACAACCGAGGAGAGGATAGCCGGGTCGGCAGGACTCACGCGGTAGATGAGGTTCTGCATCACGCGACCCAGGCTCAGAGCGAGCAGCACTCCCAGGATGATTCCGGGCACCGCCAGCTTTGCGCTCTGCACCAGCACCATGCGCAGCAGGTTAGATCGTTGCGCGCCCAGCGCGACACGCAGGCCAAACTCGGGTGTCCTCTGGCTCACGGTGTACGCAATCACGCCATAGGCACCGATGGCTGCCAGGAGAATTGCGAGTCCCGCGAACATTCCCACGAGCACGAAGGTAAAGCGCGGCGTGGAAACGGAACTGTCTACGATGTTGTCCATCAGCTTCACGTCGGCAACGGCGAGTGCAGGGTCGAGCCGATGCACGGCGTCACGAAGTCCGTCGGCAACCTGCCTGGGATCGGAGCGGGTGCGAATCGCAACCGACATGTCGGACTCCGATGCCTGGAACTCCGACCACCAGAAGGCGGGCTCCGCGCTCGGACTGTTCGGCTGATCTTTGACATCGCCCACAACGCCCACAACCGTCATCCAGTCAGAGTCCTTCTTCGGTGTGTCTTCGAAAGTGATGCGCTTGCCGATGACGTCCTCGTGCGGCCAGTAACGTTCGGCCATTGCGTGGTTGATGATGAGGGCCCAGGGTGCATCTTTCTTGTCTTCCCCGGTGAAGAAGCGCCCTTCGAGCAGCGGAATCCCCATGGCACTGAAATAGCCAGGAGTTGCCATGTGATAGCGCGCGTGATTTTCCTGATTGGGCTGCGGCTTCTTGCCTTCAATCATGAACCCACCGGCATTTTCGTCGTAGCCTGTCCAGGGCAAGTCGCTGCCCGCGCCTGCGCTCTCTACTCCTGGCAGCTGATTCAAGCTTGATGAGAGACGGTTATAGAACTGTCCCTTCTGCTCATTGGTCTTGTATTGCGAGTGCGGCAGTGAGAGGCTTGCCGTCAGCAGGTGATCCTGTTGAAATCCAGGATCGAGGTGAATCAGGTTGAGGAAGGTGCGCAGCATTAGGCCCGCGCCGATGAGTAGAACACTGGCGAGACTCACCTCTGCGATTACCAGCGCGTTGCGCAGGCGGCCTTGGTTCCGCCCGGCAGTTGAAGTTCTGCCGGACTTCTGGAGGCCGTCTTTGGGGTCGGTTCGCGAAGCCTGCAATGCGGGCGCCAGTCCAAACAAAATTCCGGTTATCAGGCTTATCAGCAGCGTGAAAAGCAGTACCGATACGCTTACGTGAATATCGTGCGCGCGCGGGAAATCGGCGGGCAGCAGCGAGACGAGGGCGCGCACTCCGCCAAACGCGAGTGCCAGGCCCAATGTTCCTCCGGCAAAAGAAATCAACAGGCTTTCGGTAAGAAGCTGGCGCACGACGCGAGACCTCGGCGCTCCCATGGCAAGGCGAACGGCGATCTCGCGCTGGCGCGCCGAGGCTCTGACCATCAGCAGATTGGCAGCGTTTGCGCATGCAATCAACAGGACGATACCGACCGAGCCCAGCAGCACAAGGAGCATCTGGCGGCTCGCACCCACAAGCTCGGTGTATAGCGGCACAACCAGAACCGTCCATCCGGCGTCGCCTCCCGGATGTTCGCGGGCAAGCTGCGCCATGATCGCGTTCATCTCTGCACGCGCATGTTCAACGCTGACGCCATCCTTGAGGCGCCCGATGCCCTCGATGAAATGCGACCCGCGCTGATTTGAGTTTCCGGCAAAGGAAAAGGGCCACCATACATCCACGCTTTCGCCATAGGCGATCGCATGATACTCGTTGCCTGGATGCTCGGTTCGCGCCGGCATGACGCCGATTACCGTGAAGGGCTGCATGTTCATGGTGATCTTGCGGCCGATGATGTTTGGGTCGGCGCCGAATTGCGTTCGCCACAGGCGATCACTCAGAATCACCTGGAGTCCGTTGCCGGGAATCTCTGCCTGAAAATCGAATTCCCTTCCCATTTCAGGTTGCAGGCCCAGTACGCGAAAGTATCCCGAGGTGATGCCGAAGCCGTTGAGCCGCACCGGCTCGCCGTCGCCCGAGAGCTGCACGTCACCGCGCGTGAATGCGGCGATGGAATCGAACGAGTGGTTGCGCGCCCTGAAGTCAAGGAAGTCAAAGGGATTGAGGGGAAACTTCGGGTACTCGCGACTCGACAGAAAGATGCGAACCAGGCGGTCGGGTTGGCGGTAGGGCAGGCGGCTCAGAAGCACGCCGTTAATCACGCTGAAGATAGCGCTGTTGGCGCCGATACTGAGCGCCAGGGTGAGAATCATGACCAGGGCAAAGGTCGGATTAGCCCAGAGCTGGCGGAATGCGTACTTCGCGTCCTGCATCGTCAACTCGATGAATGCGGTGCCACGTGCCTCGCGGCAATCCTCCTTCACCTGCTCATGCCCGCCGAATGCCTGACGCGCGCGACGCTTTGCTTCCTCTTCTGTCATGCCTGACCTCATGTACTTCTCAACCTGGCGATCGAAGTGGAATCGGAGTTCTTCATCCAGTTCCGTTTCGACCTCGTTGTGGTGAAACAGCGCGCGGGTGCGATAACGCAGATCATCCAGCATGGCCGCCTCACGCTCCTTCCAGAACCTGAGCAACGGCAACGGTCAACTTGCGCCAGGCTTCCGTCTCCCGCTCAAGTTGCTTCTCACCGATGCGGGTAAGCTCGTAATACTTCGCCCGCCGATTGTTGTCGGATGTGCCCCATTTCGCCTTGATCCACCCGCGTCGCTCGAGCCGATGGAGCGCGGGATACAGCGACCCCTGCTGGATGCTGAGCACTTCGCTCGATACCTGCTGCACGCGTTCTGAGATCGCCCATCCGTGCTGCGCACCTGATAAGAGTGTTCTCAAAATCAGCAGATCCAACGTTCCCTGGGGCAACTCGATTCGTTCCGGCATTGGTTCCCTTTCGCTTCGACAAGAGAATAGGTCAACTCTTGTCGAAGTGCAAGGGGAAAAACAGGGCATGCCCGGATGTTTGCGAGGGGCTGGCAGCTACTCGAGATGCGGGTGGCTCTTTGAATTTGGCTAATGCAGTTTCGGAATTGGTGTGGACCGAAGGCACGAACTTAAGTGGCTTTTTCGTCAATAAAAAGCCACCCTTCAATACGCTCAAAAGGTCTACGTGTATTCCGAAACTGCTCTAAGGCGCAAGAATGTTGAATGGGGAAGGGATTGGATTGGTGGGTTTGGGTGAGAAGATTTGCCTGAACCTCCTCCACTGCTTGCCCAATCGATCTGAAGCCATGAAAAGATGTCCGGCGGTGAGCCGACCCACCACGCGATGATGGCCGACGGCGGCCAAGGCCATCGATGCAATGCAGCCGCACTGTTCGCAATCAGGATCTCCGCCAAACTGGCATGGAGTGATTTGCGTTTTGAGATCGGCAGAGATGGTCTCGGTGGTCCTGGCGAAGATGCATTCTTCTGGATTTCCGGGAGGGGCGGCAATCTCTCGAAGGAGCGCTTCCGGCATGTCCAGCGTCGGGTATTTCAGCCTCAGCTGCCGCAGCGTGGCAATCACATTCGCTCTCTGCGAAGCAGTGAGTATCTCCTTGTCGGTAGCGCCGCGCTGAGGGGTGAAGATACTGAACCACACCTTCTTCACCTGAGGCCGGTTCGTCCAGAATCCGAGGAACTCGTCGAGGTAGCCGGGACGCTCCGCGATCTGCGATGTGACGGTGCAGTGAATGGTGACTCGCGCACCCTGGATGTTCTTGAGGATGCGGTCGTAGGTGGCGGGTTTGCGGCGCTCATCATGTTCGGGCTGCAGGCCATCTACGGAGATCACCACATTCAGTTTCTTGAACTTCATCCATGCAGCCGGAATTTCCCTGAAGGCGCTGGTGACGACCTGGGTGTGAACACCGCGACTCTCGATTTGCGGCAGGAGCAAGTCGAGTTCGCGATACCGAACGAGCGGATCGCCGCCCACCAAAGAGACATGGAGCGGCCGATGTTCGTCGATCAGAGCGAGCACTCTCATAACCAACTCGTCGCCTTTGAAGTCAGAGAGTTCGCGAAGTTGTGTTGGTCCCCCCAGGTGCGCCGCATCGAAGGCGTAGCATCCGGGACAGCGCAAGGGGCATTCCTTGGTGATCTCGATGGAAAGAGAAGGTGCGCAGCCAGCCAGGATTCTGGCCCATGCGCGTAAGATTTCAGATGATTTCATTGGTCTCTCCGTATCAGGCGTTCGGTAATGAGGGGACGGCAACAGAGCCCAACGGGCTCGGTTCACCTTTACTTGTCGCGTACCGGAAGAGGTAAGGAATCAGATGAGGAGGGGGATGTTATACATGCCCGTATCTGGCGCGGCCACGTACTCTGTACGAAATATTGAGAGTGCGCCTGTGATCCTGATCGCCACGCGCTTATAACGTACAAACGCGAGAGTGCACAATCCCGATAACAATGAATCAATACTGCGTTTGAGGCTCTTCGCGAGCACCAGTACGAGGCTGAGGAACGACAGGATCACGAGTGTGCTCAACTCGAAATCCTTGCCGCCGTGTAGAAATCGATCCCAGGTCCAAAGATGCTGCGTGACAGGCATTGTGACCAGCGATATCGCAGTCAAAATCAAGAGAGCGCGGGCGATCCACACAAACACTCTCGATGTGCATGCACATGCATTGAGGTCTGGACGGCAGTTCACCTTGGGATTGTGCTCCAATCGTCTCTCGCTTGAAATGGTTTGTCTACGTTTCCAGAAAACTTCGGCTAACTGCATGAATTCCACGTCATCCGTTGTCGAGGGGATTTGATTAGAGCGACACGGACTGTCTTAAACCATAGATGTATTCGGCGCGGGACCGTTCAACCCCGATCCCGCATTTTCTTAGACTCTCCAAGTATCGCTGAGTTGCAGCTCGATTGACAATCATGTGGGAAACGGAACGGCGCGGGAAAGTTCGCGTCGGCCGCCCGGTGTGGCTACACTGAACCTGAATTGAACCTTCACTCTCTCTCTTCAACGGCGGGTTTGAAGTATCGGGGCCGGCTTGCGCCCTCGCCAACAGGTTATCTGCACATCGGGCATGCGCGGACGTTTGCGACGGCTTGGCGGAGAGCGCGGGATGCGGACGGTGCGCTGGTGTTGCGGATGGAGGATCTCGATCGAGAGCGGAGCCGGGCCGAGTACGCGCAGGCAGCGCTCGAAGACTTGCGTTGGCTGGGCATGAAATGGGATGAGGGGCCGGATCTGGGCGGGGCGTTTGGGCCGTATACGCAGAGTGGGCGGAGCGATGTTTATCTGGCGGCGTGGCAGAGGTTGCGTGAAGGTGGATTCATTTATCCGTGCCGGTGTTCGCGGAAAGATCTGGCAGCGGCGTTGAGCGCACCCCATGAGGGGCCGGATCCCGGATCAAATCGCGGGCAAGATCCAGATGATGAGCCTGTATATCCGGGGACTTGTCGGCCGTCAGGCACGTCTGAGGGCGTGTTCGAGGTTGCTGGCGATACAGGGGATGGTCGGAGCGGAAGGAACTGGCGGTTTCGGGTGCCGGATGGAGAGGCCATCGAGTTTCAAGACGGCAACCTGGGACAGCAGCGATTTGTGGCGGGAGTGGACTTCGGGGATTTTTTGGTGTGGAGGCGGGATGGAGTCCCGTGGTCCCCGCGGAAAGGTCATGAACGGCGGGGTTGTGGAGTGCCGAGTTACCAGTTGGCGTGCGTGGCGGATGATGCTGCGATGCGGATTACGGAGGTGGTGCGCGGGGCGGATCTGCTGAAGTCTACAGCGCGGCAGATCTTACTGAACCGGGCGCTGGGGTTTGCGGATCCCAAGTGGTATCACTGCGAATTGAGCAGGGATGAGCAGGGTCGACGGCTGGCAAAGCGGCACGATGCCCTTAGCATTCGGGAGTTGCGGCGGCGGGGGATGTCGGCAGAGGCAGTGCTGGCCTCGGAACGGTAGTCCCCTTCCTAAATCGAGCCGTGCAGATCAGGCATGTAAGAAGCGGCATGGTTACCTTTTCACAGGAAATTCAACCCTTATTCTGTTTCCGGCGTCTTGGGGTACCTGGGCACCGATGACCCTTTCTCAGGTGCGTTGGGTGACCATCCGGGGATGGCCCGACAATCCAATCGGTGTCACAATCTTGAAGTAAGCAATGTTCGAGACCGCAGTGTCAACCCGGCGCGGGATAGTGCATTGGCCCGGACAACTTCCCCCCAGGAGAACCACAGGCGATGGCACAAGACGGCAAGCGAGGTTTTTTCTCTTCATGGTTCGGGAGCAAAAAGCTGAAGGAACAGGAAGAAACTGCTGAGCTCGAATCAAGGCACAGGTTGGAAGAACGAATCCAGCAAATCCTTGCAGAGAAGGTCGAAGTTCCCAAACTCATCATGATTGAGGAAAAGCACGCTGCACTGATGATCCAGGAAGAGGAACCCGAACCTGAGGTTGAACTCCTGCCGATCTCGGCGAGCGTGATTCCCATCCGCAAAGCCCCTGTTCAGGCTGCCTTCGTGCTCTCGGCCTTTGAATCTCCGCGGTCATACGCGGCGAACGAACGGTAACGAGCCGTCTTTGCGATTGGCGGAAGAGGAAGAAGTCGACGTGATGAAGGCCTGAATTCAGGCCTTCATCATTTTTGGGTCCCTCACTGGTGCTTGATGAACTTGCCGGTTTGCAGGTCTTGCATGGCTTGCTGCAATTCGGCCTGGGTATTCATCACGATGGGGCCGTACCACGCTACCGGCTCCTCGAGCGGCTTGCCGGAGACGAGCAGAAAGCGAATGCCTTCGGGGCCGGCCTGGACGACAATTTCATCACCGCGGTCAAACAAAACGAGCGAGTGATTTTTCGCGTCGTATTTAGCGGGTGCGTTCGGATCGACAGCCGACTCGGTAAGCACGGCCTTTGGATCCGAGGCATCACGGAAGGTGCCTGCACCGGCGAAGACGTAGGCGAAAGCGTTCCTCGTGACATCGACCTTGATGCGGCGCAGCTTGTTGGGCGGCACCGAGATGTCGACGTAATTAGGATCGGCGGCAACTCCCTCGACTGGCCCGCGCTTGCCCCAGAACTCGCCAACGATGATGCGCGCTTTCGTCCCGTCGTCCTCAGTGACCTCGGGGATCGCGGCGGACGGAATGTCCTGATAACGCGGGTCGGTCATCTTCAGTGATGCGGGTAGGTTGGCCCAGAGCTGGAAGCCGTGCATGCGGCCGTTGTCATCGCCCTTGGGCATCTCCTGGTGGAGAATGCCGCTGCCGGCGGTCATCCACTGGACGTCGCCGGCAGTCATGCGCCCCTTGTTGCCGAGCGAGTCGCCGTGCGAGACCTCGCCCGCGAGAACGTAGGTAATGGTCTCGATACCACGGTGCGGGTGCCAGGGGAAGCCGGCGAGGTAGTCCGACGGGTTCTCGTTGCGGAAATCGTCAAGCAACAAGAACGGATCGAACTCCTTGGTTTTGCCGAAACCGAAGGCGCGCTGGAGCTTAACGCCAGCACCCTCAATGGTGGGCTTGGTTTCAAGAATCTGTTTGACCGCACGAAGCGACATAGTGAACCTCCGACTTGCCTCTGATGCTTACAGATATTGGATGCGCGAGGGGGATATTCGTTGCAACAAGTAATTCAGTGAACCAGTGAACAGTGAACAGAACGTTTACGGCACGGTGGGGACCGTGCCGTCCTGCGAGTTCAGTCCCGGTATCCAGACGGCAAAGGGCTTGCTTACGCCTTGATGAACTCGGCTTCCACGGTGATGTGAACTTCCTCGCCTACCAGAATTCCGCCGGTTTCGAGGGCCGCGTTCCAATTCAAGCCGAAGTCTTTGCGGTTGATCTTTGTGGTCGCGGTAAGGCCGATGCGGGTATTGCCCCATGGATCTTTGCCGGGGGCGCTGGGGCCTTCGACGCTGAAGGTGACCTGCCTGGTGACGCCATGGAGCGTGAAGTCGCCAGTGACCTTGTAGCCGCTGTCTCCATCAGGCTTTACCTGTGTCGATTTGAAGGACATGGTGGGGTACTTCTCGACGTCGAAGAAATCCGCGCTCTTAAGGTGGCCGTCGCGCTGGGCGTCGTTGGTGTTGACTGTCGCAACGTCGATGGAAGCCTCGATGAAGGAGAGCGAGGCATCGGTCAGGTGCTCAGTGAGGTCGCCGGTGAGTCCGGAGAAACTGCCCTTCACGTTGGAGATCATCATGTGCTTGACCTTGAACTCGGCGTGCGAGTGCGCGGGGTCGAGTTTCCAGGTGGTGGTGGTCGCGGGGGTTGAGGCGGTGGTTGCCATGGGTTGGCTCCTTTCACCAACTTTGATGTCGGACGAATATATTCGTTGCAACAAATATTTTGGCGGGTTTCGAGTTCGCAGTTCTTAGTGGTCGGTTGTCAGTCTCAGTCGTCAACGTCCTGCCGGCCGTGGCGCTTAGCGCGGAAGTTCCTTGGTGCCGGTGATGGTGAAGGCCGCGGATTGGATCGCTTCGCCTGCGTCGCCGTTGGGTTGGGAGCTGCCTAGCGAGAGCCTGTAAGTGCCTGGAACGACGGCGCGTGTTCCCTTTTCATCGACTTGTGAGAGGGTGCGGGAATCGAGGGTGAAGGTCAGGCGGCGGGTTTCGCCGGGATTCAGGTGGAAGCGCTGGAAACCGGCGAGGGCCCGCCCAGGCGAGAGGCTGGATTGCGGGGGGATGAGGTAGAGTTCGGAAACTTCGTCGCCGGCCCGGGAGCCACTGTTGCGGACATCCGCTTCCAGGGTGAGCGGATCGCCGGCGTGGAGGGATTTGGTCGAGAGTTTTACGCCGGAGTAGGCGAAGGTGGTGTAGCTTAGGCCGTCGCCGAAGGCATAGAGGGGCTTGCCTTTGAAGTAACGGTAGGTGCGGTTGGACATGGAGTAGTCGTCGAAGGGCGGGAGCTGATCGACACCGGTGTAGAAGGTGACGGGAAGGCGTCCGGCGGGATTGTTTTTACCGCTGAGGGTTTCGGCGATGGCCTGGCCGCCGGACTGTCCGGGATACCAGGCTTCGAGAAGAGCGCGGGCATTGTCTTTAGCCCAGTTGACCGCTAGGGCGCTCCCGTTGAGCAGGACGACGATGACAGGTTTGCCGGTTTTGGCGACGGCTTCGAGAAGCTGCTGCTGGATATCGGGGAGTTCAATGTCGGTGCGATCGCCGCCGGCGAAGCCCTTGGCGTCGACGCGCATCTCTTCGCCTTCGAGGCGCGGAGTGAGGCCGACGAAGGCGATCACGGCGTCAGCTTTTTTCGCGGCTTCGACGGCCTGGTCCTGGAGAAGCTCGTGACGAGGACTCCATTCGAAGGAGATGCCGGCGCCGGGGATCCGGGCGGTCTGGATGTACTCGATGCGGAGGTCGTGGGGGCGTGTGTCGGCGAAGGGAATGGCGAAGTGCTGGATGGCTCCATAGTTGCGGCCCGAGGGCGGGAGCTTGCTGGTGGTTGGGGTCGGCGGGGCGGCAGGTACGAGCTGTTTGCCGTCGAGATAGATGGCGAATTTCACCTTGTCGCCGCAGGGATA
>Ga0210400_10004166_pt1 | contig 12569 bp, 7 predicted proteins | sample IncBWH26MmetaG_FD_155456 | JGI IMG/M metagenome (GOLD analysis project Ga0210400, IMG submission 155456) | Forest soil microbial communities from Barre Woods Harvard Forest LTER site, Petersham, Massachusetts, United States - Inc-BW-H-26-M | ecosystem: Environmental > Terrestrial > Soil >...
CCCGAGTTTTATCTGGTCAGCCCCAACACCGGGTTCTCCGTGTTTTCGGGCAACGGCGCGGAATCCGGGCTTATCGAAGCACAAACCTCGACTTCCGTGAGCGGAACCTACGCTTATGGTTCCATTGCCCCGCAGGCTGCAGGTGAGAAGGGCAGCACGGGGGCACCCGTCTTCACCAGCGGCAACGTGACTGGGACAGGCGATGACAACGCCCAGGGTACGCTGTCTCCGAACGGCACTATCTCAGATACGTACTCGGTGGATGCGTCCGGCGTCGTGTTCATTCCTGCCTCGTGTACGCCGGGCACAAGCTGCAAGAAGATCGGCACCGTCATAACATCGTCCAAGTTTGTCATGATGGATGCCAAGTCGAGTAGCAGCCAATCGGGAACCACCACCCCCAGCATGTCTGTTGTGGATAAATAGGCTTAGCGCCTGCATTTGCGACAAACCGCAATTCGAACACCAACGAACCGAAAGGGCCGGCCCAGAATATCGGGCCGGCCCTTCTCCATTTGCGGTTACGAATTCCGCCGGGAAGACACCTCGAAATGGAAGTATTGAGTGGGTATCGCAATGGCAAGTTTCGAAGGGTCAGGCTCTCGTCGTGAGCGTCACCCGAACCATCAGACCGGCCGTATGTGGTTTAATTCGGTTGGGTTTAGACGCTGAGTCTTCGATGGAGAGGGTGTCGCGCCCTAATCGTGGCGTGCGGAGGTAGTTGCCATCGCGTTGAGGTATTCGACCAACTCGAAAACTTTGGGGCTGGTGCAGACTTCGTAGTAGGCGCGGGCGGCTGCGGAGCCGATCTTGCCGTCGGGCAGCAATTGACGCACGTAACCCCGGCGGATCAGGATGGGCTCAACGCCTTCGCCGACCGGCGTTTCCCCGGTGTAAAACATGGCGCGTTCCTTGCCCCAGGGCATCACGCAATCGGCTTCCACCGAAGTTAGGGCGATTTCTTCCTGCAGCTTCTGAAAACCCTCTTCGTTCAGTTCCACGCCGTTCAGGTTAAAGCGGATCAGGAATTCGTCCGCTTCATCTTCTGCCGCACCCTCCATCATGGTCTGGAACAGGAAGAGGCGAAACAGCGAAGAATTCTGCGAAAGCAGGCGCTTCGCGGCTTTTGAACAACTGGAGAGCCGGTCGGACAAGTTTAACGCCCGTGAAATCATGATGCGCGAGTCGGTATCCATCCAATACGTCGGAGCGGAACCCTGGTATGCGATACCGATGCCCAGCTCCAGGCGCGGCAGTTCGGTGGATTCTGCTCGTTCGTTGTAGGCAAGCGAAACCGCGAGAATCTGCCGCGCGAGTGCGCAAGCTTTGGACACGGCGCGTTGCTGCGCGCGGTTTGATTCAGTTTCAAAAATGGCCAACACTAGCGCATCGCCTTCGATAAAGACTTTCGCCGCGCCGTAACGGTCGAGAATGCGCTTCACCGGCTCATAAAAATTCAAGCTAAATAGAGATGCGGGATTGAGCCCGCGCTCAAGCAAATCGTGAGTGATCTTCGTCGAGCCGCGCACATCAGCCTTGATGATCGTGTGGGAAAGAACCCTATCTTCCGCGGGCCGCGCTTCTTCCGGCAATATGAATTCATACAAGCTATTGTTCATGTCCGACAGTTCGCGGGTGCGCTCGTTGCGCACCAGGCTGATGCGTTCCATCGCGGCTGTCAGCCGCTCGTAATTGCGGATGTCGCGACGCAGGCGCATGAAATCTTCCGCAAAGCGGAGCGCGACGGCGCGCACTTCTTCGCGAGGTGTGCGGCGAATTCTCTTGGCGACTTCGTCGATGCGCTGCATGGAAAACTGCCGCGCGGGAAATTGCTTCAGAATGTCCTCGACGCGCTTGTATTCCTCGCGCGAGACCATCGCCTTTTTCAACTGCTGCAAGTGGATCGGCGGGCAATAGTCGTGACAGATGTTCCGCAACTGGTAGCTGGCCAGAACGTGAATGAGCAAATCGCGCTGTTCGAGCCGCGCGATCCATTCTTCCAGCAACCGGGCGCGTGTCTCCGCTGCTTTGCCGCGTTCACTGGGAGCGCTCGCATCGAACAGGCGCTTTGCGTTCTCGGGCTGGCTCAGGTAATCGCCCAATCGATTCTGATATTGCTCGGAGAGATAATCCGCCTGGCCGCGCGCTGCTTCGATGCGCGGGCCGACGGCTTCGAGTTTATGCCGCAAATGGCGAAGCCTTTTCTCAACGTCGGTGATCGCCGCGCGGAGGTTTGCCGGATCGGAGCCCAGACCCACACGCGCCATCAGGCCGTCCGTGCGCTCCAGCCGGCGCGCCAGCGTAGCGTGCTCCTCCTCAAGGCGTGCGATTTCCGCGCGGCCGGCCATCGTGGAGTCCACTAACTCCTGATGCGCCCGCCACGCCTCGCTCAGCTCGCCCCCTTGCTCGCCTGCCAAGACCGATTCCCTCATGAAATCGAGCAGGAGAGCATCGAAGGTTTCGAACCGGTCCTGGTCGCGCAAATAAGTTCCCAGCAAGACATATTGCTCGAGGAAAAGGACGTCATCCTTGCCGCCTTCGACGAACGCAAGTCGATTGGTCAAAATTTCGTAGGCCGCGGTCATTTCATCGCCAAACAAGGCTTTCCGCGACCTCGCCAGGCCGTTCTCTTCAATCTCAGCCATTACTTGAAATACGTGCTGGCCCGTCTGGCGGAAAACATTCCTGCGGTCTGCCTGCAGCTCGGCCAGCCGCGCTTTCATCACGTGCGCCTGCTCGGTGCGGTCAAAATGCTCGCCGCGGCTGCGGATCCATTCCTTCCCTTCCAGCATGAGATTCGCGAATTGCGCGCTGATCTCCTGCGTAAGAAACTTCAACAGCGCGACCCGCAGCAATAGGTCAATTTCAATATTCTTCCCGTATTTGGCGCTCTGAAGTCCCGCATGCAGCAGGTCTGAGAGATGGCGCTTCCAGGCGCCAGCTTCCGGCGGACGCGCTGTCCTGCGCTCTGGCTGCTTGCGGTCAGATTGTGAGAGAAATACGAGATTGGCGTTTTGGCGGATGAAGTCGAGAAGGTAAGTACCCGTCAGCTCAACGAACTTTGGGCTAAGGAAAACGTCGTGGTGGATGTTGTCCACCCCGACCGCCAGTGTGCCGAGTGGTAACTCGGCCACATAGGTCTTCAAGTTGATCCGCGCGGGGTTACCCCCGGAAAGCATGGATGAGCGCTCGGGCATATCGGCAACGTGATAGCGTACACTACAGAGTAACAAGGGAGTACACGGCGAACAATATGGCGCACCTTACCCGTTAACAGTGAGACCAGCACTCAATTTTTCTGATGATGGTCGGGTGTGCGGAACGCCGAGTGAGGCCCTAGAGTGCCCCGCACGTCGCGTTTACGTGTGGGCGTTTGGCCTCGTCGCTCCCATATCTGTATCCGCCAACGGATCGATTGTGACCAGTCGCCGAGACCCCGTATCGCATCTCCTTGTTGATCTATAAGAATGGTACTATCCGAAGCGAAGAGCCATCAGAAGAAGCGAAGAGCTGGACCACCGCGCGCGAGGGTGATAAAGAGCGGCTTTGATGATGAATCTTGTTTCTGTACTTCTCGTTGCGATGCTATCTCAATTAGGATTACCGCCCGACATTGCCACACTCAAAGCGCGTGCTGAAGCCGGCGATACAGAGGCCCAAGTTCGGTTAGGTGTCGCTTACGCGAGCGGTAACGGAACCACGGCGAATGACACTGAAGCAGTGAAGTGGTTTCGAAAAGCTGCTGAAAAGGGCGATGCGGCTGGGGAATATTCGTTAGGCGACATGTATATTACCGGGCGCGGGGTAGCTGCAAATTTGGCCGAAGGTGTGAAATGGATGCGCGGCGCAGCGGAGGCAGGTGATGCGCGTGGACAGTTCAATCTTGCCGCGATGTACTCCCAAGGCCAAGGCGTTCCAAAAGACGACAATGAAGCAGTCAAGTGGATGAGGAAAGCGGCAGATCAGGGTCTGGCTGCCGGGCAGTTCGGTCTTGGTTCCATGTATGCACACGGCAGAGGAGTTTCTCAGAACGCGACCGAAGCCGTCAAATGGTACCGCAAGGCGGCGGATCAAGGTGACCCTGCCGCCATGAACAACCTTGCCTTCCTGCTGGCTACCTCTACCGATCCGAAGGTCCGCAATCCAAAAGAAGCTGTCGCCGTTGCACAAAAGGTCGTCGATGTGGACACTGACAATTCTGCGTACTTAGACACTCTAGCAACAGCCTACTTCGAGGCTGGGCAACCTGATAAGGCGGCGGAAACAGAGCGTCGAGCACTTGCACTGAAACCGGATGATCCCTCCTACACGAGGGCTCTAGAGAAATATGAGGCTGCCAGTCAACTCACCGGGGCGCTGGACATGAAGAACCGGAACTCGCATTTGCAAACCCTGGTTGCGGCGAAGACCAAGCCAAGCCCGGGTGCGCCTGCCATCGAAGAATTTTGACCTTTAGCCTCACTGGTTTGCGCGTTCTCTAATAATTACAAGGGATTATCCAAACTCAGACCTGTGTGATCGCAATGTGGCGGGAATCACCGCCGGCATGTTCAAGGCGGATATGAATGCGGGGCAGATCTGTGCGGAAGGTAAATCTCTCCGGCCATTCGATGATGACGATGGCCTGCTCCGCGAGGGCGTCTTCGAGGCCGAGCGACTCAAGGTCCGGAAAATTTTCGACGCGGTAGAGATCGACGTGATAGACCTTGCAGTGATTGTGGAAGACGTGAACGAGCGTGAACGTGGGACTGGTGACGTCCTCTTCGCGTGCGGCGCCAAGCCCGCTGATAATTCCCTTCGTAAGTGTGGTTTTCCCGCTGCCCAGTTCCCCGCTTAGCATCACAATCACGGGCGGACGAAGTTTCGCCGCGATTTCACGGCCTTTCGCAATGGTTTCTTCGCTGGAATGGGAGAGGAACTCGCTATCGGCCACTTTCCCACTCCGCAAGAACCCTGCAATATGCGTCCGGGATCGCTTCAATCAGATCTGAGGCGATTAGAGGAGCCTCTCCGACGCGCGACGCCGCGATATCGCCCGCTAGGCCGTGCAAATAGACTCCGAGGCCCAGAACGTGCGGCCAATCTGCCGTCCCGAATTCTGCGATGAGACCCGCTAGCATTCCGGTGAGAGCGTCGCCAGTCCCTCCGGTCGCCATCCCTGGATTCCCTGTCGTATTGAAGTAGGCATTCCCCGATGGCGTGGCCAGGACCGTGCGGAAGCCTTTCAGAATTACGTGGGCGCGCCATCGGCTAGACGCGTCCAGGGCAACGTCCAAGCGCCGCGCTTGCACATCTTTGGTGGTGATGCCGAGCAAGCGGGCCATTTCGCCAGGATGGGGAGTCAGAGCCAACATAGGCGTCTGGCGTTGATTAAGGTGATCGGCCATACCGGCATAGGCGTTGAGCCCATCCGCGTCCAACACGATCGGAAGCTGCGTTTCCGCGACGATCGTGCGGATGAGCTGCTGCGTTTCGTTGTGCGTCGAAAGGCCGGGACCGATGGCGACTACCGATTTGTCCCGAGCGATGTCGGCAAAGCGTGAGTAATCGAGATTGCGAAGGCTCGCCGTGCCTGCTTCCGTTGCGGCCAAAGGCTCGGTCATCATTTCTGGTGCGCCCGCAGACACCGTAGGGAGCACGACAAGCGGAGTCGCCACTGTCACCAGGCCTGCGCCCGAACGTAACGCGCCACGCCCAGCCAACACCGCCGCTCCGGACTTCCCAAGCGATCCGGCTACGATTAGCGCGTGCCCGTAGGAGCCCTTGTGGGAGGCTGGATCGCGCGCAAGCGGTAAGCTGCGGAATTCTCCAGGCTCCAGCCAGTGCATCTTCAGGTGAGGGTCGGATTCGAGAAGCTCGGGTGGCGTTCCAATATTGCGGACTACAAGCACACCGCAGCTGGATGCTCGCGGTGAAACCATTTGGCCCAGCTTCGGTGCGGTCAGAGTCACGGTGAAGTCCGCGTTGACCACGGGGCCTCCAAAATCCTCGGCATCGGAAGCCAGCCCAGACGGCATGTCCACTGAGACTACGCAGGTTCTCTTACCGTTCTTTTTCCGGATAGCGTTCACGTCTCCTAGCACGGAGCCAAGCAGACCTTCCACGGGGCCGCGCAGCCCTGTACCTAGCAGCGCATCTACAATCAAATCCGCGCGATCGAGTTCGGCTCGAATCGGTTCCCACTCCGGAGCGCTTGTTACGACATGCAGTTCACCGAGCCCTTGTTGCCAACGCTTCAGGTTGACCGCCGCGTCGCCTTCCACCGCGCTCGGATTCGCAAAAAGCACGACCTCCGGCGAGCATCCGGACTCTTTCAGAAGCCGCGCGACCACCAGGCCGTCGCCACCGTTATTTCCCTTTCCGCATAGCACCACAATCTTTCGCTGTGCGAGGTCGGGGAATTTCTCCTTCAAGAATTCAGCGATTGCCGCGCCCGCATTCTCCATCAATTGCAGGCTCGAAATACCGTAGCGCTCCGTTGTCAGCCGGTCAGCTTCGCGCATCTGCGCAGCCGTCAATACTTTCATGCGTTCGACTCCTGCGTGGCGGGAAAGCGCGCGATAACTACAGTCATATCGTCGGCCTGTTCCTGCGAACCGGACCATTCTTCTGCGGCGCGCATCATGGCATCAGCGATGGCGTGAGGGGATGCGTCCTGATTGCGCTTGGCCAACTCAATCAGCCTTTCGGTTCCAAACTCTTCGCCGTAAACATTCTCGGGCTCAATCAAACCGTCACTATAAGCGATCAACAAGCCGCCCGGTTCGATTTCGATCGTGCCCTGGGCGAACGGGACGTCATTAAACAGACCCACGACCATGCCACCGGTTTCGAGCCGTTCCACGCGGCTGCCGGAAATATAAATCGGAGCCAGGTGCCCCGCGTTTGTGTATTTGAGGCGGCGCGTCTGGGTATCGTACACACCAAAGAACATGGTCGCATAGCGCTCGTCTGAGGTATTGCGGTACAGGTGCCGGTTCAGGTGCGAGACAATTTCCGCGGTATTGAGCTGCGAGGCATTGTAGCTAGGCTGCCCGTCCCGATAGCGCAGCACGTCGCTGCGCAAGGCCGCTTGCAGGCTGGCCATCAAGAGCGCAGCCGAAATGCCTTTTCCACTGATATCGGCCAGGGCGATCGCCAGATGTGTCGGCGTGACGCGGATGAAATCGTAGTAATCGCCGCTGACTACCCTCGCCGCCCGGCAAACAGCTTCCAGCTCGACGCCTGGCAATTTCGGCAGAGCGTGGGGGAAAAGTTGCTGCTGGACTTCCTGAGCGATGGAGAGCTCATTTTCAAGGCGTTGGCGCTGGCGTTGCTCTTCGATCAGGCTCGATACCGATTGCATCATCGAGTTGAACGAATCGCCGAGCGCCGCGAGCTGGTCACGGTGCGGTACACGAACCCGAAAGGAGAGATCGCCTGCCTGCACATGCTGCGTGGCACGGTACAGATCGTCGACGGCCGTCGTGATCGTCCTCGTCAGAACGATGCCCGTCACCAGCGACGCGAACTCGATGACCAGGAAAATAGCTCCCACGACAAGCAGTGCGGTCGCGGCGGCCCCGCCAAGTTCACCCAGCGGGCTGAACAGCCTCCGGTTCAGGAGAGATGGCCGTGTGCTGAATGACGCAAACACACGGGAAGATTCGGGCTCCCCGGGTTTTCGGTCTCGATCCAGCACCTCCAGCACTACGATTCCGGTTATTAGTTTATCGAACGGGTTCACCGCCGGCGGAATCGCTCGTCCGCGCGTGGCAATTTGTTGGACACGCGCGTACCCCTGTGGGTTAAGGGCAACAGACACCTGCTGATCCAAACCGCTCTTCTTGGCACGCCGTACATCGAACTCGATGGGGCCAAGCTCTGGAGCAAGCGTATCGATCAGCGCCGGCGTAACTGGGACGGAACCGGAGACAACCAAGCGTCCCGACGGCACCGCCCGAACGACAACCGCTCGCATCGTGAGCACATCTCCGTTTAAAACCAGTCCTGAGAATTCTTTCTGCGCGGATCCATCGGGTCCACGCAGCAGATCTTCCCCCTTGCCGGTTTCAATCTCCAATCCTGGCAGCTCGGTCATTGCCGCCATGAGATACGTCGGCTGGTCCTCGGGTAGGGCGAGGGCCGCAGCACGGCGCCCCGAGGCTGCTTCGATGGCATAGGACGTGGCCATGGTGGCCGCCACCTCCGAGAGCCTCTCGACCCGCTCCTGCATATCTGTGTAGAGGACGTAGGACCCGAGCTGCCAATACAGCAAGTACGCACCGAGCCCCGCCATCGTGAGAAGTAGAAGCACCGGGACAACAGCGATGAATATATACGCCGTAACTAGCCGGTTACGCAGACTCCAGAGCAGATGCTCTCGCGCCCAAAGGAACCCGCGAACTATAAAGTATCCGAAGGCAAGCACTGCCAGGAATAGAAGGAGGCCGCTTTGCGGCGTCTGAGGAAAGAACAATCGCGAGATCGACAGTGCTGCATAAATGGCCAGAATTACCAGCGTCGCGACGTCCACGGAATTCATCCGCAGCCAAAGGGAGTGAAGGCGATTTGTGGGAGTGGAATTCATACCTCTGAAGATCGATCCGCATTTCGGCGAGCTCCACGCTTTACTTGAAGCCCTTCCCTTGAAGGACTCAGAGTGAACGTCCAGCGTAAAGCAGAGCCCGCACCCGATTCCTGCTTGAAAAGCACAGGTGAAGTTGCAAGCGGGTAAACATAACGCTTCATGTTACCGCTTGAACCGGGACCCGCGCATCTTTTCACGACGCAGGGCCTGTCTCATCATATCGGATCGGTCAAAAAATTGTTTTGGGAGTGCCAACCGTCGCTAGGGCTTCGCTCCGGGATTTCCCAGGCGGCTATGATGGCGGCCATAGGTGAAGTAAATCGCCAGCCCTATGGCTAGCCAGACAAAAAGGCGCAGCCAGTTTTCGGCCGGCAGAGAAAACATCAGCAGCAGGCAGCACAAGATTCCCAGTATCGGAACAATCGGACCAAACGGTGCGCGAAACGGACGCTGCACTTCAGGATGAGTGCGCCGCATGATCAGGACGGCCGCGCAGACAATCACGAATGCGAGCAGAGTGCCAATGTTTACGAGTTCGGCCAGAATCCGCAATGGTAAAAATGCACCCATCGTAGCAACGCAAACGCCAGTCAGGATCGTCGACTTCCAGGGCGTGCGAAAACGCTTGTGCACCGCAGCGAAGAACCCGGGTGGCAGCAAACCGTCCCGCGCCATGGCCAGGAAGATCCTCGGCTGGCTCAACATCATCACGAGGAGCACCGACGTGATCCCGGCGATGGCGCCTACTGAAATCAAAAACTGTGCCCACGGCAGGCCCACCTGCCTGAATGCGTCTGAGACAGGAGCGTCGATATTGATCTGGTCGTACGGCACCATTCCGTTGAGCACGGCAGCTACGGCGATATATAAAATTGTGCAGAGAACCAGCGACGTTAAAATTCCGATGGGCACGTCGCGTGAAGGATTACGGGCTTCCTCAGCGTGTGTGGACACCGAATCGAAGCCGATATAGGCGAAGAAAACGTACGCAGCGCCCGCTAGCATGCCCAGTGGCTCGCCACCCTTCCCCGTCTGGCCCATGATGGTGTGTCCGAAAAAGCTGAACCCTGTATACCCAAACGGTGCGAAGGGCCTCCAGTTGGCCGGATTTACGTACCGAGCACCGACGACGATGACGAAGAGGACGATCGCAATCTTTAGGATCACGATCCCGGCATTCAGGCTGGCACTTTCGCGAATTCCCTTTACAAGAACAATCGTAACAAGCAAGGCAATCACGATGGCCGGAAGGTCGAACCAAGTGCCGGTGAGCTTGAGTCGCCCGGTGGCCGGTAGGTAATCGAAAGGCGCGTTCGTGAATGCGTGTGGCAATCCTAAGTGAAAAATGGAAAGAAAATCCTGAAAGTAGTGCGACCAACCGTGCGCAACGGTGGCCGAAGCTACCGCGTACTCAAGAATCAGATCCCATCCAATGATCCACGCGAACAGTTCACCAAGCGTCGCGTAAGCATAGGTATAGGCCGATCCGGCCACGGGAACCATCGAGGCGAATTCCGCGTAGCAGAGAGCCGCAAAAACACAGGTGATCCCGGCTACGACGAAGGAGAGCATCAGTGCGGGTCCGGTACGATCGTGGGCCGCGACGCCGGTCAGCACGAAAATGCCTGTGCCGATGATCGCTCCCACGCCGAGGGCCGACAGTTGGACAGGACCGAGCACGCGGTGCAGGCGATTTTCGCCGCGAAGCTCTTCGAGCAAAACCTCGTGCGATTTCGTCAGGAAAAATTGGTTTCCCATATTCCCCTTATTTGAGCCACTAAGATTCCGAAGCTCAGCACTATTTAGACGTGTTCCAGCAACTATCTTCTCTTATTGCAGCTGATCAGCGCTCGTACTTGACTGCCGGGACCAAAATAAGTAAACGGGAACACCAAGAATCACGATCACGAGCCCAGGCCAGGTGTCCTGTGTCTGGTACAAGATCAGGATCAGCATGATCAGCGTAGCCGCAATCATGTAGAGAACCGGAACGACCGGATAGCCCCACGCGCGATAGGGCCGCTCGGCGTCAGGACGCGTACGCCGCAAAACAAGGACGCCGCCAATCGTCAGCACGTAGAACATCAGGGCCGCGAAAATAACGTAGTCGAGCAAAACGCCATAGAGATTTCCGTAAGTGACCGCTCCTGTGGCCGAGTCCACCAGGCGTGTCCGGAGAAGCACCAGAAACGCGGCCCAGATTCCCTGCAGCACCAGACCCATGGCCGGCACATGATTCGCGTTGAGCCGTCCGATGCTGCGAAAGAACAACCCATCTTTCGCCATCGCGTAGTACACGCGCGCTCCGGCAAGAATGAGCCCGTTCGCACACCCGAACGTGGAAACCATGATCGCCAGCGCCATTAGCGTCGCTCCGCTAGGTCCGAAAATGACGGCTAGCGTGGCGGTTGCCACGCGGTCATCGGGCGCGTTCTGAATCTGATGGAGTGGCAGCGTACACAAGTACGCCACGTTCGCGAGAATATAAAGCGTGATGACGATCGCGGTACCCGCGGCTAGCGAAACCGGAATGTCGCGCCGCGGGTTTTTCACTTCCCCCGCGGTAAATGTGATGTTGTTCCATGCGTCGGCAGAAAATAGCGATCCCACTTGCGAGACGCCGAATGCGATGAGCAGACCAAACGCTCCCGATGCCGCCGTCACCGATGGGATGAACGATTTCAGCCAGTCCGCGCCTGGCTCGATCACCTGCGGATCGTGAATTGCCCAGATACTGCTGAAATTAGCTAGTATCGCCGCGGCATTCCGCCCCACGAACACGCCGGCCAGAATCAACGCAGCAAGCGTCAGAGTTTTAGCCGATGTGAATACGTTCTGGATCAGCTTCCCTAGTTTCAATCCGCGCGTATTGAGCAACGTCAGAAAAAGAATCAGAAGCAATGCAACCAACTGCTGTACGGATAGGCTGATCCCATATTTGCTGGAGAGCTTGATCGGCGGAACGATCCAGATATTCGGCGATATCGCCGGCCACACAACGCCCAGGTAGCGAGCGAAACCTACTGCGACCGCCGCGATTGTCCCGGTCTGTATTACAAGAAACAAGGTCCAGCCGTACAGGAAACCCCAGAGCGGAGAATATGCCTCGCGCAGATAGATATATTGGCCGCCAGCCTTGGGCATCATCGCCGCTAGCTCGCCGTAGGAAAGTGCGGCAGCAACCGTCAGCAAGCCGCTAATGACCCAGGCGGCAAGCAGCCCCCCTGTCGACCCCGTATGACGTGCAATATCGGCGGAGACGATGAAAATACCCGAGCCGATCATCGACCCGACCACAATCATGGTCGAATCGAACAGACCCAGGCCGCGAACAAATCCGGATGACTCTGTCTCGGGCGCTACTACTTCAATTCCAGCGGACCTCAGATCGGACATTGGGCCACTCCTTATTGAGGCGGGCTGCAAGTGGAGCCCGCACCCGACTCCGATTTGCGGGAAATTGCGGAGGCTGCCACTTCGAGGTATTGCCGGGCGCGCTCACCAGGGTTTGCCGCGCAAATCAAATCGCGCACCACGGCCAGTGAGTCGGCCCCCGCAGCGTAAACCTCCTCCGCACGTTCGAGCGTGATTCCGCCGATCGCCACGAGTGGCTTGCGTGTGATTTGGCGCGCTCGGCGCAGGAGTTCCGTACCCACCACGGCATCGGGATTCTCCTTGGTTGTCGTCGGAAAAATCGGCCCGAAAGCCACGTAGTCCGCGGAGGTGCGATCCGCCACAACCACCTGCTCCAGTGTGTGCGTCGAAACCCCGACCCAGCGCTCGGTACCGCAGATGGCGCGCGCTTGTTCGACGGCCAAGTCGTCCTGTCCAACATGCACCCCGCCAGCGCCCGCGAGCAGCGCAATGTCCGGCCGGTCGTTTACGATGAAGCGTACGCCGCGTTGCGCCAATCCGGTGGAAAGCCGCTGGGAAACCTCAAACAGTTCGCGAGAAGGAGCCTTCTTATTGCGGTATTGAATCAGCTCGACCCCGGATCCTG
>Ga0210400_10004167_pt1 | contig 12565 bp, 10 predicted proteins | sample IncBWH26MmetaG_FD_155456 | JGI IMG/M metagenome (GOLD analysis project Ga0210400, IMG submission 155456) | Forest soil microbial communities from Barre Woods Harvard Forest LTER site, Petersham, Massachusetts, United States - Inc-BW-H-26-M | ecosystem: Environmental > Terrestrial > Soil >...
AGACCGTATTAACAACAAACCGGAAACTTCATTACTACTCGGGCTTGGTGGCGGAGTTTTGGCTAATGAACTCAGCAATCAAAATATAAAAGTAACAGCGGTTGAACTGGATGAACGAATTACCGAAGTAGCGAAAAATTATTTTCATTTAAATCCCGCTATTGAAATTATACAGGATGATGCACGTCATGCCTTATATAAACTCAATAAAAAATTTGATTTGGTTTTCCTGGATTTATTTCATGCAGAAACCACCCCTTCGCATGTAATGAGTTTAGAGAGCTTCACTAAAATTAAATCTTTGCTCAGCGAAAAAGGAATGATTGTCATTAATACTTACGGTTATTTAAAAGACGTTACAGCTTCCGGAAATTTAATTTTATTAAACACTTTGCAAAAAGCCGGGTTTCAGTATAAAATTTGTTATGCGGGTGACAAAACCCACGAGGATTTCAGGAACTTTGAAATTTTTTGTTCGGTTAAACCCATTACACAAAATCTCCTCGCTCAAATAGAAGAAAAAATCTCCAATTTAACCTGTACCTCTGTTAATACTGATATACAACCCCTTCTGGAATACGCCAATGCAAAAGCTGCAAAAAGGTGGCGTTATGCCTATTTGAGGAATTTTATTGCTAACAGGTAGTACAAACTTTAGAAAATAATTTGATTAGCGGAAAAAACTGATTCCATCTTAATTTAGGATATCGAAATTTGTAAAAAAGGCAAATAGCTTTGATAAAAAGCCCATTAGTATCTTTGCTGAAATGACCCGTAATAAAACAAAATATACCTCCCTCATCAAGCAAACCGCCAAGGCTTTGGGTTTTGAGTATTGCGGTATTTCTAAAGCGGAATTTTTAGAGGAAGAAGCGCCACGCTTTGAAAAATGGCTGAACAAGAATATGCAGGGCGAAATGAAGTACATGGAAAATTATTTTGATAAACGCCTCGACCCGCGCTTGCTGGTTGACGGTGCAAAATCGGTGGTTTCTTTACTTTTAAATTATTACCCTGAACAAGGACCTCGACAAGCTCAGTCTGACGACGTACCAAAAATTTCAAAATACGCTTACGGAACCGATTACCATTTTGTAATAAAAGAAAAATGCAAAACATTTCTTGAAATTCTGAAAAAAGAAATCGGCGATATAAACGGAAGATGTTTTGTTGACTCAGCACCTGTTATGGACAAAGCCTGGGCACGAAAAAGCGGATTGGGATGGATAGGAAAAAATGCAAACCTGATTAACAAGGAAAGCGGTTCTTTCTTTTTCATAGCTGAATTAATTATTGATGTAGATCTGGAATATGACAGCCCCATAAAAGATTATTGCGGAACTTGCACCAAATGTATAGATGCATGCCCTACACAAGCGATTGCAGAACCTTACGTTGTAGACGGCAGCAAATGTATTTCGTATTTTACCATTGAGTTAAAAGAAAATATTCCTGCCGACTACACAGGCAAATTTGATAACTGGGCTTTTGGCTGTGATGTTTGCCAGGATGTTTGTCCGTGGAACAGTTTCAGTAAGCCACATAAAGAGCCTTTGTTTAATAACACAACCGGCTTACTTGATTGGGGAGAAAAAGAATGGAAAGAGATTACCGAAGAAGTATTTAAAAAAACATTTAAAAACAGTGCCGTTAAGCGGGCGGGATTTAAGGGGTTACAAAGAAACATTAACTTTCTCCGAAGGACTTAACAGCCGAAACCACAATGGAAACAGCCAAGGAGGCACAAGGAACACAAAGATTATTTTGATTATAGTGTAAAAACAGCCGAAGCCACAAAAGAAACAGTTAAGAGGCACAAAGAACACAAAGACTATTTTGATTATAGTGTAAAAAATAGCCAGATCAACTCCCGAAGTTTCGGGAAGAAACAACCAGAGAAGCACAAAGATTCTTTATTTAGTGAACTGAGGAACTCCAAAGTACATTAAAGATATTTTTAAATTTGTTAAAAAAATTTATGACAGACAATGAAATTGCTAATAAGGTAATTGGACTGGCAATAGAAATTCACACTGCTCTTGGACCAGGATTACTTGAAAATGTCTATAAAGAATGTCTTTATTATAAAATAAATAAGGCGGGCCTGCAGGTTCAAAAGGAAAAATTTATGCCACTTATTTTCGAGGAAGTAAAACTTGATTGTGGTTACAGAATTGATTTGCTTGTTGAAGATAAATTGGTTGTTGAACTAAAGAGTGTTGAAGAACTTAATGATGTTCATCTTGCACAAACTCTCACTTATATGAAATTAGGCAATTATAAACTGGGATTACTCATAAATTTTAACGAGGTTAGATTGAAAAATGGGTTAAGAAGAGTGATAAATGGCTATCTGCAACCATTTAAACTAAACTAAATCCTCCACTTTAAAAAAGAACAATTCCCGTACTACTGCACCGATTAAATTTGTATTCCTTTGTGTTCTTTGTGAAAAAACTTTGCGTTCTTTGTGGTTCCTTCACTAAGGGTATGGAAAAAATCAAATTAACCCAATACAGCAAGTCGGCAGGTTGCGGATGCAAGATCGCTCCTGAGGCATTACAACAAATACTTTCGGGATTGCATACTATGCCGGATAAAAATTTATTGGTGGGAAATGAAAGTAATGATGATGCCGCAGTTTATGATATTGGCAATGGCCAATGTGTAATAAGTACTACCGATTTTTTTATGCCTATTGTTGATAATTCATTTGATTTCGGAAAAATTGCCGCAGCTAATTCCATAAGCGACATTTACGCCATGGGAGGGAAACCTGTTATGGCGATTGCCATTTTGGGCTGGCCCATTGATAAAATTCCTGCGAGCGAAGCGCAACGCGTTTTGCAAGGCGCCATTGAAATTTGTAAGAAGGCGGGAATTCCTTTAGCCGGCGGGCATAGTATTGATAACCCGGAACCGGTTTTTGGTTTGGCAGTTACAGGATTGGTTCAGAAAAATAATATCAAAAAAAATAACACTTGTGAAGAAGGGGATTTACTTTATTTAACCAAACCTCTCGGCTCAGGTATTTTAGCCACGGCCCTGAAACGTGGAAAATTAAATGAAACCCATTATACTGCCCTCCTTAATAATATGATTACGCTAAATACTTTCGGAAGCATTTGTGGTGAATTGGATTATATACATGCAATGACCGATGTTACAGGATTTGGTTTATTGGGCCATTTATGCGAAATGCTTGAAAATAAAAATTTCTCCGCCACAATTGAAGTAAATAAAATCCCTTTATTAGAAGGAGTCGAAACATACAGTAAAGAGTTTATTTACCCGGATAATACCACCCGCAATTACAACTCGGTAAAAGAAAAAGTAAAATGGGTAGGCGGACTGGAGTTTATTACTCTTTGCGATCCACAAACTTCAGGAGGTTTGTTGATTTCTGTTTCGGCTGATAAAAAAGCTGAATTTGAAACTAAATTGAAAGAAAATAATCAGGAAGTTTATTTAATAGGGAAAATAAATTTAAAAACGGATACCGATAACAAGAATATCGTCAATCTGTTCTAATTCATTGCGCCAGGTAATATTAAAATCCTTCAGGTATTTACCCTGGTTTTCCATTGATAAATTCTGCACCGACAATAAAAGTTCTTTAAACTTACGGGTGGTTAATTTCTTTTCTTTATCACCGCCAAATTGATCGGCATACCCGTCACTTGAAAGGTAAACCGAATCTCCGTCGTTCATTTCCGCTTCGTGTTGCAGGTATACTTGTCCTTCAGAAGTAAGCCCGCCAATAGCACATTTGGTTGATTTAATTTCTTCAACAGTAGTTGCGCCTTTGCGAATAATACAAAGATTCCGGTTAGCACCGGAATAACTTATTTCTTTTCCGTTTATCCGCAGCAAGACAATATCGCAACCATCCCGCGTAGAGTTATCCGTATTACTTTGTTTCAAAGTTTTTTTAACGCCCTGATTCAGCAAAGAAAGAATTTTTCCAGGCTCGCTGTTTAATTCAACCGCGTCTTCCAGTTTTTCATGCGCCACCATACTCATGAGTGCGCCGGGCACACCGTGGCCTGTACAATCGGCAGCAGCAACGAATATTTCTTTGCCTTTCTTTTTCAGAAAATAAAAATCCCCGCTTACAATATCTTTAGGCATATAAAGTACAAAACTTTTAGGCAAATGTTTTGCAAATTCTTCTTCAGCAGGTAAAATAGATTGTTGAATTCGCTTTGCGTAAATAATACTGTCGGTAATTTCCTTTTTCTGATTTTCAAGCACGGAATTTTGTTCAGCGATCTCTGCAGTACGTTCTTTAACCTGTTCTTCCAAAACCTGATTTTGATTTTCAAGAATCTCCTTCTTCTCCTGCTCTTCTTTAATCGCTTTGACGGATAAATCTTCTATTTGTATAATTTGTTCCTTTAACGTTTTATTTGCGCCGGCAAAATCATAAGCCAAATAAACACTCATTGAGAGTGGCAAGCTTAAAATGGCAAAAATAGAAAACATAATTGCCAATATAAAACCATTCTCTCTGAATACAAGTAATGAGGCGATTGACAGTATCAGGAAAATGGTAACTCCCAAAACTCCGAAGCCGACAATTTTAGCGCCTCTGAATTTTTGACGTATCGCTTTAATTGAGCCAACAGTAGAACTTATATACATCATAAAAAATAAAGAAATATGGAAAAATCCCGACCAGTTATTAAATACGTATTTCATAATTAAAGCCCCGGCATAACATATCACACATGACCAATAATATTTATTGAATTTTTTTTGAAATAAACTATAAAGTAAGGTGATAACCGACATAAAAAAAGTTGGTATAAGTGCATCGCCGTAATAATATAACCTGAAAGTTGTCATAGGGTTTTCAATTACCTTATTAAGAACCGGAAGAAGAAACAGCAGGGCAAGGCTAACTACAAACAAACTGTAATACAGGTTAAATTTCCGGGAACGCTCAAAAAGGTAAATCATAAGATGCACCAATGCCAGTGCAAACAAAAACATGGAAATTCCAATAAAGAAAAAACGTTGATATTCACTCAGAGAGATAACCTCTATCATGTCGGGATAATGAAAGAACCGCAGTACAAAACCAATTGAAGAAACATCAAACTTATCGTAATATTTCAAATAACCCGTGTTTGAATATCTTACTGCCAAAACGTGTTCCAGGGTATCGTTAACCGTTAAAGGAAAAAATATATTACGAGGGTCGCGGCAAACTTCTTCGGCGGGGTTTTCTGAAACATTACCGAAGGAAATTAAAAAATGCCCGTCATTAAATATTTCCGAAGCGCCGTTGTGCGAAATACGCATCATAAAAGTTTTTCCGATAAAGTTCTCAGAAACTTTGTAATGGAGCCTGAACCACGCAATTCCTTTAAAGGTGCTGCTATCAATTTCATTTATTTCAAAATCCGTACTTAATCTCTTCCAGTGCGAATCATCGGCGTTTTTAAGAGCGAACTTGTAATTATCCCCCGGATAATAAACCCATTTTTCTTTATTGTTATCGGTGAACATAAAAGAAAAATTCAATCCGTTAAAAGCCACGTTAATTCCCGGCTTTCCTTTCCCGATTTTATAAATAAGGGAATCAGGCGTAGCTTTTGTGATTACGGGGAATAAAAATATCCAACACAGAAAAATTAAATTATATGTTCTTGTTTTTTTCAATCTTTTACACGGCTGAATTTAAGTGCTTTTAACATCCAGGAAGGCAATGGCTTTGCGGGATTCATTTTATCAAGATTCAAGTACCAGTTAATTTTTTTCATTACCGGAATTTTGTGCGTCTCAACAAATTCAATCAAAGCGCCATCAGGGTCTTCAATATAGGCGAATTGCCCCGCGGCATCTCCCATATCAAAATCGGGATTACTCTCAACCGTAAAAGGGTGCCCGTAAGAAGCGCAGTGTTTTTTAAGCGACTGCATATCTTTAATATCAAAACACAGGTGAATAAACCCCAGATCTCCCCATAAACGGTTTTCAAATATTTTCCTGGAGATGCGGCTGTTTACCTTTATTAATTCAATAATACTACTTCCTAATAATTTTGAAAAACTTCCTTGTCGCGGTTTACTATGCGTTAATAAAACTCTGCGTATTTTTTGTTCTGCTCCCGGCAAATTTTTTAAATCTTCAAAAACTTTTTCTTCATCGTAAACTACAGTATCGTAACCTAAAATTTCCGCATAGAACTTTTTAGATTTTTCCATATCACTTACGCCAATCACCATTCCACTCGGACCGCCCATATTCATAATTCCTTTTCCGAACCATTCATCACTTTTTATTACTTCAAATAAATTTCCGTGCAAATCTTTCAAATAAAAGTGCTCTTGACCGACAGGGTCTTTTACAATCTCACTTATAATTTCTACTCCTTTAGCTTTTAAAAAATCATACGAAGCTTTCACATCATCTGTTTTCATTTTAGCAATGGAAAAGCCTAAATCACCTAATTCAATATCGAAAGCGGCGGGTTGCGGAGTACGCGAAACATACTGCCAGATTTCAAAACCACCGCCGCCTTTTAAATTAATAGCCAATATCGCATGCCTTTTATGCGGTTTACCTGCGGTATACGGCAACATCTGACTTGCTTCGCCGTTCTCATCCAATATAGGAATATCCATACCGAAATTTTGCCTGTACCATTTGAACGATTTGTGTACATCCGTGTTACCAATGCCTACCTGCTGAATTCCTGAAATTATATATGACATAAAGTGCTATTCTGAAGTAAAACTACGATTTATTTTGTTTTTTCAATCGCTGCAATGTTTTCTCAATAAATCTTTCGGAAGTAAAGAGCGAACTCTGTATTACTTTTACTCATTAAAAATTACTACAACTTTGTAAAATGTTTTTTAAAATAATCCGATTTCATAATTTCATTTGTTGTGCCGCAAACTACCGTTTCATCATCTTCAATCATCACCAACTCATCGGTGTAAGCGGTTAAAAAGTCAATATCATGCGAAGAAATAAGAATAATTTTTTGTTGTTCAGTAGCGATTTTCTTCATTAACTGAAAATAATATTTTTTTGAGGAATAATCCAGGAATGCCGTAGGTTCATCAAACAACATAATTGGCGTTTGCTGCGCAATTAATTTGGCAATAAAAACTTTTTGTTTTTCTCCGTCGCTGAGCCCGGTGATAAATTTATCTTTAAAATTTTTTACCTGGCATAATTCAAGTGCTTCGTCAATAATTTTTTTATCATTTTGACTTAAACCTGCCCAATGATTGGTATACGGATAACGTCCCATGCTTACCAATTCGTAAACACTGATTGGAAATGAAATATTATTAGAAGAAAAATTTAAACTGATAAGTTTAGCTCTTTCCCCGTTTGTAACAGAATAAATATCCGTATCGTTAAAAATAATTTTACCGCCACTTGGTTTAAGAAGCCCGCACAAACTTTTAAGCAAAGTAGTTTTGCCCTTGCCGTTATTACCGATTATTCCGACAACGCCCGGTGAAGAGAATTTTAAGGAAATATTCTGCAACACCGGCTCTTCATAGCCAACACTGTAATTTTGTGTTTGAAATATGTTTGGATTATCGCCCGGAATCATGCACACGAAGGTACATTTTTTCAGGGAGTATAAATAATTTCTATAGCACCGCTTTTGCCCGTATCCGAGATAACAGTAATGTTTTTCTTCTTTTTGCCATCGCTTATTTCCATGGCAGCCGTATTGGGCGGGATAGTTCCTAAATTGATGGCATGCATAGCAAGATAATTCGTTCCAGCCTGCAAATGCAGCACTATCTCTTTTTTATCTTTGCTTAGGGTATAATCATCCAAAATCAATTCCCCGTTTAAATACAGAGCTATTTTATCCCCGTCAACCGTGCCCCTGTCCCAGACTTTTACTGTAACCAGGTCTGTGCCCACTTCCATGGTGTTTTGAATTTCGACATTTCTACCGTTTACTTTGTGAGAATGAACAAGCGGATCTGTTTTTTTCACCTTCACGCTATCAACCGGTTTATCTTTTAATTTATAATTAAACGTATAGCGAAGATTGAGCATTAATGAACCTCCGTTATAAGTAATATTACTTTTTCCGACTGAAGTTTTATTTTTAAAAAACTCATATTGTTCGGTAAACGTGTTTGTAAAAGGCGCGTAATACACAAGTCCTAAATCAAGCGAATGCAATTTATCAGAAGAAAAGCTTTTAATACCGATTTCAGTGCCGATCATATAACTGTTCGGGCTAAGGGATAATACTTTCGACTGCATTCCGGTTCCGTTTTCTGTCCAGTCTTCACTGTGATTTAATTTTATTAAATCATTAAAGTTGCGGTGAAATAAAGTTTGTCCGAATGATTCGCGAATGTACCAATACTCGCTGCCTCCCAACCACGAATTATCCCCGTGATACCAGCAACGTTGAACAGCCAGTGAATATTTAAGATATTTATCCGTCTCTACCCATTTTGTAGTTGAATCGCCGTGAGAAGGCATCGTGAATGGAGAATTGAATTCATAGCAGGCTTTGTTGTTTTGTATTTCGGCCTGAATGCAAGTGTAACTCGGGCTGTGTTTGTCTCTCCACATAAAACCGGCATTTAATCCAATAGATGTGTTTGCAAGAAAAGCTAGTTGTTTGTGGCCGTTTACATCTACTACATCACCGAGTCCGTAATTAAGCGTGCGCTGAAAAGTATTATTGCCACTGAGATTTTCCAGGTGCGTTGGCGACCACCCAATCGCACCTAAATTAAACCCTGCAGTCCAGTAACGGTCGCGCGGACCTAAGGTTTGAGAAAAAATCGAAAAAAATGCGCTTATAAAAAGTAAACTAAAAAAATATTTTTTTGCGCAAATCATTACCTGAAAGTAATCAAGTGTAATGCCATAAAATGTTAAGGTTTCTTAAAAATTAATCAAAGGTGGCTTTATTCTTAAAAATAAGCCATAGTACATAAGGCGCACCGAACAAAGAAGTAATTACATTGATGGGAAGAGTATTATCAAAAATCGGCAAATTACTGATGATATCGCAACTCAGCATAAAGCAGGCACCGCCTAACATACAACCGAATAATTGGTGTAAGTGATTGGTAGTTTTAAAAAATACGCGTACTATATAAGGCATCGCCAATCCTACAAAACCAATAGGGCCGCAATAGGCCGTTGTTACTCCGCTTAAAATTGCTGTGGCAAGTAAAACAAATATTTTTGCTGCTTTGGTATTTATTCCGAGTAACGAAGCCTGTTCATGGCCAAGTAACATGGCATTAAGCGGTTTAATTAAAAACAAACAGCTTAAACAAGTAATTAATACGATCAGAAAAAATGCAACTAAATCGTACTCCGTAACATTAGACAGCGACGCCATGTTCCATAAAATAAAATTCTTTACCTGTTGCGCGGTTGCCATATATTCTAACACGGATTGAATAGCGCCAGCAAGAAAACCTATCATCATACCAATCATAAGTAAATGCACACTGCTTTTTATTTTGCGCGAAAGGCTTAATAAAATTAATAATCCGGCAAAAGCTCCTGCTGAAGCAGCGAATGGAATTCCACAATCAACAATAACAGCCACACTTGTTCCCGCGCTAAGCATTAACAAAGCAACAGCAAGTGAAGCAAGTGAATTTATACCCAAAACATAAGGCCCTGCAAGCGGGTTACGAAAAAATGTTTGCATTAACATACCGGCAACCGACAATGCCATGCCCGCACTTAATGCAGCAATCGCTTTGGGCAAACGAAAACCCAGAACAACAATAGCTTCATTAACGCCGCATTTATCTCCGAAAACACTGAATACCTTATCGATCGGAATGTAAGTTACTCCCCAGGATAAATCCAGCACAAAAAGTACAGACAGAACAAAAAGCAGTAAAATATATTTTAAACCTGTTTTCATTTTTTTATTTTAACTGCTTGTAATATTTAAGTTTTTTATCGGGCGACAAGTTAGGGTGAAAAATTTTAATAAGCTCGGCTAAAATTTCGTCGGGATTGCACAAACCGTTTTCCCAATACTCATTGCCACCACCGAGGTTGAGCATACCGTTGTTATTATACAAATTACCTGTTTTAAAAGCTTTAAACTCTCCATAGCGCTTATCAATCGCTAAAATATCATTTGCGCTGTTGCAGAGATGGAGGTTAAGCCAATAATCGGCGTTCAGTGCTTTTTGAATCACCTGCTCCATGTTTAAGGCTGTAGCGTCGGTTTTACCATTATCTTTCCATAAATAATCTGCGCCTGCGTCATTGAGAAATTGCGCGAGAGAACTTTTTCCTCCGGATACAAACCAGGTATCATTAGTTTTCAATTCGGTAAACACAGTGGGTTTGTACTTACATGTATCTGCGCTGTTTTTCAGGGCAAAGTATTTTTTTTCCGTTTCCTCAAATAAAGAATCTGCCTGATTCTCTTTTCCGAAAAATAAGGATATAACTTTTATCCATTCTGCACGCCCGAGCGGATGATTTTCATAATAATCGGCACACACAACGGGAATAATATTCGCATCCAATAAACGCTTATCAAAATCTTTCCTTTTGTCGCCACCCGGATTTGTGAAAATTACCTCTACTCCGCAAAGTAAAGTTTCTTCAATATTTAATTGCCCGGTTTTACTGAGTTGCTTAACGCTTCCTTCCGCATTAAGGTAACGTACCATTGCGTTGGAAATAAAATCAATGTTATCTACCGCTTTTATTTTTTCCAGAACATTCAAGCGATTCAGGAAACCAACAAAAACAGAAGAAAGGCAAGCCACTTCCTGCGCAGGGGTTTTTACATAAAACGCTTCAAAACTGAGTTCCGGTTTTTCACCGGGATACAATACGTAAACCGCCGAATCTGTTTTAGCAACATTTAAATAATTTACCAAAACAGAAAAACCTTCCTGTCTGTAAATTTTAAAATAATTCGCGAAATTGTTTTTTTTTGGAGAATTTAACTGAAAACTGTTTTTTTTATCCGCCGTTGATAAACAGGAAAATAAAAAAACAGAAAGGAATAAAAAAACCACAGCTTTAACGGAAGTGCGCAGATAAAAAATAAAATCCGCGTAAATCCGGCACGACTGTGGTTTCATGAAATGAAAATATTACTTGGTTAAATTCTTGAAATAATCAAAAATCAAACGTATCCCCACTCCTGTTCCGCCCTTAGGACGATAACCATCCTTAGCACTTAAGAACGCGGGAGCAGCAATATCAAAATGCATGTACGGGTAATCGGTATACTTCACTAAAAATCTTCCGGCTGTAATTGCGCCTGCGTAAGGGCCACCAATATTTTTCATGTCTGCTATATCCGATTTTAATAAATCATCATACTCTTCCCAGAAAGGAAACTCAGCCAAACGTTCGTGGACATTGTCGCCGCTTTGTTTCAATTTATTTTTTACGCTTTCGCTCACAGTCCCCATGCAAACAATTCCTTGCGGGCCGATTGCTGCCGCTGCAGCACCTGTAAGAGTAGAAAATTCGAAAGCTGCAGTCGGTTTATATTTCTTTGCATAACTTAATGCATCGGCTAAAATCATCCTTCCTTCTGCATCGCTGTTCAACATTTCAACCGTTGAGCCGTCATACATGGTAATAATATCACCGGGAGCAAACGCATTAAAGCCGGGACGGTTATCCGTTGCCGGAGTCAATCCAATAACGTGAACAGGTAATTTTGCTTTTGCAATGGCATACATCAAACAACCAACAGCCGCAGCACCAGCCATATCACATTTCATGGTATCCATACCTGCAGTTGGCTTAAGGCTTAATCCACCTGTATCGTACACGACACCTTTTCCAATCAACACATAGGGGTGTTTGTTTTTTGCACCACGTCCTTTGTATTCCATAATACTGAAAGTCGGCTCATCAACGCTTCCCTGATTTACAGAAAGCAGTCCGCCCATTTTAAGAGCGGTGATTTTTGCTTTATTTAAAACTTCTACGCTGAAACCCGCATCTTTACCCATTTTTATAAAGGCATTGGCCAAATCTTTCGCGTTTAAAATGTTCACAGGTTCGTTAACCAAATCGCGTGCTTTGCAAACGGCATCAGTTACAATAAGTAATTCCGCTAAATGACGATTATCTACATCTTTTGCCTGTACAAAAATATTTTCCAGAGTATATTTTTCTTTTTCTGCTTTGGTTTTATGTTTAATAAATTGGTAATTTCCCAATAAAATTCCTTCCACAAAAGCAAGCGTAAATTTTTTCTCTACTAAAGAAGAAACTATAACCGAAGTTTTTTTCTGATCGTTTAAAGAATTGGTAACACCACTCGCGGCACGACGCAAGGATTCCATTTGATGAGCGGCACCTTTTTTATCATCGGCAATTATAACACACACCAAGCGGCTGTATTGATTGATTGTAACAAGTTTCTTTTCGTCTTTAATTTGTTTATCTATATATTTAACTTGTTCATCTGTAAGTCCGTATTCAGTCTTATTTTTAAAAGATTTTGCAATAATTACAAGATTATCTTGTTTTAATGCCGATGTTTTTGAAATACTGGTCATAAATATGTAAATTTGAAGAGCTAAATGTAATAGAAATTATC
>Ga0210400_10004169_pt1 | contig 12564 bp, 9 predicted proteins | sample IncBWH26MmetaG_FD_155456 | JGI IMG/M metagenome (GOLD analysis project Ga0210400, IMG submission 155456) | Forest soil microbial communities from Barre Woods Harvard Forest LTER site, Petersham, Massachusetts, United States - Inc-BW-H-26-M | ecosystem: Environmental > Terrestrial > Soil >...
CAACGATTTCGAAATTTTCTTCTTGATTTCATTTGCCACAGGTCACCTCCGACCCATTGACGAAACTTTACGAACTAACTACCTGGTTAATTCCTTCGATGCGCGGTGAGATGGTGGAGATGCACAATCCACCATGCTGGCATTGCAAAGAACGGGAAACTGCTATTGCACTGGAAAGCAACTTATCGTGGTCTACGGGGTTAAAGAAGGAAGGAAAGTTCTGTTCGATCTGAGCTGAAGATTCCTGGGAAATCCGGGTTGAATGATTGCTGAGATTCGCGCCTAGCGCGAAGCACGCTCAGCTGCTGGCGGGCTCGGCTCGGTCTTTTTCTCTGCTTCTCTGCGGAGATCTTTCCGTGCCAGTGTACTCAAGCGGATCACAGCGGCAGCCGCGGTATATCGCACGTGAACGTTGGTGTCGTAAAGGCTGAGTTCGATTTTTTCTTCGAGTGCGGGATCGCCGCGTTGGGCGAGGGCTTCCACTGCGGCGGCACGCACGATCCAGTCTTTATCGTTCAACGCCGCTTTCAGCAAGGCCCTGCCGGATTCCGGATCGGGATCGTGCGCCAGAAAAGCCGCCGCAACCGCCCGCGGGGGGTGCGGATTCTTTTTGTGCGTGTAGCGCCACGCATCCCATCCAATACCCGCAAAGGGGACATAGCCGATTCCTTGCTCGACGCCGATCATCGCAAGCTCTTTGGGATTGTGCAGAGTGTCCATTTGCGAAGCGATCAAGCCGTCGCCTTTTCTTTCGCCGGTGAGCACATCCAGATAAATCGCATTCGCGGTAGCGTCGTCTTTCAAGTCGTGCAGAGAATGAGCGGCCGCCATTACTACTGAAAGCCGTTTGTCTCCCAGCAACTGGCGCAGTTTTGGAACTGACTCGACCGCGTTCATCTGCCCCAGGGCGGTAGCAGCCGCGGCGCGAACCTCCGGCCGGTTATCGGTAAGCGCGTGCTCGGCGAGTTCGCGAGCATGAGCATCGTCAGGCAGCAACCCCAAAGCCCGAATACCGATGGCCCGCTGCGTGGCGTTCTTGCACTTAGCCGCAGTCTCGAACATTGCCCAGGCTTTTTTCTGCCCAGTTTCTGCCGAGGAAGGCAAGGCTAGGAGGATACAAGCGAAAGCTGCGATCGAGATGCGCGTGAGGTGGTTCAAGGACACGCCGGTCCTCCAAACTCAATTGTCCGCGGCCCGCCGTCGAAAGGCTGGCGGAGAGGCGAAATTGAGATGCAGATCGAGGAGAAAGGGTGACCACATTTCGCGAACGAGATCTCTTTGAGGGAACGCCGTTGATTGCTAGCGAGGACGCCGAGCTCTCTGGGAAGGTTTTCGGGGAACTCGTGCGGCGCCGTTCCGGCGCTTGTTTGCGGGCCCGCCATTGCCGAAAACGCGCGCGAATATCTTGTCGACGTTTTTCAGTTGCCGCTGCAGATCGAAGGCATGTTCGATTTGCTTGCGCGGGACCTTGGCTGTGATCTCCTTGTCGGCCAACACCAAATCGTGAAAGTCGAGGCCTTCCTTCCATGCCCTCATGGCATGCGCCTGGACCGCGCGATAGGCTTCTTCGCGCGCGACTCCATGCTCCACGAGATCGAGGAGAAGTTGGCCGCTGAAGATCAGGCCGCGCGTGCTTTCCAGGTTGGCCAGCATTCGCTCGGGATACACAAACATCGTGTCCATCAGGTTGGACGTTTTGTTCAGTAGATGATCCAGCAGCGTCGTCGAATCGGGCAGAATGACGCGCTCGGCGGAGGAGTGGGAAATGTCGCGCTCGTGCCAGAGGGCGACATTTTCAAATCCCGCTTGCGCATTTCCGCGCACCACTCGCGCCAGGCCGCTGATCTGCTCGCAGGTCACAGGATTCCGCTTGTGCGGCATGGCGGATGATCCTTTTTGTTTTTCGCTGAAAAACTCTTCGGCCTCGCGTACCTCGGTGCGCTGCAGGTGACGCATTTCGGTCGCGATTTTATCCAGCGTGGAAGCGATTACGGCCAGAGTCGCCAGGTATTGCGCGTGGCGGTCGCGCTGAATCACCTGCGAAGAAACCGCCGCCGCCTTCAGGCCCAGACGCGCACAAATCTTTTCTTCGATCTCCGGCGTGAGGTGAGCGAAGATTCCCACCGCGCCGGAAAATTTCCCAACACGCATATCTTCGGCCGCGGCCGTGAAGCGCGCGATGTTGCGTTGCGTCTCGGAATACCAGTTGGCGATCTTGAAGCCGAAGGTGATGGGCTCGGCGTGGATGCCGTGCGTACGGCCCACCATGGGCGTGTCCTTGAATTCCCAGGCGCGGCGTTCGAGGACTTCGGCCAGCTTCTGCAGGTCCTGCGCAATCAGCGCGGACGCCTGTTTGATCAGCAATGCCTGCGCGGTATCGACCACGTCGTTCGAAGTGAGTCCGTAGTGAAACCAGCGGGCGTGGGGACCCACGATTTCGGCAACCGCCGTGGTGAAGGCGATCACATCGTGGCGGACCTCGGCCTCGATCGCATGGATGCGCTCTACGCTGAAGTCGGCGCGCTCTCGAATGGCCCGGGCCGCCTCTTTCGGCACCATGCCGGCCTCGGCTAGAGTCTCAGTGGCGGCGACCTCGACGGCCAGCCAGGTGCGGAAGCGATTTTCGTCGCTCCAGATAAGGCCCATCTCCGGGCGGGTGTAACGCGGAATCAAGACGCAGGCTCCTCTTGCTTGATGCGATTGAAAGCGGGACAGAAGATTCTAAATGGAGTGCGGAAAAGAGGCCAGCGCCGGCGCCGGTTTGCTTTTCTTTGCGTCCTTCGCGGCATTCCTTCGCGCACTTTCCGGTTAAGAGCCTGCAGTTAAGAGCCTTTGACCGCAGAGAACGCGAAGAAGTGCCGCAAAGGTCGCAGAGAAAACTGGGAGCACAATCCGGAACCGCACAATTTCTGCGAGTCACTGCACCACGATCTTCCCCACGAGCTTCGAGTGGTTGAGGATGTTCTCGACCTGCAACGGAATTTCGCCAGCGATATCCGATCTAAACTCGAAGTCGTAGGTCTCGCCCGATGCGATATGGAGCACCGCATCCCCAGGTTTTCCCAATCGCAATGGAACGTTGGCGCCATCCTTGGCGACCGCACGCCACGTTGCAGGGTTTTCCTGGCTGCCGAGCAAAACATTCGCTAAGAGATTGGGCGCCATATTGATCAGGCGCAGGCGATAGTTGGTACCGCGGTTGAGGCGCAGCGGGGAAAACTCTTCCGAACCGTTTATGGTGACGTGCTTGGTGACGAATTCGGCGTCCCGCGCGCCGATAACCAGGAGTTTGTCGTGCTCGGGGTCAAACGATTCTCCCGGCTCCAGCACGATTAGCCCGCCGTACACACCTCCCGAAAGCTGGTCCGGGTCAGCCGCATGGGTGTGATAGATGAACGTTCCGGCGCGATCAGGGATGAAGCGGGCCACGAAGCTCGCGCCCGGCTGAATGGCCGGTGTGACCTGATCGCCGGCGCCGCCGCCGATCACGCCATCATAGTAAGAATCGAGTTCGATGCCATGCCAGTGGATCGTGGTGGCGACATTAAGGTGGTTCAGCACTGTGATCTCAGTCGGCTCCCCGCGGGTCACGACAATGGGCGGACCTACCAACCTGTCCTCGGAAGCAACGATCTTCTTTCCATCGCGAACGGAGCAAGAAAAGGTGCGCGTTTTTCCCTCGGCGGCGTTCGGCTCGATCACCAGATCGAGCTTTCTCGGCGTAGCGGACGCGGTGGGCTTCGGCGCTGATGCGGCCGCCTTCACGTTGATCATCAGCACCAGCCCGGCCATATCCCGCATACCGCCCATGGCGTCATGTTCCGCGCGCGCGGCAGTTCCGGCCTTGGGATCGCCGGCTGGCGCGGCTGTCCCCTGAGTGAGCATGGGTAAGCGTTCATCCGTGGAAATGTGATCCTGAAAGTGGCAATGGTATAGCCAGCGCCCAGCATGTTTGGGGGTCCATTCCATCATCATGGTGCTGCCGGGCAAGGCGTTCTGGGTTACCACGGACTGCTGATCGGCGCCTGCATAGGCCGTGTCGGTTTCGAAATTTCCAATGCTGAGCACTTTGTAAAAAGCGCCGTGCATATGCATGGGATGCTCGCTGGCGCTGGGATTGATCACCCGCCAGCGGATGGTTTCGCCCGCCGTATATTCCAGAGGCTCGGTGTAGGGATACGACTTGCCGTTGATGCTGACAGCTTCGAAGCCCTGCTGAATGACGTCGGGCTTGACGCGCATTACGTTGATGACAAAGATGCGGTCGGCTACGGCGGGGCCGGCTGGGTCCACAATGAAAACGCCATTCAAGTACGAGTCCTCCCGCAGAGGCTGCACGATCGTCCGGGTGCTGGTCTTGAGCAGTTCGGTGGTTCGCGCCCAGTAGTAATAGGTTCCCGGCGCGCCGGCGGCAAAGGTGAATTCGCGGCTCTCCCCGGCCGGAATCTCAATCCCGGTGGCGGCAATGTCACCCGGACGCGTGTTCAGTCCGTAGACGGTCGCCTTCTTCGTGAGCTTGTTGGCCACGGTCGCGTGGACGGTGGTGCCTTCCGGCATGCGCAACAAGGGCCCGGGAATCTGTAAGGCGCGTCCGGCTTCGCCGATGGCGGGCACGAAAAGTTGCGGACCACCCTGCGCCTCGGGGTGCCAGGTGCCGTCGCGCAGTTCAAGTTGGACGTTCAACGTGGAAGTTTCCAGCTTCCCCGCGGACACCCTGTTCTGATTGGCAATGATTTCGTCCGCAGGCGGCGCTTGCGCCAGCGTCAGTCCAGAGAGCAGACACACAGCCACACAAGGCCAGAAAACGCGATGGGTTGTAGGCAATATTTCCTCCGCACGATTGGCTGTTCATTATGGGGCTTGGGGCGGAATTGTCAATTCAACCAATGAGCCCCTCGCGCTGGCAGGTTTCTACCCAAACGGCATACAATACTCGATTGACGAGATTCGCTATGTCGCCCACTCCGGAAGACTTGATCACAATTAAAGATGACATGGTGGCCTTTATCGAAGGCCACGGGATGCGCCGTTTTCACGGCTATGTCGACTACGAAGAAGTTCAGTGCGTGATGTGGGAGACGGGCACCAATCCCGACGGCTGGAAAGATTTTGTCGAGCTGGCCAAGAGCGCGGGTGCTCCGTTTCTGACCATGCACTCCTGGAAGCTGGAGCGCGAAGAACTGGACGAACTGGTGCAACGGCTGGCCACCTCTGAGTTTTCCGACGGTGACGACGTAGAAGATGCACGCTGGCTGCGCACGCACCTGGGCAAGGTGGGATTTTTGCAGCTCGGCTGGGCTTACCAGGGATCGATGTTTCTGTGCGAAGTGAGTACTGAGTGGTATGAACGCTACCAGCGCCTGCTGGAAATGTCGGAGGATTTTGGCGGCATCCCCATTGATGAGTCGGACCAGGACGACGAAGGCTAGCCGTGCGCTGGGAGCTGGCTGCCGACGATCCAGTCCGAGTGGGAAACCTGGCCGCGGCTCTTGGAGAGCTTCCTGAGCTTCGCTTCGCGGTTTCTCCCTCACACAACTCTACTCAGCGCAGCGGCGCGTTGAATACCCTGGCGCAGTTGCTTGTCCGGCGCGGCCTGAGCGATCCCACCGAGGCCGCCCGCTTTCTTTTCCCCTCCGTTGATCACTTACATGCACCTGAACAAATGATGGGTGTGCGCGCTGCCGTGGACCGTCTGGATGCGGCCATCGAACGCAACGAGCCGATGCTGATCTATGGCGACTACGACGTCGACGGGACGATGGCCGTCATTATTTTGAAAACAGCGATCGAACTCTGCGGAGGCACCGCTGATTTTCATGTTCCTCACCGCATTCGCGAAGGCTACGATCTGCGCGACGATGTAATCGAGCGGGCGGCGGCTGCCGGCATTCGCCTCATTATCAGCGTAGACATGGGGATTCGCGCGTTTGCGCCCGCCGAAACCGCTCAACGGCTGGGCGTGGACCTGATCGTTACTGACCATCACTTGCCCGGACCCGACGGCATACCGAATGCGCTGGCCGTGGTGAATCCGAATCAGGCGGGATGCGGGTATCCGTATAAAAAACTCTGTGGAGCGGGCGTGGCCTTCAAAGTGGCGCAGGGTCTCATGCATCGCCGCCTCCAGGAAAAAGATCACGCGAAAATGTTGCGGTCGTTCATGAAAGTGGTTGCCATCGCGACCATCGCGGACGCTGTACCGCTGACCGGCGAGAATCGAGTGTTCGCCAAACTGGGCCTGGATGAACTGAGGCGCGCGGTGAATCCTGGGCTCAAAGCATTGCTCGAAGTGGCGCAGATTTCCGCCAAGCGTCCGCCGAACTCCACCGAAGTTGCGTTTCGCATTGCGCCGCGCAACAACGCCGCGGGCCGCATGGATGTTGCCCGCGACGTGATCGAACTGTTTAGCGTGAAAGATGCGGACCGGGCGCGCCTCCTGGCCGGCAAACTCGACCGGCTGAACGCCGAGCGCCAGGAAGAAGAGCGGCGGATTTTGCGCTTGATCGAGGAGCGCGTGACTGGCGATCCGGCGCTGTGCGAAGCCTACTGCATTGTGGTCGATGGCGAGGGGTGGCATCGCGGCGTGATCGGCATCGCCGCGACTCGTGTCGTCGAGCGCTACCACCGGCCTGCCATCGTAATTTCGCGCGACGGCGACGAGGCGTTTGGTTCCGGACGTTCTATTCGTCCGTTTCATTTGCTCGAAGCCGTGGAAGCCTCGCACCAGCTTTTCACTCGTTACGGCGGACACTCCCATGCATGCGGGTTCTCAATGCCCGCGGCGAACGTGCCTCAGCTCCGCGCCGAGTTGGATGCCTTCGCGCGCACTCGGCTCACTGCGGAGGACTTCGATCCCGTGCTGGATATAGAGGCGGAGTTGGAAATGGAGGAAATTACTCCCGCGCTGTATCGTGTGTTGCGCCTGCTTGAACCATATGGAACGGGCAATCATGAACCGGCGTTTACGGCGCGTGGCGTGAAATTAATCGCTCCGCCCAAGATTCTAAAAGACAAGCACATCAAGCTGAAGGTGAAAGCGGGCGAGCGCGTGGAAGAACCGGTGCAGGAGGAACTCTCAGCGGTCGCCGTTCTCGCGACTCCGCGTTGTCATCCCGATGGGGCAGCGATCAGCCGATCGGAGAAGGCCGAAGCCCGGGGCGATAAGCTAAGAACTGAAAACCGAGAACTGAAAACTGGGTCCAGAATTGTTTTCGACGCCCTCGGCTGGCACATGGCGGAACGCCTGCAAGGCGCGCCGCTTCTCGCGGGTGACGCCATCGATATTGCTTTTACCATTGGCCACAACGACCATCCTGACTTCGGAGGATTGGAGTTGTCGCTGCGCGATTTCAGGGTGCCGGTAGCGGAAGCGGGCGCCGGTCAGGAATGCCGTGTTTTGCGAAACGACGGCTTCAAAAACCTAAGATCGGCTCAGGGTAGGTAACATGGCAAGTCTCGATTGGTCAAAATGTCCCGCCGTGGAAAGCATCCCCGGCAAGTGCAGCGGCGCGTGGGTGTTTAAAGACACTCGCATGCCGGGTTCCACCGTTTTTCGAGAACCTTGAATCCGGCGCAAGTATCGAAGAAATCATGGAGTGGTTCGGAGTGACGCGGGAACAGATTGTTGCCGTGCTCGATTTTGCAGCCCGCAGTCCTGAATCCCCGCCGCCTGCTAGCCACCGATGCGCATTCTCTTTGATCAGCGCACGCCGGCACCACATTGTCGGGTTCCTTCCGGGCATTCCGCTGCTCGATTCACTCCATGTATGCCCTGACCAAGGGTTCTATGCCTGCTCGATTTAAACAACCAAGCTCGGGCGATCGAGAGGTGGGCGACCGCCTTTCAAGCCATTCGCCCGGGACGCTTTCTTCTTGGCCGCACTTTTCACCGCGCCTCCGCTGCGGCCTATCTCCGCCATCCAGCGCTTGGTGCCGTAGACACGGCGAAGCAGGCTGGGAACATAAAGATCGAAGTCCAGGTCCGGCCAATGGAGGCCGGTTCCATGGCCAAGAATCTCCACCCGCCCAATCTGCTCTTTCGTGGCGGACTGCAGACCCTGCAGGTCTTCGCGCGGAATAAGGTGTCGGCGGCCATCACTCAATTTAAGAATGATCAGGTCCAGTCGTGGTCCAGGCCTATACTCCACTTGGGTTACGCGCGGTTCGCTTGGCTGTGCCCTCGCACGCTCTATGGCACGATCAATGTCGGCGTCAGTAGTGACCACCTTATGTGGCACGATCTGGTATCTAGCGATCCTATGCCTTGCCATGTATTTCCTCCCACAATCCTGTGAGTTCCACAAAGTGCAGAGCCGCTGTATTCAAAATCTTCTTCACGTCGGACCGCTTGGCGTCCGACGGCCGGATGGCATCGTTCCGATTCGATATTGCCACGGTTCCGCCCAACCGAAGATCGACGATCACCTCTGTTTCGCCGGCGAAACCGTGAATATGACGCGGCGAATGGTCGTTGGAATAGGCGACAAATAGAACGCCCTCGAACTTAAGAGAACCCACAGAAACGATTATAACCCAAGCGTCGCTTAGGTTAATAGAAATGTACACAGTCATGGCTAGGGGTCAGGATGCATAACGGACCTCTTACGCAGCGCAGGAAGGTCCTAGTCGTTTGAATTAGACTGAAGCTGTAATGCCCCTGCCCATCTACCGCCTGCGCCGCTGGCTCCTGGTGATCGGGGCGGTGTTCATCGTTGTGATCGCGGCTATGTATTTCTATGCGCGCCTGCGCGAGCGCAATGTGTTGAAGGAAATTCCCAATAAACTTGGGTTCGACATCAAGCAGACGGCTTCCGGATTTCAGTTCTCCAAGTCCGACGGCAAGCGCACTCTGTTCACCATTCAGGCCAGCGACCTCAAGCAGTTCAAGCTGAACGGCAGCGCTGAACTGCACAACGTGAGCATCGTCATCTATGGACGCGACTCCGACCGCTTCGACCAGATTTATGGCGACGACTTCAGCTACGACAAAAAGTCGGGAGACGTGAAGGCACTCGGCGACGTGCAGATTGATCTTGAAGCGAACCCTGCTGGGCTGAGCGGACCGGACCAAGGCACACCGAAAGAACTGAAGAATCCCATCCACCTCAAGACTCGCGACCTTGTGTTTAACCAAGGCAGCGGAGATGCGTCCACCGAGGCGCGGGTTGACTTCGGCACGCCGCAGGCCACTGGATCGGCGGTCGGAATGCAGTATTCCGCGAAGAGCAACACGCTCACACTAGGCTCGCAGATTCATGTGACGTTGAGCGGACAGAATGCGGCCAGCATTTTCGCCTCTCACGGAAGAATTACGCGCAATCCGCGCGTGATTGCGCTCGAGCACGCTCGTCTTGAGCGCGCCGGCGGAACTGTACAGGCGGATGAGGCTACGTTCTTCCTCGGCGCGGACAATCATGTGGAGCGGCTGCTGGCGAAAGGGAACGTGACAGCCCAGGGCGTCAAGAATGACGATCAACTGAACGCGCGTGCCGATGAGGCCGAAATGCTTCTCTCCGGGGAAAAGAATCTGCTGCACACGGCCACGTTGACGGGAAATGCGCATGTGGAGCGCATTGGATCTCAGCCAATGAAGGGCGATGCCGGGCGGGTAATTCTGGATTTCATTGGACAGAACGAGCTCCGGAAAGTTCATGCGGCGGAGAATGTGTGGCTTCAGCAACGCGCAGCCAGTGCCCAGACTCAATCCGCGAAGGGATCGCCGCCACAGGATTTCGACATCGCCGCCTCAGCGATTGACTTTTTTGTCGAGGAAGGGCGACGCCTTGACCATGCCGAAACCTCCGGAGCGGCCAGGATCACGATTTCCCCGGCGCAAAATGCAATGGGGGTGACCGGAAAAAGTGCGGCGCAACCCACGGTGATCACTGCGGAACGCTTCGAGGCGAAATTTGCGACGACTGCCGAAGGCGCCAGCCGGTTAACATCGGTTCATGGCGCGCCCGATGCAAAGATCGTGAGTTCGTCGCCCGGACAACCAGACCGCGTCAGCACCAGCAATACTATCGACGCCGTATTCCTTCCCCAAGGAGGCATCGCTTCGATTGTGCAGGAGGGAGGTGTCGTTTATAACGATGGCCTACCGGCGGAGAAGCGAACTCAGGCGTGGGCAGATAAAGCTGTCTACAATCCAACCGACCGGATTCTGCTTCTAACCGGCGCACCACGCATTGCCGACGGCGGCATGGTCACCACAGCCAAGACCATGCGGATCGACCGCGCCAGTGCTGATGCTTTCGCCGACGGCGACGTGAAGAGTACCTACAGTGACCTGAAAGCGCAGCCGGGCGGCGCTCTGCTGGCCTCCGCGTCGCCGATTCACGTGACGGCGGCGCGCATGACCGCGCATAACTCGACCGCGATCGCGCTCTACGAAGGCAAGGCGCGTTTATGGCAGGATGCGAATGCGATTTCGGCGCCATCGATTGAGTTTGACCGCAATCGCCGTTCCCTGGTAGCCCAAGGCAGTCCGGACCAGCCAGTTTCCACGGTTCTGGTGCAGCCGTCGGGAAAATCGCCGCCGGGAAAAACCTCCTCCAGGGTCGAAGGTAGAGCGAAAGGAAAACCTGAGGATAACTCGGTCGCGGCCGTGACCATCACTTCCTCGCGCCTGACCTACGCCGACGCCGACCGCAAGGCGCATTATGAAAATGGTGTGATCGCCAAGGGCAGCGGCTTTACCGCCACGTCAAGTACGCTCGATGCATATCTGGAGCCTCGCGATCAAACCTCAGATAATAAACAGGTTGCTGGGCCAAGCAGGCTCGACCATATGGTTGCGAAGGGAGGAGTCGTGATCCAGCAGCCGGACCGCCGCGCGCAAGGCGAGACGCTGGTCTACACCGCTTCGGACGATAAGTTCGTCCTCACCGGCGGTCCGCCTAGCATTTTTGATGCCGAACGTGGCAAGATTACCGGGGTTTCGTTGACTTTCTTCAGGGCCGATGATAGGGTGCTCGTAGAAGGCGAAGCAAGTACTCCTGTGGTAACTCAAACGCGAGTGGCACGATAAATGCGTGCCGGTCGATCGAGCTAGAGAATGCGTACCCTGGCCACGGATGAAATTGGGAAGTCGTACCGCGGCCGTCGCGTTGTGAACGGCGTCAGCTTGCGCGTCGAACAGGGCGAGGTGGTTGGGTTACTCGGCCCCAACGGCGCAGGCAAAACAACTACGTTTTACGCCATCGTTGGCCTGATCCCCCCTGATACCGGCCGCGTGTTGTATGACGGTCAGGATATCACCGACGTTCCCATGTATTTGCGGGCTCGCCAGTATGGCATCAGCTATCTCCCACAGGAAGCTTCGGTGTTCCGCAAACTCACGGTGGAAGAGAACATCCTCGCCGTGCTCGAGGCGCAGCCGATGTCCTGGCACGAGCGCCGCGAGAAGATGGAGAAGTTTATTGATGAACTTGGCTTGGAGCACATACGGCAAAATCGCGGTTACGCCTTATCTGGCGGCGAGCGCCGGCGCGTCGAGATTGCCCGCTGCCTGTGCATCAATCCAACATTTATCCTGCTTGACGAGCCCTTTTCCGGCATTGACCCTATCGCCGTTCTCGACCTGCAGAAAATCATCAGCGGCCTCCGTGCCAGCGGCATCGGAGTGCTGATCACCGATCACAATGTGCGCGAGACGTTATCCGTAACCGACCGCGCCTACATCATCGACGACGGCCGCATTTTCCGCCAGGGCCAGCCTGAACAGTTGGCCAGCGATCCGGAAGTGAGGCGCGTGTATTTGGGAGAAAGCTTCTCGCTGGTATGAGAACGCAGTGTCCAATGGGCAGTGAGTAGTGGCCACGGGACACCGACTACTGACCACTGATTTTTATGGTTTTGCTTCAGCACAAACTGAGCGTCAAGCTCTCCCAGCGCCAGATCCTTACGCCGGGTCTCGTGCAGATGGTGTCCGTCCTCGCGCTCAACAAGCTCGAGCTGAAGGACATGATTAATTCCGAGATGGTGGAGAACCCGGTTCTCGAAGAGCTCGAAGACTCCGTCCCGTTGATCGATGAAGTCGGACGCAAAGAAGAAGACCGCGATCGCGCTACGGCCAAAACTTCCACCGAAGAAGCGCCCATCACCGCCGAAAAGAAAGATCCATTCGAAGAAATCGACTTTGGATCGTTTTTCCAGGACTACCTCGATCCCGGCTACCGCACTCGCGGAGAGATGGAAGAGATCGAGCGTCCGTCGTTTGAGAATTTCCTCTCTAAGCCCACCACTCTTACCGATCACCTTGCATGGCAGCTGGGTGCGCTCAGCCTGACTTCCCAGGTGCGTGAAGCCGCGGAACAGATCATCGGCAACCTGAATGAGGATGGCTACCTGATCGCCACTGACGAAGAGATGTTGGGCGTGGCGCCGCCGGCCAGTCCCGAAGCCGATGCTGCCGCTGCTAGAAATATCGTGAGCGAGGCCGCCGCTCTGGGACTGGGCGCGGAAGAGACCTTGTCGCCAGAAACAGCATCTGGCGAAATGACATCTGAAACCGCTACCGCAGATACGGTGAACGATCCGGATAGCATCATCGGAGCCCAGCCG
>Ga0210400_10004170_pt1 | contig 12564 bp, 7 predicted proteins | sample IncBWH26MmetaG_FD_155456 | JGI IMG/M metagenome (GOLD analysis project Ga0210400, IMG submission 155456) | Forest soil microbial communities from Barre Woods Harvard Forest LTER site, Petersham, Massachusetts, United States - Inc-BW-H-26-M | ecosystem: Environmental > Terrestrial > Soil >...
GAGCAAAAGCTCCAAGTGAGATGGAAAAACCCTGGATAAGAGTAACAGAGATGCGTAGGGGAGGAGAGTTCAAGGACAGACCCTTCGAAGCTCAGGGTAAAGGAGGTTTTTTTTCGAGCTGGCGGAGGTCGCGGTCTTCGAACTGCTGCATGAGGGCTTTGCGCTTGAAGATGTACCGCTGGAGATCGGCGGCAAGCTGGCGGGGAACGACGAAAAACTGGTTGTGGATCATTCCGGGGAAAGAGATGGGGCCGCGGGCGGGAATGAGATGCGAGCCCCACTGAAACATGAGGCCGAAGTTCCACAGAATGAAGAAGGTGAGAAAAACGGAGGCGGTAGCGAGAGCGGCGCGATTCGAACGGAAGAGTTGCGCGGTGCGATCGAGGAAAACGCTGAGGCCGAGAATGAAGAGCGGAGTAAGCGAAACGAAAAAACGATTGCCATAAGAAGAGATGCCGTCCCAATCGGGGTAGCAAGCGATCAAGAGATAGAAAGCGAGGAAGGCGGCCAGAAAGGGAGTGCCGGCGCGGCGTTGCCAGCGCCAGAAAACAAAAAGGCCGGCGATGGAGAAGAAAAGAATGGGCGTCCAGGCGAGGAGGCCGTGATCGGAAGAGAAAAGCACCTGGAGGAAAGCGGGAGAGGACCAGAGCCAGTCGCGGAGGGGAATGTAGCCGGATTCGAACGCGTTGCCGTAGACGAGGTAGCGCGTGATGAGCGTGGGCAGCATACAGAGGAGGACGACAGCGGCGAAAAGGAAATGGCGGAGGAGGAGTTGGGGAACGCTCAGCGCGTAAGGAAAAGGCGGACGCACGTTTCCGGCAACGTCGGCGGTCGCCAAGGTTTCGGCGGGCTTGATGTGGAAGGCGAGATAGTAGCGGCGGGCGACTTCGATGGCAAGAACGGCGAGGACCATGGCGTTGGCGTAGTACACGTTGAGCATGAGGCCGGTGATCAAGGCGAGAAGCAGCCACTGAGCGAGTGAACGCGATGAGCGCGTGCGGTGCCAATACCAGAGGAAGAGGGAAACAACGAAAGCGGAATGCGCGTGGGACCAGAAAGGATTGAAATACATGTAGACGGGGAGCGAGCTGGTCCACCAGATGGCGATAGTGGCGAGAAGCGCCCAGCGTTCGTGAACGTATTCGCGGGCGAGACGGAAAGCGAGGAGGAGGCCGAGAAAACCGTAGATGGCAGTGGCAATAGCCATGGTGATGCGATAGGGAGCGGAGAAACCGTCGGCTGCGACGGAGGGACCGAAGGCGCGCGCGAGGAGAACTCCGCCGTGCGCGAGGAGAAGAAACGGAGTCCAGAGAATTGCGGGGCCGACGGTGAAGTGGTTGTCGAGATGGCCGGTGGGGGTGCGAAATTCGGGGCGCGGCTGGTTGTTTTCGTCGAGACGCGGGCCGCGGAAGCTTTCGTTGGCGTGGCGGTAGTCTTCGGTGAAATCGAGATTGTGCTGGATCAATGGAGCGCGGGCGAAGGCGTAGTAGCCAACACCGTCACCGCGGACCCATGGATTGAGGAAAGGGAGACTGAGAAGAAAGAGAAGAAGCAGCAGGCGCTCGGACTTACGCGAGCGCGAAGCGGACGAAGGGCTGAGGTCTTGCTGATCCACGAACGAGGTACCCGTCGAAAGCCTTCCTTATTCCCGGCTGCCATTATGGCAGGCAGCATCAAGATGCGGAGCCAATCTCTCAGAGCAAGGAAGGGACCTGGTAACCGCGAATAACCGTGGCGGCATTGTATCGCAGGATTTTACTTCGGGGGTTAGATATCCGCGGGTTGAGACGGGGTTGCTCAGATCCGCGTCGGAAATGTCAGGCAGGCGCTACCGATGATTGAATATCGTAGGCCTGGAGGGGGGTCGGAGAGGCTGCAGATTCACCGCTCTGGCTTCTGTCCTTGGCTTGCTTCAATCAACTGCTGCACTGGTTCAACTACCATGAGCAATAGGTCAGCTTTTGGAGTTTTTGCACGCTCCACGAGGGCGAGTTGTTGCTCCCTCCAGGAGTTCCGGGAGGGTGTGGATTTATCGAGGTAATCCAGCGCAAGCAGGCCAGCCGCGGCGAGGGAGGAAAGATCTTCGGAGAGGGGCGTAAGTTCTTTCAGGAGAAAGGATTGATCGAGAAGAGGATGAAGTCTCGCATCGTTGTCGCGCCAAGCGGCGAGGCGAGCGCGAATTTCTCCTTCAGCGGCTTTGTCCTTATAAGCGCTTCCGATAAATGTCTGCACGGCATCCTTAAAACGCCGCGCCTGATCGCTCTCCGGGGGAGCTATATCGACCAGCCGGTTCAGAGGGGCTCGGAAGTCCCAGGCGGTTTTCAGACTGTTCATGCGCGTGTAGTCCTTCACTGGCTCGACGACTTCCGCAAGGGTGCGAAGCGCAGCAACGTCGTTTGTCCCCGCCATGCGGTGGAACGCAAGAACCATAGAGGATCTGTGAGTCAGACCAAGCCATTCGAGACGCCGGCTTAACTCATCAAGCCTTGAATACATAGAGCTGGGATCCTGCACCTCGGGCGATGACCACAGACGTTCTGCAATCGCCGCGTTGCGCGGCCAGATTCGCGAATCGATGTTCTCGGGAATAACCCACTCCCCCCACATGCAGGCCTCGCCGCCGATGATGCGGCTCTTCTCCTCTGGATTCAGCGAAGCAGCCGCGCCGCTCATGGGGTCCACAACATAGTGCCGCGAAGCCGGCCACATCAGGTCGAGGTAGTAACCGAAGGAAAGCAAGCTGCGGTAGCCTTGCTGAGCCGCGGTAGCCAAGGACTGTTGGCCGCGCCAGGACTGCACGACAACCGTCTTGGGCAAATCTGGATGCAGCACTTCATCCCAGCCCATCATGATTTTGTGGTGCTTGCTCAAGATCTTTTGCAGACGTTGATTGAAGTACGCTTGCAGGTCCTGATTGGTTTTCATTCCATGAGAGCGGATGAAGGCCTGAATTTTGGGGTTGGCGTCCCACTGACTGCTGTTAACCTCGTCTCCACCGATATGAAAATATTCGTCCGGGAACAGTGCAGCCATCTCCTGAACAAACTTGTCGATAAACTTGTAGGTTTCTTCCCGTGTCGGATCCATGACTGCATCGGGGCCGCCGGGTTCCACTTTGTAGGGTCCTGGCCCGCTGGCTAGTTCCGGATATCCGGCAAACAATGAGCGGCTGTGACCCGGCATCTCGAATTCAGGGACGATGCGGATGCCGCGATCATGGGCGTAGGCCACGAACTCGCGAATCTCATCTTGTGTGTAATACAGCCCGTCGGACCCTGCTTCCTGCAGCCGGGGGAAGCGTTTGTTCTCGAGACGAAAGCCCTCGTTGTCGTACAAGTGCAAGTGCAGAACATTCATCTTCACCGCTGCCATTCCATCGAGATTGCGCTTTAGCACGTCGAGAGGAATAAAGTGGCGGCCAACGTCAACCAGCAGGCCGCGCCAGGCGAATCGGGGCGTATCTTGAATGGTCACGACGGGCACAGAGAATCCGTTTGCTGTGGTCTCGACAAGTTGAAGGAAGGTCTGAAGGCCATGCAAGACACCCAGAGAAGTGGGTGCGGTGAGCTTCGCGCCTGACGGGCTGATTGTCAGCTCATAAGATTCATCCTCACCGAGCCTTTGCACTCTCTCACTGCCGCGAACGGCGTCGACCAAAAGAGTCGGCTTGGGCGAAGAGAACGCTTTTTGCATAAGAAGCATTCCCGTTTCGCGGGAAAGTTCAGCAATGAACCTATGTATTCCACGCTTTAGGGTTGCATCTCTAAAACCTGTGATCGCGACGGAGAAAGATTGATCAACCAGCAGCCGCCCAACTCCAGGCTGAACAGAAGTCGGCATGGGCAGGAGGTTGAGCGTGTTTTGGGATTGCGCCATGGCATGAGATGCAAGGAGAAGAGACGCACTGGCGATCAGCCAAATCCGCACGTTTTTCAAAGAGTGCAACGGTTCCAGAATTTGGCCCTCCGGTCTAATTCGGCAATCAGGCTGAGATTGTAACGCGAAGTTCGTTTGTGGGGACGGTCGCCATCCCGGGGCAAGGCAGCGCAGCGTGGAGATTCAAGGTGCTGACACCACAACCCAAGGCTAAACTCTTCTAGAAAAGCCAGCCATGGTGCGACTCGCGAGATTCTCCAAAATCAATCGGCGCTGCTGGCGGCTGCTTTGGGGAGCTCGAGGCCGCCGGCTTTCATCTGGAAGAAAAGGGCCACGCGGTCGATGATTTCGGTGAGCGGCGTCGCGGGCCGGAAGCCAGTGAGGGACTGGAGTTTTTCTACGGAGGGGACGCGGCGCATCATGTCCTCGAAGCCGGGCTCGTAGGCCTGGTCGTAAGGGACGTATTCGATGGGGGAAAAGCTGCCGGTACGCTCCTTCACTTTTTGCGCGAGACCTTCGATGGAGATTTCCTCGGTGTTGCCGACGTTGACGACTTCGCCGACGGAGCGGTCGGTATCCATGAGGCGGATGAGGCCTTCGACGGTGTCGCGTACATCGCAGAAACAGCGGGATTGCTTGCCGGTGCCATAGATGTTGATGGCGGTGTTGTCCAGAGCGGACTTGACGAAATTGGGGAGAACCATGCCGTAGCGGCCAGTCTGACGGGGGCCGACGGTATTGAACAAACGGACGACGATGACGGGGAGCTTTTTCTCCTTCCAGTAAGAAAGAGCAAGAAATTCATCGAGAGCTTTGGAAGCGGCGTAGCTCCAGCGGCCTTTGGTGGTGGGGCCGAGAACGAGATCGGCGTCTTCGGTGAAAGGAACGTTGGTATTTTTTCCGTAGACTTCGGAGGTGGAGGCGGTGAGGACCAGTTTCTTTTTCTTGCAGGCGGCTTCGAGAATCATCTGCGTGCCGTTGACATTAGTTTCGATGGTTTTGACGGGGCTTTCGACGATGAGCTTGACGCCGACGGCGGCGGCGAGATGGACGACGACATCGGCATCATCGACAAGTTCGGCAACCAACTGGCGATTCTCGATGTTGTCGAGGTGATACTCCATGCGCTCGGAAGTCTTCAAGTGGCGGATGTTCTCCATGCTTCCGGTGGAAAGATTGTCGAGGAGCACAACGCGGTCGCCGCGATCGAGCAGGCGTTCGGTGAGATGAGAGCCGATAAAGCCAGCACCGCCAGTGATTAGATAGCGCAAAGGGCCTCCTTAAAGGGCCTGAGAGTCGTCTTCGTGGTCGCCTTCGTGAGAAACGAGATGCTCGGCGGCGGATTCAGAGTCTTCGCCGTGAGGAATCTCGGCCGCTTCCTGGGGACCGTAGCCATAAGAATAAGGGTAATACCGATAGGAGTAGTAGTAGTCCGGAGCGTTGGAATCGACGGCGTTTAAGACAACACCGAGGATGCGGCACTTGACGCTATTGAGGAGGTCGCGCGTGCGCGTAAAGGCTTCCTTGGGAGTTTCGCCGCTGCGAACGACGAGGAGGACACCGTCGGTCTGCACAGAGAGAATTACGGCGTCAGTGGCAGCCATGACGGGCGGAGAATCGATGACGATAAATTTATATTTTGTGCGCAGCTCGGCGATGGCATCGGCGAGTTTGTGGGACGAGAGCAAATCCGCAGGATTCGGCGGCAGTGGGCCAGTGGGGATGGCCGCGAGGTTGGGAATGGCAGGATGTGGAACGGTGACCAGATCGAGACTTGAGACGCCGGCCAGGTAAGAACTGAGGCCGGCGTATTTCCCGCTGCCAAGATTCAGGAGACGTCCGACACCGGGCTTGCGAAGGTCGGCATCGACAAGCACAGTGCGGTCACCAAGCTGCGCGAGGGTCACTGCAAGATTCGCAGCGGCGGTGGTTTTGCCTTCACGCGGCAAGGCGCTGGTGACCAGAATGACTTGCGGCGGATGGTCGGCCTGGGAGAGAAGGATGGAGGTCCGCAAAGCGCGGAAGGCCTCAGACATCTGCGACTTGGGGAGATGCTGAGCAACGAGCTCGATGCGTTTTTCGTGACCGTTGCTGGCGGCAAAACCCTGAAGCAGGCCTTGCTTCTTGGCGGTGCCGTTCGAACCGGCAAATTGCGGAACAACGGCGAGGGAAGGCAGCCGCGCAAGCGTCTCGACATCGTCAGGAGTTTTCACGGTGTTGTCCAAATATTCGCGGAGGAGCGCCAAGCCGATCCCACCAACTAGTCCGACGAGAAACGCGAGAGCGACGTTGCGAGCTTTCGCGGGACGCGCGGGCGTGGAAGGAATCATTGCCGGATCGACGACGCGAATATTGGAAGAGCGCAGACTCTGCGAAATGGCGGTTTCCTTGAACTTGGTCATCAGGCCATCGTAGAGAGTCTTGTTGGCTTCAGCCTCGCGCTTGAGGATGTTGTATTCCACAAGCTTTTCCGCCATCTTGTTGGCTTCGCCCTTCTGGACGTCGAGTGCTTGGGTGAGCATGGTTTCGCGCTGGCGGGCTTCGCGGAAATCGCTTTCCAAGCCGGACAAGATGCGCTGTTTTTCTTTTTCGACGGTATCATCAACCTCTTTGAGTTGAGCCTGGAGGCGCTGCACTCTGGGGAAATTGGGGCCATACTGGCTGAGCGCTTCGTTGTAGTCCCGCGAGACTTCGGTGCGGCGCTTCAGGACATCCATCAGTCCAGCGTTATTTTGAATCTGGGGAACAGCATCGAGATTGCCCGACTTGGCAAACTCATAGAGCGATTCCTTTCTCATGCGCTCGCTTTGTGCATCGGTCAATTCCTTGTTCACGTCAGCGAGCCGCTGTGTAGTGATGTTCTGTTTGTCGTCGAGAGTCCAGATCTGATTTTGGCGCTCATACGCGATGCGGGCGTCTTCCGCTCTCTGAACCTTGACTTTGAGCTCTTCGAGCTGATCGGTGAGCCAGCTGGTAGCGCGGGTGGTGGCATCGTAACGGCTGCGAAAATTTTGTTCGATGTAGGTGGCGATGTGCGCGTTGACGATGCGTGCGGCGAGCTGCGGGTCGGTCGATTCGAAACTGACGTCCATCAAACGGCTGTTGGGAACGCGCTTGACACTGAGGCTTCCCAAGAAACCGGCAAGTTCCGGGGGCCGCTTCTGATTGGCAAGGCTGCCGATGGCGACGGCTTCCGACGGGCCATCCGGGGAGGAAAACTCCGGGCGGGCGGTGAGGCCGCTGTTGCGTATGGTTTGCAGAGCAAGCGTTTCACTGGTCAGAATCTTGGATTGCGTCTCGATGTAATTTTCGAGATCCATCATGAAGTCGTAGGAGTCCGAACCCTGGAACGGCAGGATGTTGGCGTTCTCGCGGTCCATTTCGATGCGAGCGGTAGCGACGTAAACGGGCCGCATGCGGAAAGTGGCAATGGCCACGATGGTGACAACGGCGAGCATGAAGGAAAGAATCAGCCACTGGTGCTTGCGAAGAATCAGGAGATAGTCGTAGAGGTGGGGCTCGCGGGGAGACAACTCCCAAGCAGGCAAGCGAGACTGCATGGAGAGCAGCTCAACAGCACCGTTCGAGCCATTTTCACGCGGCACGATTTTGTTTTCGTCGGCCATTCTAGTGGTAAGCGACTCGATAGAGAGCCAAAGCCGTGCCGATAGCGATTCCTATTTCCACGGTTCGCAGTATGGCTTGCTTCGCGCCACTGTTCGGCACGTACAAGATGTCGCTGGGCTGGAGCTGGACGTCTTCGGTGGTGCGATCTATCACCTTCTTGAGATCGATGGGAATCTGGTGCTGCTGGCCCAGATTGTCCTTACGAATGATGACCGCATGATCTTTTTTTGCAGTGGAGTTCAAGCCACCGGAGAGAGCGAGCAGCTTCAGGGTAGTCATCTGCGCACGATCATTGGCGAGTACGAATCCGCCGGGCCTGCTCACGGCCCCTAAAACGTAGACAATTCCCGCGTGCGGGACGGTGACAATATCCCCGGCCTGGAGAATGATGTTGTTGGTGGCATTTCCTGATTCCACGAGGTCGTTGAGGTTGATGGTAATCGTGTTGCTAAGCGGCGAAGGCTGGTTCGGCGCAGAAGGATTGGCCGCAGAATTCGGAGATGCGGTGGAAGCAGGCGCGGGAAAGAGAGGTTTTGCCCCGGAGCCCTGCTGCGCAGCGCCCGTGGGAGTGGAGTCTTTTGGCGCCGCCACAGAGGGGTCCTCCGGACCGATTGCCGGAGGCTCTGAGGGATCAGAAGAATCTTGGGAAGGGCGGGTGACGATGACGGTGTCGCCGGCATCATTGGCGATTCCGCCGGCTTCCGCGAGAACTTCCAAGATGGTGACGGGCCGGTCCGCCTGGTACACCATGGCGTGCGATACAGCGCCCACCACGGTGATGGGTTTGCTCTTTCTCTCTTTAACGCTGACGCTTACTTGCGGATGGGAGACCAAGCCATTGGATTCCAGGACTTCCGAAATTTTTTGTTCAGCCTGAACTTCCGTCAGTCCCGCGACATGCAGACGCACAGGGACCAAGGGGATACCGATGGAACCTGTCTGGCTAACGCGCACTTCCCGGCTAAGTTCTTTGACATCAAAGACGTCGACATTAATGACGTCACCGTTGCCGATGACGTAGTCATGCGGCGACAGGCGCGCGGTCGAGGAGAGCGCACGGATGCGGTCGTTAGTCTGTTGCGGCGTCTCGAGAACGGTTTGTGCGCGGGTGGGCGGCGCAAGTGCCATCATCGCAAGAAGAGCACTCGTAACGAAACACCACTCCAGCGCACCCAGTTTGGCTGGCTGCATACGAGTGGATGACCCCCAAGGGGATTATACAGGGAGAAGGCCCAAGATTATCAGTGATTTCGAGAACTTCCATGGCGCTTGCGCGGGGATGAGGAGGGTTGCGGAGGTTGCTGGATCTCGACAGTAGCCAGGTGGGCCATGAGAAAAAACAAGAGTGCGTTGGCCGGGATGTGGAGGTTGAAATCGACGAGGCTGTGGACGAGGAAGCCGGCGCAGGCGATGGAACCGGAGAGTTGCAAGGCTCCGGAGAAGGAATTATTGAGTTGGCGCAGGCGCTTGAGAGATTCTGCCAGCAAGACACCGATAAACCAGGCACAACATAGGCCGCCAGCAAGCCCGGTCTCCGCGAGGGCCTCCAGATAATCATTGTGAGCGTGATTCACGATTTTCCCATCATAGAGGGATTCGTAGGGCGGAAAAACAACCTGGATGGTGCCGAGACCTGTTCCGGCGAGGGGGTGATCGAGAAAAATCCGCCAGGTGTCCTGCATCATGGAAACGCGCTTTGCCGTGGTGACTTCCAGAGATTGCAGCGAGGAAAATCGCTGCAGGAGTTGACCAACGCCGAGCCAGAAAACCAACAGCAATGCCGCCAGCAAAATGGCACCGGTGGAGAGCAAGTGCTTGCCCATGGTTCGCCGCCGGATCATGACGATGGCGAGCAGGCCCAGCTCGACGGCGAAACTGACGATGCCCCCGCGCGAAACGGAAAGGAAGAGGGCGCCGATGGGAACAACGGCAAAAAAAACCACCACGGCCCAGCGCTCCCGACGAACCTTGCCGAGGACCAGAGGGACGAGTGCGAGCGGGAGAAGCAGCTCCACAAATCCTGCGAAATGATTGCGATTGGCATAAGGCCCAAAGGGAATGCCGCCGTAGCGCATCTCCCGAAACCAGTAGAGTTTTCCGTTGAACGTCAGGTGCTGGAGGATGCCAAAGATGCTGACCAGGAAGCAGAAGCCCATTCCGAACCAGACGAAGCCGCGCCAATCTTCAAGAGTTCGAAACGCCTGAACGGCGAGAAAAAGAACGATGAGGTAGGCGAGAAGGAGGAGGAGCTCCATCCGGGTGTTGTAAGGAGAAGCAGTGCCATGGAGAAACCACTGTCCGAAGACGACCAAAGAGAACGCCGCAAGAGGGAGCAGGAGAGGAGAAAGAACGGGTTGCACTTCTGGATGGAAAAAAATCCACAAAGCCCAGGCAAGAAAGAGCAAGCCCGCACCCGTTTCGAAAATAGCGCGCGCCCAATCCTCAACACCGCCGTGCGCGGCCACGGCAAACACCACGAGGGTGCAAATGCCGACCCGCAGGAACTTCATGGTTTGGCGTGCTCCGGGGATACCGGGATGAGAGCAACGTCGTCGATCCACGCCGTGCCTTGAATCCGATTGTCGGTCTGATCGCTGGGGAAACGAACCACGCAGACCTGCAATTCCTGAACATCAATTCCAGAAACCCAGGGCACATCCATCTGCGTCCAGGGCTGGCTACCGTGGACGGCGGGCGTCACGAGAACGGCGCTGTCCTGTGCCCCGAGGGGTCGTAATTGAAAGCGGATTCCCTGATCCGTGGTGAGGTCCCGGGTGCGCAGCCAGGCGGAGAAACGGTAGGGCGTCGAGGGTTGCACAAGAACGTAGTGGCAAACGCCGTTGAAATTGACATTGGACTTGCCGTCAAAGGCCAGGCGCAGAGAATGCTTTCCGGAGTGCCTCTCCAAAGCATCCATGCTGACCTGCACGCCGCCGAGGTAATCGGAAATAATCCAGGAAAAACCTACACCCGTGACTCCGGACTCGAAGCCTCCATCCCACAAAACCGAACTGTGCGGGTCATGGAGATCGCCCAAGCCCGCGAAAACGACGGCCTGGCTCCAGACGCGTTGAGCTTCGGAGAATTGTTTTTTTGCCAGCAAGCCGCCCATCAGAGTAAGCACATCCTGGAGCGGCAAGCTGGGATGGATGGCGGCGAGGCGATCCCATGTTTTAAGCGCGTATTCGGTGTGGCCCTCGTTGATCTGGTCCCAGATCACGTCCACATAAACATCGCGAAGCGGCGGGAGAACGCGATCCAAGATCAGATCGACATCGGGCTCCGCGCGAATCGAACGAGAGAAGGCTTCGGCGCCACGTTTAGGATCAGCCTGGACGGCGCGGCGCATTTCGGCAAAGGCGGCTTTCAGCTCACCCTGCCGCAGTAAGAAATTTCCGTAGTGCCAGGAGACTTCCGCAGAGAGAGGGTAGGCTTTTCTGGCTTGAAGAAAAGCGTCACGCGCAGGTGGGATATCCCCGACGGATTCAAAGGCAGAGCCGAGACCGAGCCAGTTTTCTGGAGAATGGGGATCGACGGACACAGCTACCTTGTAGGCGCGGATGGCTTTCTGTGGATCGGAATCCTCCAGGTTGAATTGCCAGTAGCGCGCCAAGAGATACCAGTTGCGAGCGTTGCCGGGCTCGAGCTGCGTAGCGCGTTCGAATCCCTGCCGGGATTGCGTACCCGCAAAGTAATCGGCACGGGCATTGCGAATGCCGAAGTAGGAGAGAAACAGAGCGGTGAGGAAGGCAACAAACACGAGTGTTCCACGCTGGGCGGAGTTGGAGAGACGCAGAATCATTTCACGGTACTCTGCCTAGCTGGTTACGGAGTTGCAAGACAAAAGTCGAGCGGGCGGCGGACCAGCTAAATTGCAAGAAAAAACGCTTTTGAAGCTGATGCCCCGGAAACTTTTCGAAAAAGAAGGGGTTATTGCGAGGGACCAGGCATGTCAGTACAATGAAGTTCCAGCCGCATAGTGTCAGGACAGGCAGTTCTCTCGTGGTGAGAACTCCATAGTCAGGGACATCTCCAGCCGAAATCGGATGAAGCCATGGCGCGCGGGAACGTGATATGCGGCATGCATTTATCGGCATTTGAAAAGCGAAACGCACCCATGGAAAGGCAGATGGATTGAGCGGCATCGTTGGCATTTTCCATCAGGACGGTGCCCGGGTTGAGCGGGCGCTTTTGCAGAGCCTTGCGGACGCGCTCTCTTACCGCGGTCCGGATTCCCGCGCCACCTGGCAGGACGGCTCCATCGGGCTGGGCCATACGCTTCTGCGGACGACGCATGAATCGGCGGGCGAAGCGCAGCCCGCAGGCCTCGACGGCCGGCTATGGATCACGGCGGATGCGCGGTTAGATAGCCGGGCGGAACTGATTGCCAAGATGGAGCGAGACGGGCGAAAAATCGGCCGGGCTGTTCCAGACTCGACGCTGATTCTGCAGGCGTATTCCCTTTGGGGTACCGTATGCATCGAACATTTGCGGGGTGAATTTTCGTTTGGGATTTGGGATGTGCGGACGAGGACGCTCTTTTGTGCTCGCGATCATTTCGGGATCAAACCCTTTTATTACAGCAAGTTGGGGAAGATTTTTGTCTTCAGCAACACGTTGAAATGCGTTCGATTGCACCCGGAAGTATCCGAAGAACTAAACGATGCGGCCATCGGGGATTTTCTGCTGTTTGGGCTGAACTATGACAATGCGAGAACAACGTTTCGCGATGTTCAGAGGCTGCCGCCGGCACATTGGCTGAGCGTTTCCGCGAGCGGGTTGAAAACCGGCAGGTACTGGGCGCCCCCGGCGGACGGCTGCATTCGCTATGCCAGGGCCGATGATTACATAGAGCACTTCCAGGCCCTGTTTAAAGATGCAGTTGCGGACCGGCTGCGCACAGATAGAGTCGGGATCTTGCTGAGCGGGGGACTGGATTCGTCATCGGTGGCGGCGGTGGCGAAGGAGGTGTCGGGAAAGAGTGGTCCATCAACGGAAATTCGTGCTTATACGACGGTATTTGATACTTCTGTTCCTGATGAAGAGGGCCGTTATGCGCGA
>Ga0210400_10004171_pt1 | contig 12563 bp, 11 predicted proteins | sample IncBWH26MmetaG_FD_155456 | JGI IMG/M metagenome (GOLD analysis project Ga0210400, IMG submission 155456) | Forest soil microbial communities from Barre Woods Harvard Forest LTER site, Petersham, Massachusetts, United States - Inc-BW-H-26-M | ecosystem: Environmental > Terrestrial > Soil >...
GGCCGGCGGGGACGCCGGGGCTCAGCCGGTTCGGGACTGGGATCGCCACCCCCGGGGACCGCTACGGCAGTGGGGTCAAGCGACCCGATCCGGTCACCACTGGGGCCGAAGCCCTCGGGCTGGAGGCCGGCGAGGTGGTGGTGCACGGCCGATGGGGGGAGGGAACGGTCCTGGCCACCAGTGGCTCGGGCGAGAATGCCGAGGCCACGGTGCAATTCGCCGGGGTCGGGCGGAAGCAGTTGTTGCTGCGGATGGCTCCCCTGAAGCGCGCCTGACCAGGGAATCGACCATCTCGGTGCCCGGGGTGCCCACGGATAGGACCTCGGGCATGCGAGACTAGGGATGAAGATTTTTATGACTAGCTCGGCGGACGGACCAGGGAAAAAGGCCTCTCCGCCGGTTTCGCACCTCAATCGGGCCGACCTCGGGCCGAGCCAGTGGAGGATGTGTTGGCGCCGCCAACCCGATCGATCACGATGACAGCGAGCGACGTCCGTCGCGGGATGCCGCCATGGTGACGCGCGAGGGAGGGTCCGCGCCCCGACCCAGCCGTCCCGGTGGTCCCCCAGGAGGTCCGCCTCCCGGCGGTCCGCCCACTGGTGGTGCATCCCGAGGAAACGGCGCATCCCGAGGAAACGGCGCATCGCGAGGAAACGGCGCATCCCGAGGAAACGGCAGCGGCAGCGGCAACGGACAGCGCCGGGCCGGGGGCCAAGAGATGGAGCCGAGCGGGCGTCAGATGGAGCCGAGCTTGGGTCAGATGGAAGTCGACGATCGGCCCCGTCCCCGCCGTCCTGGCGGCCCGCCCGAGCGCCCGTCCGCGTCCGCTGGTTCGGGTTCGGGTCCCCGGCATCGACCCGGTGGTGCTCGCACGGCCAAGCAACGCCGTCGCATTCGCCGGCAACGGCACAAGGAGATGGTCCGCCGCCGCCGGACGATCATCGGCCGCCACCCCAAGCTCAGCGCCCTCTTGCTCGTCTTGTTGTTGATGACCCCGATCTGGGTCTCGCTCGGGTCGTTCATGACCAACCCGGCCAACGGACCGGTGAGTACCCGGTTCGCCGAGTGGATGCGCGAGAACGGGGGCGGCGGCATCGTGACCGCGGTGGAGAACTTCTGGTACTCCCACCACCAGCCGCCCAAGGGGGGCAAGCCCAAATCGGGGGCCATCCCGGCGCCGACCAAGTCGGCCATTCCCGCCCCGACGGTCGGGCCGCCCCACCTGACGCCACCGACGGCCATGGTTCCTCTGGCCACGCCGCCGATCGCCGGTGAGGGTCAGTGGCATCCGATCGGGCGCACGGTGGGCGGCATCCCCTCCATGTACGCCGCCTACGTCCGCCCCGACTCCACCTACACCAGCGAGGTGACCGGGGTGGCCTGGATGGACACCACGCTACTCAAGGCCTCGCTGTACGAGGGCGAGTCCATCCCAGGCTCCGGGGGGCCTTACGTCAACAATTCCCCCATACCGGCCTCGGCGGCGACGTCCTTGGTGGCCGCGTTCAACTCCGGCTTTCTGATGCAGGACGCCCAGGGCGGCTACTACGCCGACGGGCACACGGCCATCCCGCTGGTCAACGGGTCCGCCTCGCTGGTCATCTACCGTAACGGCACCCCGACGGTGGGGGTGTGGGGCCGCGATGTCACCATGAACCCCAACGTCGTCGCCGTCCGCCAGAACCTCGATTTGATCGTGGACAACGGGCAACCGGTTCCCGGGCTCAACCAGACGGACAACACCCGGTGGGGCAACACCCTGGGTGGCGCCTTCCGGGTGTGGCGGTCGGGGATCGGGGTCACAGCCAACGGCGCCCTCGTCTACGTGGGCGGCTCGGGACTGTCGATCGTCGACCTGGCCAACGTCCTCCAGCACGCCGGTGCGGTCAGGGCCATGGAGATGGACATCAACACCTCGTGGGTCAATTTCTTCAGCTTCGCCCCCCCGGTGGGCCAGCCCGCCTCGGGCACCAACGGCACCCGATTGACCAGCGACGAGGTGAACTCCCCGTCCCGGTACTTCTCGGCCAGCGCTCGCGACTTCATCACCATGTCGGCCCGGGTCCCCTGATCACTCTGCCGGCGTGAATCTGCGCGCCGCCTGGACTGTGCGAGCCGCCTGGACTGTGCGAGCCGCCTGACTCTGCCGGCGCTGATGGCAACGGCTGGTCGCACCGGCGGCTGCCGGTCGCTCCGGCGCAGCTTGGGTTCAGCTGGGCAGGCGCCGCCACACCGGGCGGGGGAGGTGGCGCATGCCCATGAACACCCACCGGAGGACGGCGGGGGCATAGACCTCGGAGGCGCCGGCTTCGATCCCGTGGACAACGGCGGTGGCCACCGCGTCGGGGGTGGTGGAGAAGGGCTGGGCCCGCATGCCCTCGGTCATCCGTCCGACCACGAAGCCGGGACGAACGATCATGACCCGGACCCCGCTCCCGACCAGGGCATCACCCAGTCCCTGGGCGAAGGCGTCCAGCCCGGCCTTCGACGAGCCGTAGATGAAGTTGGCCCGCCGGGCCCGCTCGCCGGCCACCGAGGAGAGCACGACCATGCGGCCGTGGCCCTGGGCACGGAGCTGGTTCGAGACGGCCAGCATGGCCGCGGCCACCCCGGTGAAGTTGGTGGTGATCACCGCCGCGGCCGAGGCCGGATCCTTTTCGTCGATCTCCTGGTCGCCGAGCACCCCGGCGGCCACGACGACGACATCGAAGTCGCCGAAGCGATCGAAGACATCGGCGGCGAAGCGGCTGTGGCCGCTCACGTCGGTCACGTCGAAGTCGACTTCTTCCACCGTGTCGGCCCCGGCGGCCCGGGCGACGGCGGTGGCTTCGGTGAGGCGGGGAGACTTCCGCCCGGCCAGGACCACCGTCCGGCAGCGGCCGGGGACCAGCTGCCTGACGATGGACTGGGCAATCTGCGATGACCCTCCCAGCACCAGCAGCGACTGCGGTCGTCCCGTGGCGTCGATCATGAATCCGTCCGTCCTGTTCCTGTCTTGGCCCCTGAGGCGCCTTCGGTGGGTGCGGGCTGACCGGCAACCGGCGTTGCGCTGTTCGATGCGCCCGGCGTGGCCGGCGCGGCGCCAGAGGCCCGTTTGGCCGTCGCTTTCTTGGCCGAGGCCCCCTTGGCCGTCGATTTCTTCGCCGGGGACTTCTTTGCCGCCGTCCTGGCTGGCGACTTGGTGCCGGCTGGCGACTTGGTGCCGGCTGGCGACTTGGTGGCCGCCGCCACCCCGGTGTTGGCCGACGGCGCCGGTGCCGCGGCCGTCGTGGACCGGGCTGGATCCGAGGTCCCAGTCGAGTCCCCGGTCAGCCCCAGGCGACGGCCCAGGTCCGACTGCAGGACGCCCTCGGGGTCGACCCGGTCGCGCACCGCCCGCCACGCATCGAGCTCGGGGTACATGCGCTCGAACATGACCGGGGCCAAGCGCGAATCCTTGGCCAGGTAGACCCGACCGCCGGCCTCGGCGACCTGCTCGTCGAAGCCGTCGAGCAGGCGGTCGAGCTGGTCGTATCCGACCGGGAGGTCGAGGGCCAGCGTCCACCCCGGCTTGGGGAAGGAGAGGGGACCGGGGTCCCCGGGGCCGAACCGCTTCAACACGGCGAGGAACGAGGCCAGCTTCAGCTCGGTCAGCTGCTCGATGATCCGCCGCACCGTCTCCGCGTGGCGGTCGGCCACCACGAACTGGTACTGGAGGAAGCCCCGCTTCCCGTACAGCCGGTTCCACGAGCCCACGCCGTCCAGGGGGTGAAAGAACCCGGTCATGTGATGGGCCTTGCCCACTTGGAACTTGGGCGCCTTGCGGAACCAGAACTCGTTGAAGGCACCCACGGTCAGCGGGTTCAAGAGGCCGCTGGGCGGGGTAATGGGCACGTTGACCAGCGTCTTGGGCACGAAACGGCGGGCCTTGTCGGGTGAGCGCCGCAGGGCGTCAGGGAGCTCGTCGAGGCGGGCATGATCACCGCGGGTGAGCACCGAGCGACCCAGGTTTCGGCCCGTGGACTGGCAGTCGATCCAGGTCACCGAGTAGCGGTACCCGTCGTCCCCCGAGACCATGCGGGCCATGGCGTCATCGAGATCCGAGGCCCGTTCGGTGTCGACCAGCATGTAGCTCGATTCCACCGGGATCATCTGCAGCGTGGCCCGGGTGACCACTCCGGTGAGCCCCATTCCCCCGGCGGTGGCCCAGAACAGATCGGGATGCGATGCCGCGGAGATGTCCCAGGTCCCGGTGGGGGTGACCAGGGTCATGGCCGTCACGTGGCTGCAGAAGCTGCCGTCACGGTGATGGTTCTTGCCGTGGATGTCGGCGGCGATGGCGCCGCCCACGGTGACCAGGCGGGTTCCCGGCGTCACCGGGACGAACCAGCCCAGGGGGACGAACCGCTCCATGAGGGTCTCCAGGCTCACCCCGGCCCCGACGGTGATCAGCCCGGCCTCGAGGTCGACGTGATGGACTGCATCGAGCCAGGTGGCGTCGACCACGGTCCCGCCCGCGTTCTGGGCCGCGTCCCCGTAGCTGCGCCCCAGGCCCCGGGCAATGAGCCCGCGGTCGGGCCGATCGCCGCCGGCGATGGCCCCGCTGACCACGTCGTCGACGATGTCGGGATGGACGGCATGGACGACGTCAGCCGCCGTGGCCGGCGTGCGACCCCACCCGGTCAGCTCGGAGCGCACGGCGCCGGCCCCCGAGGTGCCTGGCCGTCCGGCCTTGCTAGGCATAGACCCCCACCACGATCAAGGCCACCCAGGTGATTCCGTAGATCTGCAACCGGCGGTCGCCCAGGGCCATGTCCTCGGGGGTCGAGCCCTTCCCGGCATCGAGCTGACGGACCACATGGAGCAGTCCCAGCACAAAGGGCACGATCGACAGCTGGAACCAGATCGGATGGTGCCCGGGGTGGATGGCCACGGCCCGGTCGAAGGCCCAGAGGCAGTAGGCGGTCACGGTCACCGCCGCCGACAGGGTCCGGACCGTTTGCAGAAAGGACGGGTCGTAGCGCCCCAGGGTCTGGCGGATCTGAGCCTGGTTCGCTCCCAGCAGCTTCTGCTCCCCCGACCGCTTCCCGGTCACGATGAGCAGGGAACCGAAGCTGGCCACGATGAGGAACCAGTCCGAGAGCACGACCCCGGTGGCGATGCCACCGGCGATGGCGCGCAACACGAAACCCGAGCTGACCGCAGCCAGGTCGATGATCGGCTCGTGCTTGAGCCAGAGGCTGTAGACGGTGGTGATCACCACGTACAACCCCACGACCAGGGCCAACCGGTACCCGGCCAGCCACCAGGCCAGGCCGAACGACAGCACCAGGAGCACCGAGCCCACCCCGATGGCCAGCCGGGGGGCGACCACTCCCGAGGCCACCGGTCGGTACCGCTTGGTGGGATGGAGGCGATCCCGGTCGGCGTCGATGGTGTCGTTGAGGAAGTACGTGCCCGAGGCGGCGATACAGAAGATCCCGAAGGCGCCCAGGGCCTTGAGGAAGGCGTCTCCGTGGGTCAGGACCCCAGCGGCACCGGGAGCCACGAAGACCAACAGGTTCTTGATCCACTGACGCGGGCGGGCCATGCGCACCATGCCCATGACGACAGCGCGAGACGAGGTGTCGTCCCGGTGAGGCGTGCTGTCGTCGGGTGGTTCCACAGCTTCGGCCGGCGTGGCCACGGCGCCCTCCGGTAATGGGTAGTCGACCTCGCAGGCCTTCACCCGAACGTACCACGCCCAATTCGTCTGACGGCACGACCCCCGCACCCTTGTGACCAGGCAGGCGACGCCTCGTTTGGCGCCGCATACTCAGTCAGCGCTTAGTATCTGCCTCCGTGAAACGACCATACCGAGTGGTCGTGGCCAAGCCCGGTCTCGACGGGCACGACCGCGGCGCCAAGGTCATAGCCCGAGCCCTTCGTGACGCGGGCTTCGAGGTGATTTATACCGGACTGCACCAGACCCCAGAGCAGGTGGTGCGCGCCGTGATCCAAGAGGATGCCGACGCCGTCGGGCTGTCGCTGCTCTCGGGCGCCCACCTCACCTTGGTGCCCCGGGTCATCGCCGGACTGCGGGAGCAGGACCGCGACGACGTCCTGGTTCTCGTGGGTGGGATCATTCCCGAAGGGGACATCCCGCTGTTGAAGGACCAAGGGGTGGCCGAGGTGTTCACGCCGGGCGCCCCCCTTCCCGCCATCGGGAAGTGGCTGGAGGAGACCCTCGACGAACGCGAGGGCGACTGAGACGGGTGCCACCCTCGGCACCAACCCCCACATATACACACACAAACATACGGGCAGACACAGAAACGCACGGAGACCGAGCAACATCAATAGATACAGCCAACATCAACCGATACAGCCAATAGAACCGATACAGCCAACAGAGCAGCTAGGGCGAACAGAGCGCTAGAGCAAACAGAGAGGAACGGATCCGGTGGATCTCTTCGAGTACCAGGGCAAGCAGTACTTCGCCCGGTTCGGCATTCCTATATCCAAGGGCGGAGTGGCCGACACCGTCGACGAGGCCGTCGAACAGGCTGATCAGGCCGGCTACCCCGTGGTGGTGAAGGCACAGGTCAAGGTGGGGGGCCGGGGCAAGGCCGGCGGGGTGAAGCTGGCCAACGATGCCGACGAGGTGCGCACCCACGCCGGGAACATCCTGGGCTTGGACATCAAGGGCCACGTGGTCGGGCGGCTGTGGATCGAGCACGCCTCCGACATCGCCAAGGAGTACTACGCCAGCTTCACGCTGGACCGTGGGGCCAAGCTCCACCTGGGCATGCTCTCGGCCGAGGGCGGCGTCGAGATCGAAGAGGTTGCTGTGAGCAACCCGGATGCCATCGCCATGATCCATATCGACCCGGTAGACGGGCTGTCCGAGGAGCAGGCCCGGGCCTGGGTCGACGAGGCCAACCTGGACGAGGAGGCCAGGGCCCAGGCGGCCGAGCTCCTGGTCAAGCTGTACCGGTGCTACGTCGAGGGCGACTGCGACCTGGCCGAGATCAACCCGCTCATCCTCACCCCCGAGGGCCGCGTCCACGCCCTCGATGCCAAGGTGACCCTCGATGACAATGCCGCCTTCCGGCACCCGGAGTGGGAAGAGTTCGCCGGCAGCGACGTCGAGGACGAGCGCGAGGCCAGGGCCAAGGCCCGCGGCCTCAACTACATCGGGCTGGACGGCTCGGTCGGGATCATCGCCAACGGAGCGGGCCTGGCCATGAGCACGCTGGATGTGGTCAACCAATGTGGCGGTACCGCCGCCAACTTCCTTGACATCGGGGGAGGAGCCAACGCCGACGTCATGGCGGCCGCCCTCGAGGTCATCAACTCGGACCCGGCCGTCCGATCGATCTTCGTCAACATCTTCGGTGGCATCACCCGGGTCGACGAGGTGGCCAACGGGGTCCTCGAAGCGCTCAAGCGCGTCGACATCTCGTCGCCCATCGTGCTGCGCCTGGACGGCACCAACGCCGTCGCCGGACGGCAGATCCTGGCCGACCATCTCTCGGACCGACTGGTCGCCGAGCCGACCATGATCGACGCCGCCCGGCGCGCCGTCGCTCTCGCAGGAGGAAAGTCATGAGCATCTTCGTCGATGAGAACACCACCGTGGTGGTCCAGGGCATCAGCCCCACCAGCCAGGGTCTCTACCACGGGCTCCGCAACCGGGACTACGGGACCAAGATCGTGGCCGGCACCAACCCCAATCGGGGCGGCTCGGAGATCGAGGGGATCCCGGTCTATGCCACGGTGGCCGAGGCCGTGGCCGCCACCGGCGCCACCGCCTCGTTCATCTCGGTGCCGCCCAAGTTCGCGGCCGACGCCATCATCGAGGCGGCCGCGGCCGGCATTCCCTTCGTGGTGTGCATCACCGAGGGGATCCCGGCCCAGGACGAGGCCCTGGCCTTCAACCGGCTTCGGCGCGAGTACCCCGATACCCGCCTGCTCGGGCCCAACTGCCCGGGCATCATCTCCCCCGGGAAGTGCAACATCGGCATCACGTCGGGTGACATCGCCATGGCCGGTGGTCCCGTGGGCATCGTCAGCCGCTCGGGCACCCTGACCTACCAGGCCCTCCATGAGCTCTCCCAGCAGGGTGTGGGCCAGACCACCTGCGTGGGCATCGGGGGCGACCCGGTGCCGGGCACCAGCTTCATCGACTGCCTGAAGGCGTTCGAGGCCGACCCCGACACCCGCGCCGTCATGATGATCGGCGAGATCGGCGGGTCAGCCGAGGAGGAGGCGGCCGAGTTCATCGCGTCCTCGGTGACCAAGCCGGTGGTCTCCTACGTGGCCGGCGTGACCGCGCCCCCGGGCCGGAAGATGGGCCACGCCGGGGCCATCATCTCGGGGTCCAAGGGCACAGCCCAAGCGAAGATGGACGCGCTGTCCGCCGCCGGGGTCACGGTGGCCCAGAACCCGACCGAAGCGGGCGAGGCCATGGTCGACATCGTTCGGAAGCTCGACTGATCGCCGAGGTTGCTTCGGCCTCGGCCTACGCCGCTCGCCCCATCGGCGCGGTCATCTTCGATCTGGACGGCCTGCTCATCGACTCCGAGCCGTTCTGGCGGCGGGCGGAGATCGAGATCTTCGGCCGGCTCGGGCTGCAGCTGACCGAGTCCGATGTGCGCCAGACGATGGGCCTCCGCATCGACGACGCCGTCCGGTACTGGTGGGACCGCTTTCCCTGGACGGGCTCCACCCCGGTGGCGGTGGAGCGGGACATCACCGCCAACGTGGCCGGGCTCATCGCGTCCGAGGGATCGCCCATGCCCGGCGCGGTCGAGGCGCTGAGCCTGTGCCGACGCCTGGGCCTGGAGGTGGCCGTGTGCTCGGGTTCGTACGCCGTGGTCATCGAGGCCGCCCTGGCCCGGCTGGATATCGAATCGCAGGTGTCGGTATGGCACTCGGCGGAGTGGGAGCTCTTGGGCAAGCCCCACCCCGGCCCCTATCTGTCCACGGCGGCGAAACTGGGCATGGACCCGGTCACCTGCTTGGCCGTCGAGGACTCCTTCAACGGGGCGATCTCGGCCAAGGCGGCCCGCATGCGGGTGGTGGCCGTGCCCGAGCCCGCCGCGTTCTCGTCGCCCCGGTGGGGGTTCTGCGACGCCACCCTGGCCTCCCTGGAGGACTTCGACGAGAGCCTGCTTCGCTCCCTCCAGCCCTGAGTTCGAGCCCGGGCGACCCACCAGAGGAGGGCCAGCCCCGATCACCGGCCGAAGGCCGGCCCCGGGCCGGACCCGGGTCGACCGGCCGAAGCGGCCTACCGGTTGGTCAGTGGCTCATGGGAAGGCCCGGGCGTGCCCCGGGGCGTCCCCCGAGGCCGGCGCTGCGGCGAGTGGCGATGGCGCCGGCGGCGTCGCACCACGGCTCGTCGGCGGGCCACGAAGGCCACCAGGACCAGGATCACCACTGCCGCGCCGCCGGCGATCCAGGGCCAGGTGGCGGTGTGACGGATGACGGCGGGGGGATGGACCAGGGGCCTGGCGATCGTGCTGTGGTACTGGGTCAGGGCAAAGGAGCTCACGGCGCCGGTGGCCGGCTCGGTGCCCGCAGCCAGGACGGTGTCCAGGTACTCGACAGACCCGGTGCGGAACAGAACGGCGCTCACCGTGAACGGTGCTTTGGTCGGAGTGGCCGAGGTGGCGGCGGCCAGGTTGTACCCATGGGCCCCGGGAAGGCCCTGAGGGACGAAGACGGAGGTGAGGGTGAGGCCGCTGTTCCCCATGGCCCCGGTGAGCGTCGAGTTCAGCTGGGAGACGGCCTTGGCCGCCATCGAGGGGTCGGAGTACTGGGCCAGCGATACGGTCAGCGCCTGTTGTGACGCCGGGTCCCACCACAACCGCCACAGGGTGGGCAAGGTGGCACCGACGCCGGTCTTGGCCGGATCGCGCAGGTAGAGCTCGGGGGTGATGGGCACCTGACCGGTCTGTGACCGAGGTTCGGTGGAGGTGGGCTGGTCCGACTGGCCGTTCCCGGTGGCCGTGGGGACGAACCCGGCGGGGACCTGCGTCGTCATCAACGAGGCGAGCGATGGGTCGGCGGCCCCAGCCCCGGCCGGGAAGGCCACAGACCCTACGACGGCTGCGGCCAGCAGTAGAGGAAACGCCCGTCGCACCGCGCCGATGCAAGCACGCGCCCGGCCCCCTGTACAAGCGCGGCTGGCTGCCAGCCACCCCCGCCGGCCCGTCGGTGGCCCGTCGCCGGCCCGTCGGTGGCCTGGTGGGTTCGGATCGGATGAGACCGGTCATGGCGCTGGTAGCGTGCCCCCGTGGATCGCTGCGACCCTCAAAAAGCCCACGGTATCGGGGTACTGGCCTCGGGGAGCGGCACCATCCTGGAGGCAATTCTGGGCACCGATCTGCCCGTCCAACTGGTGGTGGCCGACCGGCCCTGCCGGGCGCTGGACGTGGCCACCGACCACAAGATCAGCACCGAGCTGGTGGACCGGAAGGACTTCGGCGGCTTCGGTCCTCGATTCGATCGCGTCGCCTACACCAGCGGGATCACCGAAGTGCTGCAACGGCACGGGGTGGAGGTCGTGGTGATGGCCGGATTCGGGACAGTCCTGGCCGACCCCATCCACACCGCCTATCCAGGGCGCGTCCTCAACACCCATCCCGCCTTGCTGCCCGCCTTCCCCGGTTGGCACGCGGTGGAAGAGGCCCTGGCCGCCGGGGTGGCCGAGACCGGCACCACCGTGCACCTGGCCACCTTGGAGATGGACGCCGGGCCCATCCTGGCCCAACAGGCCGTGCCCGTGTTGCCCGGGGACACGGTGGACACCCTGCACGAGCGGATCAAGGAGGTGGAGCGGACCATCTATCCCGACACCATCCGTCGTTTCGTGGACGGGCTGGCGGCCACCCCGGCCCATGCACGAGGATCAGGTCCGGAGGTGGATCGATGAGGGCATTGCTGTCCGTATACGACAAGACCGGCGTGGAGGACCTGGCCCGTGGCCTGTCCGAACTGGGCTGGGACCTGGTCTCCAGCGGGGGGACCTCGGAGGCGCTGGGCCGAGCCGGTATCGAGCACGTCGAGGTGGCCGACCTGACCGGGGCGCCGGAGATGCTGGGCGGCAGGGTCAAGACTCTCCATCCCACCATCCACGGGGGGATCCTGGCCGACCGGTCCAAGCCCGAGCACATGGCCGACGTGGAGCGCCGGGGCATCGGGCTCATCGATCTGGTCGTGTGCAACCTCTATCCGTTCTCGTCGGACCCCTCGATCGAGCTGATCGATGTCGGCGGCCCCACCATGGTCCGGGCCGCGGCCAAGAACCACGCCCACGTCGGGATCGTGGTCGACCCCGGCGCCTACGGCGCCGTCCTCGATGAGCTCCGCTCCCGGGGCTCCTTGTCCGACGGGACCCGAAGGCAGCTGGCCCGGGCCGCGTTCGCCCACACCGCCGCCTACGACGCCGCCATCGTGGCCTGGTTCGACCAGTCGGGTGAGACGGCGGGGGACGAGGCCGAGCCGTCCAGCGAGGTCATCCTGCCCCCCACCATTCACCTCACCTTGGAGCGGGCCGGGTCCATGCGCTACGGCGAGAACCCGCACCAGCACGGCGCCCGGTACCGGGTCCACGGCCAGGCCACCTGGTGGGACGAGGTGGTCCAGCACGGGGGCAAGGAACTGTCCTACCTGAACGTCTTCGATGCCGATGCGGCCTGGCGCCTGGTCCACGAGCTGGCCTCCCATGACGACGTCGCCGTGGCCATCATCAAGCACGCCAATCCCTGCGGCGTGGCCGTCGCCGGCGATCTGCCCACGGCATACCAGCGGGCGCTCGACTGCGATCCCATCTCGGCCTTCGGGGGAGTGGTGGCCATCGGCGGCCGGGTGACCCCCGAGGTATCCGAGCGCATCGCCGCCGGGCCCCAGGCCGACCTGATCATCGCCTCCTCCTACGACGACGACGCGCTGGCCCAACTGTCCTCCAAACGCAAGGCGACCCGGCTGCTGTCGGCCCCGGCACCCGAGCCGCTGGTGCGCCAGTTCCGGAGCCTGGGCGCCAGCTTCTTGGTCCAGGACGCCGACCGCTTCCTGGCCCAACCCTCGGACTGGCAGGTGGCCACCAAGAAGCAGCCGACCGAGTCCCAGTGGCGCGACCTGGCCCTGGCCTGGAAGGTGTGCGCCAGGACGACATCGAACGCCATCGCCATCGTGACCGACGGCCAGGCCGTGGGCGTGGGTGCCGGCCAGCAGTCGCGCGTGGTGGCGGCCGAGCTGGCCGTGTCCAAGGCCGAGTCCCGGGCCCAGGGTGGGGCGGCGGCCAGTGACGCCTTCTTCCCGTTTCCCGACGGCCTGCTGGTGCTGGCCAACGCCGGGGTGGCCGCGGTTGTCCAGCCCGGGGGCTCGATCCGGGACGACGAGGTCATGGCGGCAGCCGACGAAGCCGGTATCGCCGTGGTGACCACCGGTGGCGAGCGCCACTTCCGGCACTAGGCACTGGGGCCCGGGCCACCGGGGGGCGGAGAGCGACGATGAGAGGAACCACATGACAGCCAAGGTGCTCGACGGCGAGGCGCTGGCCGCCCGTATCCGAGCCGAGGTCACCGACCGCGTGGCCC
>Ga0210400_10004172_pt1 | contig 12561 bp, 9 predicted proteins | sample IncBWH26MmetaG_FD_155456 | JGI IMG/M metagenome (GOLD analysis project Ga0210400, IMG submission 155456) | Forest soil microbial communities from Barre Woods Harvard Forest LTER site, Petersham, Massachusetts, United States - Inc-BW-H-26-M | ecosystem: Environmental > Terrestrial > Soil >...
TGACCGCGACGTTGAAAGGTGTGCCCGCCAGGGATGGTTTCCACATGCCCGCGGAAAGTGAGCCGCACGAGGGTTGCTGGATGCTGTGGCCGGAGCGGCCCGACAACTGGCGTCGCCAGGCGCTGCCGGCGCAGGCGGCATATGCCGCGGTCGCCACGGCGATTTCGCGCTTCGAGCCGGTCACGGTTGGCGTATCCGCAGCCCAGTTTGTTTCGGCCCGCGCCCAGTTGGCCGCCGGGGTCCGCCTCGTGGAGCTGTCGCATGATGACGCCTGGATGCGGGATGTGGGGCCGACCGGCGTGGTGAATGCCGTCGGGGAGCTGCGCGGTGTCGATTGGCCGTTCAATGCCTGGGGCGGCGCTGACGGGGGCCTGTATGCACCCTGGGATCTGGATGACCAGGTCGCACGCAAGGTGCTCGAGATCGAGGGTGTGGCGCGCTACCGGGCCCCGATGATCAATGAGGGCGGCGCAATCCATGTGGACGGTGAAGGCACCGCGCTGGTGACCGAACAGTGCCTGTTGAACCCCAATCGCAATCCCCGTCTCACCCGATCGCAGATTGAACGGCACCTGCGGGACTATCTTGGCGTGACCAGCATCGTGTGGCTCGGTTGCGGCGTCTTCAACGATGAGACCGATGGCCACATCGACAATCTGGCCTGCTTTGTCCGCCCCGGGCAGGTGTGCCTGACCTGGTGCGAGGATCCGCGCGATCCACAGCATGCGATTTCCAAGGAGGCGCTGGAGCGGCTGCTGGCGGCGCGTGATGCGCGCAACCGGCGGCTGCAGGTGCATAAGCTGCCCGCACCCGGGCCGCTGTACATGTCGGCGCGTGAGGCCGCCGGCATTGAACCGCAACGCGGCTCACAGGCGCGTGTCGCGGGATGGCGACTGGCGGGTAGCTATGTCAACTTCTACCTGGCCAATGGCGGCCTGGTCATGCCGCTGCTGGATCCGCATACCGATCGTGCCGCGGCCCGCCAGCTCAAGCGGCTGTTTCCAGACCGGAAAGTCGTCGGCATTCCGGCCCGCGAGATCCTGCTGGGCGGCGGCAATATCCACTGCATCACGCAACAGCTGCCGCGGCGCCGGCGCCACAGCAGCTAAGTTCGGGCTCCCCTGGTTGCCCCGTGAACTGCGACCCATTTTGGGTCGGCGGTCATCTGCCATCATTCGGTCCATGCGCCCAAATGCAAACCGGGGTCGGGTTCTGGCGGTGCTGGCATTGATGCTGGGCGCGACGGTGTCGGCGCCGTGCCTATGGGGCGCCGAGGTCAATCCCGTGCGGCATCAGCCCGCGGCGCCCGCCATTGCGCAAGCCACGCGCGTCATCGTCAAGTTGCGGGCGGTGCCGGCCGGCAGCACCGATTCGGCCGCCGTCCGCCTGCTGCGGGTCGGTCGCCGCACGAATCTGGGTTTCAACCTGTTGCGCAGCATCACCCCGCGCATGCAGGTGCTGGAGGTGTCCCCCGGTCAGGCGGGCGCGGACATCAACTCAACACTGGCGCGGCTGCGTGCGGACGCGGACATTGAATACGCCAGTCTCGATGAACGGCGTTACCTGCACCAGGTGGCCACGGATCCGCTGTTCATGCAGCAGTGGTATCTGCAGAACGATCCATCCACGCCGGCCGCGATCGATGCAGTCTCCGCCTGGGACACGACGACGGGCAGCGCCGGTGTCGTGATCGCTGACATCGATACCGGGGTACGCTTTGATCACCCGGACCTGCTGCGCACGACGCAGGGCGGGCGGCTGCTGCCGGGCTACGACTTTGTATCCAACGAGGCCGTCGCCAATGACGGCGACGGCTGGGATCCCGACGCCTCGGACCCGGGTGACTGGGTCACCAGCGCCGAATCCACCGCGGCGCCATTCAAGGGCTGCACGGTCACCAACAGCAGCTGGCATGGCACCCGCACCGCCGGCATTCTCGGTGCGCTGACCAACAATGCCACCGGCATCGCGGGCATCACCTGGGGCACGCAGATACTGCCCGTCCGGGCGCTGGGCAAGTGCGGCGGCTATGACTCGGACATCCAGCAGGCCATGCTGTGGGCGGCCGGCTTGCATGTGAACAGCGTGCCCGACAATCCGAACCCGGCGCGCGTCATCAACATGAGTATCGGCTCTGCCGGTGAGACCTGTCCGCAGTCGTACCTGGATGTCATCGAGCAGGTGACGGCCCTGGGCGTGGTGGTGGTGGTCTCGGCCGGCAATGAAGGCGGCCCGGTGGATACGCCGGGAAACTGCGCCGGCGTGGTGGCGGTCGCAGGTGTGCGCCAGGCCGGAACCAAGGTCGGTTACAGCAGCCTGGGGCCCGAGATCGCCTTGAGCGCGCCCGCCGGCAACTGCGTGAATACGGCGCCGGGCTCGCCCTGCCTGTACTCGATCCTGACGACCACCAATTCCGGCACGACCGTGCCGCAGACGAACACCTATACGGATGAGTTCGCGAACGCCAATCTTGGCACCAGCTTCTCCGCGCCCATGGTCAGCGGCATTGCCGCCTTGATGGCGAGCGTCAATCCGGCTTTGAACAGCTGTCAGATGACGGCCCGACTGCAGGAGGGCGCGCAGCCATTTCCGCAGACATCGGCCGGCGAAACGCCGCAGCCGCCACTGTGCCATGTGCCAAGCGGAGCGAGCGATGTCCAGAATGCCGAGTGCATCTGCACCCTGGATGGCAAGACCTGCGGCGCGGGCATGGCCAATGCGCGCGCGGCCGTCGCGGCGGCCCTGCGGCCGATCGCGGCGGTGTCCATCAGCACACAAGCGGGCACGGCCACGCTGGCGGCCACCGGCAGTGCCGCGGCGGCGAGCCATTCTTTGGTGGCCTACCAATGGCGCGCGCTCAGCGGTGTCCCCGTGAGTCCGTCGGCCGCCGGCGCGGCAACGACCAGTGTCGCCTTGCCTTCCTGCGGGCTGGCAACCGTGGAACTGACGGTGACGGATGATGCGGGGCGGACGGATACGGCCGATGTGGTATTGAGTCCGACCGGCGGCGTATTAGCGGCGCCGAGCAATGCGGCCAATCGCGATTGTTCAGCGGCGCCTCCCGCCGTGGAGCTGGCCGTGTGCCCGGTCGCCGCGCAGGTGACGGTGGGTGCGGGTACCCAGAACTATTCCGCCTCGGTCGCCAATACCCCGGATGCCGTGGTGACCTGGCAGGTCAATGGGATACCGGGTGGCAATGCCACCGTCGGCACCATCAGCAGCAACGGGACTTTCACCGCGCCTGCGAACCTGCCGGCCAGCCCCACCGAAACCATTACTGCGGTGTCCGACGCGGATGCCACCGTTACGGCGAGCAGTGTCGTGACGCTGGCCGGGACTGTGACGGTTACCGCGGCCAGCCCCGGTTCGCATGCCGGCGGCGGGGGCGGATTCGATCTGTGGTCGCTGCTGCTGCTGGCGGCCGTGCTGGTCGGCGGCCGCATGAACCTGCGGATCGCGCGGGCCTAACGTCCCAGCGCCAGGCGCTGCGCACTGTCCAGCCAGTCGCGTTGCGCCTTGCGGTAGTGAGCCGGCGCGATGCGCGCCTGCTCCAGCAGATTCGTGGCCACCGTGCGCGATTCCTCGACCCGGCCCTGGGCCTTCAGCAGTTGCGCATAGCGCACCGCGGCCTCCGCGCCCGGATAGGATGTCGAGAGCGTCTGGTATTCCTCCAGTGCCTTGTGCGCGTTGCCTTCGGCCTCGAGCGCGCGCGCATGGAGCAGGTGAGCCTGCGGTGACCGGAACCCGGGGTTCAGTCGCAGCGCCTCGTCCAGCGTCGCCCGGGCCCCGGACGCATCGCCCCCACCGAACTGCGCCCGGGCGAGACCCAGCATCAGATCAGGATCGTGCTCATAGAGGCCGGTGAGGATCCTGCGAAAGATGGCCGCGGCGTCCTCGAAACGGTTGTGGCGCAACAGCTCCTCGGCGAGGCGCTGGCTGCTGGCGACATTCTGGGTGACCTGCGCCTCATCCTGCAGGCGCCGCAGCTGCGCGCCCGGATCCAGAGCCTGCTTTACGCCGCGCCGTGTCGCCTGGAGGCCCCTGCTGCGCAGGATCTCCGGCAGCAGTTCGACGATGAAGTAGGCGATGACACCGACCCCGGGGAGGAAAATGATCAGAAAGATCCAGACGGTATTGCGGCCGGTCTTGAAGACGTGAATGACGAGCAGCACATCCAGGATGATCGGGAGGGCCGAGTAGAGCCAGTAAGCCATGCGGTTCTTTGTGAACGGGAGGTCGACAAGCTTACTGGCCGCTGGCAATGATCTCCACTGGGCCGCCGTAAGCCCGTGATTGTCCAGTCGTTCTTGCCGCCGGTGCTGGTATTCTTGGCGAGTGAACCGCAACCACCGCACGACCGGCCTGAGCTACGCGCGCCGCGCGGCCCTGGGCGCAGGCTGGCTGGCGCTGCTGGCATTCGCGGTCAATGCCATCGCGGCCGACCCGGTGGCGGCACCGGCGACGCCCCCGCATCGCCCCCGAATCGGGCTGGTGCTATCCGGCGGCGGCGCCCGGGGCGCGGCCCATATTGGCGTGCTCGAAGTCCTGGACGAATTGCATATCCCCATCGATGCCATTACCGGCACCAGCATGGGCGCGGTCGTGGGTGGTTTGTACGCCAGCGGGCTCTCAGCCAAGGAAATCGCCGTGGTCGCGAATTCATTGAACTGGCAGGACGCCTTTCATGATCGACCGCCACGCGCCGAGCTCACCTTCCGGCGCAAGGAAGAGGATGAGAGCTTCCTGGTGAATTTCCCGCTGGGAGTTCGTGATTGGTCCTTCCAGTTGCCAAAGGGCCTGATCAAGGGCCAGAGCCTGGAGATGCTGTTGCGGCGGCTGACGCTGCCGGTGGCGACCACGAATTCCTTTGACGCCCTGCCGACCCGTTTCCGGGCGGTGGCCACGGACCTGGCGACCGGTGAGCCGGTGGTGATGAGCAGCGGGGACCTGGCATCGGCGATGCGTGCCAGCCTTTCCGCACCGGGTTTGTTCGTGCCGGTCGAGCGCGACGGACGGGTGCTGGTCGATGGCGGCGTCGCCGACAATCTGCCGATCGATGTGGCGCGCACCATGGACGTGGACATCCTGATTGTCGTGAATGTCGGTGCGCCGCTGTTTGCGCGCGATCGCTTGGGCTCAGCCACGGCGATTTCGAACCAGATGCTGTCGATCCTGATCCGGCGCGACGCCACGCGGCAGCTGGAAACGCTGACCGCATCGGACATCCTGATCAGCCCCGTCATGGGAAACGCTTCATCGTTTGACTTTGGCATCGTGCCCAGAGCGATGGCGGCGGGCTCGAGTGCCGCCCAGGAAGTCAGCGAGCGGCTGCGCCAGCTGGCGCTGAACCCGGACGACTATGCACGCTATGTGGCGGATCGCGCGGCGGCGCGGCGTGGTCTGCCGCACATCGACTATGTGAAGGTGGCACCGAGCTCGGCACCCTATGTCGATGCGCTGACGGGGCTGTTCGGCAAGTACGCGGACGCGCAGCTGGACCCGAAGCACGTGGAGCGCACCATTAGTGACTATTACGGCCGTGGAAAACTCGAGGGCCTCGATTATCAGGTCCTGACAGATGGCGATCGGCATGGCCTGCTGATCTCCGCCCAGCCCGACTCCTGGGGACCGGACTATGTGCGTTTCGGTCTGGGGCTGCAGGATGACTTTCAGGGCAATGCCACTTACAACGTCGGGGCGCGACTGGTGATGGGCGACATCACCAAGACGGGCGGGGAGTGGGTCTGGGACCTGCAGGCCGGCAGCTCGCCGCATATCTACACCGAGCTATACCTGCCGTTCCAGCAAACTTCCGCGTACTTCGTGGATCCGCACACCGAATTCGACGATGTGAATGTGCCGCTGGTTGATTCGGATGAGAACCGCCTGGCGGAATTTCGTGTCCACACCTTCCGCACCGGCCTGGATTTCGGGCGTGAACTGGAGAACATCGGGGAGCTGCGATTCGGCGTCTTCCATGAGCAGGGCGGCACCTCGGTACTGGTGGGCGACCCCGCGACCCCCACGACCGATTTCAATGCCAACGGGTATTTCGCGCGCTTCTCCCTGGACCAGCTGGATGACGTGCGCTTCCCGCATAACGGCCAGCTGGCGAGCGTTGAGTGGAACAGCGAGCGCTACGAAGTGGGCGGGGATAAGCCGTTTGACCGGTTATCCTTGAACTGGCTGGCGGCGGGAACCTTTGGCCGCGAAACCGCCATCTTCTGGGCCTCGGGCGGCGCCACCTTCAATCAGACCCTGCCAAATGATGTGCGCACCCAGTATCCATTGGGCGGACTGTTCGATCTTTCGGGGATTCCCGCCGATTCACTCGCCGGGCCGCAATTCGCCATTGCCCGGGTGCTGCTATACCGCAAGATCGGCCGCGGTGGCGATGGGCCCTTTGATTTTCCGACCTACGTGGGCGTGTCGTTCGAGGTCGGGAACGTCTTCCAGAAGCTTGGCGACATGAATTTTGCGAACAGCCGCAAGGACGCCAGCATCTTCCTGGGAATCGATACGTTCCTGGGGCCGGTGTATCTCGCCACCGGCTATGAGGAGCATGGCCGGGAGGCCTTCTACCTGTTCCTGGGCCGTACCTTCAAATAGTGGGGCGGCCGGACCTACAGTCCACGGCTTTCGAAGAGTTTTTCGATTTTTTCGAACCGCAGCGAAGGCGCGTCCGTGGCCCGCGAATACTCATGCCGGCGCCGCATTTCCGCCAGGTCGAGCTCCCGTTCCTGCGGAGTGGCATACCAGTGAAGGCGGTGCCATTCAGGCCCCAGCAGTTTTCGAAACGGGTCACCCGACGGCAGACTGACACGCAGACCGTAGGGACGAAGCGACTCCACCGGCGGGGAGCGAAGGTTGTGTGCGTTACTGATGCCCATGGCTCAATTCTACCGCGTCGGCGGCCTTTCGGGGCAGGGGCCCTTGAGTTGCCTGCGGCAGCCCCCACGCACATGATCCGGCACAGCCTTCCAGGAGATCCACCATGGCGTTGTCGAGCAGTAAGAACACCATTCCGGGCCCGGAGCAGGCGCTGCCCGGCCGCGCCACCCCGCTGGCCGTCCCGGTCGCGCACTTCGTGAATCAGCACCGCATTACGCCCCCGTTCCCGGCGGGACTCGAAGAGGCGGTATTTGGCATGGGCTGTTTCTGGGGCGCCGAGAAGCTGTTCTGGAAGTTGCCCGGTGTCTATTCCACGGCCGTGGGTTATGCCGGTGGGCATACGCCGAATCCCACCTATCAGGAAGTGTGCAGCGGTCGCACCGGACACACCGAAGTCGTCAAGGTCATATTCGACCCCAAGGTGACTTCCTATGAGGACCTGCTCCAGACCTTCTGGGAACGGCACAATCCCACTGAAGGCATGCGCCAGGGCAACGACATCGGCACACAATATCGTTCCGCCATTTACACCCATGGCGCCGAGCAGCAGAAAATCGCCGAAGCATCCCGCGCGCACTTTCAGGGCCAGCTTACCGCCGGCCGGCTCGGATCCATCACCACGGAAATCAAGCCGGCACCGACGTTCTACTATGCCGAGGACTATCACCAGCAGTACCTGGCGAAGAATCCGGATGGGTACTGCCCGAATCACTCGTGCGGAATTCCGTATAAATCCGCGGTGTTATATTCGGGTGCGAAGGCGTAGTAGTTGGCGTTACTTAGGTTCCATCAGGAAGCCAAGGGGTTACCAAAGGAATGCGCGTTTTTCTGCGGGAAAACGCAACGTGATTTCGGCGTTGAGGTCTACCGGAACTCTACCGGTGTTCTGAACTTAGGAAAGTCCTCGGCAAAGGAGTCTCGACGGCACCGTCGGTGACCCATGGATGGACAATTGCGACGAATCGAATCGCAATGCCTATGCGAGTCCCTTCCATACCATCCGGTGAAAAAGATCGTCAATGGCGTCCGGCGCTTCTTTTGCGCCGCGGTCCATCCACCATCGCAAGAGGGACAACAGACTCCCGGCCAATGCGGAGGTGCGAGCACCCAATTCGCTTGGCGGAAGTTTTGCAAAACGTGGCGACTGCTTCAGACGCTGCTGGATTCCCCGTGCAAAGTAGCCTTGTGCAAGATCGAAAAAATCGTTCAGTCGCCCGGCGTCGGCAAGCGCGCGGTAGAGCCTCCTGGCGCTGGCGACGTGGGCGAAAAATTCCGCGACGGGCGCAACGCGAAGGGAATTCTCACGCTTTCTGTCCAGGGCCGTGCTCCAGGTCTCCAGCCCTTCTTCCAGCACACACAGAAACAGATCATCCTTGCCCCGATAATGAAGATAGAAGGTGGAGCGCCCAACGTCGGCCTGATCCAGTACTTCCTGCACGGTAATCCTGTCGACAGGCTTCTCATGCATCAGGGTAACCAGCGCGTTGCCCAGTCGGCCGCGCGTGCGGCGAATCCGGTCATCTACTTTGCGCGGCCGCCGTATCTTGGCCTTTTGCAAGGCATCTCCTGGGTATCTGGCGTCTTCATTCTTGGACATTGACGGTCTCTTTGTTCAGTAAATCCTAGCCGCACTGGACGTTCGTCATCTCTGATTACTACATTGCGAATCATGTGACAACCGCAGTGGTGAACAGATACGAAGATTCGACAAGGTGGATAACATGAAGCAGGCCATATTCGCAGCAATCATCGCTTGCGCCGCGCTCGGCCGAGGCGCAGTTAGTGCCAAACAGCCGTTAATCGCAGGCACCTGGACGTTCACGGTCGAGCATGTCGGGCTTAAGCTCGTCATCGGCCAGAAAGAGACAACGGTCGCCGGCACGCTCAGCTGGCCACATGGCGGTCCGATCAAGTTCATGGGAGACCTCGTGGGTGACACACTGACGTTCTCAGGAGACTCGAGCGGCGAGAATTTCACCCTCCACATCGACTCGACCGGATCGCTCAAGGAGGACGGCTCACTGGTCGGGACGCTGAAGGCCCACTTCGTCGATTTCACCGACGCCCATCAAGTCCTTCGAACAATGGATCAGGAGATCCCCTGGACGGCGATGCGCCGATAGGGCGAATGCGAATTTTGAATGACGTCTCGCGGTGCTCGATGACAGACACTATGGATCTCGGTCGAAGCGGCATTGTAGAATGCGGGGTGGACTGGCGTACCGCATTCATCAGCGACGGGTTCGCGATATTTCCGCAGCTCATCGCAGCTCCGATGGTCGAGCGCGCGCGTTTCGCGATTGACCAAGATCTGCGCGAGCGTTTCGATCCCGCGCGGCAGTCCGAATACGACCATCAATCGTACTGCCCAGATCTGCGCGGTGCACCGCCCATCCGGGAGCTCTTGGCGAAATCGGAGATGGCGCGCGTGCTCGACGAATCGCTCGGCCTGCCTGCGATCGACTGGGACGGCGGGCAGATCGCCATACGCCGCGCGCGCAACGCCAACGTGCCCGAGTCGCCGCGCCCGCACATCGACGGCTTCGCGAGCGGCAAGAATGGGCTAGACGAGGGCAAGGTCTACAGCTTCACGTGTCTTGCTGGCATCTTTCTCACCGAAACTGCGCGCGACTTCGCCGGTAATTTCACGGTTTGGCCTGGCTCGCACCGCATCTACGAGAACTATTTTCGCGCGCGCGGTGATTGCGCATTGAAGGAGCCGATGCCGAAGCTCGACCTAGGAGCCCCTCGGCAGATCCACGCCAAGCCCGGCGACGCGATCCTCTGCCACTATCAGCTTGGGCACTCGGCGGCGGTGAACACATCGAACTTAGATCGCATCGCAGTCTATTTTCGTATCTGGTTGCGCGATCTCGATGCGCACCGATGGCATCGGTTGACCAACATCTGGGACGGGTGGCGCGATCTGACATGAATTGAAGCAGTTTTGGAAGACGTAGTGAGATGACGATTTCCGTCATTTGCCTAAGTCCTCGTTCGTTTAGGAAAGTAGCATGAGTCGTCGTATGGCTACGAAATCGAAGAACAAACTGAATGCACTATCTCGCCAATGGTCAAGCGTGATCGGGCGGAGCATTTCCTGAGGCGGCACGCTGGGCTCACCAATCGGCTCTGCGGGTAGGGCATCCGATGGTTCGACGGCTACGTCTATCGAAAGTCGACCGGCCACACACCAGCGTCACGCGAACCGGGTGATTTTCGGGGCGAATCCAGCATCAGCGCCGACTATCACCAGCAGTACCTGGCGAAGAATCCGGATGGGTATTGCCCGAATCATTCGTGCGGGATTCCGTATAGGTCCGCGGTGTCATATTCGGGGGAGAAGGCGTAGTCGGTAGGAAAATTTTGGTTCCATCAGGAGGCCAAGTGGTTACCAACGGAAGGCGCGATTTTCTGCGGGATAATGCCGTGTGATTTCGGAGTAGGGGTCTACCGGAAGTCTACCGGTGTATTGGACCCACGAAAATCGGAGGGGAGTGATTGAGATCGGTTGACTGCCAACCGGCGTACGTCGGGCGCGCCATCAACCGCGTACGGACTTAGAACCGCGACCAGGACTGACCGGGCTGGCCCGCATTGGCGAGCCCGGTCGCGTTTTTAGCTATTGCTGAACATCCAGTGTGGGAAGAGCTATGGATCCAGCCGTGACATCCCAGAATAGCCAGTGACCGTTAACTTTTCGAGCCAGGGCTGAGCCGGGCTCTCCAGGAAGACCAATGGTGGCATTGGACATGACCTTGTCGCCATTGTTGACGTCTATGTAGATGCACTGAAAATAAATGCTGGCGATGTCTCGACCCAACACTTCCAACTTCTCGGTAAAGATTGGTGTCATGGACACCCAGTCACGTCCCAATACAAATGCCCCGGCGTGATTTGCAAAAAAGTCGCATAACGTAAGCGCGCCTGGGTCGCAGCTGGCGGTACCGGGCCTGCCTTTGCCGACGTACGTTACGCCAGCCGCGGTGAGTCTGGCGTCATCGGCCCAGAGTGCGAGCTGGTCGGCAAGATGTTGGAGCTTGGTTGCTGCGTCCACTCCGCCATGCGACATCGCCTGGTGAAAGCCGGCATGTAGCTGCTTCAATTCCCAAAGGTCTTTGTAATGCGAGTCCTCGCCGCCCGCGAGCGTGGCGACGGAGCCACTGATTAGAACGGCGGCAAGGGCGGCTGCATATGCTAGTTTCATGACAATACTCCTGGTTCGGTGACACTTCGGTTGGTCAGCGAACCCAGGGCTGCCGCTGGTTGCCGGCAGTCCCCCGCATGCTTCACGTGACCTGCTCACGAACCTCGTGAGCTGCCGGCAGTTCTAGGCGACGAGCGATGAAAAAACATTGGTGGCGGCTGGATTTGTCTGGAATATAATTTCCAATTCCTGACTTTCAGTCAGCAAGTTAGAGCCGACTGCGGACGCCGTGGTCCAAATCGCCGCCACAATGCCGTCAGCGACGCGATAGGCTGGCCAGGGTAGGCTAAGGCGCCGCGCCAGCACCGGGATAGGTCGAACGATGGATGACACGTCAAAGAACGTCTACGAGTTCGAAGGATTCCGACTCGACCCAGCGCGGCAATTGCTCATGGATGCGGCGGGCCGTCCCATTGAGCTGCCGGCTCGGGCCTTTGATGCATTGCATTACCTCGTTCAACGAGGTGGTGAAGTCGTCGACAAGGTGACGCTAATGCGCGTCGTCTGGCCGAACACCGTGGTCGAAGATAACAGCCTGCACAAATGCATCCTGAGCATTCGCCGTGCCCTCGGGGATGATGGAGTCGGCCGTCGTTTCGTCGTCACATTGCCCGGACGTGGATTCCGGTTCGTGGCCGCCGTGCGCGAACTGCCCGGCACGCGTGAAGGTGCGGTGCAGCAGAATCTGCCCGAGCGCAACGCGGGATCAGTCTCCGGTGTTCCGCCAGCGGACCTGAAGCGACGAAACTGGGTGGTGCCGACGGCCGTCGGTGCAGTCGCGGTCATCAGTGTGATGGTGATCGTTGGGTGGCATCGCCGGGCACCGGTGATCAGTCCGGCTGATTACGTGCAGCTGACAGACGTAGCCGATTCAGCGACGGCTCCCGCGCTCTCACCGGATGGCCACCTCCTCGCGTTCATACGCAATGGCACGGCGTTCCTTAGCGCGGGCCAGATCTGGCTGAAGGCGCTGCCCGATGGGGAGCCGGTACAGTTGACACACGAGTCGGGACTGATATTCGCCCCCACCTTTACGAGTGATGGAACTCGCGTTGCCTACAGCGTTGCGGCCGTCGATCGCCCTAACTATCTTTGGAATACGTGGACCGTAGCGACCATCGGGGGGGCGCCAGAACTGCTGCTGCCAAACGCTTCGGGGCTTAGCTTCATTGGCCCACAGGAAGTCATGTATTCGGAGTTCAAGTCTGGAATCCATCTTGGAATTGCGACTTCTTTGGAAGATCGGGCGCAGCACCGCGCTGTCTATCTGCCGCCGCACGAGAGAGGCATGGCGCACTACTCTTACCTGTCACCGGATCATCAATCCGTGCTGATCGTGGAAATGGGCGGTGACGGCAGCTGGCAACGCTGCAGGCTCGTGCCCTTCGACGGACGGACTTCTGGCACTGCTGTGGGTCCCGACGGTGCATGCCTTTCAGCTGCCTGGTCACCTGACGGAAGTT
>Ga0210400_10004173_pt1 | contig 12560 bp, 8 predicted proteins | sample IncBWH26MmetaG_FD_155456 | JGI IMG/M metagenome (GOLD analysis project Ga0210400, IMG submission 155456) | Forest soil microbial communities from Barre Woods Harvard Forest LTER site, Petersham, Massachusetts, United States - Inc-BW-H-26-M | ecosystem: Environmental > Terrestrial > Soil >...
CATACAGAGGCAGCCCGCAGAGGCATTCCACTGGCAATGAGCGACACAAAGAGCTGATCGATTCTAATGAATAGAAAAACTGAAGTGGTTGACGACGAGGTGAACGAACTGTTGCCCCAAGACACGCAATCCCCCCAGGACGTGGATGATTTGCTGGGCTCGATTGGTACGCGCGGCCTGGATGTAGTGGAGGAGGCGGCTTCGCCCTACTCGTCCCTGGAGCGAAAGCACGCGAACGACAGCGAGGAAGTCGAGCTTGACCTGACGCCGGGGGCTCCGGACTCGGCCAGCGATCCGGTGCGGGTTTATCTGCGCGAGATGGGCGCATCGCCGCTGCTCACTCGGGAAGAGGAAGTCGAGATTGCCAAGCGCATCGAACGCGGACAACTGACCGCGCTGAAGGCGCTGTCGCGGTCGCCGATCGTGATCCAGCAGGTGCTGGCCCTGGGCGAAGACTTGAAGCACGGGCTGCGCTCGATTAAAGACATGGTGGTCTTCGACGAGGAAGAAATCACCGATGAGATTTTGCAGGCGCGGGTCGACGACATTACCGGCCGCATCGACAAACTGAACAAGCATTACAAGACCGCTTGCCGGCTGGCAGAAAAGCTGACGACGATCCCCGCGAAAAAGAAACCGAAGGAATACCGGCGCTGCCGCGGGCACTTGAGCCGCGAGATGGTGCGGATTTCGCTGATCATCCGGAATCTGGGATTGAACCACGCCGAGCGCAAGCGCCTGATCGAGCGGGTGAACAAGACCATTGAAGTGATGCGCGCGCTGGATCGCGAGTTCGTGAATCTGGAAGCGAAAATTTCAGGTACGCGCAGCGAGGAGCTCAAGAAGACTTATCGTTCCGCGCAGAGAACCCATCGCACCGAAATCAAACGGCTGGAGGACGAGGCCGGAATGACGTTTCCGGACCTGCAGCGCACGCAGCGCAAAATGATTCAGGGCGACATGAACGCGGAGCAGGCGAAGCGCGAACTCATCGAAGCTAATCTTCGCCTAGTGGTTTCGATCGCCAAGAAATATGGCAACCGCGGACTGCAGTTTCTCGACTTGATTCAGGAAGGCAACGTCGGGTTGATGAAGGCGGTGGATAAATTCGAATACCGGCGTGGGTATAAATTTTCGACGTACGCGACGTGGTGGATCCGGCAGGCCATCAGCCGGGCGATCGCCGATCAGGCCCGCACCATCCGGCTGCCCGTACACATGATCGAAGTCGTGAACAAGTTGATTCGCACCTCGCGGCAGCTGGTGCAGGCGTCGGGGCACGAACCCACGTCGGCGGAGATTGCCAAGCAGATGGATATTCCCGAGGCGATGGTGCGCAAGGTGAAGAAGATCATGCGGGTGCCGATTTCCCTGGAAACGCCCATTGGCGAAGAAGGGGATTCGCATCTTGGCGACCTGATCGAGGACCGCACCAAGATGTCTCCCGCCGAAGCGGTGCTGAATGTGAATCTGAAGGAGCGCACGGCGCATGTACTGCGCACGCTCAGCCCGCGCGAAGAGAAAATCATCCGCATGCGTTTTGGCATGGATGATGGCTCGGAGCACACGCTGGAAGAAGTTGGGCAGTCGTTTGACGTGACGCGCGAGCGCATCCGGCAGATTGAAGCTAAAGCGCTGCGGAAATTGCGGCACCCTTCGAGGTCGGGGAAGCTGCGGTCGCTGCTGGATGATGTGCAGGAGTAGATCGCGGGAGTGACTGGCTCGAAACAGCAGGTCCCCTTCGACTTCGCTCAGGGCAGGCTCTCCACTCCGCTTAGCTCCTTTCAGAAATGCTAAGCTCCGGTCGGGATGACAAAATTTTTCTCTGAGACCCCGGAGTTGATTCCTTCCCCGGCTGAGAATATGTCGCGAAGGCGCGCGACAGAATTCCTACTCTAGAAATTTCCCTGGCTCCTGCAAGGCCTCAGCGAGGTCGCTGAGAAAGCGCGCGGCGCGGGCTCCGTCGGCGACGCGGTGATCGCAGGAGAGAGTGAGCGTCATCACAGGCCGGACTTCGATCTGGCCGTGCACCGGCACAACTCTGTCGACGATCGCGCCGACCGCCAGAATCGCGGCTTGCGGCGGGGTGATGATCGCGCTGAACTGATCCACTTGATACATACCTAAGTTGCTGATGGTGAAGGTCGCGTCGGCAATGTCGGCGGGGCGCAACTTTCCGGCGCGGGCGCGCTCGGCTACATCGCGGCGCTGGATTGCGATTTCAGCCAGAACTGCGGTATGCGCGTTCGGAATCACCGCGGCGACTACGCCATCGTTGACCGCGATCGCAATTCCCATGTTCACGTGATTGTGCAGGCGGATGCCTTCGGCGGTCCAACTGGCGTTCAGGCGCGGGTGCTTGAGCAGGACGCGCGCGGTCAGGGCCACCAGCAGGTCGGTGTGGCTGATGCGGACGTTGTTTGCCAGATCGGTATGCGCACTTTCAATCTCGGGCAGAATCTGATCCCGGTAGGCATTGAGAGCGGTGGCATCGATTTCGCGGCTGACGAAAAAGTGAGGGACGGTGGTCCAGCTCTGCGTGGTGCGTTCGGCCATGATTCGGCCGAGCGAGCTGGGGACTTCGATGCTTCGGGATTTCTTTTCGGCGACACTAGACGTCGCTGGCGACGCTGCCGCCGCTTGGGCTGCCTCGTGAACATCGGAGGCGAGGATTTCTCCGTCCGAACCGGAACCGCGGAGCGCGGCGATGTCGACTCCGAGCTCTTTAGCGAGACGGCGGGCTTTGGGGGAAATTCTTGCGGTGGACGCTGGTGGCTGCACTGAGCTGCTGGCTTGTGCGGCCACGACCTGAGGTGGCTCGGCTTTGGCGTGCGAACCGGCCCGCGCGGCCGGTGCTGTCGGCTCAGTTGCAATCGGCACTGCTTCGCCGGGTGCGACGATCCATGCGATCGTTTGCCCGACGGGAATGTCGTCGCCGGCGGATGCTTTGATCCCGGCGAGAATGCCATCGGCGGGTGCTTCTACTTCGACCACCGCTTTGTCGGTTTCTATTTCGAGGAGAGGTTCGCCCTTGGTGACGCGGTCGCCTTCCTGCTTGCGCCAGGCGATGAGCTTGCCGGTTTCCTGCGCGATCTCGAGGGCGGGCATAACCACGCTGAAGGCCATAGTGTTTATCGGGGGCAGGGCTTTTCGTTTTTCACTATGGCCTTCAGTCCGAGACTCCTACCCGCTCAGTTTTCGCGCTGGCCTCGATCAATTCGACCACGCGTTCGCTGGGCGAAGCTTCGGTTTCTCGGGTGGTCGGGAGCGGGCCGTTAACTGTGTGATAGTGAGCGCCTGCGACCAGAAGCTGTTCCGCGGGGAAGCGGGTGATGACTTCGTGTCCCGTGGGAGTGACCACGATTTCTTCTTCGATGCGTGCCGCGCTCCAGCCGTCGGTTGAGGGCCAGAAAGTTTCGAGCGCAAAAACCATGCCGGGGACAATCTCGACCGGATGCTCGAAGGAGACCAGGCGGCTGATCACTGGCTTCTCCCAGATAGCGAGACCGATGCCGTGGCCGTACTGCAAGGCGAACGCGTCTTCTTCATTCTTAAAACCGAAGTCCTGCGCTCTGGGCCAGACGGCGGCGATCTCTGCGGTGGTGCGGCCGGGGCGAACCAGTTCGATGGCGGCGTCGAGATAATCGCGGCAGCGCTTGTAGGCGTCGACCATGGCATGCGACGCGTAGCCCACCGTGAAGCAGCGGTAATAGCAGGTGCGATATCCCATGTAGGAGTGCAAAATGTCGTAATAGACGGGATCGCCGGGACGCAGCACGCGATCGGAAAAAACGTGCGGATGCGGATTGCAGCGCTCGCCGGAAATTGCGTTCACGGCCTCGACGTATTCCGAGCCGAGATCGTAGAGGACTTTACTTACAAGGCCGACGGCTTCGTTTTCGCGCAGGCCGGGCTTCATGGCGCGGTAGAGTTCGTCGTAGGCGGCGTCGACCATCATGGCGGAAGTGTTGAGCAGGGAGATTTCATCTTGAGTCTTGACGACGCGGGCTTCGGACATGAGGGCCTGGCCGTCGACGACGTCGATGCCTTCTTTTTGCAGGGCGAATAGAACTGGGAGTTCGATGATGTCGATTCCGACCGGTTCTTTGTGCAGGCCGCGTTTTTCGAGTTCGATGCGAATTTTTTTGGCGACGTTTTCGGCGCGGCCCATTTCTGGCGTCATGGCGCCGCGCAGCACGGAAATTCCGGAGTGGGAGCGGCCGTCGAGCCAGGGGCAATTCTGTTGGTGATGCCGGGCGGCGGAACCGAAGTCCCAGAGGATGGGCTCGTCGTTTTGCGGGAGGAGGGTGAAACGGTTGGCTTTGTCCTGGGCCCAGGTGCCGATGTGGGTCGAGGTGAGGTAGCGCACGTTGTTCATGTCGAAGCAGAGCAGCGCGCCCATGGACGACCTCTTGAGTAAGTCTTTCGCTTTTTGCAAGCGCTCGCGGCGGAGTCGGTCGAAGTCGATCCGGTTCTCCCAGTCGACGGCCATGGTTCCGTGAGTTTTGAGTGCCATAAATCAGCTCCTAGCTGCTAGCTTCTAGCCGCTAGCTCGAACCGAGGGTGAGACGCTCTCGGGACAGCCGGCGCTACGTTTTGTTGCACATCTGGCGCGCGGCTTCGGTTACCGTTTCTTCCGTTGGGACCGTCACATCTTCCAGCGGCGGAGAGAACGGGATCGGGACATGCATCGCGCCCATGCGTTTTACCGGGGCATCGAGATCGTAGAACGCGCCTTCTGCGATTACGGCTGCAAGTTCTGCGGTCACACCGTAACGTCCGTAGCCTTCGTCGAGCACGATGACGCGCGAGGTTTTCTTCGCGGAATCGATAATCGTCTTTTCGTCCAGCGGCCAAGTGGTGCGCGGGTCGACGACCTCGGCGCTGATCCCGGCTTTTTCTAGTAAGGAGGCCGCGCCCAGCGCGACCTGCACCATGCTGCTGGTCGCCACCAGCGTGATGTCGTCGCCCTTACGTTTTATATCAGCAACCCCCAGCGGGATGGTGTAGTCCTCCGCCGGAACCGGGCCTTTCAGTTTGTACATCATCTTGTCTTCGAAGAATATGACGGGATTCTCGTCGCGGATCGCGGTCTTCAGCAAGCCCTTCGCGTCGTAGGGCGTCGAAGGCAGAACGACTTTCAATCCCGGTACGTGGCTAAACCAGGCATGCAGCGATTGTGAATGCTGGGCGGCGGAGCGCCGCGTCGCGCCCAGCGTGGTGCGCATCACCATGGGAACGCGCCAGTGGCCACCCGACATGTAATGCGCCTTGGCGGCCTGGTTCACCATTTGATCCATGGTCAGAGTGAGGAAGTCGCCGAACATGATGTCGACCACGGGGCGCAGGCCGGCCATGGCCGCGCCGACGCCGACACCGGTGAAACCGGCTTCGGAAATTGGAGTGTCGAGCACGCGTTCGGCGCCGAATTCTTCGACCAGGCCGGAGAGAACTTTGAAAGGGGTGCCGGCTTCGGCCACGTCTTCGCCGAAAATGCAGACGCGCGAGTCGCGGCGCATTTCTTCGGCCAGCGCTTCGCGGACGGCTTGCGCAAATGTGAGTTCGCGCTCAGGCATAAAAATGCTCAGGCATAAACATCCTGCTCGACCTGGTCGACGCTGGGATAGGGCGAGGCGATGGCAAATTTCACGGCGACTTCCATCTCGGTGCGCGCCTCAGAAGTAATTTGTTCGAGGACTGCGGCGTCGGCTTGTCCCTGGGCCAGCAGCCAGCTGGCATGAAGTTTGATGGGATCGCGGTCTGTCTTCCAGTGCTGCTCTTCCTGCTTGGAGCGGTAGTATTCGCGATTGATGTCGCCGACGTGATGTCCGCTGTAGCGGTAGGTGTCGGCCTGGAGGAACGCAGGGCCGCTGCCGTCGCGTGCGCGCTGCACGAGGCGGGTCGCGACTTCGTTCACTGCGCGCACATCCTGACCATCCACTGCTTCGGCCTCGATGCCGAAAGCGGCGGCGCGGCCGAGGATCGTTCCAGCCGTCGTCTCCGAAAAATGCGTGTACTCGTTATAGAGATTGTTTTCGCAGACGTAGATCACGGGCAGCTTCCAGAGCTGGGCCAGGTTCATCACTTCGTAAAGCGATCCTTGACCTAACGCGCCTTCGCCAAAAAAACAGACTGCGACGCGTCCGTTGCCGAGGCGTTTGGCGGCAAAGGCCGCGCCGGTGGCGATGCCGACGCTGCCGCCGACAATCGCATTGGCACCGAGGTTGCCGGTGGCGGGATCGGCGATGTGCATCGATCCGCCTTTACCGCGGCAGTAGCCGGCTTCCTTGCCCAGCAATTCGGCGAACATGCGGTCGGGAGAAGCGCCCTTGGCCAGGCAGTGTCCGTGGCCGCGGTGGGTGCTGGTGATGTAGTCGTCGATGTTCAGGGCTTCGCAGATGCCGACGGCAACGGCCTCTTCGCCGCTGTAAAGATGCGCCAGGCCGGGCATCAGGGCGCGAGTGTAGAGTTCATTCACCTGCTCTTCGAATAGACGGATTCTCACCATCTGGCGGTAGGCGCGCAACCACTTGGCTTTTTCTGTGACCTCGGAAACATCGGTCGGCTCGGAGGTGGCCATGGTCACTTCTTGCCTCCAGTAGTCACTGGCGTGGTCACACCGGACATGGCGGCGAGCACGTCGAACATGCAGGCGAAATCGTACTTCGTCCAACCCATGCCGCGCGCCGCAGTCAGGATCTCATTGCTCACGGCAGTGGTCGGCAACGGCACATCGAGCTGTCGGCCCAGGTCCATGGCCAGCACCATATCTTTCTGCATCATGTTGACGTCGAACCAGGCTTCGGGCGGCTGTTGCAGGACGAAGGGTCCGCGGTATTTGATCATGGGTGACGCGACGGCGCTGTTGACCAGCACATCGACGGCGACATCGCGGGCGATGCCACTTTTCTCGGCCAGCAGTACGCCTTCGGAAAAGGCCAGCATCTGAACCGCGAGACTTAGGTTGATGGCGATCTTCATGGAGAGCGCGAGACCGTTGTCGCCGACGTGACTGACCTTCGGACCGATATCGAGCAGCAGGGGTTTGATCTTGTCGAAGGTTTCTTTTCGTCCGCCGACCATGACCGAGAGCTTGCCCTCTTGCAGAGTAATCACGCTGCCGGAGACTGGGGAATCGACCATGTCGGCGCCGAGAGCGCGGACTTTCGCGGCCAGGGCGCGGCTTACAGTGGGGCTGACCGTGCTCATATCGATGAAAATTTTCCCGGCGCTCAGTCCGGCCAACAATCCGTCGGGGCCTTCTGTAATGGAAGCGATGGCCGCGGCGTTGGTGACCATGGCGAAGGTGAAGTCGGACGCGCTCGCGACCGCGCGCGGCGAGTCGGCCCAGTGCATGCCTTTCTCTACGAGCCACTGTGCTTTGGTGTGAGTGCGGTTGTAGCCGGTCACGGTATGACCTTTGCTTAGCAGCCGGTTGACCATCTGGCTGCCCATCACGCCTAAACCGATAAAACCCAACTTCGCCATTCGGTGTCCTGTCTTTCGCGGCTAAAGCCGCCGTTAATTCTTGGCTGAACTTTCGGTGCGGCTGAGCGTCTGGTGAAAAACTCATCTTCCTTGCGTGGCATCCCGCAGCGGCTAAAGCCGAACTGATCCTGAGGAGCTTCCGGCATCGCTAAAGCGAAGCCCTGATACGAATCGTGAGTTTCTCAACACACTCTGAATCCGCAACCTTGCAAAACACTAGTTTGCCCGACTCTTGCCGGGAGTTCGTTTCGCGGCCTGCGCTTGACCGTCGTCGCGCACTTGTTCCAGGTGAGCGCGCATGGTCTTCCGAGCCCCCTCAGCATCGCGCCGCTCCACCGCATCCAGAATTCGCTTGTGATGAACCTGGCCGCGGTCGGGACCACCGGGGACTTTGAAAATCCGCAGCCGTTGCTCGCGCAGAAGACCGACGATGGAATCGAGCAACGAAAGAATGAGCGGGTTGGCCGCGCCCTCGGCCAGTGCCAGATGAAAATCCAGATCCGCTTCAATGTAAATTTCGGGGTCCTGTCCGGCGCGGTCCATGGCGGCGACCGCCTCCCGCATCGTCGCCAGTTCAGGTTCCTGAATGCGCACGGCGGCCAGAGCGGCAATCTCCGGCTCGAGGATAGCGCGCACTTCGGCCAGATGAGTCGAGCCCTCCGGCTGACCGATCTTGACCATCAGGTCGAGCGACTGCCGGACGGCTTGCGTGGTTCCATCAGTGATGAAAGTTCCGCGGCCCGAGTAAGCTTCGACCAAACCTTTTTCCCGCAGCGCTTTCACGGCTTCGCGGACGGCGGTGCGGCTCACGCCAAAACGCTGGGCGAGGTCGCGCTCGGCGGGAAGTTGATCTCCCGCCTTCAGATCGCCCTTGACGATGGATTGCTCAATCTGCTGAACGATTTGTTCGTAGAGACGCGATGTACGAACCAGTTTGTACACTGCACTGCCCCCTGTACAGGATCGCCCGAAAGTAGCCAGGTGAGCGATGGTCTGGCTACTATACCGCATATCCACGGAGCGCTGGGGCGATTGTTGAGGGCAAGTCATGGCTGATGGTACAAAGGTCTGGTGGTATGACCAATTTCATGGTACAACACTGGACTCGGTCGACGCAAGCCTCTGAAATCCCGGATGTCTGCACAGCTTCGGGCAACTTTCGGGTTGCCAGGTTTGGGACTTCCCCGTCGCCCCGCGCCGAGATAGGCTGACGGGTGCTGCATGCAAAATTTGAATTCGCTTGACACTGTTTCTCCGATAGTGGTATGGCTGTCGGACCAGAACAACGGAGGAGTTTCTATGTCCTTGCGCACGGTTGGCGGCGCTCGTTGTCACGACGGTCAGATGACCGCAGCTTCCCGGTTGTGGTTCTCCGGCTTCACGCTGCTGCTATTAACGGCTGCCGCTTTGGCTCAGTCCACAACGGGTCGCATTCTGGGTACGGTAAGCGACCAGAGCGGAGCCGCGGTTGCGGGCGCGACCGTAGTCGTCGCCGACGTGCAGCGGGGTATCTCGCGTACTGTGACTACTGACGATTCCGGCGCCTTTGCCGTCCCTGACCTGCAGCCCGGAACTTACAAGATTCACGTGGAAGCCAAAGGCTTCAAGAGCGTGGAACGGCCGAACGTGTTGATCGAGGTCGCCACCGACGTGCGCCTCGACTTCGCCTTGCCCCCAGGACAGGTGACGGAGACGGTGGTAGTGGAAGAGGCCGTTCCATTGGTCAACACCACCTCCTCCACCCTGGGCGGCACGCTGAGCAACGAAGAGATCAACGATCTTCCGCTCAACGGACGCAACTACGAGAACCTGCTGCAACTGCGGCCGGGCGTAGTGCGCTATCCCGGAGGAGGATTCTCCACCACCAGCACCAACGGTTTACGCGCGGAAGACAATGCCTACTTTATTGAGGGATTATTCAACAGCGAGCCGTTTTCCGGGCAGGGGATCATCAACGGGGCTGGCATCGCGGGCGATTCCGCGACCATCCTGCCCATCGATGCGATTCAGGAGTTCAACGTGCAGGAAAATCCCCCGGCGGAATACGGTTGGAAACCGGGCGCGATCATGAACGTGGGGTTGAAATCGGGAACGAATTCTCTGCACGGCACGGCGTTTGCCTTCGGCCGCGATGGCGCGATGGACGCACGCAACTACTTCAACGCTTCGCCAGCGGCGAAGACCGACCGGACGCTGGAGCAGTTTGGCGGCAGTTTCGGCGGGGCGATTATCAAAGACAAGGCTTTTTTCTTCGGAGCCTATGAAGGCCAGCGCTACGACGTGGGGAACTCCTATAGCGTGACCACGCCGTCGATGATGGCTTTGCCCAACGCTGGGAACTGCACTTCGGTGACCGGCGACTGCGGCGGTAGCATTCCGGATGCGATTGCCGACCTGGTGGCGAATGGTGTGCCGATCAGCGCAGCCAGCCAGAAGATCTCGGGTTGCACCGTGTCGGGGTCGACGGTCAACTGTGCCGGGACCGGGTTCCCCATCAATAACACGCAGAGCATTAACGTGGTGCAGGGATTCCCCAACGCCGTCGGGGTGGACAACGCGCTCGGCAAAGTGGATTTCAACTTCAACGACCGCAACAGCATCAGCGGAATGTATTTCTATGGAAACAACAATGGCACGGTGGAAGATTTTCCGGAGCTGCAATCCATCTGGCGATCGAAGATCCATACCCGCGCGCAAGTCGTGGGTGGAAGCTGGATCTGGACGCCTAGCGCACGCTGGGTGAACGAATTTCGCATGGGCTATAACCGCCTCTATCAACCCACGCTGCCAGGTGACCTGGGCATACCGGCGTCCGGCTACGGCCTCGATACCGGCGTGAGTGGACCAGACACCGGCGGATTGCCGCGCATTGGGTTCGCGGGAGCCTTCGTCCCCGGACTCGGCGGTTTCAAGTGGCCGAAATTCCAGGGGCCGGACAGCATCACTCAGTTCATCGATCATCTTTCCTATAGCGCGGGCAAGCATTCGCTGAAATTCGGCGGCGAACTGCACCGCAACGACGTCAATGGCGCCGCATTTGGCAACGCCCGCGGCAGCATTACATTCGTGGGAACTGTAGCCCTGCCAAATTCCACGGCGCTGGAAGATTTTTTCGCGGGCGACCCGTTCAAGGCTTCGGTGCAGGTGGGCGATCCCACGCTGCATATTCACAACTGGGCCTACGGCGCATTTTTCCAGGACGACTGGCGCGCCAGCAGGAATCTCACGGTCAACTTCGGCGTGCGTTATGAGTTCAGTTCGGTCATCAAAGAAGAGCACAATCTGCTGGGCAACTTCGATCCTAACTCGGCGACTGGACTGATCCAGGCAGGAGAGCCGGGCGTCAGCGGGCCCTACAACCCCGACCACAAGAATTTCGCCCCACGCCTGGGCTTTGCCTGGGACGTCACCGGTAAAGGCAAGACGGTGCTGCGAGGCGGCGGCGGCCTGGTGTATGAAACCATCAACTGGGAAGCGCTGCTGGCCTTCAACAACGCTTTCGGCTTGGGCAATGTGCCGACGGGAGCCATCATCAATGGATCAGGCGGCACTGCAGGCGGAACAATCACGGCGGGCAATCTGTCCATTCCGCCCATCATGCCGCAGTGGGACAGCGGTGTGCCGATCTATGGAGCCAACGTAAGTACGGCGCTGCTGAATTGTGCTAACAATCCCTGCCCCATCATGAGCGTGGATCGCAACCTCACCACTCCCTACGTGTGGAACTGGACGCTCAACCTGCAGCATGCGTTCACTCCGAATCTTTCGATGGAAGTCGCGTATGTGGGCAATCGCGGGACTAATCTGACGGGCATTCGCGATATCAACCAGCCGCCGGTGGGCTCGGATTACAATCCCGCGTGTTCTTCGGACCAGGCTTGCCGTCCGTACGACACCAAGTTTCCGTATCTGAGCAATATTTTCCAGATGGGAAACGTCTACCGGTCGAACTACGACGGACTCCAAGCGACGCTTAATGCGCGCAACTTCCACGGCCTGAGCATGGTCGCCGGCTACACCTACGGCCACGCACTCGACGACGTAGGCGCGAACTGGGATTTCGGCTACGGCGCGGGCCTGCCGCAAGACTCCTACAACGTGGGGCGGGAATACGCCAACAGCGACTTTGACGTTCGACATCGGCTGACGGCGTCGGTCACTTATGCCATCCCAGGACGGAAAGGCTTCGGGCAGCTGATGGAGGGCTGGGAGATCAACTCGATCGTGACCCTGGCAAGCTCGCAGTTCTGGGGACCAATTGATTTGGGCACGGACGCTGCAGGTACCGGGCCGCTGCCCGTGAGCCCGCCGGCGAGTGCACCGATTCGCTGGAGCTTTTATGGCAAACCATCGGACTTCAAATCGGGGCCCGCTCCAATTCCGTTTTTCCAGGGCGCATCGAACTCAGCCTGTGCGGCCCAGGCCTTGGCTGTGGATGGTGGAACTCCAGGAGCGTCAACACTGTCTTTGGGTTCATTCGGCTGCTATGCCAAGGGCAACTCGATCATGATTCCCCCGCCCTTGGGGCAATTCGGAAATATGCCGCGCAATCTCTTCCCCGACTCCGGCTTCAAGAACTTCGATTTCTCGATTGGTAAGAACTGGCACTTGGGCGAACGCGTCCATGCCCAGTTCCGGGCCGAGTTCTTCAACATTCTCAACCATCCCAACTTTGCCAATCCTTACGGAGGCCAGAATGGATTCGGCTTGAACGATCCGTCCGTGCAACCGTTCGGCTGCGGCTGCGCTACGCCGGACGTGGCGGCTGCGAATCCTGTGATCGGATCTGGCGGGAGCCGGGCCGTGCAGTTGGGATTGAAGTTCGCGTTTTAAGTAGTTCGTCAACAACTGGGGGCTGGACTAACTCCGTCCGGCCTTTTCTTATCGACTTGGCGCGCTTCGCGGCGAGCCACCCTGGCGAAGAGCAGGGCCTGAAGGCCCAATTTTTTCTGGATCGCGAACGTGGCCCTAAAGGGCCGCTCTTCCACGGTTGCTCCAGACTAGGACTACGCATTCAATGAAAAACAAAATTGCATTGATAACCTGGTTATTGATTGTGGCGGCAATCGCGG
>Ga0210400_10004175_pt1 | contig 12559 bp, 13 predicted proteins | sample IncBWH26MmetaG_FD_155456 | JGI IMG/M metagenome (GOLD analysis project Ga0210400, IMG submission 155456) | Forest soil microbial communities from Barre Woods Harvard Forest LTER site, Petersham, Massachusetts, United States - Inc-BW-H-26-M | ecosystem: Environmental > Terrestrial > Soil >...
CGCGGGCCTGAAGAACGTACTGCCGTCCTCGACCAATCCGACGCGTCCGTTCACCCGCAACACCATCGACGAGCATCTCGACATGCTGATGGTGTGTCATCATCTCGATCCCTCGATCGCCGAAGATCTGGCCTTCGCCGAAAGCCGCATCCGCAAGGAAACCATCGCGGCCGAAGACATCCTGCACGACCTCGGCGCGCTCTCGATGATGTCCTCGGATTCGCAAGCCATGGGTCGGCTCGGCGAAGTCATCATCCGGACCTGGCAGACCGCCGACAAGATGAAGAAGCAGCGCGGCGCGCTGCCGCAGGACAACGGCAATAACGACAATTTCCGGGTCAAGCGCTACATCGCGAAATACACCATCAATCCCGCGATTGCCCACGGCGTATCGAAGCTGATCGGCTCGGTCGAAAAAGGCAAGCTCGCCGACCTCGTGCTGTGGTCGCCGGCCTTCTTCGGCGTCAAGCCTGAATGCGTCATCAAGGGCGGCTCCATTGTCGCGGCCCCGATGGGAGATCCCAATGCGTCGATCCCGACACCGCAGCCGGTGCATTACCAGCCGATGTTCGCGGCGTTCGGCAAATCGCTGACCGCTTCCTCGGTGGTGTTTTCCTCGAAGGCAGCGGTGGCTTCGGGGTTGGCGAAGAAGCTCGGCATCGACAAGAAGTTGTACGCGGTGGAAAACACCCGTGGAGGCATCTCCAAGAAGAGCATGATCCACAATGGCGCCACGCCGAAAATCGAGGTCGATCCCGAGACCTATGAGGTCCGCGCCGACGGTGAACTCCTGACCTGCGCGCCCGCCGAGGTGCTACCCATGGCGCAGCGCTATTTCATGTTCTAGAAGCGTTTTCGAGCGAAGTGGAAGCCGGTTCGCGTGAAGAAAACGCGTCAAAACAAGAATCCGGCGGGCACCGATTTTGCGTCTGGTCGTGCTTCTGCGCTAGAGTCCCTCCCGGCGTTCCAAGCCAGAACAAAAGACCGGGAGGATTTCGTGATTTACGTTGTTGCCACACTGTCCGTGAAGCCTGAAACGCGCGCCGAATTCATTGCCGCTGCGACCGCCTGCATCAAGGAAACCCGCAAGGAGCCCGGCAATATCGTGTATGACCTGCATGAAAGCGTCACCGACCCTTCAAAGATGGTGTTCGTCGAGCAATGGGAAAACGCCGAGGCGTTGGTGCCGCACCGCGCCGCCGAGCACATGAAGACGTTCGGCCGCGTTGCCGTGAAATGTTTTTCGGCGCCGCCAAGGATCGAGATTATCACCCCCGAAAAGGTCGATGTCCGTTGATCAGGAAAACTCCGTTTATCGGGAAAAAAATTGCATGATCCGCGCCACGCAGGTCCGCAGTGCACATCGCTGGAGCGAGCCGCCGGCCGATACGGTGGTGCTCGATTTCGACGACCGCCACCGGCGGCGGATGGCGATGACGGGCACGCGCGGACTTGAATTCCTGCTCGATCTGGAAAACACCACCGTGCTGCGCGGCGGCGACGCGCTGGTGCTCGACGATCACAGGCTAATCGAGGTCGTCGCGGCAGCGGAGTCGCTGGCCGAAATTCGCGGCGCGGATCCGCAACATCTGGTTCGGATCGCCTGGCATCTCGGCAACCGCCATCTGCCGACGCAGATCACGGTGCGGGGCCTGCGCATCCGGCGTGACCATGTCATCGAGGCAATGGTGAAGGGATTGGGCGCGCGCGTGATCGAGATCGAGGCGCCATTCGATCCCGAAGGTGGTGCCTATGACGGTGGTGGCCATGCACACCCGGCGGCAAGCGAACCGCACGGCCACGCGGCACATGATCATTCCCATGATCACGCCGGCCATGATCACTCAGGTCATCACCATCACCACGATGACCATCATCATGACGGCCATCATCGCCATGACGAGAATTGCGGTCATGACCATCACCACGGCGATTCCCATGCTCATGACCACGAGTAAGACGGCGCGGCCGCGGCGCCGTGCTGTCGCGCGAGCCGGTTCCGTCAACGAGGCCGCTGCGCGGCCGCAGGACAGCCGAAGTGCGATGCAGGCGAACGAAGCGGCGGCGCTGTACCGGCTGATGACCTGGCTGTCGCCGTCTTTTCCGGTCGGCGCCTTCTCTTATTCCAGCGGCATCGAATGGGCGGTGGAAGCCGGTGATATCAGCGATGCCGCTTCCTTGCGGGATTGGCTGGTTTCGATGCTCGCGGATGGCTCGGGATTCTGCGATGGCATCTTTCTGGCGCACGCGCACCGGGCCGCGTCATGTCTGGACGATGACGCACTTCGCGACATCGCGGAGCTCGCTTCCGCCTTCGTGCCCTCGCGCGAGCGCTACCTTGAAACCTCGGCACAGGGGCGCGCGTTCATCGACATCGCCCGCGCGGCATGGAATTGCGATGGGCTGGACCAATTGGTTTCATATTGTGATGGCGCCATCGTTTATCCCGTTGCGGTCGGCCTTGTCAGCGCCGCGCATGCGATCCCGCTCGCGCCCACGCTGCACGCTTTCCTCCACGCGCTGACCTCGAACTGGATATCGGCCGGGGCCCGGCTGGTTCCGCTGGGGCAGACCGATAGCCAGCGCATACTGGCGCGGCTGGAGCCGATTGTGGTCTCGACCGGCAAACGCGCGCTGGAGGCTTCACTCGATGATCTCGGCAGCTCCACCTTCCGCGCCGACCTCGCCAGCATGCGGCACGAGACGCAGTATACGCGGTTGTTCAGGTCATGAGGATTGCGGTGCTCTTCAAACATAACGTGTCGCCCCGGCGAACGCCGCGGCCCATACTCCGCAGCCTGTCGTTAGGGCACGCGGGCGAAGAGCTTCTTTTACGACGAGCGCCCGTGGCTGTGGATCCCGGCGTTCGCCGGGACGACGATTTTCAAGGGAATGTTTGACATGTCCAGTTCTCACGGCCCGCTTCGTATCGGTATCGGTGGTCCCGTCGGGTCCGGAAAAACCGCATTGATGGACCTGCTCTGCAAGTCGATGCGGGAGCGCTACGACATCGCCGCGATCACCAACGACATCTACACCAAGTGGGACGCGGAATTCCTGGTGCGTTCCGGCTCGCTCACGCCGGATCGCATCGCCGGCGTCGAAACCGGCGGCTGCCCGCATACGGCGATCCGCGAGGACGCCTCGATGAATCTGGCCGCTGTGGCCGACATGCGTGCGAAATTTCCTGACCTGGATGTGGTGCTGATCGAATCCGGCGGCGACAATCTCGCCGCAACTTTCTCGCCCGAACTCGCCGATCTCACGATCTATGTCATCGATGTCGCGGCCGGCGACAAGATCCCCTCCAAGGGCGGTCCCGGCATCACCCGGTCGGACCTTCTCGTCATCAACAAGATCGACCTTGCGCCACATGTCGGCGCGTCGCTGGAAAAGATGGATACCGACGCAAGAAGGATGCGCGGCGAGCGGCCGTTCGTCATGACCAATCTCAGGAAAAGTGAAGGTCTCGACCGCATCATCGGTTTCATCGAGGCCAAGGGCGGCCTTCGTCCGGCCAAGGTGAGCTGACCAGATCGGTTAACGTCTCTGGCGGGCGGACGACGGCAAAGCATTTTCTCGAACCGGGAACAAAATCCATCGGCTGTCGTTGCATTACTCTGGTCTTGCCAAGACGAGGCAACCGCCGGGCTGTTTTTGTCGATTGAGTTCTTCGTATAGAGTTGTTGTTGTCGCCAACCGCGGTTGCGTATCGATGTTCGATCCTCCATTATGCCGCGCGGTTGATCTTCATATTGTTTCGATCTATTGCCGGCCCGGCGGCCGTCAAATGCTGTTTCATCTTCTTTGCCAACTCCTCATTTCCGAGTAAGCGAGTGGTTCGGCTGGGTTTCATCATCGGTTTTATTGCGCTTATCGGAGTTCTGCTCTCCGGTCTGGCGGCCTATCGGGTGCATGACCAGGAATTGGCCGTCGACCGTATCGCGCTGGCGCGCGCGATCGACGTCCACGCCAGTCTGGTCCAGGATCGCCTGACCGAGCGGGAACTGTTGGCGCGCGTGGCGTCGGGCCTGTTCCACGCGCCTTCGGTGATCGAATCCGACATGCTGCAGCCGCTGCGGGCCTCGATCTATGCCTTCAAGACCGATTTCGTGGTCGCGGGCTGGATCGCGCGGCTGCGGCCCGACGAACTGGACGCGGCGCGCGCCGAACTCGCGAGTGCAGGATTTCCGAACCCAACGGTCCGCAATTATAACGATGCGCCTTTGGATACGCGGTCTCTCGACGGGCCGATCGACGTCTTGTTGGACGTTGAGCCCCGCAATGAAGAGACGATGGCTTTGGCCGGCCGTTCCCTTGACCAACAGCCGATCCTGGGACCGATGCTGGCTCAAGTCCTGACCGAGGGAAAGCCGGTGGCCTCCGACCCGCTTCCGCTGCTGCGCCCGGACGGTCCGATGGGCCTCGTTCTGGCCGCGCCGGTACTACAGCAGGGCAATCCACAGCCGTTGGGTTTTGTGACGTTTTCCTATGAACTGGCGCCGTTGATGCTGGCCAACGACGATCTGTCGCTGTTTTCGGTGGTCCTGAAAGACCCCCGCAGCGACGACGGCGAGCTCATTGCAAACGATCGGGGTATCGTCACCTCGAGAACGGCAAACCGGCAAGGTCCTAACCCGTCGGTGACGAGAACGGTCACATTCGGCAGCCGCGACTGGACGCTCATCTATTATGCCAAGACCAATGCGACGACACGGGCACAACGGACCGCCGCGATCGTGGCCGCCATCGGTCTCGCACTGACCTCGATCGTGTGCGGGCTGTTCGGCTATGTCGCCTACAATAATCTGCGGCTCAGCCGTGAAATCCAGGTCCGGATCGGCTTCGAGCGGCGGCTGACCGCTGTCATCGACGAACTCAATCATCGCGTGAAGAACATCCTGGCGGTCATCCAGTCGATCGTGACGCGCACGCTGCGCCATGGTTCGGACATCGATGTCGCCCGCGAACTCTTGATCGGCCGGATTCACGCCATGTCGAACGTGGTTTCACTGCTCAGCGAAAGCCAGTGGCAGGGTGTGAAACTGAAGGGATTGTTTGAAGCGCGCGCGATACCCCACGCCGAGCGTATTGCCGTCAGCGGTCCGGACATCACCGTCAGCGCTCGGGCGGCGCAGTCGCTTTCGCTATTGTTCTTCGAGCTGGCGTCGCATTCCGACGAAGGGCTCTCGCTGGTCGGCAAGCATCCCCACATCGTCGCGCATTGGGAAGTGAACGGGGAAGACCCCGATTTCACGTTTCATTTCCGCTGGGAAGAATTCAACACCAGCGCGGCGACCCGCCGCGAAGACAGCGATTTCGGCGTCATCCTTCTCGATCGTGTGGCGCCGGAGGCGCTCGGCGGCACATCAAAGCGATATTTTACGGATGTGAGCTACGTCTACGAACTCATAGCGCCGATGGAGACCGTGATCGACATGACGGAACGAGACCGCACCGAGCAATTGTCGACGCCCCCAGGGCGACAGCACTGATCGCCGCGCGATAGGCTTCACGGCCGAGACGCGCGACTCTGTCGCGTTCCTACTAGCTACTTCGCTATCCCCCGCTGCCGCCGATTACGGCGCGCACGGTTTCATCGGGACCGAAATCCTCGGCGCCATCGACATACAGCAGTGCCGAGAGTTTCGATCGGGCGCGGTTGACGCGGCTCTTGATGGTGCCGACCGCGCAGCCGCAGATCGCCGCGGCGTCCTCGTAGGAGAAGCCGGAGGCGCCGACCAGGATCAGCGCTTCACGCTGATCCTGCGGGAGCTTGTCGAGCGCAGCGCGAAATTCCTCAAATTCCAGATGCGCGTTTTGCGCCGGCTGGGTTTTCAGGGTTTTGGCATAGCTGCCGTCGGCGTCCTCGACCTCGCGCCGGCGTTTGCGATAGTCCGAGCGGAACAGGTTGCGCAGAATGGTGAACAGCCACGCCGGCAGGTTGGAGCCGGGCTGGAACGAGTCGATGTTGGCCAGCGCGCGCAGCAAGGTTTCCTGCACCAGATCGTCGGCGCGGTCGCCATTGCCACTGAGCGAGATTGCGAATGCGCGCAGGCTAGGAACCGACGCGAGCATGTCGTCGCGGAGTTGGTCTGTGAGAGGCATTATTCCCCTCCGTCATTTTTGTCGCCCGCATTCCCTAGTTGGGGAGTAGCCTCGGCCACATCAAGCTTTCGGATCAGTTCGGCGAACCGGTCCGGAACTCCTTGCCGTACGACGTCGTCGTACATGGCGCGGAGCTGGTGGCCGATTCTCGACTGAATCTCAGCATTAAGGCCGCCCTGCTTTTTTTCCTTCATGACCTGTTCCACGCTTCCCCGAGAGTTAAGTCCCTGTAACTTCGATGGTAATTCTTTAAATACCCCGTAGGGGGAGGCCGATCTCGGAGACCTAATTCCAAATCGGGCCGAAAGTTCCGCATTCGGCTGGAACTTTTATCGGGCTGGGGCGTAAACATGACATCAGGGGAACCCGGGTCGCCCCATGGATGCCTGACCCAAGACCAAGGATGGAGTGGGGATGTCCCGATCACAGCTCGTTGCTGAACATTTACCGTTATTGCGGCGCTATGCCCGGGCCCTGACGGGAAATCAGGCGTCGGGCGACGCCTATGTCGGTGCCATGCTTGAAGCGCTGCTTCAGGATCCGTCCCTGCTCGATGAGCAGCATGGACCCCGCGTCGGGCTTTTCCGGCTGTTCACCCAGATCTGGAATTCGGTTTCGCTCAACGACGATCCTGATGTGGCGACCCTGCCGATGCCGCCGGAGCGAAGATTGTCGAATATCACGCCCTTGCCGCGGCAGGCCTTCCTGCTGTTGTCGCTCGAAGGGTTCTCGGAAGAGGAAGTGTCGTTCATTCTAGGAACCGATGTCGCCGAAACCCGCAAGCTCGCCGATACCGCGGGCCGCGAGATGGCGGCGGAAATCGCCACCGATGTGCTGATCATCGAGGACGAGACTTTTATTGCGATGGATCTGGAAAGCCTGGTGAAGAATCTCGGTCACCACGTGATCGGCGTCGCCCGCACCCACATCGACGCGGTGGCACTCGCCAAGAACAAGAAGCCAGGTCTGATCCTGGCCGACATCCAGTTGGCCGACGGCAGTTCCGGGCTCGACGCCGTCAACGAATTGCTGAAGACCTTTGAGGTGCCGGTGGTATTCATCACCGCCTATCCCGAACGCTTCCTGACCGGCGAGCGCCCCGAACCGGCGTTCCTGATCTCCAAGCCGTTCCAGCCCGCGATGGTGTCCGCCGTCGCCAGTCAGGCGCTGTTTTTCCAGCGCAACTCACGCAACAGGGCGCCACGGGTAGCGTAAAAGCACGAGGCAATTGCAGTTAAGTGAAATGAGTCCGGCGCGCTGCATGGTGCGCCGGATTTGCGTTGTTGTTGTATCGACCGGTGGACAGCAACAACTTCCGTTTTTTGCAAAAAACAAAAAAACAGCAAAAACAAAAAAAGCAGGGCGCGGCTGGCATCACCACAGCCGCGCCCCACGTCGCCGGTCAATGGGGCAGGGGGGATAACCGGCTGCGGACATGACGCACAAGCCCCCTGAGTCGTTCCAGCCCGCAGATATTTCTTTGCACACGGTTAAGTGATTATTGGCGCCGGGGAACCGGGATGTTGCGCTCGCGTTATGAAGTTGATCGCCATGGGGCGATGGATCGACAGGCGGGCATATCATGCCACAGCTATCCAGGGGAGCTTCCATAGGAGCTTTGGGTGTGATCGCGGTTGCGCTGACGTTCGGCGCCGCTCAGTTTGCATCGGGACGCGATCTCACTGCTCCCGATTTGTCGGCGGATCCGCAGGATCGCCTGCAGAGCGCCTTCCGCGAATCCTTGCAAGAACCCACCGCCGCAGGCGATCTGGGCGTCAACCGCGCCGCCAAAGGCGACCGCGCGGTAGGCATCGCGGGGTCGCCGGTACGGACCAAGACGATTTTGCTCCGGCCCGAGCGCCTTCCCGATACGTCGGTTCTGGTCCGCATACCGATGGCACAGGCACGCAACGGTTCTTCCGCACCCTCGATGACTAGACCCCTCGATCGAAAGATGGCGGTCGCCTGCGAGCCGGTGGTCAGTGTCCTGACCGAAGTGGCCAAACGGCTTCAGCCGGGCCGTTGCGTGACGTGAGAAGCTTCTAAACTAGACTAGCGTTTCCCGTGTCCGTCATTTCCGGCGCGATGCAACGCATCGAACCCGCAATGTCATCATTAATCTCATCATTTGGGTCTGGTGCTGACGCACCATTGCGGAATGATGGCGGTCCATCACTCCGCGGGCGCATCCGCTTCGTCGGCCGGCGCGTTGCGGCTGGCCAGAAGGCCCAGCGCCAACCCGCCGACGGCGAGGATCGGGATCAGCTTCTTGATGCCGATGGCGCGGATGATCTGGATGCCGGTGGCAATCAGCATGGGATCGGCCAGCGCGGGGTGAACCGCCGATTGCGGAGGTTCCTTGGCACGCGCTCTGACCTTGCTCCTGCGCACGGCATAAAAAACGGCCGCGATCAGCGCCACCAGCAGAAAAACGCCGGCGCCCGCTAGGCAGGCCTGGATCAGCCCGTAGCTCTGCAATACGTAGACGAAGGCTGCGGCGCACAGAAACGAGATCGTGACGAACAAGGCCAAAGCAATCACTGCGGCCAGCGAGGTCAGCCGCACCGCGGTGCTGGTCGAGTCCCTGAAATCATCGATCATGCGCGCAAACATCGGGACGCCTCGCTAGAATCGAACAATTGAAAATGACGGAATTGGTCCGGTCGAGGTGCGCGTCACGTGACCGGCGTTAGCGCCGCCATGTTGCGCCGATCAGGAAGCCGATCCCGAGCGCGAGCCCGACGGCGGCGAGCGGGCGCTGCATAATCACCTCTTCCAGCGTTTCCTCGATCGACGACGCCGCGTCCTGCGCGGCATCCAACATGGCGCCGCTGCGCTCGGAAAGATCGTCGACGGCGGAATCGACGTTGGCGCGAGCTTGCTTGTAGCCGCGGCGGGCCTGTTTCTGCGCGGTACCGGCGAAGGAATTGAGCGCGTCGGTGATCTGTTCGGTGAGGGCTGCGATATCGTTTTTCACGGCTGCTACATCCTTTTCGAGACGTTCCTGGGTCGCTTTATCCGCCAGATTTCTCATTCCGGTTTCGCCGTCTGGACTCGACATCAAAAGCTCCCGGCTTCCAGAGATGGACACGGCACAAACGCGGCGTCGTGCCGGAAGTTCCCAAAGCGAAACCCAAGGAAGAAAAACAGGTTAGGGGACAATCAATCCGGCGGCAGGTTCGGTGCGACCGTTGGCCACAAGTGCTCTTTCAGGATCAGGGCCACGATCAGCAGCGGCGATGACAGGAAGCCACCCATAGGTCCCCACAGCCAGGTCCAGAACGCGAGCGCGACGAAAACGGCGAGCGCGTTGAGTTCGAGCCGGCGGCCGATGATGGTCGGTGTGACAAAATGCCCCTCGATAAAAGTAAGTCCGACAAAGGCCAGCGGCGCGATCAACCCCGCGCCGATTGTCGAGAACGCGATGACCCCAACCACGGTGAGGATCACGAACATCGCCACCGGGCCGATAATAGGAAGGAAATTCAAGGTCGCGGCCAGCGCGCCGAGACCCGCAGGCTTCGGCATGCCTGTCACGGCGCAGATGAGACCGGTCGCCGCACCGACGCCAAAATTGATCATGGTCACGGTCAAAAGATAACCGCCGAGTTGCTCCTCGATGGCGTTGAGAATCCGCAGGGTTCGCAGCCGGGAGTCGTGGCCGGTAAAGGTCATGATCAGCGCGCGCCGCAGGTCTCTCCAACTGGCGATGAACAGGACCAGGGTTGCAAAGAACAGCAGGAATTCGGTGAACGTCGGGGACAGGAATTCGACCGTGGGCTGGACCCATTCGAATTTCGGTAGCTGGAACGACGTGGCTGCAAGCGCATCGGATCCGCCGAGCATGCTCTGTAGTTGCTGCCACAGCGCGAGCGGCCGGTCGAACACGTGTAGTTTCTCGCGGAGCAGCGAGCCCAACTCCGGCAGGCGTGTACTCCATTCAATCAAGGGTGCAGAGATCAGCCCAACGATGAAAGCGAGACCGGCAGCGACTGTGCCCACGATCAGGATCGCCGCTATCGCGCGGGGAATTCGATGCCGCTCGAGGAAGCCTGCCGCGGGTGACAGCATGGTTCCGACCACAAACGCGGCGACGACCGGAAGAAAGAACGCCTTTGCGACATACAGGACCGCGACGACGCAGATTAACAGCAATGACATCAGCGCAAAGGCGACCACCTCCGCGCGACGAATAACCGGCGGGTGTTCGGATTGGCTGTCAGGCAGTGGGGTACCGGTCGTCTCGGCGGGAAGAACACGCAATTGTTTCACCCATAACTCGCTTTCCAACCGACCCGCCCCCAACCGCTACGGCGTGCAAAAGTTCCATCGCCGAAACGTGAAGCCCGGTCTCTTGACAGCGCCGGCTCTATTCGAGTCGCGGCGGAACCGCGCTGCTTCGGTCGCGTTTGCTGAGCGGAGCATCAACACGATGCGCATCGCACGGGGCAGTTCATGACACATAAACTCGCAGGCATAAGCAGGCCATCGCCGCGCGCGATCAGCGCGCTGATCTTTGCCGGGGCTCTGTTTTTGGCGTCGGTCCTCTTAACCAGTGCCGCGAGCGCGCAAGGCGTTGGCGATGCTTTCGGCTACGCACCACAGGCTGCACTTCCGTCAGACGATATGACGCTCGCGCCGGCTAATCCCTCGCTTTCCGATGGAAGCGATGGAAGCAGGTACGTGCTTCCCGAGCGGTTGCGTCGCGCCAATGTGGCGCTTGAGACCCGCGAAGCGCCCGGGACCGTCATCATCGATACCGGCAATACCACGCTCTATTACGTCCTCGGCCAGGGCCGCGCCATCCGCTACGGTGTCGGCGTCGGCCGCGAGGGATTCACCTGGTCCGGCGTGCAAACCATCAGCCGCAAGGCGGAATGGCCGGATTGGCATCCGCCGGCGCAGATGATCGCGCGCCAGCCCTATCTGCCGCGCTTCATGGCGGGTGGACCCGGCAATCCGCTCGGTGCCCGCGCCATGTATCTCGGCTCCAGCCAATATCGCATCCACGGCACCAACGATCCCACGACAATCGGGAAGTTTGTATCCTCGGGCTGCATCCGCCTGACCAATGGAGACGTTGCCGATCTCTTCAGCCGTGTCGAGGTCGGGACCAAGGTGGTGGTGTTGTCGAAGAACGCGCCACACCTCGAAGCCCAGAGAACGATCCCCGGACCGATGAAAGGAGCGTTTCGACCGGCCGCCGTGCAGGGACGTCCGTCGGTAACGACACTACCTTCGGGCCGCCAGGCGATGAACCTTTCGACGTCGTCGCTTTACTGAAGATTGAGCCCCTGGAGGCGAACATGGTCAGGAGATCAGTCAGGCTGGCATCGGGCGCGGCAGCCGCGTGGATCGCGTTGACGCTCACGCCTGCGGCACAGGCGGAGGATTTTCTCTCCGCGCTGTTCGGCGCGTTCGGAGGCGCCCGTCCGCACGCTCCCATGATCCCGCCGCCATTCGCGAGTGAGAGTAACAATTTCGGCGTTCCTGAAACGCTTCAACGGCCGCGCGCCGGTTATTCGGGCGGCTCTCAGGCCTATTGCGTGCGCAGCTGCGACGGGCGCTATTTCCCGATCTCGGCATCCGACAATCAAAGCCGGGCGGCATCCTGCAATGGCTTTTGCCCGGCCAGCGAAACCCGGATCGTCTATGGCAGCAATATCGACAATGCCGTGACCGAGAGCGGAAAACCCTATTCGGAGCTGCCGAACGCGTTTCGCTATCGCAACGAGATCGTCGCGGGGTGCACCTGCAACGGCAGGGATCAGTTCGGTTTGGCCCGGATCAAGATTGAAAGCGACCCGACGCTGCGCAAGGGCGACATTGTCGCGGAGAACGGCGGCCTGATGGTGGCCGGCCGCGGCGCCGATAAACGCGGGGCGTCGCTGAATTTCTCGCCGGTCCCGCAAGCGGTGCGCGCGCATTATCAGCGCGTGCCGGTGGTGGCGTCGGAATAGCGGGCCGGGCTCGCAGTCGCAGTGATGCGGCCTCGAATCAGGCCGCGCGAATCTTGCTGAGGAACTGGGTGACCTGGCTACCGAGCTGATGGCTCTGGGTTTCCAGAGTCTCCGAGGCACATTTGACGTTCTCCGCTGCCGCAGCAGCGGCATCCGCGTCGGTTTTGACGCCAGTGATATTCTCGGAAACGTTCCTGGTGCCTTGCGCGGCATGCTGGGTGCTGCGCGTGATCTCCTGGGTGGCGGCGCCCTGCTGTTCGACCGCGGCTGCGATCGCGGTCGCAACCTCGTTGATCTCACCGATGGTGTTGCCAATTCCCTTGATCGCGTCGATGGCACCGCCGGCCACCTTCTGAATGTCGGCTATCTGTTCCGAAATATCGTCGGTCGCCTTGGCGGTCTGGCTGGCCAGCGATTTGACCTCGGATGCCACCACGGCAAAGCCCCTGCCGGCTTCGCCGGCGCGCGCCGCCTCGATGGCCGCATTCAGC
>Ga0210400_10004176_pt1 | contig 12559 bp, 14 predicted proteins | sample IncBWH26MmetaG_FD_155456 | JGI IMG/M metagenome (GOLD analysis project Ga0210400, IMG submission 155456) | Forest soil microbial communities from Barre Woods Harvard Forest LTER site, Petersham, Massachusetts, United States - Inc-BW-H-26-M | ecosystem: Environmental > Terrestrial > Soil >...
GCAACCTCCAGGCCCACGCGCGGTTGGCTCGCGAGGAAGGCTGGCTGGAGCAGCAGGTGACGCTGCTGGATGGCGGCGAATGTCTGCGCGTGTCCGAAGACGCCATCCGGATCGCGGGTTCTGTGCCTGTGGGCCGCCTGCTGGTGGATGAGGGCGTGGACCACGCGGTGGATGCCCAGGTCGTGAAAGACCGGCTCATCCTCCAGGAGGACGGCGTCATCTTCGCCACGGTGCAGCTGGACGGCCGCGGCGGACTGGCCTCGGAACCCATGGTCGTCTCCCGCGGCTTCGTGGTGCGCAGTGATGACGAGGCCTACGGCGAGATCCTCAAGGACGCCATCAAGGCCGCGATGGAAACGGCGCCTAAGGATGTCCGCAAAGATCCGGAAGCGCTCCGCGATCTGCTGCGCCAGGCCATCCGCCGCGCCGTCCGTAAGACCACGGGCACAAGGCCCATGGTGGTGCCGGTGGTCATCGAGGCTTGAGGCGTGAGGCCTGAGCTAAAGAAGGCCGCGGCCCGCTGGGCCGCAACGAAAAGGCCTCAGGTCTCACCCCTGCCTAGAAGCCCCGGCGCTCCTGGCGGCGCGCGCGCAGGGCGTCCATCACCTGCTTGTTGAGGTCATCCACCATGAGGATGAGCCGCGCCTGCTGGGCGGGGTTGAGCCCCTGGCGGATGTCGCTCTCGAAGCGGCGCTTGGATTCCATCTGCTGGTCGCGCAGGTCCATGAACTGATCCAGGACGGGTCGGATGAGAGCGCTCTTGCGATCCTCGGGCTCCGGTCCCATGAGGATGTCGTTGAAGCGCAGGCGCAGCGCGGCGATCTGGCGTTGGCGCTGGAAATGCTCCTGGTCGAACTGCGCCCAGCGCTCAGCGATGGTCCCGGCCCGGCCGGCATCCAGGCCAAGCCCTTCCTGGAGCCGCTTGGCCCGGAAACGCAGGAGGGGACGCGGGTCCGGCTGCCCGTCCTCCCGCTCCTGTGGCACCGGAGGCGGCGGCTCCTGGCGTGACCCGGGGGTCTGGGCCATCAGGGCGGAAAGCAGGACGGCCTGGATCACTTTCGACCTCTTTCTGGGGCGTTGGCCTTGGGTTTGTCTAGGGAGGACACCAGGTCCTTCATCTCGGAAGGGCTCAGGCCGCCCAGCTCCGCCAGATCATCATCGCGATCCCGGAAGGGCAGCGCCCGGTCCTGGCCCGTGAGATCCGCAGGTTGCACCGTTTGCTGGGCCATGGGCTGCAAGACGGGCGGCGCGGGCGTGGCGCGGCCCGCGAGATAGCCCCCCACGCCCGCGGCCATGAGGATCCCGGCGGCGGCGGCCCACACCCAGCCGGGCAGGGGGCGGCGCGCCTTGGCGGCCGGCAGCTTGCGGATGATGCGGGCGGGCAGGTGCTCGAAGTAGCCTGCGGGCGCCAGAGGCAGCGCTTCATCCTCCTGGGCCAGCAGCAGGACGCGGGCCTCGGCGCAGGCGGCGCAGGTCCGCAGGTGCGCCTCAGCCTCCGGCCCAAGCTCCAGCGGATCGGCTTCCACCGCCGCGAGCGCGCGGGCGCAGGCTTCCGGAAGGGGAACCATCTCTTCATTCATGGATTCGTTCATGGCCGGCCTCCCTGGCGGGCCGCGCTGACATGGCGGGTGAGGTTCTGGATGGCGTGGAAGATGTGGGCCTTCACGCTGCCCACGGAGGTGCCCATCTCCTGGGCGATGCGTTCGTACTTCCAATCGTTCTGGAGCTTCAGCATCAGCGCCTCCTTCTGGCGCTTGGGAAGCTTGGGCAGGGCCTCGCGCAGCAGGCGGCGGGCTTCGAGATCCAGGAGGGCGTCCAGCTGGTCGCCTTCCACCCGGAGGGAGGCGTGTTCCATGCCTTCCTCGTTCTCCAGCGGCTCCTGGGGCTTGCGCATCCGCTCCCGGTAGTTGAGGGCCTGGCGGGTGGCGATGGTGATGATCCAGGTGCGGAAGGAGGATTCGAAGCGGAAGCCCGGCAGGGCGCGGTAGACGCGGATGAAGGTCTCCTGGACCACATCATCGGTATCCGTGTGGTTCTTGAGGATGGAGAAGGCCTTGCCATAGACATCGCGGGAGAAGCGGTCCACCAAGCTGGAGAAGGCGGCCGTGTCGCCCGCCTGGGCGGCCGCCACCCACGCCTGGACTTCCGGCGTGTGGTAGGGGCTGTCCTGGGTGGGGACTGTCGCCAATTCAGTCACGAAACTCGTCATGGGGCCGCCGGAATGGCTGGCACGACGCCAGCATGGCACATCTAATGGACCAGGGCAGGCCGGGCAGGGTTGAATAAGGATTCACCCGAGGACCCCCCATGCGCGACCGTGTCACCCCCCTGCTGGACGCCGCCCAGATCCAGGCCAAAGTCCAGGAGCTGGGCGCCCGGATCACCCAGGATTATGCCGGCAAGGACCTGGTGCTCGTGGGCCTGCTGAACGGGGTCTTCCCCTTCTTCGCCGACCTGGCCCGGGCCATCCCCATGGAGGTGGACATCACCTTCATGCAGGTGACCAGCTATGGCGGGACGGAAAGCACGGGCGAGGTGCTCATCAAGAAGGATCTGGACCGCCCCATCCAGGGCCGCCACGCGCTGATCGTGGAGGACATCGTGGACACGGGTCTGACCCTCACCAAAGTCCGCAACCTGCTCATGGACCGCGAGCCCTCCTCGCTCAAGATCTGCTCCCTCCTGGACAAGCCTTCGCGCCGCATCGCCCAGGTCCCGGTGGATTACATCGGCTTCACCATCAAGGATCTCTTCGTCGTGGGCTACGGCCTCGATTTCGACGGGCACTTCCGAAACCTGCCGTATGTCGGCGTGTACCAGCCATGATCAGGCTTCAGGCTTCAGGCTTCAGGCTTCGGGTGGCCAGGTTCATCCGTGAGGCTGGAATCGGCGGCCCGACGCCGGACGCCCGACGCCCGACGCCTCGCTGGAAAGGGCCTGTGGCCGCGATCTTGCTCGCCGCGGGAGGCCTTGCCTGCGGCTACCGGCGCCTGGACCGGCAGCCTCACGCGCAGCCGTGGACGCACAAGGGCGACACGGTGCGACTGGCGCCCTTCGTGAACAAGACGGCGCGGCTGGGGCTGGAGGACAAGCTCAGCAAGGCCCTGGAGTACCGCATCGTGGCAGCCTCGCCCTGGCGCCTGGTGGCCAGCGGAGAGCCCGCGCGCTGGGTGCTGCAGGGCACGCTGGAGAAGGTGGAGTTCCATCCCATCGGCCTCACGCTGGGCTCGACCGGTGACAAGCGCAGCGCGGGCAACGCCTCACGCGTGGAGGTGCTGATGGTGGCCAGCGTGGATCTGCTGGACGGCCAGACGGGCCAGGTGGTGCTCTCGCGCCCCGGCCTCACCTTCACGAACCAGTACCGCGTGGATCAGAACTTCGCCAGCTTCGACAGCCGCGAATCGGAAGTCCTGAGCGGCCTTTCCGATGATTTCGCCGAAAGCATGCTGACCCAGCTGCTGGAGGGCTCGGAGTGACTTCCGCCGCCGCGCTCGCCGCCTGGGCGAAGCAGCCCTTCGCGCTCGTCCATGGCGAGGACGGCGATGGCCGCAAGGCCGCCGTGGCCGCCTGGAAGACCGCCCATGTGGACCCGGAGTGGGCGGACTGGAGCCTCACGATCTGCGGCGATGGCTGTCCCTGGGCGGAGGTGCAGAACGCCATGCAGGAGGCGCCGCCCATGGGCGTGGCGGCCCGCACGGTGATCGTGCCTTCCGCCGACAACCTCTTCGCCAAGCCCAAGGAATTGCCTGCCTCCATCAAGGCCTGGATGGAGAAGCCGCCCGCGGATCTCTGCCTGTTGCTGGTGGCCTGGGGCACGCTCTCGGCGGCGCCGGGCAAGGCCCTGGGCGCGAAGCCATGGACCGACTGGGCCAAGGCGGGCCGCATCCTCAAGACCGGCGTGCTGGAGAGCGACGAGCTGATGGCCTTCCTGGACGCGGAGGCGAAGCGGTTCAAACTGGACCTCGGCCAGCGCCCCAAGGAACTGCTCGTGCAGCGCCTGGGCGGGCATCCAGGCCTCCTGCGCCGCGCGCTCGAAGTGCTCGACCTCCTCTGCGAAGACCGCAAGGTCACCGAGGTCCAGGTGGATCAGGTGACTTTCCGCCTCGCGGAGCAGAAGGCCTTCGCCTGGTCCTCCGCCTGGCAGAAGGGCGATGCGGCCTCGGCGCTCGGTGCCCTGCGTCAGGCGCTGGAGGATGGCGACGAGCCCTTGATGCTGCTGGGCCAGGCCCGGCGCGAGGTGGACCGCGTCCTCAAGTACGCCGACGCGGACGCCAGAGGCCTGCGCGGCGCCGAGCTGACGGGCGCGATGGGCCTCTCGCCGAAGCAGTCCTTCCTCCTGGAGGGGTATCGCGGCGTCGCCTCGAAGCTCAAAGGAGATGGGTTGAAAGCCATGCTCGCCAAGGTCAACCAGTGCGAACGCGATCTCAAGGGCGAAGCCATTTCCCGCAGCGAGACGCCGCTCCTGGACCTCACCATCGGTCTCGCCCGCGCCTGGCGGGCCTGACTCTCCCGAACTGGTCGCGGAAGATGCCCGGCTAGCCAGCCTCTCCTGAGGGATTCGCTTGTCACGCAGGGGCCGGGGTCTATATTCGACCCACCCCCCAAGGGAAGAGGCGTCCATGCGCTCCTCGACTGAAGTGAACCGCCTCCTGGCTCTGAACGAGGGCGAAAGGTTCTTTGAGCTTTCCCTCGACATGCTCGCCATCGCGGGCTACGACGGCTATTTCAAACGATTGAACCCGGCCTGGGAAGCCTCCTTGGGCTGGAGCCCGGCGGAGCTGATGGCCGCGCCCTATCTCGACTTCGTGCACCCCGCTGACCGCGACCTGACGATCCTTGAGGCCCAGCGGATCTCTGAAAAGGGGCAACAGTGCCTCCGGTTCGAGAACCGCTACCGGTGCAGGGACGGCAGCTACCGGTGGCTGTACTGGAGTTCCAGCCCCTTCCCGTCGGAGCGCCTCATGTACGCGGTGGCCAAGGACATCACGGCGCGCAAGGAGGCGGAAATCGCCCTCGTGGAGGCCTTGGCGGAAGTCCGGGAGCTCTCAGGCCTGCTTCCCATCTGCGCGTGGTGCAAGAAGGTCCGGGATGACCAGGGCTACTGGGGGAAGATCGAGGACTATGTCGAGGGCCGCACCAAGGCCCAGTTCACGCATAGCATCTGCCCCGACTGCAAGGCGAGAGTCCTGGGGGATGAACCCGGATAGGCCGCATTGCGGCGGCGAGGCTTGAGCCCTTCTCTCGTTGGGCGGACAATGGCGTGCTGGGCTTGTTTCGAGGTGTTTCATGGCTGAATGCGTCGTCCCCAACATGACCTCCATCGAAGTCGTGGAGTCCAAGTCGGTGCTGCCGGAGGGCTTCAAGGCGGCCATGGGCGATTTGAAGACCGTGGATCTCGCGCAACCCGTGCTGGAGCTCCTCCGCCGCACCACCTCGCGCATGCCCCAGGACATCATTGACGCCCTCGTGAAGGGCCGGGACGCGGAAGAAGAGGGCGGTCGCGCCTTCAACACGCTCAACGACATGGTGAAGAACATCCTGCTCGCGGACGGCCATGTGACGCCGCTCTGCCAGGACACAGGCACCGTCCTCTTCTGGGTGAAGCACCCCTATGGCCTCAGCCAGCGCGCCGCCAAGCGCCAGATCCGCGAAGCCGTGGTGCAGGCCACCGAGCATGTGTGGCTGCGCCCCAACTGCGCCAAGGCCCTCAGCGGCAAGAACAGCGGCAACAACCTGGATCCTTTTGAAGAAGGCCATCCCATCATCCACTTCGAGGAATGGGACCGGCCCGAGATCGAGATCAGCGTGATGCTCAAGGGCGGCGGTTGCGAGAATGTGGGCGCCCAGTACCGGCTGCCCGATGTGGGCTTGGGCGCGGGCCGCGACATCAAGGGTGTGCGCAAGGCCATCATCGACGCCGTCGTAAAGGCCCAGGGCCAGGGCTGCTCACCGGGCATTCTCGGTGTGGCCATCGGCGGCGACCGCGTGAGCGGCTACGAGAAGAGCAAGGAGCTAGTGCTCCGCAAGCTCGGCACCGCGAACCACGACCCCGAGATGGACGCCTTCGAGAAGGCGCTCGCCGTGGACCTCAACACCCTCGGCATCGGCCCCATGGGTTACGGCGGAAACACCACCGTCCTCGGCGTCCATGTGGAGGAGATGTACCGTCACCCCGCCAGCTTCTTCGTCAGCATCAGTTATATGTGCTGGAGCAGCCGGCGGCGGACGATGACGATCGGAGCCAAGGGCGAAGTGAGTTTCGACTGAAGGTTGAACCGCAAAGACGCGAAGAACGCCAAGGACTGAATTTGTTGTTTGCTTTGCGTCCTCCGCGTCTTTGCGGTGAATACATTTTCTGAGGTTTCCATGATCCGTCTCACCACCCCCATCTCCGAAGCCCAGGCCCGGTCCCTCAAGGTGGGTGATGAGGTGCTGCTCAACGGTCGCCTCGTCCTCAGCCGCGACATGGGGCACAAGTACATGAAGGAGCAGCATCCCGAGTGGCTGAAGCCCATCCTCAAGGACATGGTCATCTACCACTGCGGGCCCGTCGTGAAGAAGAACGCCGACGGCTCCTGGTCCTTCGTGGCCGCGGGCCCCACCACGAGCATCCGCGAAGAGCCCTATGAGGCCGATGTCATCGACACCTACTCGGTGCGCGGCGTCATCGGGAAGGGCGGCATGGGCAAGAAGACGAGCGAGGGCCTCCAGAAGACAGGCGCCGTCTACTTCCACGCCACCGGCGGCGCGGGCTCCCTCATCGCCGAGCGCGTGAAACGCGTGGTGGAAGTCCACATGCTGGAGGAATTCGGCAGCCCCGAAGCCTTCTGGGTCATCGAGGTGGAGGACTTCCCCGTGGTCGTCACCATGGACAGCCACGGCGGCAGCCTCCACGAACAGGTGCTGGCCACCGCCGAAGAACGCGCCAAGGCGCTGATGGCGAAGTGAAGATGCGTGTAACCGCGAATGACGCGAATCAGCGCGAATGGGATTTCGCGGAAATTCGCGTCATTCGCGGTTCCAACCTATGACGACTTGGTCTCGCCTTCGCCAATCGTTGAATGAGAGCCTTGCCGTATTTCTCGACGCGGACGAAGCTCGCGCCGAGGCAGTGCTGTGGCTAGAAGAAGGCCTCGGCAAGTCCCGCGCATGGGTCATGGCGAACGGCTCGGAAGCCGTGCCCTTCGCGGTCAAGGCTCAGGTGGCCGCGTGGCTGAAGCGGCGGGAGACGAGCGAGCCCTGGCAACTCATCTTGGGTTGGACGCCCTTCCGCGGGCGGCGGTTCAAAGTTACGCGCGACACGCTCATCCCCCGCCCTGAAACGGAGTTGGTGGTGGAGGAGGCGTTGACGCTGGGCCGCACCCATAAGGCGGCACGGGTCGTGGACATCGGCACCGGCAGCGGCATCATCGCCATCAGCCTCGCGCTGGAGTCGCCTTGGACCGTGTCCGCCGTCGAACTGAGCCCGGCAGCGCTCGTCGTGGCGAAGGAGAACGCGGAGTCGCTGGGGGCGCGCGTGACCTTCTTCGAAGGCAGTCTGCTGGACCCGCTGAACGACGCCTTCTTCGCCGATGGCTGCGCCCTCGTGGTGGCGAATCTGCCCTATGTGGACCCAGCCGATGCGCCCGGCCTTCAGCGCGAACTGGATTTCGAGCCGGCTTCGGCCCTCTTCGCCGCCGATCGCGGACTCGCGTTGAACAAGCAGCTTCTCCGCGATGCCCGCGCTCGCGGCGCCTGTGGCATCGTCCTGGAACTGGGGGCGGGGCAGGGTGATGAGCTTGCCGCGTTCGCGGAAGCCTGTGGCTGGGCGGCGCCCCGCATCGTGAAGGACTGGCACGGCCACGACCGCGTGCTGGTGGCGGAAGCGCCCTGACCGGATCAAGCTGGGGGCCATGAACCCTTTCAAGGATCTGACCCGACCCCAGCGCCACGCGTTCGTCGCTTCGCTGGCGGGCTGGTCGCTGGACGCGTTCGACTTCTTCCTCTTCGTCTTCGCCATCAAGGCCATCGCGGGGGACTTCCACACGGATGTGAAGGCCGTGTCCGAGGGCATCTTCCTCACGCTGGCCATGCGGCCCTTGGGCGCGCTGTTCTTCGGCTGGCTGGCGGAACGCTTCGGGCGGCGGCCCATCCTCATGATCAATGTGCTCAGCTACGCGCTTTGCGAGCTGGCCTCCGCCTTCGCGCCCTCGCTCGGGTGGCTACTGGTATTCCGCGCGCTGTTCGGCTTCGCCATGGGCGGCGAGTGGGGCGTGGGCGCGGCGCTGACCTTCGAGACGCTGCCCGCCAAGGGCCGCGGCTTCTTCTCCGGTCTTCTGCAGGAAGGCTATGTCCTCGGGTTCCTGCTGGCTTCCCTCGTCTTCAAGTTCGCCTTCGACCATGTTGGATGGCGCGGCATGTTCCTCATTGGTGCGAGTCCGGCTTTGCTGGTCTTCTTCATCCGCAGGAATGTGGAGGAGTCGCCCGCATGGGTGAAGGGCGCCCACGCGAAGCGCGCCTCCGCCAGCGAGATCTGGGCCTCAGTGAAAGGCCATCTGCCGCTGCTGGGTTTCCTCATCCTGCTCATGGCCTGCTTCAACGCCTTCAGCCACGGGTCGCAGGACCTCTATCCCACCTTCCTCCAGGTGCAGCACGGCTTCGGGACGGGCGCCACGGCGAATATCGCCATCGTCTTCAACCTGGGCGCGCTTTCCGGCGGCATCGTCTTCGGGGCGTTGTCGGAGCGCATCGGCCGCCGCCGGGCCATCGCGCTCGCCGCTCTGCTGGCGCTGCCCATGATCCCGCTCTGGGCCTACTCCACGGCACCGATGATGTTCGCCCTCGGCGCCTTCCTCATGCAGTTCATGGTGCAGGGAGCCTGGGGCATCGTGCCCGCGCACCTCAACGAGCTGTCGCCCTCCGCCGTGCGCGCCATCCTGCCGGGCTTCGCCTACCAGCTGGGCAACCTCGCCATGGCGAAGATGGCGCCCTGGCAGGCGGGGTTCGCGCAATCGCATGGAAACGATTACGCTCTGGCCCTCTCCTGGACTGTGGGCATCGTGGGCGTGGTACTGGCGGCACTGACGATGCTGGGCAAGGAAGCGAAGGACGCGGATCTAAGTGTTTGAAGGTGATTAATTCAGGTTTCCGACGGACGGTATTGAGCGCTGCCGAATCCGAGAATCGGGAAGAAAATGAACGGAAGAAAGAATAATCCCGCGGCGAACCCCTGCCCCTTCCCGAATCGTTGAGCAAGTCCGTCAAAAACTCGCCAAAAGACGAAGAAGTTGACTAGCGGAACGAACAGCCAAAGCATCCACCACCCTGGCTCTTCCTCAATCTCGATCAAGACATAGAACTGATAATACGGAATGATTGCCGCCCATCCGGGCCGCCCAGCTTTGCTGAAGACGCGCCACATTCCGGCATACATGGCAATTGCCAGCGACCACATCACCACACCAAGAATGGTGAACATGATTCCGTCGGGCTGAGGCGGTTGCGTGAGAGGGCTCATCATGGTCATTCGGGATGTCGGAAGGGCGGCGGAGGCGTTCCGCCCGTGATCTTTTCTTCGACTGGCGGGTCCACGGCGAGGATGGGGAAGCGCAGGGGTTCGCCCCAGGCGAGGTCGCTGCGCACGAGGCTTTCATGGAAGAAGCCCCAGTGGACGAGCCCGTCGGGGCTGCGCGGATCAAGCAGGTAGAAGGCCACGCGGCCGTTCTTCTGGTCGAGCGGAATCCATAGCGCGTGATCGAGATCGGCATCGGTCCATTTCTGGAGCATGGGCCGTGCGGGCGCTTGCAAGCTCCAGCCTCCTTGCAGATCCAGCGCGAAGACGCCCTGGAAGGCCTCTTTCGCCAGCGTGCGGCTCGTCTCGGTGAAATAGCCCAGCGGCGCCTTTGGCCGCGCGGAGCCGGGCAGCACCGTGATGCCATGCGCCTCCAGCACGGGCCGGACCTTGAAGGCGTAGGCGGGATCCACGAGGTAGCCCATGGGCAGCTTCACGAAATCGCGTCCCTCGAAGGTGGCGAAGCTGGGCAGCGTCACTTCGCGACGGCCCTTCTCGCCCACGAGCTTGCGGTCGGCATCCCAGATGGGATCCACCACGGTGAAGCTCCGCTCCTCGGTCTTCACCATCTCGGCCTTGAGGGGAAGCTCGGGGCGCCCCTTCATCCAGTCCGCTTCCGCCTTGGCTTCGGCGGCCTTCACCTGTTCCTTGTGCGCGGCCAGCCATTCGAGACATGCGACGACGAACGCCTTCGTGTCCTTGATGCGCTGCGGATAGGGCTCGTAGACATAGGCCTCGCTAAGGATGGCGAGGCGGTTGCGCAGGCCGGGGTAGTTGCTGAGGTAGCGTGGGAAGGCTTCGAAACTGGTCCACTCGGTGGGATTGAGATCGTGTTCCTTGGGGCCGAAGTTGCCGTAATCGTAAGTGGGCAGACCCTGCTTGAGCAGCGACTCGCGCACATCCGATAGCAGGTTCCGGTTCAAGGCGCTCACGCCCGCGTCCCCGCCCACCACAAGGCTGGGCGCATAGGTGAGGCGGAAGCCGTGGGTGCTGCCGTCCGTCGTGTGAAGGTCCAGCACGGCGGCAGGATCGAACTGGTCCATCATCGCCAGGAACCAGCGCGTGTTGGCCGCCTGGGCCTTCATGAGATCGCGGTTGAGGTCGAGGCTTCGCGCGTCCTCACGGCGGCCCACGCCGCTTGCAGGATTCGGCTGATGCCTGCGGATGCTCGGATCCAGCGCGTCCGTGCCATCCGCGTTGTAGGCGGGGCAGACGACGAGGTCGAGATTCGCGCGGAGTTCCGCATGCTGTCCCTGCAACAGCTCACGGAAGAGCTCCTGCATGGCCTCCTTGCCTTCCACTTCGCCGCCGTGGATGTTGGCGTTGATGTAGACGCGCAAGCCGTCGGGCTTCGTCGCAGGCAGGCGCCAGGCCAACAGAGGCCTACCTGCCTCCGTGGCAGCAGGCGCATCCTTGGGCTGGTAGGGAACGAGGCGCGCATCCTTCGCCGCCAGCGCATCCATGAAGGCGCGCACTTCCGCGACCGTGCTGGTGGCGGCGTAGTGGGATCGCTCGGGCACGGTCTGCGGCCAGGGGCTCTGGGCCGTCAGGGACAAAGCGAGGAGGGAGAAGGCCGCGCGTTTCATGACCGGAATCCGATGGGGTTCATATCATCAAGATAATGCAGCACATAGAATTTGATAGGCCTGGATTGTCCTAGATTTCTACCAGCTTGAGGAGCGCCAATTGGCCTCACAGCCCCTCGTTGGCCGGTGGCCGCGGATGGTCCAGCCGGAGATTCCCGGTGAGGCGGCCGTGGCGCTTAAGAACAAGAGGGATCGCGTCCTCGGAAGCCCCTCCACCTCTGGCGATTCCCTGAAGCATCGTGAGCATCTGATCCAGCTCGTTCAGAAGCCACCAAGCGTCGTCCTGCTGCTGACTCCACTCCCTTCGAAGGGTCCACTTCTGGCGAGCCAGGTAGCCGCGGAGGCGGAGCGCACGCTCGCCAGGGGTTGGGATCTTCTCTTCTATCGACATGGGGGCCTCCATGCCGTGCATCCAGGAAGGGGGAGTCCCAAAGTATTCGGTTATTATTCCCTTTTGCAAGACGCGAGGCGAAAATAAAGGCTGTGACGCCTGTCTCATCTCATTGCTGGGCACCGAGGAGTTCTGGCTATCCTCTTGAGGTGTCAACCCGGAGGTGGAGTTGAGTGGTTTGGTAGAAGTCAAAAGTGGACGGCCGATCGAAGTGTTGGCTCAGGACAAAAACGGAAAAGTTTGGCTGGTGCAGGTGTCTGTGAACATCCTCGACGCGGTTCCGACTGGGAATCTCAATCCTGATGGATCTGCGGAGTTCAAATTGAATATGAACTTGGCCTTCTCAACACGACCCGCGGAGGCTTCTGCATGAGCATGACTCGCGTCATTACGGCGACCGACTCATTCAACCTGAAGACCTCAAAGTCGATTGGTGGCAATCCTAAATCTGACGGTCCTGCTCGATTGCTTGGCGTTTTTCGTAGTAATCCAAACCATCTAATGATTAATACTGTCGCCGGTGCGTGCACTGAATATGTAAGCGTCTCTTCGATTGAGTTTGATGGTGAACAACTTGAATTTAATTCTCCCATCGGATTCGACCTTCTTCACTCTGATCTTGGATGGGAAGGTATCAATCAGAAGTTGAATGTTCACGAATTCGGCGACTCAAGGGACGAATGTATATCTAATATTAAGTCAGCAGTTAGCTTTGCTTGGAACGAATACGCGAAAGAGGACGATAGTCTTCTGGATGCCGAAGCGCGTAAGCTCGCCAACTACTTAAGACTGGCGGCGAGGCAATAATCGATGCCGATGCGCGCGAGCGATGTTAGCGGGGCTCTACTTAAGAAGGGCTTCAAAGAGGCCAAGAGTAAAGATCGTCGCTTCGTTTATTGGCATGCCGACGGCACAAAAAGCATAATTTCAACCATGATTTCTCATGGCGAATCCGAATTGACAGACTCATTGATTGGCCGCATGGCCTGCCAGATGAAAATACGAAAGGCCGAATTCAACAAGGCGACCACC
>Ga0210400_10004177_pt1 | contig 12558 bp, 9 predicted proteins | sample IncBWH26MmetaG_FD_155456 | JGI IMG/M metagenome (GOLD analysis project Ga0210400, IMG submission 155456) | Forest soil microbial communities from Barre Woods Harvard Forest LTER site, Petersham, Massachusetts, United States - Inc-BW-H-26-M | ecosystem: Environmental > Terrestrial > Soil >...
GAACCACCCCGAGTGACTCATCATGCCGTTCACCAAAACCAGCGTAGCCGCGGGCAAGCCTTTTGCGGGCCACACCCTGTACTGCAAGTGATAGCCATCTTCACACTCAACAGTCCTGATCAATTCGGCGGGTGTAATGATCACGGCAGGAGGCATTGCAAAACAGAAAACGGCGGTTACGCAGTAACAACTCCGCCACACTGATTCAGGGTTTGTCCGGTGATGCCGGCGGCGCCTTCCGAGCTGAGAAATAAAGCAAGGGCCGCGACTTCCTTCGGGTTGATCAAACGTCGTTGCGGGTGGTGGGCCACAACCTTTTTGAGATACTCCTGGCCATTGTTGCCGAACATTGCGGCTCTGGCATCCATGGCCTCGCGCATCATTGCGGTATCCACGTGCCATGGACAGATGGCATTCGCTGTAATGCCCAGACGAGCAACCTCCAGGGCCACAGATTTGGTAAACCCGATTACCGCGGCTTTCGTGGCCGAATAGGCGCTATTGTGCGCCGCCCCCACGACGCCGGCGATCGAAGCAATATTGATGATCCGTCCCGATTTGGCCCGAATCATCGCCGGAAGAACAGCCTTTGTGGAGTAGTACACTGCAAACACGTTAGTCTCGAACATTGCTTTCCAGCGTGTGTCATTTGAGAGAACCAGGCTGGAGATATAGTTTGTTCCCGCATTATTGATGAGGATGTCGATTTTGCCGAACTGTGCAAGGGTCGTACCGATCAGGGCATGCACGGCGGACTGGTCGCTAACGTCGGTAGGAACCGGAACCGCGTTGCCGCCGTCGGAAGTCATAATCCGGCTCAGTTCATCGAGTTGCGCACCATCGCGCGAGGCCAGCACAACAGCCGCACCGGACTGGGCTAAGGCAAGCGCAATCTCCCGTCCGATACCCCTGCTGGCGCCCGTCACGATAGCGACTTTGCCATCAAGCGCAGAGTTCATAAATTCTACTTTTTTGTTTGCTCACATGAAACGGTCTTATTCAGTAAGATCACGCTTCAGTAAGACCATGGCCAAACTGGTTCGCCGGAGCCTGACTGATAAGGGCCAATATCAGGCTTGGCAGCTGGTCTGGCATACCCATCAAAATCGATTGGCGGCGCACCTGTCTCTGTCCCCGCTCCGATGGCCGGGCTTGCGGCAGCGAGGTGGTAATCGCCTGAGCCGTCATTCAGGTAGCGAAGCAGCTTCGGATCAGAGTTGATGGTGCCAGTGTCATGCCCGTTCTCTAACGCGATCCCCCTTCGATTGCGCCATGCGATATTGTTGGCATATACATTGCGTGCTCCGATCTGGCCAGACTCCACGATGGCCCAGCCCGCGCCCCAGGTGCCGTTTTCAATAAGGATGTTGTTTGTCACCACCATGCCGTCGGCGATGACTCCGCCGGGAGCGTCACCGGCGCCCACAAGAATTCCACCATCACCGTTGTGGAATACCAGGTTGTTGGCAACCACTACATTCACGGGCGCGTGCCACAAGTGGATGCCGTAACCCTGATTGTTGAAGGCTATGTTGTTCCAGACGTGGCCGCGCAGGTTCGCATGGTAGATCCCCTGAACGCGTGGACACGCAACGTTCACGTCTCCGATATCGTGCACTATGTTGCCGACTGTGTCGTTGTCGTGTGCGGCAAATTCGCCCTGATCGATTCCCGCCCCGCCGTTAGCGGTGCATTTGGCCGGAATATCATGCACGTGATTGCCCAGAATTCTGACAAAGGATCCCAGGTTTAGAATTCCCAGGTTTCCGTCGCCAGTGATATCGAAGCCTTCGATGTCAAGGTAGTCTCCGCGGTTCTCCCAGGCTGTGTAAGACGATAGAGCAATAATCTTCGCGCCCCACTTCACATCGGAAATAAATCGGATGTGCGCCGAGGATGTACCTGAAACCAGGGTCTTGACCGCCGAGGAGTACAAGCCGGGCGCAACGTGGACTGTATCGCCTGGAGTGACCTGGTTCGCAGCGTGCTGAATCGTAGCCCAGGGATGCTCTGCGGTGCCAGTGTTGCTGTCGTGGCCTGTCATAGAAACGTACCAATTACGGCCCGCTTCTGCGGCAGATAATGAGGTCGCTGTTGGCATTGCTTCAGGCCCTCGGCCGCATGATGAGACCCATCCAACGAAAACCGCAGCAATGCTTGCAAGTACAAAAACAACTCCAAGGCGGACCGATCCGTATGGCCGGCGTTTGCTGAAGAAGTCCGATCCGGGGCTGCGTTGCATGCTGGTGGATCTACGACGCGAAGAATTCCGTTTTCTGTTCATTTTTAAAATCTCGAATGCGGGGGCTTACGTGCGAAAAATCGACGGATTCGTTTGCCAGGCGCTTCAGCTGATCGCAGTCACTGCACTCAGGCCGCGTAGTCCACGGCGAACTCCTGCGACCAGCGGATAACGTTGAGCCAGCGCCAGACGCGGTTGTCAAAACTCTGGCGGCCGGAAAGGATCGCCTGCCATTCGCGGTGCATGGCTCCCAGATCAAGAAATGGCATGGCTGCGGCGGTCTCGCTGTTCAATGTATCCTGCACCCAGCCATTCAGGTTACAGAGCCATTCACGTTCAGGGGTCGCGAAACCTATCTTGTCTCTGCGGTCGAGAATCGGTTGGGGCACAATGCCACGCATTGCCCGCCGGAATACGGCTTTGGATGTTCCATCAAGCGCCACAATGTATTCCTCCGGCAGGGACAGGACAAATTCTGCAAGTTGCGGCGTCAGGAACGGCACGCGGCTTTCGATGGAGAATGCCATCGAATTGCGGTCTTCATAGCGAAGCAGGTGCGGAAGGCTCGTTTCCGTTAGTGTACGCAGCAAAGCAGAACGCAGCACATGGGGCCCAGAGCAGTAATTCACGTTGGCGGTCTCTCCGCCATTTTCGCGGAACCATGCTGCATTTACCCAGTTGGGGGTGAATTCTTTCGCTATCAGCGCGCGTAAAGGCTTTTGCCACTCTTTGGGCAAAAAGTAGTCCGCGCTACAAAGCAGCACCTGCACGACTCCGCTGTCTGGAAGCTTCCGAGCGCTGAGTAACAGCTGCAAAGCGTCCAGGAAACGATGTTGTCGCACCAGGGAAGCAAATTGCGCGCCGATATAATAACGGTAGCCTCCGAGAAGTTCGTCTGCCCCCTGTCCATCGAGCATCACCTTAATTCCGGCTTCACTCGCCAATCGAAAAACTCTATGTTGTGCGTAGATCGTGGTGCTGCCAAACGGCTCTTCCTGTGCCTTTAGGAGAACGTCGAGATCGGTTATCAGATCATGGGACGTGGTGTGTGTCTTATGCACGCAGGGAGCAACGGCGCCGGCGACCAGATCAATCCAGCGTTCTTCGTTCAACCGAGGATCGTCGGCGACATAGCTAAACGTATGGATATCAAGCTGCGGAGCGACTCTCCGCATGCAGGCTACGATTGCCGAGGAGTCAATGCCTCCCGAAAGTGCGGCTCCTACGGGTACATCGCTTCGAAGGTGCAGCTGTATGCTTTCAATGAACAACTCGCGTAACCGCTGCGCAGCTTCGTCGAAGGACGCGTCGCAGTATGTAATTTGCGGTTTCCAATAGCGAACAGGCTCCGCTAAGGCCGGATCATCGAGCGATACCTCCACATAATGTGCTGCAGGAAGCTGGTGAATACCGGAAAGCAAGGTTGTGTCGCCCTGATCAGAAAGGCCATGGCGAAGGTACAGCAGCAGCGCCGCCGAATTAACCCGCCTCCTGTTGGAATTGAGGTCCAGAAGCGCTTTAATCTCTGAGGCAAATGCGAACTGTTCATCCGAAGCTGAGTAGTACAGGGGCTTGATTCCAAAAAAATCGCGCGCGAGGAATAATGTTCTTCGTTCCCGATCAAAAATAGCGAACGCGAACATGCCGATGAAGCGGCGCACTGCATCCGCGCCCCACTCTGAATAAGCCAACAGCAATACTTCTGTATCTGTGTGCGTATGGAATTCGTGCCCAAGGCGCTCTAACTCACGGCGCAGCTCTAGATAGTTATAGATCTCCCCGTTGTACACAACGCTGTAACGCCCGCCGCCAGCGCGCATAGGCTGCCATCCTCGTTGAGTGAGGTCCAGGATGGAGAGTCGCCGATGCATCAGCATGAGATCGCAATCCTCAATGTCCTGCGGGATCGATTCACGGCCGGTTCGCACTGAACCATGCGAGTAGACCAGCCAGCCCAGATCATCGGGTCCGCGATGGCGCAGGCGTTCAAGTACTTTTGCCGCACAAACCGGGTAAATTCGACGTGAACCCGCAATCAGTCCTGCAATACCACACATGGCTAGATTCCTGGCGCCTCTGCTGCCGGGTCAGGTCTGGCTTTGATGACGATCCGCAGCAGGACTATGTAGTAGATGAAGTAGCAAAGAATATTTACCAGAGTAATGGCCCATACCGTGTGAACCAGGCTGAGCTTCTGCCGCCAGGCGACGCCGAATATCAGCAGAATTCCGGCCATAAGAGCCAGGTCGTAAATAAGCTTGGATTTTTGTCCGCGCAGAACAAACACCAGACGGCTTAGTGGACTAACGATTATCTGCACCAGGAAGAGGGGGGCTGTAATCCCCGCCAATGTGCCGGCGGTGGTCCAGGGTTCTCCAAAAACCAGTGCGAAGAGCCGGTCGCCGGTAAGAAAAAGTATGAGTGCCGGACCCAAACCAAGCAGGAAGAGCCCGGCACTGGTGCGCACGAATAGTCCCAGCATTTCCCCGGGCTTTTCTCGCGCGCAGACAGCGATGCGGCTGTGGAAAGTATCTGCAACACTGGTTGCTATCAGTGCCCATGGGACGGCAAGGACTTTCTGCATCAAAGCGAATTGACCGCCGAGCGCTGACCCGTAGAGTTGTACCAGCAACGGAAGAGGAAGATTGGCGGCCAGTGTGTCGATAAGAGATGAGGGCAGCGAATAGACTGCCAGGTTGCGATTTTCGGCTAATGCGCTTACAAGATCGCTTCTACGGACCCTGGTGGCAACACTCTTCAAAGCAGGCCAGGCATCGCGGAAGAGCGATCCGACACCGGCTCCCCTGCCCATCATCTCTCCAAAGAGCAATCCTGCTGGCCCGATACCTGCGAATCCTAAGACGGCCTGAGAGATCGAGCGTGTCGCCTGCTGGACAACGGTTGTTCTGGCGACTATTTCAAAGTGCTGCTGTCGGATTTCCCAATAGCGCAGATTGGAGAAGACGCCGATGAAAAGGAGCGTCGCAACCATGAGTGGAATCGAGTACCCCGGCAAGACTCCGTATCCAAGCCATTGAAAGTGCATCATTATATAAAGGGCGATGCCGCAAACGGCGCAGACCGGAACGCTAAGCAGCATTGAAGCCCAGGTGAGCCGTGCTGCTTTCTCTTGATTGGAAGCAGATACAATTCCCAGCTCATAACTCATTGATGTTGCGACGGCTGCAACCACCACAAAGCTGGTAAACAGTCCCAGCGCTCCCAAATCTGCGGGGGAGTAGAGCCGCGTGAGGACGGGCGCCAGTGCTATGCCCACGGATTGCGCCGTGGCCGTGCCAAGGCTGAGAGTTGCCACATTGCGCGCGAACGGCCAGCGCTTTGCGGCTAGCCCCGACCGCAGCGAACCTACCCAGCGCGGACCGCCCTTTATAGGTAGCGTTCGTTCAATGGATGAATTCAGAGACAATGAGAGTTCTTTCGATCGTAAAACGGCCCCTCCGCCGCAAGCTGCACCACTGGCCGGCTATTCATGCTCCACGCTCGACTGTGCAGCGGCTGCGAGTTACGAACCATCCGTGAAGCAGCAACAACCATCCCAAACCAGAACCAGAGAGCGCGGTCTTCGACAGTTCCAGTGAACGCGTTATAAAGCACCTGGAACGTCAGCACGGGAAACAGAAACGCCAATTCTGGAGACTTTGCCATCTTCAAGCTTGAATAGAACAGGCTCGCCAGCAAAGTGACCAGGAGCGCCAAACCCGGCAGGCCCTGTTCAGCCGCTACCTCAAGCAAAAAATTGTGTGGATACTTCGGCATGCCTTCCCCGGGAATACCTTGGCCGGAATAAAAAACACTCCAACCGCCCAGTCCCAACCCGGTTAGCGGGTGTTGCATGAAAGCATTCATCGCGGAATTGTAGAAATCCATACGCTTCGCGATTGTGCCACCTGCCAGAGTGGAACCAGACAGGATGGACTGCACCTCATTTTGTTTTGATGCGAGCTTGTCACGCATGCCGGGCTTGTTCTGGACCCACAAAAAAGCCATGACAGCAACGATCGCAACCAGGGAGAAACGCAGCAGCAATTTTTTTACGTTCAGGTGACGGGAACCCGTTTTGAGAACCAATGAAACGGTAATCAGCGTTACAACCAGCGCCAGCGCAGGTGTGCGAGCCGCCGACGTAACCAGCCCGACTGCCAAAACCGTGAGCACAAAACCCATAAGGAGCGGGGAATTGATCAATTTACTGTAAATAGCGATGAGCATGGATGTCGCAAACGCCATGCCATGCCCGATTTCGGTCACATCACCCGTTCCCTGGAGCACCTGTTGCGAAGGGTGCCTTACGCCGATTAGCTGCTTTGCTACCAAGGCAAAGCTCAGAACGAGGATGGCCAACAGGAATGGGCGCAGTTCCTTTTCGTTTTTTGCCAGGAGAATCGGTCCAAAGAACGTAAGGGTCTCAAATGCCAGGAACCGCGAGAGCTTGATGCCACCGTATTGCACAGCCGGCGTGTAAAGAAAGCTTGCCGCCAGCACAATGACAAAAAGTATGAACAGGGAAATCCGGAACGCCTGTCCCGCGAGCAGGGTGCCCAGCGTCCACTCCGAGTATCCATTGATCAAACGCGACAAAAAGTCGATTGCAATCGCGCCGCAGCAAAGGAGAAACAGCACCAACGTAGGGTCAGAAAGAGAAATACCATGCGCAGGGATGGTCTTGAAGTTTCCCACAAGCAACACACCGGCAAACATTGTCATTGGCCACTTGCGTAGGAACACTAACGTGGCAGCGCCGATGACGATCGCGGCAAGACCAAAACCTGGTTCATACCCGAAATGCGCGCAACTCCAGAGAGCTGCAGCGGTCACGAAGAGCAGCGCGGCGTAGGCCGCTGCAAAAGCGATCTGCCTTTCTGATCTCCAGAATCTCTCGGTGGTTTCCATCTTAGTCTGAATCAGCGCTGGAACTCTCCAGGGTGTCAGGCGCAGTTGTGATGCACAGCGCGGTATCGGGCGTAGCGATTGTTTGCTCCGAGGTCAACACCATTTCCCGATCGCATCGCTGCCATGCCTGAGATGGGTCAGGGAACTGTAAAAAGCGAGCAGTTTGCATTCCTCACTACTCCAGTTAAACTGCTCCATCACAGCCTGCCGTCCCCTGCGACCCATTGCTTCGGCTTCTGTATCATGCGTCAAGAGATAACGGATCACTTCGGCGATGGCTGATGGATCGCGAGGGTCAACCAGAATCCCGCAGCCCGCACCGCGAATAATGTCGCGCCACAAAGGGAAGTCTGAGGCCACTACCGGAACCCCCGCTGCCATGTACTCGAAGAGCTTAGTCGGCTGGGAAGTCAGAAAGTTTGGTTCAGGGTGCAGCACAACCAGTCCTGCCCGAACCGAGCCGAGCAATTCCGCGACCTGGGGACGATCCAAGAGGCCGCGCCAACTTACGGAGGCCCACTCAGGGAGGCGCCGCAGCTCCGAATATAGTGCCTGATCAGAAAACCAGCCCGCCAGCTCCAGTCTGGCATGGAGCGACTTCGGCAAGTAATCCATCGCCGCGAGCAGTTCACGAATCCCGCGCTCTTCCGTGATGCCCCCGATATAGGCGACGGACATGGACCGTTGCGCCCACTGCAGCGGTTGCTCTGGCGCCAGCTCGCGGAGATCGGGAAAGTTGTTGACAACAACGCAATTTCGATTGAGACTCCGAAATCGTTCAGCAATGGACGGAGTCGCTGTAACAAGGCCTGACATCCGCCGGGCAGCCGCACTCTCCAGGAAATCAACCAGGCCCTTGATCGGGGCCCGGATCCTTGCTGGAATATAGTGTTTGTAAAGAATGGTTGAAGGCAGATTCTCATGAACGTCGTAGATGACGCATCTCTTTCTGGCGCGTAACAGTAGAGCCAGCAACAACAGTTCAGGATCGTGAATGTGGTAAACGTCCCCATTCATTCGAAATGCCTCGCGAGCCATTCTGAGCAGTTTGGTTGTTACCCGCTGGAAGCGTCCACCGCTGCGACCAAGGCCACGAATTCGTACACCGCCGGAGTGAGCGTCTTGCTGATCATTCGTAAGTCCAATGACCTCATATCCCGCACGCGCAAGCGATTGGCACTCCTTGATAAAAATGCGCACATCGCAGCCGGTGTGAACTGAAGTGATATGCACGACCCGGGCAGGCGGAGAGCCTTTGCCATTACGCTGACGCAGTCCTTTAGATTTAGGGTGAGCGCGCCACTTGCGTACCGCATGCGGCACAGTGCCGGCCAGACGGTCAAAGAGCCACTCGCGTTCCATAGCCTCAAGTTCGGTCCTGGAAATCGACGCTGTCTGGCGCTGCTGGCGGAGAAAATCCAGCAAGCTCGAAACGGGAACAAACCAGCCGCCTTTACGGGCAAGCCGCCGCAACAGATATTCAACTCGTGGATGCACAACCCCTTCGTTCACGAACCCACAGGCGAGATGCGTGTACGCAATGCAGATTCCGTGCTCTTCTTCCAGCCGGTCCTGGTTGGCTTCGCTGAGCAGCTCACAAAATGTCGCTTGGTCGCAGGCGTCAGAGCTGCTGAACCACATATTCACAAAAGGTCTCCGCTCGTCGTGATATGGCATGGTCGGATTGATGCGGTCCAGATTGATCTCGTGAAAAACAAAGTTACGCACGTAGTCAATCCGCTGGCGACATAGGTCGCCCCAAAAATAGCTGGAGTTCTCGATGTGACCTTCGAACCGACGATGATGGAGCGATGTCATCGCGCGATAGAACGGTGCAACGGAGGAGAAGCGAGCCGGGCCCCAATACAGGTTTTCACGGTTACCGGCGTGGTTAGTGTGTACGCGCGGGTCATGGCCGATGAGGCGCTTAAACTCGTCAAGTCCTGTCTCAGTCTCGCTCCGCGTCGAACAGATATTGCGCACGTTGTGGAGTGCGATTTCAAACCCCGTGCGCTTCAAGCCGAGCACAAAAGCGAGGTATTCAGGATTTTGCAGGCTGGCTCCCCCCACATGCGCGTCCGCCACGCTCGCCAGCGGCCACACTGACTTGGTTGTGCGCATGCCGATCTCATTCAGCAAACTGTAAATGGGCGCCACATTCTCTACCGTGCTCAGGTCGGTATCGTCGAAGATCGAAAAGGCAAATTTCGCGTTGTCTGGGAACCTGTTCAGATTATTGGGGAATCGAGTCACTCAGGCCGCCTGCCGCAGTACCGGGTTTACGGCCGCGTTTAAAACTTTGCGGATTGCCCGCGCCGCGTCGAGCATGTCACTCCGCACGAGTGTGGGATGCACCAAAAACATCAAACTGGTTTCGCCCAATTCACGCGCGACGGGAAGACGCTCGCGAGGCCCTGCCGTGAGGGAAAATGCATTCTCCAGATAGATCTCGCTGCAACTCCCGGTGAAACAGGGAATTCCTTCAGCGCGGAGCGCCGCCGCTACCCGGTCCCGGTCCCAGTCATGACGCAGATGCTGGGGGCGCAGGAATGCGTAGTACTTGTAATAGACATGGTCCACTTCAAGCGGAGGCACGGTCATTCGCAAGCCAGGGACATCTCCGATTTCATGCGTGAGGGCGGCGGCGTTAGCGCGTCGCGCGGCTACTCTGCTGTCCAGTTCCCGCAATTGCACCCGGCCGATTGCCGCCTGCATCTCTGTCAAGCGCCCATTGGTTCCGAAGCGATCATGCACCCAGCGGAATTCCGGTGACGCGGTTCTTGGATGCATTGCGTCGTAGTTCTTACCATGGTCTTTGTAGCTCCAGGCCGCTTTGAACATGGTTTCATCGTTGGTAGTAATCATTCCGCCTTCACCGCCGGTTGACATGATCTTGTCCTGGCAGAATGAGAAAGCGCCGGCATCGCCAATGGAGCCGACCTTGCGCCCCTTATACGCGGCTCCATGCGCCTGCGCGCAATCCTCCAAAACTTTCAGTTTGTGTTCACGCGCTAGATCCAGAATTGGGTCCATATCGCACGGCCAGCCCGCGAGGTGAACAGCTATGATCGCGCGCGTTCGTGGAGAGAGCGCTTGCCGGATGGAAGCAGCAGTAAGGTTCTGGCTCTCCCGGTCGACATCGGCCATTACGGGAGTGGCGCCGCACATCACAGCCGCACTTGCTGATGCAATAAAGGTGCGCGACGGCACCACCACCTCGTCGCCTGGCCCGATCCCCATTGCTTTCAACGATAATTCGAGGGCTACGGTCCCGTTCGCAACGGCGATAGCGTATCGACAGCCTGTATACGCTGCAAACTCTTTCTCAAACTGCACGCCTTCCTCGCCCGTCCAGTAGTTCACCTTCCCCGAGCGAAGAACGGCGCAGGCGGCGGCGAGTTCGTCGGCACTGAATTGCGGCCATGGAGCGAATGGCTGCTTCCTGACCGGTGCTCCAGCGTTGATCGCCAGTTCACTGTTCTGGTTTTCCGTAATCACATGACACCGTTCTCGGCTGCGCATGGTGGTGTTCGGCAGGAGTCAGAACCGCCAGCAATGTCAACCAGAGAATACGCAGATCCGTGCCAAAGGAGCGATACTGGACATAGTTCAGACCCAAACGGACCTTTTCCGGGCGAATCAGTTCATGATAGGCACGATGTGGGTCCGCGCTGCCGCGAAGGATCTCGTCTTCGTCCCGGAACCTGATGGAAGCCCAATCCGTAATGCCGGGGCGGACGAGCAGCAGCTGTTTTTCTTCATTGCTGTAGCGAAGTACTTCATCCATCACTTCGGGTCTGGGCCCAACCAGGCTCATGTCACCTTTCAGGACGTTCAGCAGTTGCGGCAATTCGTCAAACTTATATCTCCGCAAGAAGTGTCCGGCCCGTGTGATCCGCGGATCATTCGCTGGTGTCTCGGCCCCGCCGGTTTGTTCGGCATCAAGCGCCATGGTGCGCAGCTTCCAGATGCGGAAGGGCAGTCCCAACCGTCCGGCGCGAATTCCCCGATAAAATACCGGTCCGGGAGAATCGAATGCTATCCAAACCGCGAAAGCCGCCAGCAGCGGCAAGATAACCAGAAGTCCGCAGAAGGAAACGACAATATCAAAAAGCCTTTTCACTGCCGCTTTGCACTGTCCTCTCGTGTTGGAGCGGGCCCGTGGTACGGGGCGGTTTGGGGCGCGCTGGTTTGCGCGATACATGCCACAGGCCCGCAAGTGTTCCCAATCCGTAGCAAACATGGAATGGGAAAGCAAAAAAAGGAAGCAAAATCCTGGTCAGAAGTGTGGTCGCGCCCGCCCGAGTCGAGCCGAAGTAAAAGCCAGCCAGGAGGTATAGGAGCATTACAATCGCGATAAACATCCAGAGCGCCGGAAAAAAGATTGCCATAAAACTTAATCCAGCCAGCAGCAGCACCATGAAGACCGGAACGAAGCGGCGCAGTGCGAACGATTGCGGGTTCTTCACCGCAGCAAGATACTGCCACTGTCCATCTAGAAAGGCTTTGCGCCAGAAAGCCTGAAATGTCGACACAGGGTGGTAATAAGTCGCCAATTCGGGGGTTTGATAAATGTGTCTGCCGCTGTGGCGGATGCGCGCGTGCAACTCGCAGTCCTGGGCGCGAACGAGGCTTTCGTCATACATACCGCAATGGTCAAAGACCTCTTTCCTGTATGCTCCATACGGGACCGTATCAACCCAGCCTTCTTTCAGTCCCGTACGGAACGCGGTGTTTCCGACTCCGAAAGGGCTGCTGAGAATCGCGGCGATGATTCTGGGAGCAAATCCGCTGCCGCTTGCCGCCGTCAGCAAAGGGCCGCCTACGACGTCGGCCCCGGTCTTATCCAGATACTTCAAGCACGTCTCGAGATAGTGTGAAGGATAGCTGGTGTGCGCGCCGGCCACCATGACGATCGGGGAAAGGGCGCGGCGCAGGCCGATATTCATTCCGGCGGGCATGACGCGTAAGGGATTTTGCAAGACCACCAGATTGGGCGATTCGGCCTGAAGTTTGAGAACAATTGCCATCGAACCATCGTCAGACATCCCGTTCACAACGATGATCTCGTACTCTAAGGGCGGAATGGTTTGCGACAACAAAGAATGGAGACATGCTGAGACCGTTTTCGCCTCGTTGCGCATGGGCACGATTACGGAGATTGCTGGCATGGCAGGATTCGTTCAATGCTCAAGCCGCAAGGGGCCGCGTTGCCGGTCCGCTGCATTCTGCTGAGGCGTCGAATTCGCGGCAAACTCCGTTCTCATTCGAGTATTGACGGCCGCAGTCCGGGCAAGTTGCGTGAGGAGCAAAACGGGGCAGCCGTTTCCCGCAGTAGCACATCCAGCCCACCTGCACCGCCGGGACGCCCATCACCAGTGCGTAATCGGGCACGTCGCGCGTGA
>Ga0210400_10004178_pt1 | contig 12558 bp, 10 predicted proteins | sample IncBWH26MmetaG_FD_155456 | JGI IMG/M metagenome (GOLD analysis project Ga0210400, IMG submission 155456) | Forest soil microbial communities from Barre Woods Harvard Forest LTER site, Petersham, Massachusetts, United States - Inc-BW-H-26-M | ecosystem: Environmental > Terrestrial > Soil >...
CATCTGCAGAATTCGCCCGTCGCCGTCGATGTCCTGCGTGATGAGGCCCTCGACCGGCTCCTCATCATAGGGGTAGCGGCGCGTTCCGGAGCGGATCAGTACCGGGTGATCGGCCAATGCCCATTCGGCACCGTCCGGATTGATACGCGGGCAGACGTAGAATACCCGCGTATCAAGACACCGTGTCGCCTCAGGCTCGGTCCCAAAACCGCCCAACAGCGTCTCGATCAGATACAGACAGGCGGTTGAACCCAAAAGCTCCGTGGCATGGATGTTCCCGTCGACCCAGTAGGCCGGCTTGTCGGCTGCAGCTCCGGTGTCCTGATTCGTAACGACCGCGACGTAAATGTCGCGCTTCTCATGGCTTTGGCCGATAACCCGCAATTCCATGAGCCGCGGATATCTGTCGGCGAAGGTCCGCAGATACTCAAGAAGTTGCTCATAGCGGGGAAACTTCGAATAGTCGACGATCACCGTGACCCGCCTTGGTTGTCGTGCGCCTTACGAAAGTCGGTAGTGTCCGATCAGTTTCATCAGGCCGGTCGCCTGTTCATTGAGCGTCGCCGCCGCCGCCGCCGCCTGTTCGACCAGCGCCGCATTCTGCTGGGTCATGGCGTCCATGGCCGTCACCGCCGTATTCACCTGCTCGATCCCCGACGCCTGCTCGCGGCTCGCATTCGCGATATCCGCCATCACGTCCGTCACCTTTTTTACCCGCATCACAATCTCACCGAGCGCCTCGCCGGAGCCATTGACCAGCTTGGTTCCCTCATTCACCTTGCCCACGGAGTCCTGAATCAGCGCCTTGATTTCCTTGGCCGCTTGGGCGCTTCGTGATGCGAGATTGCGCACCTCGGAGGCAACCACGGCGAAGCTTTGGCCTTGTTCGCCGGCCCGTGCCGCCTCCACGGCCGCATTCAGCGCCAGCAGATTCGTCTGGAATGCGATCTCATCGATGACGCCGATCACCTCGACAATCTTGTTGCTCGCCGTATTGATTGCACTCATTGCGGTCACGGCCGCACCGACGACTTTGCCGCCGCCCTCGGCCTTCTCCCGCGCTGCCGCCGCCAGTTGGTTTGCCTGCGCCGCGTTGTCCGCGTTGCTCTTTACCATGGCGGTCATCTGCTCCATCGCGGCGCTCGTCTCCATCAGGCTGGAGGCCTGCTCATCGGTGCGGTCGCTTAAGGCGAGGTTGCCGCGGGAGATCTCCTCGGCTCCCACCTGGATCGCGCGCGAGGCGGTCGTCAAACTGTCGACGACTTCCATCATGGCTTGAATCATGGAATTCACCGCTGTGGCCAGCGCCTTGAAATCGCCGGACTTGTCGCTGACCTTGATTCGCGAGGTGAGATCCCCGTCGACGGCACGCCGCATGACTTGCATGGTTTCCGCGACAGTCGTTGAAACACTGTCGATCAATTCATTGATGCCTTGCGCCAGCAGGTGAAGATTGCCGGTCTTGCCCTGCATTGCGATACGCTGATTGCTTGCGCCGCTGAGTACCGCCTGGATGACTTCCCGGGACTCGCGCACCGCGGCATCCAGGGCCCGCGCCTCGCTGACACGCTGCGTGACATCGCGCCCGATACCCACCAGACCGGTCACGGTACCGGCCGCATCGCGCAGCGGTATTTTGGTCGTCTCCAGGAGCACCAGATTGCCGGCCGGGTGCCGGCATTCTTCCTCGCGCGCCAACAGGGGCTTGCCGGAGCGGATTACCGCCTGCTCGTCCTCATGATAAAGAGTGGCAAGCTCCTTGGGATGGAAGTCAAAGTCATTCTTGCCCAGAAGGTCGCTCGGCAACCGTGCACCCATGATGCGCGCCACAGCGACATTGGCCAGCAGGAAGCGGCCATTGACGTCCTTGACGTAAATCAAGTCGGGTAGGTTATCGACCAGGGTTCTCAGCATCGCCCCCTCGTTGGCAGCGGCAATTTCCCGGGCCTGCCATTTGCGAAACAACACATAACCCGCCAGGGCAATCGCTACCGCAAGCACGATGCCCGATGCGTAAACGGTGTATTCAGTCATCCAATATCCTTCGGTCCGTGAGCCTCCGTCGGCCGTTCACCCTTGGTTCGCTGCCCGGGGTGAGCGCTAACATGTGGATCATAGTGTCCATCCGCTTGAATGAGAAGGCTTTTTGGCTCCAGGAGTCGGGTGCGGGGAGTCGTCGGGTCCTGTGCAGAACGCAGCAGAAAGCCCAAATCGTGCCGATTTGGCGACGCGGGCCTCCCAATTCGTGGACAGGGCGAGCCAGTCGGCAGGGTGCTGCTTTAGGTCCGGATGCCACTGTTGACGAAGCAACTGATTGCAAGGTTGCCGTCGTGCTGGAACTGCCCGCGCGCGAAGCGTCGGCGCTTCGCGACGCTATTAAGTTGAAGACGGGTTTGCCGATCTCGATCTTGGTCCGCGGCTGCCGTATGGCGCGAGCTTTCGTGACACAGTTCACGAGTCTCGCGAGCGCCCGATTCGACATTACCTTGTAACCTTTCGCCCGGTCGTGCTCGAAGTCCACGCATTCCGGGAGGGCGAGGTAAATGCCATCAACCCATCGGGCGTTGCTCGGCGGCGTTTGCGTGCTATCGCTGTTGGCCGGTTGCAATTTCGACGTGGCCAGCAGCAGCAGCGGTGATTCGGCGGCCCTCGGCAATTCCGGTTCCGGCCCGACCGGCGGCGGTGGTTCCGCTCCCGCTCCCGGACTCAGCGCCGGGGGGAGTTCCACGCCACCCACTGACTCCGTAAATGCAACCCCTTCGGTCGCCGGGACAGTCTCGGTCATCCCGGGCGCCAGCCAGACGATCACGGTTGCATTTACATCCGCGGACGGACGTCCGATCTCCGGCCTCGCGCTCTCGAGCACCACGCTGCCGGGGGACTGGAGCGGACCGAGCGATTTCACGTGTACCGTGACCGGGTCCGGAAACAACTGCGTTCTGACGCTGACCTATGCACCAACGGCGCCTGAGACAGGCACGCTGAGCATCGGGTACGTCTACGCGGGCGACCAGGCCGCGCCACCGGGCTTCTCCTTGAGCATCCCATACGCCGCAACCGCGAGCGACAATGTGATCGCAACGCCCGCGCCGATCGGCCAGATCAACGCCGCGAGCGGCGCCGGGACTCAATCAGTCAGCGTGAATTTCACGACCGATGACGGCAATGCGGCAACCGGCCTGACGATGCTGTCCAGCCTGACTTCCTTGCCGGCCGGCTGGAGTACCACCACGCCCGGTTTCGCCTGCGCCATCATCAGCAATGGCAGCGGCTGCCAACTGGTCTTGAAATACGCGCCCCAGGTCGCCGGCAGCGGCACGCTTACGCTGAGCTACGGTTATACGGATAGCTCCGGCCTGGCGCGCACTGGCGCCATCAACCTGCCGTATTCCACCACTGCGAATGGCAATGTCGTCGCAACGGTTTCCCCTTTGGGTCAGATCAACGCCGTCCAGAAGACCGGCACACAGGCGGTGACCATCACCTTTACGACCGATGATGGCGAATCGGCCGGCGATCTGGTCCTGCTTACGCCCCTGGCATCATTGCCTGCCGGCTGGAGCGGCTCCCTGAGTCCCTTCACCTGCAGTACAGTGAGCACCGGCAATGGATGCCAACTGGCACTCACTTTCGCGCCCACCGCACTCACCAGTGGCACGGTGCAGTTGGACTATGGCTACATGAGCCCCGCGGGTGCATTTACCACCGGCTCCTTGAACATTCCCTACGCCGCCACGAGCAACGATAACGTCGTCGCGACGGCCGCTCCGTCCGGGCAGATCGACGCCATCGTGAGTGAGCTTAATCCGAACGTGCTGATAACCTTCACCACCGACGATGCGCGCCAGGCCACGGCGCTGCAACTGACGACCGACCTTGCGACGTTGCCAGCGGGCTGGACCAGCACCGATGCCGGCTTCTCCTGCGCAGGCATTGCCGGTGGCACCACCTGTCAGCTGCCGCTCAGTTATGCGCCCAGCGCGGCCGACAGCGGCACGCTGACATTGCGCTACACCTACCAGAACAATGCGGGTCAATCGAAGAGCGGTTCGGTCAATCTTCCCTATCGGGCGACCACGGACGACAGCGTCGTCGGAACAGCGATTCCGGGCTCGCTCGCGGTCCTCACCGGCACAAGCACCGCGCTGGCCGTTACGTTCGCCACCGACGACGGCAATCCCGCGAGTGCGTTGTCCGTGACGTCGGGGCTGGCCGCGCTGCCGGCCGGCTGGAGCAGCGCCGGCAGCAGCTTTACCTGCGCGAGTGTGAGCGCCGGGGTCAATTGCCAGCTCGCGCTCACCTATCAGCCCACGAATCCGGATGGCGGTACATTGACGCTCGGGTTCACCTACACGAATGACTCGGGCACCGTGAAAAGCGGTTCGGTACTGATCCCATATACGGCCACGGCGCCCGGCCCGTAGCCGAAGTCATCGGCCCATCCCGCCACAGTCACTCGGGCGCGAAATCTGCGTCGAGCACGATGCGGTAGCGAGCTTTTCCCGATTCGAGTCGGGCGAAGGCATCGTTGATGCGGTTCATCGGAAAGCGTTCGGTTTGCGGTGCAATACGGTGCCGCGCCGCAAAATCAAGCATGCTGCCGATGGCCGTAGGCGATCCCGCCGGTGAGCCGGAGATGCAGCGTTGCTGCAGAATGAGCGAGAAGACCGAAACCGGAATCGGTTCAACGACGGCACCGACGAGGTGCAGCCTGCCGTTCGGCGCGAGGGTCCCGATGATTGCCTCCCAATCGAGCTTGACGTTCACCGTGCTGATCAGCAGATCAAAGCTGCCAGTCAGTTTCTGGATCGCCGCGGAGTCCCTGCTCGACACCACCTGATTGGCCCCAAACCCCTTGGCTTCATCGAATTTGCTCTCGCTCGAGGTGAATGCCGTCACGTCGCAGCCGTAGGCTGCGGCAAATTTGACGGCCATGTGACCCAGCCCGCCGATGCCGATGATGCCCACCCGGTCGGTAGGTTTGGCATACATTGCCAGCGGCGAGAAGACGGTAATACCCCCGCACAGCAGCGGACCCGCATCGGCCGCGTTGAGTGATTCCGGAAGTGGGATGGCCCATGCCCAGTGCGAGCGGATGTGGGTGGCAAAGCCGCCGCGATGACCGACGATGGTCGCCTGCGCTTGCGGACACAGGTGATGGCTGCCCGACATGCACTGATGACAGTGCATGCAGCTGCATGAGTTCCAGCCCACGCCGACGCGCTGGCCGACCGTGAGGCCCTTGGCATGAGGACCCAGTGCCGTAATGCGACCGACGACCTCGTGTCCGAGAATCGCCGGGTAGCGCGAGATACCCCACTCGTTGGTCAGGACCGACAGATCGGAATGACACAATCCGCAGTGCTCGACCGCGATCTCAACTTCTTCAGCCCCAAGTGGCCCCAGATCAATGGCCTCCAAAGTCAGCAGTTGTTTGGCAGACTTTGCCACCCATGCTCTAGCTCGGCTCATGGTGAACTCCTCGAAAACACCCGCCCGCAGTTTAAAGGCGGAACGACCGATACGGAATCATTCCGGGTTGGGCTACGCCAAGAACTTCACCAGCTCGGCGTTGATCTGCTCCGCATGAGTCCATAGGACGCCATGGGGGCCGCCCTTGAGCTCGACGAACCTGACATTCCGGATCAGCTTTGCCTGCCTTCTGGAGGTGGCATCCGCGGGTAGGATGCGATCGGCGTCGCCGTGTAGAATGAGCGTTGGCACCGTGTTGCGGGTGATGTCCGCTCGGAAGTCCTCGATCCACGCGTCCACGCAGGCCACCGTGCCGGTCGCGGACGCGCTGGCGGCCACGTTCCAGTTGTCCTCGAGAACGCGCTCGCTCACGAGTTTGCCCCCCGTGACATCATAGTTGTAGAAGTTGCGCAGAAACTCCATCAGGAAGGCCGGCCGATCCGCCCTGATGGCCGCCTTGATACCATCGAAGACGCTCCGGTCCACGCCTTCCGGGTTGTCGGCCGTTTTTACGAGATACGGGCCCAGGGTGCCGATGAGTACGACCTTGCGCACCCGGCGCGCGCCGTAGTTGCCGATATACCGGCTGACTTCGCCCGTGCCCATCGAGAAGCCGACGAGCGCGACATCGGTGAGATTCAAATTGCTCAGCACGGCATCCAGATCGGCCGCGAACGTGTCGTAGTCGTAGCCGACGGCCGGCTTGCCGGATCGGCCGAAGCCCCGGCGGTCGTAGGTGATCACGCGATGACCGGCGGCCAGCAGTGCGGCGGTCTGTTTTTCCCAGGACGCGCCGCTCAGCGGCCAGCCGTGAATGAGGACCACCGGCGCTCCGGCGCCATGGTCCTCGTAATAGACTTCAATGGGCGTGGAGTTTTCCTGGCCGACTTTGATGAAGTTGCTCATAGGCTATCCTTTGTTATCAGCTGCGGCCCGGGCGCCGCGTTGTGACTTCCTGGACCAGCCAGGCATTGCCATCGGGATCATTGAAGGCGAAGAACGACCCGTAGCTCGTGCGCTGGGGGTCGGCGCCGGGAAGGCGTGCCGCCACGGGGAACGGCGCACCGTGCCACATTTCACTCGCGGCGATGCCGCGGCGGATGAGTTCTTCATGAGCCGCCTTGATGTCGGAGACAATCAGCGCCCCCACGGCCGAGCCGGGTGCTGATGCCGTGATTCCCTTGCCGAACGTGACCGAGCACCGGGAGGCCGGGGGCGTGAACTGGACGATGCGTACGTCGTTGGTCGGGGCGACATCCTCGTCGAGCCGCCAACCCAGTCGTTGGTAGAACTCTTTCGATCGTTCGACGGAGGAGACGGGGATGACGTCGACCTCGAGGTTCATGGCGATCTGATTCATGTGGTTTACCTTTCGCTGTACTACGGGACCGAACTTGCGGAACTCGGCTGGCTGCGTCTCCCGAACGAGACCGCATAGGCGGCCGCGCGCACGCTCGGCAGCGGATCGTCGGAGAGTTCGATGCCGGCGGTGAGGTTCGTGGGCACGAACAGCAGCTTTCGTTCGGCCGCCGGGCTGTTGGGCACCACTTTATTCAGCGTCAGCACGCCGAGCTCGACAACCCTGCGGTCATCAGGCCAGGGTTGGCTCGCATCCCTGGTCTGATCGCCGGGCTCGGCCAGTTGCGCCTTCAGGTGAAACACCACCGGCTGTTGCGCGATCCGCTTCGCCAGCTCGTCGAACAGGTAATCCGGAGGCTGCTTGGCTGCCGCTTCAGGCGAAATGTGGACCAGCTGTTCCGGTACCACCAGGTAGCGCACGGGCTGCCTATGGCCGCTCTTGCTGACGAAGATGAAGGCGTCAATGCCGTGGTACTCCTCGTGGGCAAAACTGTCCGGAATGGGGAGCGACCCGATCGCCTTTGGCGCATTCGGATGCGTGGCGAAGAACTGCTCCAGTTTCGTGGGCTTGGGAGCGTCGGCCGGGCTTGCGACAATCGCCTGCAGCAGACCTCGAAAGTCCTCGCCGGTTCCGACCGGGAAGAACTTGAACGAGTTGGTCACCATGTCGGTGTCGGATCCGCCGGGCAGGTGGTACTTGATGGCAATGCCACGGGGCATTGCCGGCGAGCCGTCGGGCACTTGCGGCATGCCGCTGCCATCGGAGAAGCGTGCGGTCACCGCAATGGTGCGGCCGCTGAAAAGCGTGGCGCGGCTGAGACGCGCAGCTTCGGCCGAGGCTTTGAAGCTGCCTTCCACCACCACGCCTTTCGCATGAAAGGCGCGATACCCTGGGTGCACGCCGTCCACCTTGTTCGCCAGATCGACAATTTGGGTCGTGACGGGTAACTCCTCTGCGCTGGCCGCTGCGCAAGCCAGCAGAAGCGATACCCACATCAAGGACTTTGCCTGCGGTTGATTGATCATGGTTGACTCCGGGTTGCTGTCCAATCGATTTCGAAAATGCTCTCCAGCACGACACAAACGCCTACCGGGAGGCTGGCTACGCCGAAAACCAGGCGAGTCGGGGTCCGGTCGGCGCCGAACACGCTGACCAGCAATTCCGAGGCGGCGTCCGCGACCTTCGGGTGCTCACGGAAATCGGCAGTCGTGACGAGTGAAACTCCGAGACGGATGACGCGCGTCACCCGGTCCAGGGAACCCAGGTATTCTTTGGCGAGCGCCAGAGCGTTCAACGCCGCCAGATAAGTCGCGCGCCGGCCGTCTTCGATACTCAACTCAGCGCCAAGGCGTCCCAGGAACCTCGGGACTCCGGCCTCGACCGGCAGCGTGCCGCTCAAAAAGAGCAAATTCCCGGTCTGCACGGCTTCAACATAAGCGCCGAGCGGGGTCGGGGGACGAGGCAGGTTTATGCCCAGGTCGGCGAGCCGTCGTTCGGCACCTGCTGGCGTATTGTTCGGGGACATTTCCGGCGGCTCCTTAGGCTTGCATCACCACCGACCGAGATGCGCGCCGCCGTCGACGTGCAACACCTCGCCGGTGACCTGGCTCGCCTCGGAGAGATAGAACACGGCCTCGGCGATGTCCTTGGCGGTGGAAATATGCCCAAGCGGTGAGAGCGTGCGCAGGAATTCCTTGGGATTGTTCTTGTGCAGCGGGGTATCCACGACGCCGGGCGCCACCACGTTCACGCGAATGTCGTGCGGCGCGTACTCCATCGCCAGACTCCGTGAAATCGCATCGATTCCGCCCTTGGTGATCATCGGGACGGATGCCGTGACAGCGGCCAGCGGATGATCGACGATCGAAGTCGTGATGCTCACCACGCTGCCGCCGCTCTTTTGCGCAAGCATCTGCCTTACGGCCGACTGCGTCGTATGGATGAAGCCATCCAGATTGGTGGAGGACAACGCCCGGAAGTCCCCGAGGGTGTAGTCGGTGAAGGGCTTCGTGAAGAAGATCCCCGCGTTGTTCACCAGGGCATCGACGGACCCGAACCGCTGTATCGCGGTGGCAATGATCATCTCGGCCGTCGTAGGCAGACCTACGTCCCCGTCCACGAGCGCCAGCCGGTCCGAGCGCTGCAGTTCGTGCTTCTGACTTATTTTGCGCGAGTTACCGACCACGTTATAGCCGCGATCCAGAAACAGATTCGCAACCGCGGCACCGATTCCCTGTGACGCTCCCGTCACGATAATGGTCTTCCGTCTAGCATTCATTGGAGTCTTCCGCCTGCGGCTGTCGGTACAGACAATTGTCGGCCCGCCTACGGTCACTGATAAGATGGGAAACTGTGGAATCTAATTTCCAAAAATGGGAAAGTAGCCCGTATGGCGAACCTCGATGACGCGCTGATATTCGTCAAAGTGGCCCAGTTTGCGAGCATCAGCCGGGCGGCCCGGTCATTGGGAATGCCGATCTCGACGGTGAGCCGGCGCCTGGCGGTACTGGAGGCGAAGCTCGGCGTATCCCTCATGCGGCGAACCACGCGACGGGTGACCCTGACCGCGCAGGGCCGCGAGTACTTCAACCAGTGTCGGGAGCCGCTGAGCCTCCTGGAAGACGCCGAGCGAGTGCTGACCCTGGGTCAGAACACACCCGCAGGCATGTTGAGGATCTCCGTTCCGGTCATTCTGGGTCAGGAGCCTTTCCTCGACTTTCTTTCGAGGTTTCTGAAAGCGCAGCCACGGGTCCGAATCGACCTCTTCATCACGAATCTATTCCTCGATCTGGTTGCGGAAAATATTGACGTGGCAATCCGCTTCGGTGAATTGAAGGACTCGAGCGTGATCGCCACCCGCCTCGGTATGAGCGTTCGCTATGTCGTGGCAGCCGCTGCATACCTGAAAGGCCGAAAGCTTCCCCTCGAGCCTGCGGACCTCAAGCAGCACGACTGCGTGATGCTCAACGCCAGGAACAACGAGACCGACTGGGACCTGGCCAGCGGCAGGAAAAAGGCGCGCGTCCATGTCTCAGGACCGGTATCAAGCCGCGACTTCAACTCGGTCAGCACATTCGTGTACCAGGGTCACGGGATCGGACTGCTGCCCTCAACCTATTGCGAGGAAGCCCTTGCGAGCGGTGCACTCATACGGCTGCTGCCGAAGTGGGCCTCACCGCGGATTCCGGTTTTCGCCGTGTACTCAAATCGGAAATTCCTGCCTTTGAGGATGAAGGTGTTCCTGGAGGCGGTCGCGGCCTGGAGGAGCCCGCTATGGCTCAGTACGTCGCAAAACCGACCTTGAATCTTTATCTGGGCAGTTCGGTAAGGCTGCGGTCAACCCCGCGGCGTGCCATGCGTTTTTGCCCTTTAGCAGGGGAGGATCTATGCGCATGCCCGGTCGGCACCTACTGAACGCTCGAGTCAGGCACCTTCTGGGGCTGGGGATCCTGGCCCTGCCGCTGCTCACGAGCTGTGGCGATGACCACTGCTGGGACTGCGGCTTCTACGGCCCGCCCCCGAATGGCTGCGCGGGCAGCTCCTGCTCAGGCGTCGTGTCCGAACTCTCCCTGGGTCTGGTGGCCGGCAACTTCACGGGCAACGGCTTTCCTTCCCTCATCGCCACCAGCACCATCCAATATGACCCATTCCGCAATACCGGCAACCTCAAGCTTTACCTATCCTCGGGCGCCGGCACATTTGCCGCGCCGGTGCTGATCGGCGACGGTCATGACCCGCTGTATCTGGCCAGTGCCGATCTCAACGGGGATCATCTGCCGGATGTGGTATCGGTCAGTGCCGCTGATGGAACACTGTCCGTGTTCCTGAACAGCGCGCAGACCCCGGGCAGTTTCGCCATGCCCATCGTGCTGGATTCACCAGGCGCCTCGCAGGTGGCGATCGCCGACATGAACGGCGATGGTCTGCCGGATCTGGTGTCCGCGGACTTCAACGTCTCGCTGTTTCTGCAGACCTCCGCCGGGGTGTTCGCCAGTCCGGTCAGCCTCTATCCGGGTGGCGCGAACTGGGTGGCGGTCGGCGACTTGAACGGTGATGGAATGCCGGACATCGCCCTCACCGACGCCGTGGGCGTGAAACTGCTGATGCACACGGGGGCTGCAGGCACCACGACGTATGCGGCGCCAGTCTCGATCTTCACCCAGACGGCCGATGCGGGCGTCACCGGTGCGAATCTGATCGCCATTGCCGATGTGAACGGCGATGGCTTCAATGATCTGATCATCACGGATCCGGGTCCGCGGGGCGGCGCCGCGCCCACCGTCTCGGTGCTGCTGCAGGATGCAACACATCTCGGAACCTTCCTGGCGCCGGTGGCTTACCCCACCGCGCCGTACAGTCTGGCGACCTCGATTGTCGTCATGGATGTGAACGGCGATGGCTTCCCGGACATTGTCATCGGGGGCACCACGGCCACCAGCGTGTTGCTGCAAAATCCCGCGAGCCGCGGAACCTTCAATCCGGCCAGCAACTATGCGACCCCGGACGCCAACGAAATCGCGGTGGCTGATGTGAATGGCGATGGTAAGCCGGACATCGTGGTCGGTACCGGACCGGCGCAGGCGATCACCAATGGCGTGACGCCCAATGTACCCGGTGTGCTGCTGCAGAATGCCGGTTCGCCGGGGACCTTCGGGGCATTGCAGGCGCTGCCCTGACCGATTGCAGCCGGCCGGAATAGGTCGTCTGCGCCCGGGCCTCGGTTACACTTGCAGACATGGATCTGCGGCTCTCATCGATCATTGGCGCGGTGTTGATCCTGGCGTCGCGGCCGGTCTTCGCCCAGACCGGGAACCGGATCGTGCTGCCGACGAATGTCACGCCTTCTCACTATGATCTGCAGATCATTCCGGACGCCAGGGCGGCCACCTTCTCGGGGACCGTGCAGATCGCCATCGACGTCCATGAGCCCACCTCCGCTGTCGTCCTGAATGCCGCCGAGCTCGTGTTCTCGCAGGTCAGCCTCTCCGGTGCAAGCGCCGCACCTCAGGTGGCCTACGATGCCGAACGCGAAATCGCGACGCTCACGTTTGGACATGCTATCCCGCCGGGGCACCATATCCTCGCCATCGCCTACTCGGGCAGGATCAAGGCAAGTGCGGCCGGACTCTTCTATCTGGACTACGACAGCGCGGCCGGCCGGCGCCGTGCCCTGTTCACCCAGTTTGAGAATTCCGACGCGCGCCGGTTCTTCCCCGGCTGGGATGAGCCGAATCGCAAGGCCACCTTTACACTGACCGTCACGGCGCCCCGCGAGCAGATGGCCATCTCCAACACGCCCGTCGCGCAGCGGCGCCCGCTGCCCGGGGGCGTTGACCGGGTCAGCTTCCAAACCACGCCGAAGATGTCCACTTACCTGCTGTTTCTCGGGCTGGGGGATTTCGAGCGCCTCTCCCGGAAGGTAAACGGCGTGGAGGTGGGCATCGTCTTCAGGCGCGGGGATCGGGCGAAGGCCGCCTTCGCGCTGGATGCGGCCACGCACATCCTGCCCTTCTACGAGGACTACTTCGGCGTGCGCTATCCCTTGCCCAAGCTGGATCTGATCGCGGGACCCGGTCAGAGCCAGTTCTTTGGCGCGATGGAGAACTGGGGCGCCATCTTCTTCTTCGATCGCGACCTGCTGGTGGACCCGAAGCTTTCCACACAAGGGGATCGGCTGACGGTCTATATCGACATTGCGCATGAGATGTCGCACCAATGGTTCGGCG
>Ga0210400_10004179_pt1 | contig 12557 bp, 10 predicted proteins | sample IncBWH26MmetaG_FD_155456 | JGI IMG/M metagenome (GOLD analysis project Ga0210400, IMG submission 155456) | Forest soil microbial communities from Barre Woods Harvard Forest LTER site, Petersham, Massachusetts, United States - Inc-BW-H-26-M | ecosystem: Environmental > Terrestrial > Soil >...
TTCGCATTCACATCCACGGCGGGCGAGCTGATCGCGGCGAGCACCGCCTCGCGATTGCCGGCGCGGATCAGGTCCGAGAGTGATTCGGGGCCGGATGCCGCATACGCCAGTGACGCCGCCCCGAGCGACAACAGTCCGATGGTGGCGAGGCTGCGCATCCGGATGGTCCACTTAAACAATGTTGCCCCCGAAGTTGGTGTAATGCGCCCAGAGGCCTTTGCTGTCGTCATAGAGAAAGCGATACGGGTCTTTGAATTCACGGTTTATTTCTTTCATGACCCCGGCGTCGAGCATGTCCTGCGCGCTGCGGCCCTGCGTCGTGAGCAAGGTCGTGCGATCGTACAGATGTTGCATCAGGTCGCGCTCGGCCTGCAGTTGGGTGCGGGTCATCACCGGGCCGTAGGCCGGCACGATCTTGGTGTCGTCGTTGGCCAGTTTGAGCAGATCGGACATGGCGTCGACCCGACCGCCGAGCCAGCCTCCCGCATACCAGTCGAGCGCCGGATCGCGCAGGGGCGAGGCGACATCCCCGACCGCCAATACATTCGAGTCGCGGAAGAACAGGTAGATGTCGCCGCGCGTGTGCGCCTCGAGCAGGTAGCCGAACTCGATCTTTTCCGCGCCCGACTGCAGCTCGCCTTTCTGGCGAAAGGTCACGGTCGGCACACCCGCCGCCGGCAGCGCCTTTACCCAACGGTCTTCCGCCGGCACGTAGTAGTCCGCCGCCAGCCATTCCCGCGTGATGGTGTGCGCGTGGATGGTGGCGCCGGCCGCACCGAAGCGCGTATTGCCGCCGGTCTGATCGCTGTGATAGTGCGTGTTGAACAGGGTATGCACATGGGCACCCCCGAGGCTCGTCTGGACTGCATGTGCCAGCTGCGCTGAGCCGCTGTCGACCAGCAGGACTCCATCGCTGGATGACAGCGCCACCACATTGCCCGGCGCCCCATCGATGAGGGTGATGCGGTCGGAAAGCCGGGTCATCGCCAGTGCGCTCGCTCGGCCGGTGCTCCCCGCGGCGGCGTCCCGGGTGGGAACCTGCTGGCAACCCGCGAGGCTGCCCAGGAGGGGCACGGCGGCCAAACCTGCGAGCCCACTCAGGGAGGCCTGCAGGAAGTTTCTGCGGTCAGTCATCTTCATAACTTTCAGCTCGCCCTCAAACTTCGGCGATGATGCCGGTGCTGTTGCCGAAACTTGCCTGCTTGATGCCGACCTTGTCCAGGATCGTCAGGTGCAGATTGGCGAGCGGCGTGCGCGCGGGCAGCGTGAGATTCTTGCCGCCGACGTGGCGGCCATTGGCGCCGCCGACCAGCACCTCCGGCAGCGGATAGTTGTCGTGCTGGTTGCTGTTGCCCATGTTCGAGCCATACAGGAACAGCGAATGATCGAGGATGCTGCCGTCGCCTTCCTTGATGGTGGAAAGTTTCTTGATGAAGTCCGCAAAGCGTTCCATGTGGTAGCGCTGGATGACCGTGAGGCGGCGAATGCGTTCGCGATCATTGGAGTGGTGGCTCACGGGGTGGAAGGAATCCGGTACCCCGACATGGTTATAGGTGCGGTTGGTGCCTTCAGCGACCATGACATAGGAAGCCACGCGTGTCAGATCCGCCTGGAACGCCAGCGCAATCAGGTCAAACATCAGTCGGACCTGCTTGTCGAAGTTGTCGAGTTCCCCGACCGGTGCCACCGGCACGTCGATGCCGGAGAAGTCCCGGGAGCTCGCCATGTTGACGCGTCGTTCGACTTCGCGAACGGTGTCCAGATAGTCCGCCAGGCGCGCCCGGTCGCCGGGACCCAAGTCATTGCTCAGCGACTTGGCGCGATCCGAGACCATGTCCAGGATGCTCGCGTTCTTGCGCAGCAGCGCGTCACGTTCGGCCGCCGTGTCGCCCTCACCCATGAGCTGGATGAACACCTTGCGCGGGTTGTACTCCATCGGCAGGGGTGAATGCGGTCCGGCATAGGCAGTCGTGGAGGCGTAGTAGCAACCAGCCCCGCCGCAGGCGGCGACCTGGATGGTCGTTTCCGAGGCGACCTCCAGCGAGGGCAGTGCGGTCTTCTGTCCGATATGTTGCGCGATCACCTGATCGAGGGTGATGGCCATGCTGGCGCCCTTCGCGGCGGTGTCGGGGCGCACGCACGACAGCCAGGTCGCAGGATTCAGCGTGTGCACGGAACCACCGGCCGCGAGGTTCTCGATGTTCTCAAAGGTCGTGACGTAGTTCTTGAACGGGTCCAGCGGCTCCACAGTATGGCCGAGCTTGAAATCCGCGCCCTTGCCGCTGGAGGTCCAGGCGTCGACCTCCTTGCCGAACGGGGTGTTGTTCGCGATCGCCCCATGCGGGATGTAGAAGAAACCGGCGCGGGTTTTCGGCGCCGCGGCGGTCTGGGCGAGGGCGGTGGCGGCCGGCACCATGGCGTCCAGGAACGGCAGGGCCAGTGCCACGCCGCTGCCCCGCAGAAAATGGCGCCGGGACAGGTGTTTCTTGGTCAGGAACGTTGCCATCGACTTCTCTCTCCTGTCACTGATTCGTTACGGCGCTGCTGCGGGTGTCGTTGGCCGCCACCTTGGTGGCTGCCGGCTTCGCGGGCGGCGCTTCGGGGGCTTGCCGACGGAACGAGTCGCTATTGACGATTCCGGTGATGAGCGAACCCAACGTATAGTTGTTGGCGGCCGCATCGTGCACGATCTTGCGGACCTGGGGCATATCGTAGTATTCGATCTCGCGATTGAGCGCGTACATCATCAGGCGCTTGGTCACGGTCGTCGGAAACTGCTCGGGGCGGCGCGTCAGATAGCGGTGCAGGTCCGCCGGACCGTGCAGCACGATCCCGCTCGACAGCTCCGCCGTTGGATCAATCGGCTGCTTCGCCTGCGCATCGACCGTGCGCCAGCGGCCCGTCACATCGAAGTTCTCCATCGCCAGTCCGTAGGGGTCCATGACGCCATGGCAGCCCTTGCAGGTGGGATTCGCGCGATGGGCCTCCAACCGGGCCCGCACTGTTGCCAGCGGCTGTCCCTCGTGGACCGACAGATCGGTGTTGACGCCGGGAGGCGGCTGGGTCGGCGGCGTGCCCAGAATCCGGTCAAGGACGTACTCGCCGCGCAGCACCGGTGAAGTACGGTCGCCATAAGAGGTGCGCAGTTGCACCGCGCCTTTGCCGAGCAGCCCCCAGCGGGTTTCGTCCTTGAGGGTCACCTTGCGGAATTGCGGGCCGAGCACGCCGGGAATGCCGTATTGCCGGGCAAGGGCCTCGTTCAGAAAGGTGTAATCGGCGGTCAGCAGCTCCGTGACGTTGCGGTTCCCCAGCAGCACGCTGCTCAGGAAGAGTCGGACTTCGGTTTCGAAATTGTCGCGCATCGCCGAACCGAAGGACGGATCCAGGGGCTCGACCTGGGCCAGCGTGCCCATGTTCAGCCAGGAGAAGGCGAAGTTCTCGACCAGCGACTGAGCGCGCGGATCCTTGAGCATGCGCTCGACCTGGGCCTTCATGACCGCAGGATCCGCGAGCTGGTGCTTGGTGGCCAGTCCGATCAGCTGCTCGTCGGGACCCTCATTCCAGAGGAAGAAGGACAGGCGCGAGGCGAGTTCCAGATCGCTCAGCTGACGGGTCTGATCCGGGGATGAGGAGATGGCGCGATACAGGAAGTCAGGGCTTGAAAGGATTGCGGTAACGAGCTCCGTCACGCCGGAATCGAAGCCGCCGGCCTCCGCCCGTCCGGTGGCATAGAACTTCATCAGCAACTGGACATCGGCGTCGGTCACCGGACGACGGTAGGCCTCCGTGGCCAGATGCCGTGCGATGCGCTCGGCACAGGGGCGCTCCTCGCTTTCCTGCTTGGGCTGACAGACGAAAATCTTGGCCCGACTTTCGCTCAAGGAAAGCCCTTGCGGCGAGAACGGCCCGACAACCTGCACGCCATCCCGGATGATGGGCATACCGGAGACCTTGCCGGCTCCGGTCGGGTCGTTGCTCTCCGCCAGGGACGAGCGCTCGATGAAGGTGACGGTCACGCTGTGTTCGCCGGCCGCCACATGCGCCGGGATACCGGAGACTTCGGCGACCACGGCGGTGCGACCCTTGGGGCCGTCGCGGTCGGCGAGACTTAGGTCCTCGGGTCCGCCGATCTGTCGGCGCGCCACTTCCGCCCCGTCAACCAGCACGACCAGCGTGGCCCGGGTCTCCATGCCGCGCGGGTACAGGCCCGCATCGATGCTGTCACCCTCCAGGAAGTTGAAGTGGTATTCGCCATCATGCGGAAAGACATGCGTAAAGTTCACGCCGCCGCGGGTGCCCAGCGGGTAGCCGTCCTTATGGGTGAGCTGCGTCGGGGAGCCGGGGCCGGCCTGGCCGCCGCCGCCGCCGCCGCCCCGATAGAACACACTTTCCATCTTCGGCACCGGTTCGCCGATCGCGCGCTGCGCGACCCTGCGGGCGGCCGACAGGTACTGCTCCATGAAAGAGGGTGAGATGGCCAGGGCGCCGGCGATATTGCTGAACCCGTCGACTTCGATTTCGGTCGGCAATATCTGCTTGGGATCAACGTCCACGCCGACCAGGTCTTTGACGGAGGCGGCGAACTCGGCGCGGCTGAGTCGCTGAATCGGCACGTGACCGACCAGATTGCCCTTGGCGGCAGCGTCCACGGAGGCCTCAAGATAGTCCACGACGGTGTCGACATCGGCCTGGGCGGGCTGGGGCACCCCGGCCGGGGGCATCAGCCGACTGCGCAGTTTCGCGATGGCCTTTTCCCAGACTTCCGGACTCTGGCCGGTATGATTCAGGTCCAGGGTATCCATGGCCAGACTGCCGGCCCAATCATCGGCGTTGTGACACTTCTCGCAACGCGTGTTCACCATGGTGGTGAACACCTTGTTCGCGCCCGCATCGGCCGGCGCCGGCTCCGGCGCGCCCTGCGCCGCGAGGGCCAACGGCACGCAAGCACCGGCCAGCATCAGCACACACCTGAACAACGCTTCGCGCTTGCGCATTCCCGCTCCTCGCTCTTGGGATCCCATGCACCTTATTATGCGGCCGCTCCTCGCCGCCACACTAATGTAACGGAGGATAATGCCCGTTCGGCTTACGAGCGCGCTAAACATTCCCGGCCCGCGCGCCCGTGCAAACCGGCAGGCGGACCCGGCGGCGTTGACTTGTCACCCGCCGGCCGTTCGAGACGGGCCGCATGTCGTAATAATAATAAATAAAATCAAACTGTTACGATATAAATATTAGACGATTTATATTCACGCTCCGGCGCGCGGGGCCGACGCCATTATGACGGCGCAAAGATGAAGTTCTGCGGCGGACACGGCCAGCGGGAGCGCAGGGCATTCGGGATTTTGTAACGACCGGCACCTGGGCGGCATCAGCCGCCACGAGCTCCTCGGCGCCGGATGCCGGCGAGCAGACTAGGACACGACATCAACGGCGCCCCGCAGAACAATTTCGCACCCGGGTATGCCGCCGGGACTCAACGGCGTCGATCCCGCGCCATGCTGTGCCGGTGTAGGAGGGCGACGACGGGCCTTCGCGCAGCGGGGCGGCTTGTGTCCCGGGGGCCGTTTCCAAAAGATACAGAGGGTTGACGACAACACAGGGATTCAAACTATGTCGCTTCGCACGCTGCTGGTCATACTTCTGGTGCTCCTTCTGATCGGTGCCCTCCCGGCATGGCCGTACAGTGCGAGCTGGGGCTACTACCCGAGTGGCGGCCTGGGCATCGTGCTGCTGATCCTGATTGTCGTGGCGCTGGTGCGCTGAGCGGATATATACGACTATGCGGACGGGCGAGGGACAGACATAGGAGTGCGGGTGATCAAGGGTTTGTCCCTGTGCCTCGTCTCGGCGCTGCTGGTCGCTGGCTGCGGCGGTGCCGGCGACGGTGGTAGCGGGGGCGGCAGTGGCGGTGGTGGCATGAGTTCCACGCCGAGTACGCCCGCCGAAGGCACCTTGCTGCAGAATGCGGTGCAGCTTCTGTCCACGTTGACCGCGCCGAGCCTGCTGCTGGAGCTGAATCTGGCGACCAATCAACCGCTGCTGTCCCTGAGCGGCGCGCCGGTCTGCGATGTCCTCATCTACAAGATTCAGTACGAGACGGTGGGCGGGGCCAGTGAACCCACCACCGCGTCCGGCGCGCTGATGGTGCCGACGGGCCTGGGATCAACCTGCACCGGCAGCCGCCCGATGGTCCTGTACGCGCACGGCACCAGCACGGACCGTGACTTCGACATGACGGATCTGAGCAATGCCGAAGCCCTGGCGATGGCGGCGGTATTCGCATCGCAGGGCTATATCGTCGTCGCGCCGAACTACGCCGGCTATGACACCTCGACCCTTCCTTATCATCCCTATCTGATCGCCGCGCAGCAGTCCCGTGACATGATTGATGCCCTCACGGCCGCGCGCACCGCGCTGCCGTTGGCTTCAGCGACACTCACCAAGGACAGTGGCAAGCTCTACATTGCCGGCTATTCACAGGGCGGTTATGTGGCCATGGCCACACATCGCGCCATGCAGGCTGCGGGCATGACGGTCACGGCCTCATCGCCGATGTCGGGGCCTTACGCGCTGGCGGCATTTGCCGATGCGGTGTTCTTCGGCGACGTCAACGGCGGCGCGCCGGTTTCCACCACTTTGCTGATCACGGCCTACCAGGCCGCTTACGGGAATATCTATACCGACCCCGTTGAGGTGTTCGAACCGCAATATGCGACCGGCATCGGCTCGCTGTTGCCCAGCACGTTCACCCGCGGACAGTTGTATGCGGAAGGCAAGCTGCCACAGTACGCGCTGTTCAGTTTGACGCCGCCGGCGCCGCAGTTCGCCGCCATCACACCGCCGACGACGCCCGCCGGCTTCGCGGCGCTGTTCGCCCTGGGATTTGGCAGCGGCAATCTGCTGCAGAACAGCTACCGGCTCAGCTATCTTGACGATGCGCTGGTGAACCCGGACGGCGGCTTTCCCACCGTGACCACCGGAGTGCCGGCTGGCGCGCCGCAGCTGCCCTGGCGCCAGGATCTGCAGCGCAATGATTTGCGCAACTGGGTACCGGCCGCGCCCACGCAGTTATGCGGTGGCGCGCTGGATCCGGAGGTCTTCTGGTTCAACTCGCAGCTGATGCAGGGCTACTGGACCGCGCATGCCAGCGCGTCCGCCTCGATCGGCGTGCTCGATCTGGAATCGGCAGTCGGCGCCGGCGATCCGTACGGCTCCTTGAAGCAGGATTTTCAATTGGCGAAACAGGTCGTGGCCGAAGACGCGGTCGCACAGGGCGCCACCGACGGCGGAGCGAGCGCAGTCCTGGAGGCCTATCATGCGACCCTGGTGGCGCCCTTCTGCCTCACCGCGGCCCGCTCGTTCTTCGCGAGCCATTAGCCGGCTCGTGCAAGTGCGTGCACGAGCCGGCAGCGGCGCGCGACCGCTCAGGCATCCGGACCGTAGTAGCTGTCAATGCGCCGCCCGAAGTCGGTGTCATACACCGGCACCGCCGCTTCCTGATAGCGGGGCGCATTGGCGAACTTCCCCTTGTCCAAGGGTATGACATAGCCTTCCTTCTGCGTGTCGTACCGGAGGAAGTTCCACGGTATCGGATACCGATCGGTTCCCATGCCCAGGAATCCGCCAAACTCCAGCACCGCATAGCGGATGTGCCCGGTGCGCTTGTCGATCATGAGGTCGTCAATCGACCCGAGCTTCTCGCCACTCCCGTTGTAAACAGTCGTGCCTTCGACCTTGTCAGATGAAATTACATAGCCACTGGTCTCGTTGGAAGTTGTCATCGTAGTCCTCGTAGAATTGACGGTGCAGTCAGTGCGACTGTCGCGCCGGTCCGCGACCGCCGCCGTCGGGCTAACGCCCAACCGCGCGTAAGAGTTGCGAGTCGGAGAGCACCTACCGCGCCACTGGCCACGCGCAGCTGGCAGGTAAATCATGACCTGCGCTACAAGTGTCCTTGATGTTCGCACCCATTCCATATTCGCCGTCTGTGGAAACAGCGGATCCGGATGAAGCCCAGACCATCCGCGAGTTGATCTCGACGCTACTGAAAATCAGCCAGATCACCTACGCCGACGGGCACCATGCGCTGCGCAGCGTGCACGCGAAAAGCCATGCCTTGCTCGAAGGGCAATTGACGGTGTTGCCCAACCTGCCCCCGGAGCTGGCGCAAGGTATCTTCGAGGTGCCCGGAACCTTCCCGGTCCTCATGCGGCTCTCGTCCAGTCCGGGGGATCTGCTCCCCGACAGTGTCTCGACGCCGCGGGGGCTGGCGATCAAGGTCATCGGGGTCCACGGAGTGCGCCTGCCCGGATCGGAAACGGACACCACGCAGGACTTTCTCATGATCAACGGGCCGGCATTCGCCGCGCCCAACGCGAAGAAATTCCTGGGCAGTTTGAAACTGCTGGCCAGTACGACCGACAAGGCACCTGCGTTGAAGTCGGCGCTTTCGGTTGCCCTGCGTGGCGCCGAGCAGCTGCTTGAAAGCGTCGGCGGCCACAGCGGCACTCTCAGGGCATTGGGGGGCGAGCCCGCCACGCACCCGTTGGGTGAAACCTACTTCACGCAAGTGCCGATGCGGTTCGGCCAGTACATCGCCAAGTTGTCGCTGGCCCCGGCATCGCCGGCGCTGAGCTCGCTCAAAGGCCTGGGGCTGCCCATCACCGATTCGCCCCATGCGCTGCGCGAGGCATTGCTGGAGTTCTTCAAGGGCGAGGCGGGGAGCTGGGAGCTGCGAGCACAGTTGTGCCGGGATCTGAAGAAAATGCCGGTGGAGGACGCCTCGGTCGTGTGGCCTGATGGCTTGAGTCCCTACCTGCCCATCGGGCGGGTGCTGGTCCCGAGGCAGCTGGCCTGGAGTGAGGCCCGCGCGAGCGTGCTCGATGACGGCAGCTCATTCAGTCCCTGGCACGGCATCGAAGCCCACCGACCGCTGGGGTCGGTGATGCGGGCGCGGAAAGCCGCCTACGAGGCATCGGTCAAGTTCCGCGCCGGTCGCAGTGGACGGCCCATCACCGAACCCACCGGCAGCCCGGTGGTGCTCGGATAAGCCCCGGCGCGCCGCGCCGCTACGGTTTGCTGCTCACCAGGATCAGCCGATCCGCCGTGGGCGGTCCGTCCAGCAGTTCCTCAATCGCCGCGGACATTTTCCGGGTATTCGGATCCTTGCCGTGCGCCTGAACGGCCGCCGCATTCCGGTAATGTTCGATGAGTACGTAGGTCTGCGAATCTGCGGACGGCAGGTACAGGTCGTAATAGAGATTGCCCGGTTCGGCGGCCGGCAATTGCGACTGCAGCGTCGCAATGATCTTTTCAAACTCGGCATTGCGGCCCGGTTTGATCTTGAATTTCACGACGAAGGTGGTCGGCACCGGGCCACTCAGAGGTGCCTGGGGCCCGGGGGCCTGACCCTCGGCGGAACCTACGAGACCCAGGGTTGCAGCGACGATGATCAATCCAATTCGCATGGTTTGCCCCTTCAATGATCCGCGACGGGCGGCGTGAATTGCAGATAGCTGATGTGATTGGCGCCGCCGTCGGCAAACCATAGCCGATTCACCAGGCGCGTCGGGGGCTCGCGGTCGCTTCCGGCCGATAATCCGGCGCCGCGCGCGTCCGCGCCGGCCGGAAATTCCGTGACGACGCCCCCAGGCGTGACGCGCCCGAGGCCGGCGCCGCGGGTGTACCAGAGATTGCGGTCCGGACCTACGGCAATGTTGATGGCGGAGGGCCCGCCGGCCGGCATGGCAAATTCACTTACCTGGCCACCATAGGTGATGCGTCCGACGCGATTGCCGTCGGTGCGCAGGCCATCGATGCCGCCTGAGAGTTCCACAAACCACAATGCGCCATCCGGCCCCATGGTGATGTCGCCGGGCCCGCTGTTGGGACGGGGCAGGGGAAATTCGGTGATCACGCCCTTCGGAGTGACGCGACCGATCTTGCCGGCCTTGTACTCGGAGAACCAGATATTGCCGTCGGCGCCCGCGGCCAGCGCGCGCGGGCCACAGTCCGGCGTCGGCAGGGGGAACTCGGTGATGGCGCCACGGGGCGTGATGCGCCCGACCTTGCCGGCGGCGAACATGCCGAACCAGATATTGCCATCGCTCCCCAGGGCGATTGCACGCGGCTGACTGTTGGGTGTCGGAATGTCCCATTCGGTGATCACGCCGTTCTGGGTGATCCGGGCCATGCGGTTGCCGGTATGCTCGGAGAACCACAGATTGCCATCCGCGCCGCGCGTCAGGATGCGCGGTGAACTATCCGGATGCGGCAAGGGAAACTCCTGCAGTGCGCTGCCATCCGGATTCATGCTGCCGATCCGGTTGCCGCTGCCCTCGGTGAACCAGACGCGGCCGTCCGCGGCGATAACGACGGTGGTTGGGCCGCTGCGCTCATGCGGGAGGGGGAAGAAATGCACCTGCGCATCCGTCACCAGGCCGGTCTCGTGAGCGGTGAGCCAGCGCTGCTGATCCGGGTCTGGCGTCGCCCCGATCGCGGCGTGACTGCCGACCACTGCACCCACCGCGATGCCCACCAGGCCCGCCAGCACCGTGCCGGCCGGCGCCCGCCCGCGACGCGACAGATCCAGTCCTGAATGTGGCATGCCCGATCCTCGCGACAGATCTCAGTTCTTGGCCCAACCCGCAGCGTATCATTTCGTACTCCGGGGGGCATGGGGCGAAATGCAGTGACTGGGCGGCACAGCCACGTTAAGGGATCAAGCGGGCCGATCGGTCAGCCGCGGGTCGCGGTGCGCTTTGCGGGTCGCGGTCTGCTGGTGCTGACGGTGATCAATCTGCTCAATTACCTGGATCGCTTCATCCCTTCCGCGGTGCTGCCGCAGATGAAGGCGTCGGGGATTGTCTCCACCGATTTCCAACTGGGCTTCCTCGCGCCCGGATTCGTGGTGGTCTACATGCTGGCGGCGCCGGCGTTTGGCTACCTCGGGGATCGACGCTCGCGGACGCGCCCGATCGCGATTGGCGTGGCCCTGTGGAGCCTGGCGACGATGTGGTCGGGTCTAGCCCGCAGCTATTGGGAGCTGTTCGCGTCGCGAGCGGCGGTCGGGATCGGGGAGGCGGCATACGCCACCATTTCTCCGGCGCTCCTGGCCGACTACTATCCGCCCGCTCGGCGTGGCCGCATCTTTGCCATTTTCTACATGGCCATCCCGGTGGGTGCCGCGCTGGGCTACGTGGTGGGCGGGTTGGTCTCCCAGGCCTGGGGCTGGCGCGCTGCGTTCTTCGTCGCCGGCGTGCCCGGCCTGCTGCTGGCGCTGGCGGTGCTGCGCCTGCCCGATCCACCGCGCGGCGCGCTGGAATCCGATGCGGGCATCGCGCCGGGTTCTGTGCCGCCCGCAGCCGCCGAGCGACCGGGAGTGGTGCAGGCGCTGCGCAGAACCTGGAGACTGTACCTGCAACTGGCGCAACAGGCATCCTATGCGCTCACCGTACTGGGCTATGCGGCCTACACTTTCGCGGTGGGTGGCCTGGCCTTCTGGATGCCCACGTTCCTGGAGCGGGTGCGCGCGGTGCCGGTGGCACAGGCCACCACTGGATTTGGTGCGATCGTCGTCGTCACCGGTTTTCTGGGGACGTTCTTCGGTGGCTGGCTGGGAGACTATTGCCTGCGATACACGCGGCAGGCCTATCTGTGGGTATCCGGGCTCGCGACGCTGCTCGCGTTGCCGCTGGCCGTCGCTGCGCTGGCGTCGGGCTCCCCGTACGTCTTCTACCCCGCGCTGGTGGGCGCGGAGCTGCTGCTGTTCATGTCCACCGGGCCTATCAACTCGGTGATCGTGAGCATCGTGAATCCGGTGCACCGGGCCTCCGCCGTGGCCTTGAGCGTGCTGGCGATCCACCTGCTGGGCGATGTCATCTCCCCGCCGCTGATCGGCAGTCTCTCAGACCGCACTTCGCTGGGCGAGGCGGTGTTGCTGGTCCCCGTTGCCGTTGCGGTATGCGGGCTGTTCTGGGTCGCAGCGGCGCTGCGTTGTCGAAAGGAAGGGATCCAGGCTTGAGCCCTGAACTGCAAACTCCGGCGCTCTCCGCGTCTGCCCAGCCCCGACCTGAAACTCTGAATACCCGGGCCGCCGGCATGGTCGGCCTGGCGGTGATGTGCAGCCGGGTGCTGGGACTGGCGCGTGAGCAGATCTTTGCCGCCTTGCTGGGCGGCGGCAAGCTCATGGATGCCTTCACCATTGCGTTTCGCATTCCCAATCTGCTGCGGGATCTGTTTGCGGAAGGCGCACTTTCCACCGCCTTCATCACCATTTTCAGCCGCACCATCAGCAAGGAAGGCGACGCGGCGGCCTTTCGTCTGGCCAACAAGGTCGTGACGCTGGCGATGCTCACGCTCAGTGCCATCACCATTCTCGGCATCATCTTCGCGCCCTGGGTGATCTCGGAGCTGGCGCCGGGATTTGATCCGGCCAAGCAGGCACTGACCGTGACGCTGGCGCGGATCATGTATCCGTTCATTCTCATGGTCTCCCTGGCCGCGCTGGTCATGGGCATGCTGAATGCGCGCAATGTGTTCGGCATTCCGGCCAT